>Ga0247727_10007664_pt1 | contig 20413 bp, 16 predicted proteins | sample WisWelCaveWW1625_FD_202498 | JGI IMG/M metagenome (GOLD analysis project Ga0247727, IMG submission 202498) | Biofilm microbial communities from Wishing Well Cave, Virginia, United States - WW16-25 | ecosystem: Environmental > Aquatic > Deep subsurface > Groundwater > Cave microbial mat | place... | reverse complement strand
TATTGCTCACTTTTTTCTTTCTTCCGCCGCCGCCAGAATTTCCTCGCCGTACTCTCTTTGCTTCGACGCGCCCAGCCCCATTTCGGTTAACGCGTCCAGCGTGCGCGGATGCCGGCGCGCGATTTGAAACATTACTTCGTTCGAAATAATGACGTCCGGCGCGACGCCGCGCGCCTCGGCACGCGCCTTGCGCCATTCCTTCAGCCGCGCAATCCGATTGCGCGTCGCGTTATCGAGCGGCGGCTCTCGATGCGTGTGCGGCTGCGGAATTTTGGCTTGCGGATGCGCGATGCCTTTTTCGACCGCGTCGAGAATCGTAGAGCCGTACCGCTGAAAAAGATGCGGCGTGATGCCGCACAAATTTTGCAACGTGCGCGGCGACGTCGGCCGCGCCGCCGCAATTGCCAGCATCGTCCCATCCGAAAGCACCTTGAAGGGCGGATGGTCCTCGCGGCGCGCCTGCGCGTCGCGAAAGCGATACAGCTCACGCAGAATGCCAAGCCGCGGCGGGTCGAGGTCGCGCGCGCCCTTGATATTCCAGAACGCGTCGGGGTCAAAGCGGCGCGGCGTCGGTTTCACGCGGCACAGCCGTTCAAATTCCTCGCGCGCTTCGTCCAATCGTCCGACGCGTTGAAGCTCACCGGCTTGCAAGTCGCGGAGCGCGAGCAAATAATGGGTGTCGTCGCGCGCATACGCAATCTGTTCGGATGAAAGCGGGCGATGCCCCCAATCCGCACGTTGAAATTTTTTATTGAGCGCGACGCCATAGCGTTCCTGCAAAATATTTCCCAGTCCAATATTTTGCCAGCCCAGCACGCGCGCGGCAACCATCGTGTCAAAGAGATTATTGAAATCAAAATGATAGTCGCGCTTTAGCGAAAGAATATCGTACTCCGCCGCGTGAAAAATTTTTTCGATGCGCGCGTCCGCAAACAGCGCGCCAAGCGGCGACAATTCCACGACGAGCGGGTCCACGATATAATCCGCAACGCGTGTCGAGATTTGCACGAGGCAGACTTTTTCAAAGTACGAATACAAACTGTCCGCTTCGGTGTCCACTGCCATCTCAGCTTGCGTGGCGAGCGTCGCGCACAATTGCTCGAGCGCGGCGCGTGTATTGATTTGGATGATAGAATTGGTCATCAAAAGACTTTTTCCATTGTCACCCCGAGCAAAGTGAGGGGTCTCGTTGTTCCAAAGAATAACGAGATTCCTCGCTCCGCTCGGAATCACATTTGTAAAACGATTCGGCTATCAATCGCTTTTCACCTTACTATGTGGTCGGATTTCTTTCGACGGCGCGGCGCGCGTCTTCCATGCCAATCCACCCGCCGCGAAAATTCCCATTCCCGCATCCACGATTTGGTCCGCGCGCAACGCCCCGATGAAAACGCTTTCATCGCCGCGAAAAAATCCCAGCGCAAAATTTCCCCACGCGCTCGCGCATATTGCGACGAAAAAAATTGTGCCCGCTTCGATCGGTCGCGCTGCCAGCACGACCAATCCCACAAATAAAACCGCGAACATCGCAATCTCTGCGTGCTGAAGCGGAAAGCGCGGCTCGATCAAGCCGTACCCATCCGGCAATTCCAAGGCAATCGGCAAATCGCTGACGACGCCGTAATTCGCGCCCCACGTCAGCGCGCCCACCCAGCCGATGCCTTGCGCGAGCGTCGCGCCGAGCGCGACGGCGTCCGCCAGTTTCCAAAATTTTATCTTGTGTAACCAAGCCAGAAGCGCGAGCGCGAGCATTCCGGCAATCAGCGCACCGCGCAGTCCCAAACCGCCCAGCCCGAATTGCGCGATTTCCGCCGGACGCGCGGCGTAATAATCCCAATGCCACGCGACGTGATACGCGCGCGCGCCAACCCAACCCGCCGCGAAAACCAACAGCGCGCCATCTACGAAAAACAATTCGCGCGTTGCCGCGCGCCGCGCGCGGGCGCGCAAATAAAGGTACGTTGCCGCGAGTCCCATCGCGCAGCCGAGCGCGACAAGCGCAGTGTAGAGCGGCAGGTCGAAGAAAAATAATTCGAGGCGAGGTTGCATATGGATTTACGCGCGCATCTCTTCGATCACTTTTACAAAGCGTTCCAACAACGCGCTCGCGGCTTCATCGCTGTCGGCTTCCGCGTACAATGCAAACGTCGGCTCGTCCGGCTCCGGTACGATCAACACGTATTCGCGTTCCGCGACGCGCAACTTTACGCCGTCCACTTGCTCGACAATCTGCTCGCGAAAATTTTCATTCAGCAAGCGCATCACCGTGCCTTTGGCTTCCCACGCGCATGGCACGCGCTTGCTCGCGAAACAATACGGCGGTAGCGCGTCCACAACCTCGCTTAAATTCGCATTTTGCGTCGCAAGATATTCTAGCAATTTCGCGAGCGCGAACATCCCGTCCATAAACGGCGTGAACGCGGCGACGCTAAACTCGCCCGCGCCGCTCAGCGCGATGCGCGCCGCGCCGCTCGCGCATGCGCTCATCAATGCCTGCGCGTCGATCGCGGTGCGCACGATTTGCGCGTGATGCCGCGCGGCAATCTCCTCGAAAACACGCGGCTGATTCGTCATCACCGCAACAGCGCGCGGTGACGCGCCGTCCGCCGGCGCGCGCAACGCCAAATCCAAAAACGCGGCGGCAAACGTCGTATTCGCGATTTTGCGTCCGCGCGCATCCACGACAAAAATTCTTTCGCCGCCGACGTCGAGCCGCGCGCCGAGTTGCGCGCCGACGGTCGTCGTAATCGCGGCGAGTTGGTCCAGTCCTTGCTGAAATGCTTCGCCCGGCATTGACATTTTCGTTTCATCGAGCCGCTCGTTTAGCGCGACAACGGTACAGCCAAGTTCGTCCAAAAGTTTCGGCAGGATGAGCGCGGTCGGCGCGCTCGCGTAATCCACGACGATAGTGAAACGCGCGGCGTGAATCGCATCCACGTTCAGCGATTGCAAAAATTTGCGCGCGTAGCGGCGTTCGGTTACGTCGGCGACGGTCTCGATGCGTCCAAGCTCATCGAACGCGACGCGGCGAAAATCTTCGCGGGAAAAAGTATTCTCGATGCTCCGTTCTTTCGCTTTACCGAGATTCAAGCCGTCTTGATCGAAAAAGCGAATATCCACGGTGCGTTGGTCGAAAGGAGAGAGACGCACATGCACGCCGCCGGCGGCGCCGCTCTGCGCGGTGTAAAAGCGCGCGACCGGAATCGGCAACGCTTCAACATCCTCGACGTTAATGCCCGCGCTCGGCAAGCCGCTCACCATCGCGCGCTTGATCATCCGCGCGGCGCGATGCGGATCGCGATTAATCGTAACGACGGAACCTTTCGGCAGGGTCGCGCCGAACGCGGCGGAAAGCCGCGCCGCAAATTCCGGCGTGAGGTCAACGTTGACAAGACCGGTCACGCCGTAGCGTCCGAACAGAGTGCGTTTTACCTGTGCGCCCCAAATCAACGAGGATTTTACTTGCGCGCCGGCATCCACTTGTTTCGAGGGCCAAATCTTGACATTGGGATGCACGACCGCGCCTTCGCCAATCATCGTATCGTCGCCGATGACCGCGCCTTCAAAAATCGTCGCGCGCCGCTTCACACTGCTGCGCGCGCCGATAATCGCGCCGCGAATTTGCGCGTCCTCGCCGATATAACTGTTGCGCCAAATGATACTCCGGTCAATCCGCGCGTGATTGTCCACAATCGTGTACGGGCGAATCACGCTCGGTCCTTGTATCACGACGCCGCCTTTGATTTTCACATCGCGGCCCAAAAAAATCGGACCGAATAATTGCGCGTCCGGCGCGATCGCCACGCCGTCCTCGACGAAAACAGCACCGCCGATATCGCGCGCCAGCGCGCCCAAATTCACTTTGCCGGAGAGCAAATCGCCGGTCGCGCGAAAATATTCCGCGATATCGCCGACATCGCACCAATAGCCGTTCGCAATGTAACCGTACAGCGGCGCGCCGCGCGCCAGCAAGCGCGGAAATAAATCTTTGCTGAAATCAAACACCGCGCCCGGCTCAATTTCGTTCATCACGTCCGGCGAAATGACGTAAATGCCGGTGTTGACGGTATCAGAAATTACTTGGCCCCACGACGGCTTTTCCAAAAATCGTTCGATGCGTCCGTCACTATCCGCGATGATGACGCCGTACTCGAGCGGATTCGGAACATGGTGGAGCGTAATCGTAACCGCCGCGCCGACGCGATTATGAAACGCGACGATTTCGGAGAGGTTCAAATCGGTGAGCGCATCGCCGGCAATGATGAGGAAGGGTTCGCGCGGGTCGAGGAATTTATCGGCGAATTTTACCGAGCCGGCAGTGCCGAGCGGCCGCGGCTCGACGGAATAATGGATCGGAATGCCGAAATTCGCGCCATCGCCGAAATAATTTTGAATGTCATCGGCGCGATATTGCAGGGTCGCGATAATTTCAGAAAAATTGTGCCGTTTCAAAAGTTCGATGAGGTGTCCCATCACGGGGCGATTGGCGATGGGCACCATTGGTTTGGGGCGATTCACCGTGAGGGGCCGCAGGCGTGAACCCTCTCCGCCTGCTATCACAACGGCTTTCATAGAATCCTCGCGTAGGGGCGGGGCTCGCCTCCGCCCTTCAGGGCGACCGCGAGGGTCGCCCCTACACAAGCGCTATTCCTCTATCTCGTCTTTCCCTGCTTCGACCGCCGCAGTGGCAATTGCCCACGCGATCAATCCCCAACTGCCGCCGGCAAGCACGACGACGAGCGCGAGCGAGCGCAAATTAACCGGCGTTGCTTCCGGATTGCGCACCATTCCGAAAACCGACAAGGCAATCGCGATGCTCGCGGCAATCACGCCGACGCGGAGCGGTCCGTGAAATTTTTCGCGCACGCGCGCGATGATAGACATTTGATTCTGTGCCATTCCCATTTCCTCTTGCGAACAAGTTGGCGCGATTATACATCACGCCCGTTCAGGTGACAAGTGACGCGCGACGGGGAAACTTTCGGCGCGTGTCACGTGATCAACTACCCAATTTCTTTGAAACAAGATATAATTCGTTCGCGTTCAACTCAGAAGGAACTCGGCAATGCCGCAGAAAAAACCCCCCGGTTCGCCAGCGCGGTTTAATTCCGGCGAAAACGATGGTCTCGTTTTTTTCGCGACGGGCACCGCGCGCGCGCCGATGCGCCGGCTATGGCGGTTCACGTTCACCGTCTCGGTCATCATCGGTGTTGTGCTCGGCATCGCGGTCGGCGTTCCCACGAATAACCTCCCGTACTATCTCGTCAAAGAAACCGCGATGGGGATCATCGGCGGAATCTTCGCGCCGGCGTTTTTGCGATTTTTCCGGCTCGCCGACCAAGCCCGCGGCCGCGCGCGCACCGCGCGCGCGCGAACGAATATGCAGTACGCGATGTCCGGCGCGCTCGCCGGCGCGCTGATGGTCGCGTTCCAATTTTTTTATCCGCCGCTATTTCCGTTTGGCTGGTGGGTTGCGTTTTATCCGCTGGGCACCGCCGCGCTCTTTCCGGTGATCGGCGCGATGGCGGATTACGTGCAGATGCAAAAGCAAGAAATCGCGGCGACGAAGGATTTATTTGGCAAGTACGTCAGCGAAGCCATCGCGCGGCGCATCCTCGACCAGCGCGATGCGATTAATTTCGCCGGCGAAACGCGCCGATGCACGGTTCTCTTTAGCGACATTCGCGGTTTTACGCGGATGGTGAAAGATTTGGGCGCGGAAGAAATGGTGCGGACGCTCAACAATTATCTCGCGCGGATGATTGACGTGATTTTTCAGTACGACGGCACGGTGAATAAATTTATTGGCGACGGCATCGTCGTGCTGTTCGGCGCGCCGCTCGCGCTCGAAGACGAAGCGTTTCGCGCGGTACAAACCGCGCGCGCGATGCATCACGCGCTCCGCGACATCAACGCCGAACGCGCGCGGGCGGACAAACCGCCGCTTCGCATCGGCATCGGCATTGACTCGGGCGACGTTGTCGTCGGCAACATCGGCTCATTGCGCCGGCTCGAATACACCGCGATTGGCGCGCCGGTGAATAACGCGTACTATCTTGGCAGTATGGCGCCGCCCGACACGGTCTACATCACCGAAAACGCGCGCCGCGAAATTTCGCAGACCATCCCGGTAACGCCGTGGCAAAAGGTGCAACTCAAAAGCGGCACGGGCGAGGTGTTGGTGTACACGTTGGAAAAATGAAAATCGCGATCACCGGCGCGCGCGGCCAACTCGGACGCGAGCTTGCACGCGTTTTGCAAAGCCACCATCACATCATCCCGCTCGCGCGTCCGGAATACGACATCGCCGACGCGCGCAGCGTGGACGCAATCGCACATCTCGCGCCCGACCTTATCCTGCACGCCGCCGCGTTGACGGACGTTGACCGTTGCGCGCGCGAGCCCGAACGTGCAATGCAGATCAACGCGTTCGGTACGCGCAACGTCGCGCAGGGGTGCGCGCGCGCCGGCGCGGCAATGCTCTATATCAGCACGAACGAAGTCTTTGACGGCGCGCAAGACTCTGCATATCTCGAAAGCGATGCGCCGCATCCCATCAACGCGTATGGCGCGTCGAAACTCGCCGGCGAAAATTTCGCGCGCGCGACGCTCCCGCAAGTGTACATCGTGCGAACAGCGTGGCTGTACGCGCGCGGCGGCAATAAATTTCCGGACAAGATTATCGCGGCGGCAAAGGCGCATAGCCGCGCCCCCCTACGCGTCGTGGATGACGAATTCGGCAACCCGACCTACGCGCCCGATCTCGCGCGCGCCATCGCGCAATTGATCGAGACGCGCGCGTACGGCGTTTATCATTTCGTCAATGAAGGCGTTGCGTCGCGTTATGATTGGGCGTGCCGTGTGCTGGAACGCGCGGGCTTCGCGCAGATTCCGATCGCGCGCACGAAACTCGCGGACTATTCACGCGACTCCACGCCGCCGCGCAACGGCGCGCTGGCGAACTGCAATGCAAAAGCTCTGGGGATCAAATTGCGGCACTGGGAAGATGCGCTCGAAGATTATTTCACCGCAGAGAACGCAGAGGGCGCAGAGAAAAATCCGAAATCTGAAATCTGAAATCTGAAATCTGAAATCTGAAATCTGAAATCTGCCATCTGCCATTTGCTATCTGCCATGATTTCTGTCATCATCCCCACCTTTGACGGCATTCGCTTTCTCCCGACCTGCCTCGCTGCTTTGCGCGCGCAAACCTTTCACGATTTTGAAACCATCGTCGTGGATGATGCCTCAACCGACGGCACGCGCGATCTGCTCGCGCGCGATTTTCCGGCCGCGCGCGTCGTTGCGCTCGCCGAAAATCGCGGCTTTGCGCGCGCGGTCAATGCCGGCATCCGCGCCGCGCGCGGCGATGTGATCGCGCTGTTGAACAACGACACCGAAGCCGACGCGGCGTGGCTCGCGGAAATTCAACGCGCGCTCGGCGCGAACCCGCGCGCCGGCATCGTCGCCTGCAAACTGCGCTTGTTCGATCAACGCACGCATCTGCACAGCGCGGGCGATTTTTTTCGCGTGGATGGAATTCCTGGAAATCGCGGCGTGTGGGAGCGCGACGAGGGACAGTACGATGATTCGGGGATCGGCGACACGGAGCGATCCCCGCGTCCCCCCGTCCCCGCGTCATTTATTCCGGTATTTGGCGCGTGCGGCGGCGCGGCGGCATATCGCAAAACTCTGTTTGACGACATCGGGCTGTTCGATGAAGATTTGATCGCGAATTGCGAAGACGTAGATATGAATTGGCGCGCGCGCTGGGCGGGCTGGCAGATTGCATACGCGCCGCGCGCGTTGGTCTATCATCACTTGAGCGCGACCGGCGGCGGCGCGTACGGCAGCTTCTACGTGGGGCGGAATTTTATTTTCGTCTTGGCGAAAAATTATCCGGCGTCGCTGTGGAAAAAGCATTGGCGCAAAATCATCCTTGCCCAATTACTAATTACGATGAACGCCTTGCGTTCTTTTCGCGGCGCGGCGGCGCGTGCGCGCCTGCGCGGGCAAATCGCCGGAGTGCTCGCGTTGCCGCGCGGGTTGAAAAAGCGCGCGGCGGTCGCACACCGCGCGCGCGCTGAGGAAATCGAAGTGGTGTTGATGCAATGAAGTTATCCGTGATCGAAAACGGGCAAGACAAAAACGGCGACCAGCGCGATTTGATTACGCGCATTTTGTCGGCGTACTCCGGCATGATCCGGCTGTACGCGTTCATCCGTTTCAAAATTATTCACTTGCGTTTTCTACAAGCGATCGAACAGTACTTGCCGGATCGCGGCACGATTCTCGATCTCGGGTGCGGCTTTGGCTTGTTCTCGCTTTATATGGCGGCGCGCAAACCGCACGCGCAATTCGTCGGCGTGGACATCAACGCGCATCGCCTCGCGATTGCCCGCGCGGCGGCTGAGAAACTCGGTATTCGCAACGTCACGTACGAGCGCGGCGATTTGCGCGGCTGGCATCCCAACCGCGCGCTTGCCGGCGCGTACGCGCTCGATGTTTTTCATCACATCCCGGTCGCGAGCGGCGATCAACTCTTGCGCGATTTATTTGCGCGGCTCGAACCGGGTTGCCGCTTTTTGCTCAAGGACATTGACACGACCCCGCGCGCGATGCTTCTCTTTACCTATTTGCTCGACGCGTTAATGTCGCCGCGCGATGATTTTCATTATCGCTCCGCGCGCGTCTGGCAGAGAGAAATGCGCGCGGCGGGCTTTGCGCCGGTGTACGTCCACGATTTGTGGGACCTCTTGCCGTATCCGCACGTTTTGCTCATCGGCGAAAAGCCGGCGCGGGAGATGCGCGATGCGCGCAGTTGACACGCGCGGCGCGCGGATCGCGCTCTTGCTCATTTTGTTCGCCGCGTTCGCTCTGCGAATGGTGCGCGTCGCGGATTTGCGAATGTGGGGCGACGAAGGGTTTAGCGTTTTTTCCGCGAGCCGCGATCTGTACGCAATCACGTTCGAAGGCAAGGACGTGGACCCACATCCGCCGCTGTACTATTACCTCTTGCATTATTATCTGCCGTTCGCCGGCGCGTCCGAACTCGCGCTCCGTTTCCTTTCCGTTTTCTTCGGCACGGCAACGGTCGCGCTTGTCTACGCGCTCGGACGCAAAATGTTTTCTGCACGCGTCGGTGTGCTTGCCGCCGCGGTCGCGGCGTTCGCGCCGTTTGCCGTCCATTATTCGCAAGAAGTGCGAATGTACGCGCTCGTGATGTTTCTCGGCACGCTCACGCTGTACGCGTTCGTGAAATTGCTTGAACAAGAAACGCGCGCGCGTTGGATTTTTTTCGCGGCGGCGATGCTGCTGGCGCAATACACCCTCTATCAAGCCGCGTTCTTGTGGGTCGCGCAAGGAATTTTTTTGTTGCCGTTTTTGCGCGCGCGTTTCGCGTTCATCGCGCGCTGGCTTGCCGTCGCGCTTGCCGTCATTCTCTTGTTTCTGCCGTGGCTCCTCACGCATTCCGCGAGCGCGGCGGCGGACGTGCGCGATGTCGCCGGCGAGGTAACGTTGATGAGTCTGCCGACATTTTTCGCGCGCGGGTTCGCCGCGATTTCCGCCGGCGTGACGATTCCGGTTCCGACCGCGCTCTGGATCGCCGCGCTGTACGCCGCGCTGATAGCGCTCGCACTGGTTCTCTTGCGCCGCGCCGGCGCGGCGAACGCGCGCGATTGGCTCTTGATCGCTGCGATCATCCTGCCGATTCTCGCGCTCTATCCGGTTTACTATCTCCTGCCGCTCTATCGCGGCCGCTTGTTCGCGCTTGCGTGCATTCCGTTTGTGCTTTTGCTCGCGCGCAGTGCTGACGCGCTGATCGCGCGCGCGCGCGTTGCCGCGCTTTTGCTCGCGCTCAGCATCGGCGCGGCGTTCGCGTTCGCGCTGAACGATTATTATTTTCGCTACTCGCGCTACAGCGTGGTCGTGGATGATTACATGCCGGCGATTCAAGCGATCGCAACGCGCGCGCAAGCCGGCGACCTGATTCTTTTGAACGCGTATTGGCAACAGGGCTATTTCATCAGCCATTATCGCGGCGCGCCGCTTGAATTCCGCGATCTGAGTCAACAGCCGCATCTCGATCACGCGGTCGCGCGCGCGCGGAATATCTGGGCGATTGTGCAGAATCTCGCCGAGCATCCGGCAGAAATTTTTCTCGCGCGCAACGCGTTTCCGCTGAGCGAACAAAATTACGGCGCGATGCGCGTGCTGGCGTACCGCGCCGGCGCACCGGGACGCGCGGAAAAATTTTCGACTCCGATCCGGTTTGATAATGGGCTTGCGCTGTTGGGCTATCGGTTGAACGACGCGCCGATTGAAGCCGGTGCCGGCGCGGCGACGATAGAATTAGAATGGCAAGCCACGCGCGTGATCGCGGCGGATTTTACGATCAGCCTTCGCCTGACCGACGCGCGCGGCGAAAATATTTTGGCGCAAGTGGATCGGCAATTGCAACACGAAAATTTACCAACGTCGCAGTGGGCAACGAATCAGACGGTGCGTGATCGCCAAGGGCTGAGCGTGGCGGATGATAGCGCGCCCGGCGATTATGCGCTCCACATTGTGCTTTATAATTTCCAAGACAGCCGCGTCGCCAACATTCTCGCGCCGGAAAATTTACGCGGGCAGTCGCTGGAGTTGGGACGCGTCGCGATCATTGCGCGCGCCAAAATTAAATGAGATGGTTGTCATTTTCGATTTTTCGGATAGAATAGACTTGCGATGGCAGAGCAAACCGCGCGCCCCTTTCTTTCGGTCGTCATTCCGGCATACAACGAAGAGCGCCGCTTGCCCGACACGCTCGCGCGCGTCGCGGAATTTCTCGCGCAACAAGCGTATGCAAGCGAAATGATCGTCGTGGACGATGGCAGCGCGGACGGTACGGCGCGCGTCGTGGACGAATTTCGCGCCGCGCATTCGAACGCCGCGCTCATTCGCAACGATCATCGCGGCAAGGGCTATGCCGTGCGCACCGGCATTTTGCGCGCGCGCGGGCGCATCGTTTTGTTTTCGGACGCGGATTTGTCCACGCCGATTGAGGAAATCGCGCGGATGTTGCCGTGGTTCGAGCAAGGGTACGCGATTGTGATCGGCTCGCGCGAAGGCGCGGGCGCGAAAAGAATTCGCGAGCCGTTCTATCGGCATGTGATGGGGCGGGTGTTCAACGCAATTGTGCGCCTGCTCACCGTGCGCGGCATCAACGATACGCAATGCGGCTTCAAAGCATTCCGCGACGATGTCGCGCGCGATGTGTTTGCGCGGATGAAATTGTACGGCGAGAATGCCAAGCGGGTCACAGACAGCATGGTGACCGGCTTTGATGTCGAAGTGCTGTTCATCGCGCAAAAAGCCGGCTATCGCATCAAAGAAGTGCCGGTCGAATGGCGCTATGGCAACGAAACAAAAGTGAATCCGCTCAAAGATTCGTACCGAAATTTTCGCGATGTCGTGCTGGTGCGTTGGAACGATTGGCGCGGGAGGTATGATCAGTCAACCGTAAACAGTCGCCAGTAAACAGTAAAGAGCAAATTCTTTTGCAACTCACTTTCAATTATCTGGGTTAGCGATGAACAATCCTTCACCTTCGCGTTATCCTTCGTCCTATCGCGACCGGCAAGTGCGCGCGAAATCGCGTGAGGTCGTGGACTATCATTACGACGAGCAAAAACCGGGCAAGCCGCTCTGGCTATTGATTCCCGGCGCGATGGTCGCGCTCGCGTCGCTCGTGCTGATTGTCTTTTTGGTTTATCAAACCTATGGCGCGGAGACTTTGGACAAAGGATTCGGGACGCCCCTGATCTTGGCGCTCGCGCCTTTTTATGTGGGCGGCGTTTTTGTTTTCAGTTACGGCTATGAATTGTACGATCTCGGCAAAGCCATTCGCTTGACCGCGATTATTGTTTTCTTGACGTTCGCGGCAGTCTTTATGCTTGCCGTTCTGTTTGTTGTGCTCGGCGCGCTTTCCAAAGGCAAGTCTTCTTCATCTTCCTCGTCGCGTTCCGATTCAAGCTCTTCCGGCGGCGGCAGTAGTAGCAACCGCGGCGGATTCTTTGGCGCCGGCGGGCCGATTTTCTTGGGCAACACCCTGCCGAATATCACGATCAATCGCGAAACAGTGCGCGAGGTGCCGGTCGCGCCGCCCGCGCCGGAACCGGTTGCGTGCGCGCATTGCAATCGTCCGTACCTGCCGGCAGAAAATAAATTTGCCTGCCCCAACTGCGGCGCGCCGATGGCGAAAGATTTCCCAAGCTCAACTTGAAAATAAAATCCATCTGTGTTACAATCGCCGCAGTTTGAGGTTGACCATGTTTTTCTTTGCAAATTCCTTTCGCGGAATGATAATGCCTCGCGGCGCATCGTAAGAACGGGCGCGCGATTATTCGCGCGCACCCGGTGCGCCACGCCGCTTTTGTCTAGACAGACGAGCGGCGTTTTTATTGCGATTGCCGTAGGGGCGAGGCATTTGCCCGCTCTCGATTCTAACGCGAATCTATTTGGCTTGAGCCAACTCATGAGGCAAAAAAAACCGCGTTTCGCAAATGCCGCGCCCTTACCCGGAGACATCATCATGAACAAAAAGATCGGCGTCTTTGTCGCGTGGCCCTATGCCAACGGGGCATTGCATCTCGGACATATCGCCGGCGCGTATCTCACCGCCGATATTTTCGCGCGCTATCATCGCTTGGTCGGCAACGACGTGCTGATGGTCTCCGGCTCCGACGCGCACGGCACGCCGATCACCGTGACGGCGGACGAAGAAAATAAAACGCCGCGCCAAGTCTTTGAAGAATCGCACGCGCTCTTTCTCGAGGGCTGGCAGAAACTCGGCATTTCGTTCGATCTCTTTACGCACACCGAGACCGAAAATCATTGGGCGATCACGCAAGATTTTTTCACGCGGCTGTTGGAAAAAGAATTTCTTTTCAAGCAGACGTCGCAACAAATTTTCTGCGAAGACGACCAGCGGTTTCTGCCCGACCGCTACATCGCCGGCACTTGTCCGATTTGTAAATTCCCGCGCGCGCGCGGCGATCAATGCGACCACTGCGGCAACACGCTCGACGCGACCGATCTGATCAATCCGCAATGCAAGCTGGCAAAAGCCGGCGACGCGCCGCACCGGCTCGTTGTGCGCGCGACCGAGCATTTCTTTCTCGATCTGCCGGCGTTCGAGCAAAAATTGATCGCGTGGCTGGAAACGAAAACGGAATGGAAAGAGAACGTCACAAAATTCGTGCACAACTATTTGAAGAACGGCTTGCGCGCGCGCGCGATTACGCGCGATCTCGATTGGGGCATCGAAATTCCGCTCGCCGGCTATGACACGAAACGCATCTATGTTTGGTTCGAGGCGGTGATCGGATATTATTCCGCGTCGGTCGAGTGGGCGAAAAATCGCGGCATGCCGGAAAAATGGAGGGAATGGTGGACGCGCGAAGACAACCCCGCAAACCCCGCGGGGCAAGTGGTGCGCGGCTACTATTTCATCGGCAAAGACAACATTCCATTTCACACGGTGATCTGGCCCGCGATCTTGCTCGCGTACGATGAAAACTTGCCGCTCCCGTACGACGTGCCGGCAAATGAATTTCTAAATCTCGAAGGCGACAAATTTTCCAAATCGCGGCACTGGGCTGTTACGATTAACGACTATTTGCAATCGTACGACCCCGATCCCTTGCGCTTTTTGCTTTCGGTCAATATGCCGGAATTTGCCGATACGGAATTTACGTGGCACGAATTCGTGCGCCGCAACAACGATGAACTGATCGCGAACTGGGGCAACTTGGCGAACCGCGTGCTGACGTTCACGCACAAAAATTTCGATCAATGCGTGCCGACGCCCGGCGAACTGACCGGCGCGGATCGTGCGCTGATCGCGCAGTCCGAAGCCGCGTTCGCGCAAGTCGGTGACGCGCTCGAGCGCGTGCGCTTTAAAGAAGCCATCGGCTACGCGGTCGAACTCGCGCGCGAGGCGAATCGCTATATCAACGACGCCGCGCCGTGGCTCGCGATCAAAACCGATCGCGCGCGCGCGGGAACCTCGCTCTATGTCGCGCTGCGCGTGATTGACAATTTGAAAACGCTGTTCTATCCGTTCCTGCCGTTCTCCTCGAACGCGTTGCACGCGCAACTCGGCTATGACGGCGATTTGCTCGGCGAGCTCAATATCGAAACGATTCAGGAAAAAACGCGCGCGCATACCGCGCTCGTGTACGCGCCGGGCAAGCATTCGCAAAAATGGGCGCCGTCGCAATTGCCGCCCGGACAAAAACTACGTGAGCCGAAAGCGTTGTTCAAAAAGTTGGATGTAAAAATCGCGGAGGAAGAGAAAGCAAAATTGGGAAAGCCGCGCTGATGTAGGGGCGATCCGCGCGGTCGCCCCTACACAATTACGTTTGACGCTCATCTCGAATTGCTTTATACTTGCGCTCGATTTCGGGGTGTGGCGCAGTTGGTAGCGCGCATCGTTTGGGACGATGAGGCCGGCGGTTCAAGTCCGCCCACCCCGACAAGTTTAGTCACATAGTGGAAGAGTCAGTTGGTCTTGTCGCCAAATCATTTGACTTTTTGACTATCCGACCATTCGACTAAATAACCAATTCGCGGGAGTAATTCAATGGCAGAATGCCACCCTTCCAAGGTGGACGTTGCCGGTTCGACCCCGGTCTCCCGCTTTGGAAATAGATGACAGACGATGGACGATAGACGGATGAAAAAAATAGTCTGTTGTCTTTCGTCTGGATTCTTTTTAGGGGCCCGTAGCTTAATGGTAGAGCGCCCGGCTCATAACCGGTCGGTTGATGGTTCGAACCCATCCGGGCCCATCGCAAATTTTTAGATTGCAAATTGCAGATTGCGGATTGAAAACCGAAATCTGCAATTTATTTTCAGGAGGCACGATGCCCGACCTTCTCACGCTCCTCACTGCCGCGCTCCCCGATTATCTCCACGATCTCGAAACGCTCGTCTCGATTGATTGCGGTACGCGCAGCAAGCGCGGCGTGGATGCGGCGGCAAAAATTTTGCGCGAGCGTTTTGCCGATGCTGGCGCGGACGTGTTAGATTTTCCGCAAACCGAGTACGGCAATATGTTTTACGCGCGCTGGCGCAATAAGGGCCGCGCGAAAATTTTTATGATCGGGCATGCCGATACGGTTTATCTCGACGGCACCGCCGCCGATCATCCGTTTCGCAAAAAGGGCTCGCGCGCGTACGGATGCGGCGTGATTGATATGAAAGCCGGTTTGCTGAACGGGCTGTTCGCGTTGCGCGCGCTCAAGCAAAGCGGCTTTGACAATTTTGCCGAGATCGGAATGTTTGTGAACAGCGAAGAAGAGATCGGCTCGCCGGTTTCGCGCGAGATTTATCCGCAATTCGCGCGCGGCGCGGACGCCGCGCTCGTGCTCGAACCCGGACGCGAGAGCGGCGCGATTGTAAGCGCGCGCAAAGGCGTCGGCACGTACACGCTGACCGTACGCGGCAAATCCGCGCACGCCGGCGTCGAGCCGGAAAAAGGCGCGAACGCGATCGTCGCGCTCGGGCAGTACGCGGCGGAATTGCACAAGTTGAACGGATTCCGGACTGGCTTGACTTTGAACGTCGGACAGATTCGAGGCGGCATCGCGACGAATGTCGTGCCGGATTTCGCCGAAGCCAAAATTGATCTGCGCGTTCTGCGCGCGCAAGACGCGTCCGCGGTCGAAGCGGCATTGCGCGCGGTGATCGCGCAAGAAAAAATTGCCGGCACGCGCGCGGAACTGAGCGGCGGCATTACGAAGCCGCCGATGGAGAAAACGCCGGCGTCCGCGCGCTTGGTCGAGATCGCGCAGAGCGCGGCGCGCGAATTGGGATTTGAAGTTGAGGATGTTTTGACCGGCGGCGGGTCGGACGGCAACTACACCGCCGCGCTCGGTGTGCCGACGCTCGACGCGCTCGGTCCGGTCGGCGGCAAAGCGCACAACGCCGCGGAAGAATATCTCGACGTGGATTCGATCGTGCCGCGCGCGGCGATGCTCGCGAAAATTATGATGCGGATCGCGGAGCGTTAAGCGCGCGTTGCGGCGGCGATTGTCGCGTGATATAATCCTGCGTACAAGAGGTCAGGAATGAACAAAAATACCTTTACGTTTGTTGGAGTTATTCTCAAAGAAGATGAAAGTTATTCTTCCTTGTGCTTAGAACTCGATGTCGCGTCGCAAGGCGCAACCGTTCAAGAAGCGAAGGACGCGCTGATTGAAGCCGCGACGCTGTATCTAGAGAGTGCCATTGAAAGCAACTTGCCGTATATGCGACCTGTTCCCCAAGAGGAAGACCCGCGTCGTGTGTCGCCTGAGCAAGTCGTCGAGATTTTTCCGCTGAAAGTGGATATTGCCGTTCACGCGTATGCCTAAACTCCCTGCGCTCAAGCCGAGAGAAGTTGTCCGCGCCTTGGAAAAAGCCGGTTTTTATAAAGTCCGGCAAAGAGGCAGTCACGCGCAATTCAAAAAAGGCAATCGGCTGGTAACGGTTTCGATGCATATTGGAGATTTAAATCCCGTTACATTGCGTTCGATTTTGCGCCAAGCCAGAATCAGTGTCGAAGAGTTTTTGGAGTTGTTGTGAACGAGAAAAACCCGCCGAAAAAACGGCGGGCATTTTTTTCGTCCACCCTCGCCATGCCGGATTTCACCACGCGCACAAGGCGCTATGCTACTCACAACCCCTACTCGTCACGCTTCACCGATCACACTTCACTCCGCGCCTATCATCTCGATAAACGCCGCCACGATACGCGGATCAAAATGCGCGCCGCTTTGTGATTCAATGTACGCGCGCGCGTCCGCGCGCGGCATCGCCTTGCGATACGGGCGATCCACCGTCAACGCGTCCCACACGTCCACGACCGCAAAAATTCTGGCGGCGAGCGGAATCGCGTCGCCGCGCAAGCCGCGCGGATAACCGGAGCCGTCCCATTTTTCGTGATGCGCGAACGGAATAGCGAGCGCGGCATACAGGTATTCAATCGGCGCGAGCATCTCGTACGCAAACTGCGGATGCTGGCGCATCACGCGCGTTTCGTCATCCGTCAGCGCGCCGGGCTTGTGCAGAATCGAATCGGGGATGCCCATCTTGCCGATGTCGTGCAAGAGCGCGCCGCGGCGCAGATGCACGATTTCATTTTCCGCGCTGCCCAACGCGCGCGCGAGCCGCACCGCCAATTCCGTCACGCGTTGCGTATGCCCTTCCGTTTCTTTATCGCGCAAGTCGAGCGCGCGCGACCAGCCGGCAATCGTCGTGTCATACGCGTTCAATAATTGCTCGAACAGCCCGGCGTTATTGATCGCGAGCGCGACTTGATTCGTCATCGTGTCGAGCAGAGTCATTTCCGCCGCGCTCAGCGCGCGGGCGGCGACATTCACCGCGACAAACCCCACGCGTTTTTCTTCGACCGCCAGCGGCGCGAGCACGAGCGATTGAATTCCGCGCGCGCGCAAATACGCGAGGAGCAAATTATCCGCCGCCGAATCTTTTGGATCATCGCGCCAGACGACCGGCTTGTGCGATTGCAACGCGGCGCTGAGAATGGAATTATTTTCCAAGGCAAACGTCAGCCCCGCGCCCGGATCATCTGCCGGCAACATCGCGCGAACCGTCATCGTCGCCGCGCCGGCGTCGTGGAGAATGATCGCGCACTGCGCGGCGTGAAAAGTTTCGTGAATGTGTTCCAGCGCGGCGCGCTGAATCGCGTGCCGATCGAGCGAGAGCACGCGTTCCGAAATCGCATTGACCGCCGCGAGCTCCGCGACGCGCTGGCGCAATTCGGCGGCTTGCCGCGTCGCGGCTTCATAAAGCCGCGCGTTATCAATCGCGAGCGCGGCTTGCGCCGCCATCAGCGCGAGAAATTCGCGCGTCTCCGCGTCGAAAATCGTCGCGCCCCAATAACCGAGATTGAGCGTGCCGAGCACGCGCTGATTTTTGACGAGCGGCAAGCACGCGAGCGCGCCGGGGCGATCTGCCGGCGCGAGCGCGGCATACGCCGGATGGCGCGCGGCGTCCTCGATAAATTCCGGCGCGCCGGAATGCGCGACCGCGTGCGTGATCCCGCCGCGGCGCGGCTGGAGCGGCACGACCGGCGTCGTGGTGTCCCAATGGCTGACCGCGTGCGTCAATTCATCGCGTTCCGCATCGAACAAGAAAATGTGCGCGTGCGCCGAGTCCGCGAGCATTTGCGCCGTTTCGACGACGCGTTGCAAGACCGCGTTCACGTCGAGCGTGGATGTGAGCGAGAGACTCACGCGCGAGAGCGCGGAGAGCCGCGCGTGTTCGCGCTGGAGGGCGTCGTCGGTGGGCATCGCGAAATGATTTTACGCCGCGCCGGCGGATTGGTCAATGGGGAAAAAGAAAACCCGCGACCGGAATCGCGGGTTGCTGAAATGAGGGTTTCACTCTGGCTTCCACACCGTCGCTTTGGTCGAGCGAATGTAATAGCCCTGCCCGCTGATGATCGGAAAATCATTTTGCGAATAGCCAATGAGGTACGAATTCCACGCGCCGTTCACCCAGCGATCAATTTCCGCGACGCCGCCGCCTTGCGCGTTGATCGCCGCCGCGAGCGATGACGCGGTGATGCAACTTTGCGTTCCGTCTTTGCATATCGGAACGCCAATAAAATCCCAGCCCTTTTTCACTTGCACCTGTTTGAACGCGCGCATCGGATCGGGCTTGACGCGGAACGCGCTCGCGTTTTTCGCTTTGAGCATATAGCCGACGCCGGCTTGAATCGCGAAATCCGCGCCGCTCCCGGCGGCGACGTACGGCTCCCACACGCGCCCCGTCCATTTATTTATTTCGTACACACTGCCGCCCTGCGCGTTGATTGCATCAATCAGCGACGACGCTTTGTAATCACTGCTCGGCAAAGCCAGCGCGGTATTGCCCGGATTAATCGCGATGACGATAAAGCCGGCTGACGGCGGCGGCGGCGCGATTGGCGTTGTGGTTGGCGCGACGCGCGTCGCGGTCGGTGGAATATTTGTCGCGGTGGGCGGCAACGCCGTAGTTGTCGGAATGATGCGTGTTGTCGCCGGCGCGCCGGTCGCCGTTGGCAGAATTATTGTCGCGGTGGGCGCGAGCGTTGTATTCGTTGGCGGCGCGTGCGTCGCGGTCGGCGCGGCGGGTTGCGTCGTCGGCGCGGTTGCCGCGCCGGTATAATTTACGGTGACGCTCGCCGTGCCGGTATTGCCGACGCGATTCGTCGCCATCACTTCGATCACGTTTTGCCCGGCGACGAGCGCGGGCGCGAATGAAAAATTTTGCGAGACCAAATTGAATTGCGAATTGCCGGCGGGCGTCGCGTTCTGCCAGCCGCCGTCGTTGATGCGATATTGCACGTTCGCGATGGTGTTAATGTTGATCGTGTCGCCGGTCGGCGGCGCATACGCTTGATCCTCCGCGTTGCCGGCAATGGTGAGCGGGAGATTTGAAATTGTTGACGCGACCGCGTTCAGCGTGACGCGCGGCGTCGTGTTGATCGGATCGGGAATGGCGGGGTTCGCGCTCGCCCTGCCGCCGATTTGAGCGAGCGCGTACGGATCAATCGAATTGTTCGTAAAGGGCGCAGAGCCGCCGCGCATAATGCTCGGCGCGTTAGATGAACAGCCGCCCGCTTCGCTATTTTGATTCGGCGCGGCGAGATAGCCGCTCGTTTGCGCGCACACGACATTCGCGCCTTGATATTGATCGAGCGCGCCAAAAACGTGCCCCGCTTCGTGCGCGACGACCGCGTTCATTTTTGTAATGCCATAGCCGTCGTTATCGTACGTGACGACCATAAACGGACCGGGAACATACGCGTACGCGAAATAGCCGTTGCTAAAAGTGCCGCTCGACGAATTGAGACTATTGGCGACGAAAACCGTCATCGCCCAATCCGCGCTATTCTGCTGGCGCAAATAATTGTTGTACGCGTACACTTGCTCAAAATAATTCACGCCGGGAAAACCCATCTGCGCCAGCGTGTCGCCGATCCATAAACTTTCGTCCGATTGCGGACGATTGATCGGCTCGTAACCGGTCGGCGTTTGCCGGCGAATGTCGTACACAAAACTGACGCGCCCGCCGAGACGCGCCGCCCACCACGTCAGCGCGCTCTGCACTTGCGCGACGACTTGATCCATTGCGCCCGCGTTCCACGTTTCAGTGCAACGATCAATCGCGCCGGTGCATTGCGGCATTACGATGCCGACCGCGACTTTGCCGAGCATAAATTCGCTGGTCTGATAAAAATTTGGCTTCAATGCGTCCGGCGCGGCGGCGATTTGAAGCGTCGTCGTCGAACCCGCGCCCGAACCGACTTCGCCGGCGAGTGTGAGCGAACGCACGTTGGGCGCGCGCGGCGCGCGTTGCGCGACGCTGGCGTGTTGGC
>Ga0247727_10007663_pt1 | contig 20413 bp, 21 predicted proteins | sample WisWelCaveWW1625_FD_202498 | JGI IMG/M metagenome (GOLD analysis project Ga0247727, IMG submission 202498) | Biofilm microbial communities from Wishing Well Cave, Virginia, United States - WW16-25 | ecosystem: Environmental > Aquatic > Deep subsurface > Groundwater > Cave microbial mat | place... | reverse complement strand
CCCCCACGCGGACTCCGACCCCGTCCAGCACGCCAACCTTCACGCCGACATTCACTCCGACCTTTACACCTACGTTTACTCCCACTCCTTCCGCACCCGTCTTCACCAGCGCAACCTTTGTTTACGACGGCGATGGCAAGCGAGTAAAATCCATTCTAAACATGGGCGTCGGCACGAACACCACCTACTTTGTCGGCGGATACTACGAAGTGACCAATGGCACGGTCACGAAATATTATTATGCAGGCAGTCAACGCATCGCGATGAGAACCAACGGAACGTTGAATTTCTTGTTGGGAGATCATTTAGGAAGCACAAGTTTAACGACGGATGCAACTGGCATCGTGATTTCTGAACTTCGCTACAAAGCCTGCCCCATCGCTTGCAAAATTGTTTAGGTATATCTTTAGCTGATCGGCGATTGATCAATCGCAATCGTGCAGGTCTTATCCCCCGCGGCGATGCAGGTCTGCTCCTCCACGTGGAAGAGTTTGCCGCCGCTCACCCAATATAACGCCTCTTGCAACAGTCCCACTGCCAGGTGACAGATCGGCTCATGCGATTGCCGCCCCCAACACAGCGGGCAGCGCTCGATGTGCCACAGCAACACGTTGCCGTGCTCCTCGATGCGCACACGCTGATCGGTGAATTGATTGAACAGTTCGGCAAACGCCCGCGCGCCGGCGTTCAATTTGGCGGGCAACGGCAGCAAGCGGAACGCCGTCTCGGTCAATCCCATTTGAGCGCTGTATTGACGGACTCCGTAATTGAAACACGCGCGCCCGACTCGCAGCGCCAGCCCGCGTCCGCCATGCGGACCGTACATCTGCTCCAGCGTTCCGCCCAGCGCGCTCACCGCTGAAAAGGGAAACGCCAGTTTCGTATCGTCGGACGGGTAGTTTTCGATCAGCGCTTTGTGCGCGGAAAGGTTCAACACCGCGTTGACGCCGTTGCGCCCCATCACCTCTTCCATGGAAAGCAAAATGATCCGCCCCATGCGATTCGGATAGTTGTAGGATTCAATCATAAGTGAATGTATGTTCCGGGTAAGGAAATTGCCGCGCGGCGCTAATGAACATTAACAAATAATTACCGTAATACCGCGTAGTCGGCGTTCTCTAACGCCGATCTCGGGAGAATGACAAAGTACTACAACGTCACCGAGGGCGATGGCTTGGGGGTCAACGAACGAGGTGAAGTTTTTGAAACGCGTGAAGCATCGTCGTGGTCGAGGAAGGTTTTGAGGATTTCCGAGAACAGACGCGGCTCCTCCAGCATCGGGAAGTGACCCAGCATCGGGAAGCGTTCGATCTTTGCGTGCGCGATGCCCTTCTGCATGGGCTGCCACTGCTTCGGGTGGACGATGATATCGCGGTCGCCGTAGACGCCCATCGCGGGCACCTTGATCTGGTCCAGCATCGGGCGCAGATCCGTTCGACGAAGCGAGGCAATCGAAAGGAGGAAGGATTCGACGGTCGTCCGCGAAAGGTCGCGGTCCATCATCGCGGCGAATCGTTCGTCACGACAAATGAACGGCGAGGCGACGCGCACGCCGAGGCGGAAGAGTCCCATCATGTTGAAGAGCATGAAGGCGATGGGTCTGTACCCGGCAAGTTTGAGCGGGACCGCCAGCGACGAACCGATGATCGGCGAACCAACCACGACCACTTTGCTCACGCGCTCCGGGTAGCGGATCGCAACCGACAGGCTGACCGTGCCGCCCATGCTGTGTCCCACCAGCGGCGCGTGCGAAATACCCAATTGTTCCATGAACTGGTTGACCAGGCTGACAAAATCCTGAATGGCATAGGTCTGACGCTGCTTGCCCGATTCGCCGAACCCCCAAAAATCGAGCGCGTACGTGCGGTACGATTTTCCGAGGTACGCCATCGTATCCTGCCACAGCCCCCACGACCCAAGCCAGCCATGCAGGAGGATGACGGGTTTGCCGCGCCCAAACACCTCGTAATGAACGATTCCCTGATCGGTGGTTATCGAAGACACAGTTTCTCAAATACGTCCGCTAATCTCTTGGACCATTCGCGGGGATTAGCGCAGATTAGTGGATGGTTTCCTATTTCAATTCACCAAGCACGCTGTACAGCAATTCCACCAGCACCGACTTGACTTTGTCCTTGTCGGTGGCAACGCATGGAAGCAATTTTACTTTTCCATCCAGCCGCAGGGCGTGGCGCATATCCTGGAGGTCCCACGCGTCGTCCATGTCCTGTTTGTTCGCGGCGACAACATACGGCGTCGGCGCGTAGGCGCGGAAGGTTTCGAGGATCGAACGCGCTTCGCGGAACGTTTCGGGGCGGGTGCTATCCACCATCACAATGAAGCCGAGCATCCCCTCCGAGAGAATCTCCCACATGAAGTCGAATCGTTTTTGACCGGGTGTGCCAAACAAATAAAGGACAAGATCGTCGTTCACGGTGATGCGACCGAAATCCATCGCCACCGTTGTCGCTTCTTTCACCGAGCGTTCCGCCGCGCTGGAAATCTTGCGCTCCGTCGAGACGACGTCAATCTCGCTGACCGACTGGATGAATTCCGTCTTGCCTGCGCTGAAAGGTCCCGTGACAACCATTTTGACCGTTTGCATGATTCCTGATCCTTCTGCCTATAATGAGCGAATACGCCCAATTAATTTATTGACCAATGATTTCTGTTCTTCTTTGTCCTGCGTCGGGAACATCTTCGGGTTTTGCTGTATGACCATCCCTTCTGGACGCACGATCTCGACCAGCCCCGCCTGCAACAAACCATACACGATGCGCCGCATCTCGATGTCGTTCATCTTGTTCGTCTGCGCGATCTGCTTCATCGAGTTCTTCGGGTTGATGAACGATACGACGCGCCACTCTTCCACGCTCAGGTTGACGTTCTTCATCGGGCGGTCGGTGAACTTCAACGCCATGTCGAGGCTGGGGATTTCATCCTGCAACTGCTCCCATTCGCGCAATTGCCTCGATCCTTCAATAATGATGTTTTCGAGATCGAGCCGCACGTTGATGCGGTCTTCAGGCGGCGGCATTTCATTTTCAAAACGGAAGAACCCCTCCACCCACGTGAACAAGCGGCGGATGCTATCGGTAAAATACGTTTGCAGGTTGGCGAGAATTTCATCTTGCGATAGGTACCCCGCGTTGATCAGCAATAACCCGAGTTCCTTGTCGTTGATCTTGCCGGCACGCTCGACAATGGCGCGATATTGATTCACCGTCAATTTATTGGCTTTGTGTAACACCGCCGCGAGACTGCCATCATCCTGCCCCACTTTTGCATACGCCAGCTTGCCCTCGCGGAACGAAACGCACGCCTGCTCGCCCGGCCCATCCACCACGAGCGTGCCAGACTTTTGAGCAAGATTGATCAGGTTGAGCAGTTGGGTGATGGTGAAATCGCGTAAATTGCCGCGCAAAGCCATGGTTGCCTCAATAAAATCTCCCGTTTGGGAGATGGAGGGATTATACATGCAAGGGAGGGGAGCGTCAAACGAGCCGCCTGATTGATAGGCATCTGGAAGGTAAACCGTTCAACGTGTTACACTTGTGGCAAATCATCCTCGGAGTTGATGTATGCGGATAAAAATCATCACGTTCATGCTCACCTTCAGCCTGCTCCTCCCTTCCCCGGCCTTCGCCTCCTCCCCGGCAGACGTGACGAACGACCGCGTCACGTTCGACTTCCCCATCTCCGCGACATTCAGCGCGACCATCACCAGTAACGCGGAGATTCAATCCATTGTGCTGGAGTATGGCAACGAACAACAAACCTGCGGCGAGGTGATCGCCAAAGCCTTTCCGCAATTTACGCCCGGGGCACGCGTGGACGCGGAATGGACGTGGGAGATGCGTCAAAGCGGGTCACTGCCGCCCGGCGCAAAACTTTGGTGGCGTTGGCGCGTGACGGATGCAAGCGGAAGTGAAACTGTCAGCGAAACGAGAACCGCGGTCTGGCTCGACGATGTCCACGATTGGAAGACGCTCAACGAGAGGCTGATCAACTTCCACTGGTATCGAGGCGACGAATCCTTTGCCCGCGACCTGCTCAACGCCGCGCAAGCGGGACTGGAATTCAACCAGAGCCAATCCGGCCTCACCGCCGAATCTTCAATTGATATCTACATCTTTGCGAATACAAACGACATGCAAGATGCAGTTCTCTACGAACCCTCGTGGACGGGCGGACAAGCCTTCCCCGATCAAGATATTGTCATCCTCGGCATTTCGCAATCAGATTTGGATTGGGGGCGGGACGCCATCGCCCATGAACTTACGCACGTGCTGGTTGGGCATCTTACGTTTTCGTGTTTGGGCGATGTGCCCACGTGGCTGAATGAAGGGCTGGCAGTGTACAGCGAAGGCGAACTTGACTCGTCGTCGCAACAACAACTGGATGACGCAATTCAAAATGACACATTGCTCACTGTCCGCTCATTGAGTAGTGGATTTTCCGAGGTGCCGGACAAAGCCTATCTGTCCTACAGCCAGTCATACAGCGTGACAAAATTCCTCGTCGAAACCTATGGTCAGGAAAAAATGACCGCACTCCTCACCTCCCTGCGCGACGGCTTGACCATTGACGAAGCGCTTCAAAAAGTTTACGGCTTCAACGTGGAAGGGCTGGAAGACGCGTGGCGCGCAGGCATCGGCGCCGCGCCGCGCACAATCTCTGCACAACCTACCGCGCAACCAACGCCAACATACGTGCCGACGATTGTCCCGGTTTCAGGCTCGCAATTTTCCCAAGCGGCAACGCCAATGGCAATTCCCACCTCTTCGTTTGGAAATCAACCAACTCCTGAACCAACCCAAAGGACGGGTCCTCCTCTTTCATTGACATTGATATTGCTGGGCTTTTGCTGTTTGTTCTTAATTCTGATAGGCGTCGTTGTGCTCGGCTTCATCGTCCGCCGAGGTAATCAACAAGGAGGAAACAATGGCTAATCAATTTTTTTCCGGCCTGAGCGGAGGGCGAAGCGATTCGTGCGAAGCCCGAAGTCGAAGGACGCTCCGCTCAGTTCGTTTACTTCTAATTTTGTTTATCCTCGCTTTCACAATCGGAATCACCGCTCCGCATTCCGCATCAGCATTGCAGGTGGATGTTCCACTGGATCAGGCGTTGGTATTGGCGGGAGGCGAATCCACGAACCCGCGTTCGTACGATCCCGCGACGACTCACAGTTCGGGCGACAAACTTGTCTTCAGCGGACTCGTCTCGTTTGACCCGCAGTTAAATCTCACCCCCGATCTCGCCGAAAAATGGGATATCAGTGACGACGGCACGGTCTACACCTTCCACTTGCGCGCGAACGCAAAATTCCATGATGGACGCGCTGTCACCGCGCAAGATGTGATCTACTCGTGGGATCGCGCGGCGAGTCCCGAAGTTGGTTCAGACACGGCGCTCACCTATCTGGGCGACATCGTGGGCGTGCGCGAGAGAAATGCCGGGCAGGCAGATCATATTTCAGGTTTGGCCGCGCTCGACGACCACACGTTGCAAGTGACCATTGACGCGCCCAAACCGTACTTTTTATTGAAGCTCACGTATGCCACCGCGTTCATCGTTGACAAAGACAACGTGGAAAGCGGCGAGGAATGGTATCGCACGCCGAACGGGACGGGTCCGTACCGGCTCACAGAATGGCGTAGGTTTGAAGTCAAGGTCTACGAAGCAAACGCGGATTTTTATCTCGGCGCGCCGAGCATTCCTTATGTTGTATTTCAGCTCTACTCAGGTGACGACCAGCGGCTGTATGAAACCGGCGAGGTGGATATTGCCAGCGTGTACTCCATCGAACGTTTCACCGACCCGACCGAACCGCTTCACAATGAACTACTGACCGGTGTCTCGCTTTGCACAGGTTACGTCAATTTTGATTCCACGCGCCCGCCGTTCGATGATGAAAAAGTGAGGCAGGCATTCACGCTGGCGTTTGACCGCCAGAAATATATTGACGTCGTTCTCGATCAACGCGCCCTGCCCGCCAAGGGATTGTATCCGCCGGCGTTGCCGGGCTATAACCTCGAACTCCAACCGTTGCCGTATGACCCTGAACGCGCGCGGGGGCTCCTCGCTGAATCAAAATACGGCGGACCTGAAGGCTTGCCCCCCATCGTCTACACCGACGGAGGTATCGGCAGTTACATCGGCGCAGACGTAGCGGCGCTGGCTGAAATGTGGGAACAGAATCTCGGTGTGACGATCACCGTCGAAAACCTCGAGCCAAATTATTTCCTCGAGCAGGTATATGCCGGCAATCACGGTCAACTCTTCAGCGGCGGCTGGTGCGCCGATTACCCCGACCCTGAAAATTTTGCCGACGTGCTGTTCCACACCGGCTCGCAACAAAACAGCGGCGGCTATTCGAATCCGCAACTTGATGCCCTGCTCGAACAGGCGCGCACCGAACGTGATGTGTCCACGCGCATCGCGCTGTACCAGCAAGCCGAGCAGATCATCGTGGACGATGCCGCGGCATTATTCACCGGGCATTTCCTCTCGTATCAGTTGGTAAAGCCTTACGTGAAGGGATACGTCTACACCCCGATTGATATTCCGATTGAACGATATATGTGGCTCGAGGGAAAATAAAAGGATTCACCGCAAAGACGCCAAGAGCGCGAAGGATTTCAAAAAAAAGAATCTTTGCGGGCTTCGCGCCTTCGCGGTAAAAATTTACGGACGCGCTTCAACCGAAAATTCGACTTTCGCAATCCTTCCCCCAACACTCGACACCAAAAAATTAAACGGCAGACTCCCGCCCGCAGGCAGACTCGCATTCGATTCCCAGCGGCGGACTCCCACCACGCGTCCCGCGTCATCGTAGGCTGTCGCGGCAACCCACACCTGATTCGCCGTAGCCGTCTGACTCAATGACAACACCACGCCGCTCACTTGCGCGCTATGCCCCTCCGCGCCGACTTGCACGAGCGCGTTGTTGATTGCCGCAGGGATGTATCGCGCATCATTTGGTTGCAATCGAATCGCGGTCAACACTTGTACCTGCGGCTTCGCCGTAAACGGAATCTCCGGCGGGAAGAAAACAGCCATTGGCAGGGATGTGTTCGGCGGCAAAATATTCAACGTCAGCCACGCGGTTTGACTCGTGATCGTCGCATTGTTGGAATCCACCAGCGTCACCTGCGCGCTGACGTTTTCCAGCACATCCGAAGAGTCGTTGTGCGCGAGCACAAAGCACCACATGCCTTTGTCGGTTGTTGGGTAACATTCGATCTGTTGAACCGTGAACGGTGCGGGCGTCGGAGTCGCTTCGCCGGAGGGGTTATCAGGGTTGCTCGGAATTTTAAGCGCCTGCCCCACCGACATCGAATTCGCCGAGACTTCCGGGTTTGCGGCTTGCAAGTCGTCAAGCGAGACGTTGAACCGTTCCGCGATTTCGCTCAGCGTGTCACCGGCTTGGACGGTGTAGATAAAAGGCGTCGGGCTGGGTAGCGGCGTCGTGAGTGGCACCAAGCCGATGGGCGATTGAATCGAGTTTGGGGTGGAAGTCAAATATGGGGTGAGGACAACCAGCGGAGGCGTTGAATCCGCTTGCGGAGAGGCACAGGCAGTCAACAGAAAAATGCAGAAGGCAGAAAACAGGGTACGAAGCATGAGACGATTATAATGGAGGGAAATTTCTGCGAGGAGTTAATCGAGGAGTTAATAATGAAGTATCGGCATTTGGGGCGCACGGGGATTCAAGTGAGCGAACTTTCATTTGGGTCGTGGGTGACGTTTAAAAACCAGGTGGATGTGGATGCGGCCGTCGAGTTGTTGGCGGCGGCATACGACGCGGGAGTGAACTTTTTCGACAACGCGGAAGTGTACGCCAACGGCAAATCGGAAGAAGTAATGGGCGCGGCGTTCAAGCGGTTGAAGTGGCGGCGAGGGAGTTATCTCATCACCACAAAAATATACTGGGGCTTGCATGACAATGTGAATGAGCGTGATACGCTCAACCGCAAGCGTTTGATCGAAGCGATCAACGGCTCGCTCACGCGTTTACAACACGAGTACGTGGACGTGATCTACTGCCACCGCCCGGACCGAACGACCCCGATTGAAGAAACTGTGTGGGCGATGCACAACATCATCGAACAGGGCAAGGCGATGTATTGGGGCACCTCCGAGTGGAGCGCGGATGAGGTCGTCGCGGCGCTCTTCATTGCCGAAAAACACCACCTGCACAAGCCGATCACCGAACAGCCGCAATACAATTTGTTTGTGCGCGGGCGCTTTGAAAAAGGGTATGCCCGTTTGTTTCAGGATTACGGCTACGGCACCACGATCTGGAGTCCGCTGGCATCCGGGATGCTGACAGGCAAATACTTGAAAGGGATTCCCAGAGACAGCCGCGCCAATCTCAAAGGCTATCACTGGCTTCAAAAGAGGGTCAAGGACAAGGAACGGCTCGCCAAAGTACGCGCGCTCCAGCCGATTGCCAAGAGTCTGGGTTGCACCCTCTCGCAACTCGCCATCGCGTGGTGCTTGAAGAACCCCAACGTAAGCACAGTCATTTTAGGCGCAAGCCGCGTGGAGCAGTTGCATGAAAACTTGAACGCGCAAAAGGTGGTCTCGAAGTTAACGCCGAAGGCGATGGAAAAAATTAACGAAATTTTCAGCGTTGAAAAAGGTGAGGATGACGATTAACAGAATTTCCTTGAGGCAGGGGCGAGTCGTCCCTACTTACAGAGTGCCGCATAATTTACTAAACTTTTTGATTGAATTTCAATCTACAAATGCATGGAAAAAGTTTACTTACTTATGAGACAAGCGGTAAATCAGAGCCATCACATGACATTCGTCAGGCTTGTTTCTCAGTCCGAGTTAATCTTGCCATGTACAATGAAATCGGACTTAAGTGATAGGATTTGAAAATCGCAACATTGCACACGGAGAGTCAAAATGAAAATCAATAAATTTGTCATCGGCGGTCTGCTCATCCTCGGCGCGGTCGTGTTTTTGATCGCGAACGCCACGCAGGGTGCCTCGCAATATTTCATGACCGTGGATGAGCTCAAAGCCGAAGGACCAGACGTGGTGGATAAAAACCTGCGCGTTTCCGGCGCGGTGCTCGGCGACACGATTCAATACGACCTGTCCACTCTGACCCTCACCTTCGAGGTCGCGCACGTCCCCGCGGACGCGCCGGAGATCGAAACCGAGGGTGGGCTTGCCGAAGCCCTATACCAGGCAACGATTGATCCATCACGCGCGCGCATGACGGTTGTATACGTCGGCGTCAAACCCGATTTGTTACGCCACGAAGCGCAGGCGATTGTCACCGGTCACCTCGGCGCGGACGGAATCTTCTACGCGGAGGAACTGCTGTTGAAATGCCCGACCCGTTACGAAGAAGCCGTGCCGGAGCAGGCTGGAAATTAAAAAGCTAATGCTTGGGCGGGGTCTGAGACCCCGCCCGAACAGTTTTAGGAGATTAAATGATCGCGAACCTTGGGTTTGGCATCCTGCTTGTCACATTTTTCGTCGCTTTATACAGCGGGGTCACCGCGGTGCTTTCAAACCCAAAAGGACTGGCGACCATCTTCAGAAGTTTGCCCGGCAGTGAATATTTACGCGCTTTACCGGGAAGACTGGGAAGATTTTTTAGAATAACTCACGATTTAGCAAACTGGCTTGAAAAAAAAGAAGACCCCCAACGCTCCGCGTCCATGGCGGAGAGCGCGCGGCGCGCGATGTTGCTCACCTGGCCCCTGCTCACCCTCGCCTCCCTGCTATTGATTTACCTGCTCGTCAACAACCATTTTGAAGTGCAGTTCGTTTACGAAGTGACGAGCCGCTCAATGCCCACCTACCTCAAAGTCACGGCGTGGTGGGGCGGGCAGGCTGGGTCGCTTCTCTTTTGGTCGTGGCTGATGTCCGCATTCGCGTCGCTGGTCACCCTCCGCAAATGGGATCGTGACCGTGAGTTCCTGCCGTGGGTCATTTTCGTATCGTGCTTCACGCTGGCGTTCTTCGTTGGGATGACCGTCTTCTTTGAGAATCCGTTCAAGATGTTTTACCAGACCTCGACTGGGGTTGAAGCGTATTTGATCCAACCTGCGAACAGTGTGCTGTTCACGCCGGAAGATGGGAATGGACTAAATCCACTTCTTCGGCATCCTGGCATGATCATCCATCCGCCGATGCTCTATCTTGGATTCGTTTCGTACGTCATTCCATTTGCGTTCGCCATCGCGGCGTTGATCACAGGTCGAACAGATGACCGCTGGATTCGCCTTACGCGCCGCTGGAGTCTATGGGCTTGGCTCTTCCTCACGTTTGGACTCGTGCTCGGCGGGCGTTGGGCATACGATGTGCTCGGCTGGGGCGGCTACTGGGGCTGGGACCCTGTTGAGATCGCGGCGTTCATGCCGTGGCTGACCGGCACTGCTTTCCTGCACTCGGTAATGATTCAGGAAAAGCGCGGCATGTTGAAAACATGGAACATGTTGTTGATTATCCTGACGTACGACCTCGTGATCTTTGGCACGTTTTTGACTCGTTCAGGTGTGCTTTCCTCGGTGCACGCGTTCGCGCAGAGCGCGATCGGTCCGTTGTTTTTTACATACATCGCCATCACGTTGATCGCCTCGGTTGCGCTGGTGATCTATCGCTGGGGAAATTTAAAAGCGGAAACCGAAATGCACTCCCTGCTTTCACGCGAGGCGTTGTTCCTGTTCAATAACTTGTTGTTCATGAGCATTCTCGTGGTGTGCTTCTGGGGTGTGATCTACCCGTTGACATCCGAACTATTCACCGGCGCAAAAGTGACGGTGGGTCCCGCGTTTTATGAACGCGCTAACGGACCGCTCTTCGCCGGGCTGATGTTTTTAATGGGTATTGCTCCACTTTCGGCGTGGGGGCATTCCACCTTCAAGACTCTGGGTCGCGCCATGTGGGTACCAACCGTGCTTGCATTTATCATCACCGCAGTCATTTTTGCGATGTATACCCGGAATGTTTATGCCATCATCGGCTTTTTCCTCGTTGCGTTCGTCATCCTCATCACCTTGTATGAATATGGACGCGGGGCGGTTGCAAGGCAAAAAACTCATCAGGAAAATTTCTTCACAGCAATTTTGAATCTCACCGCCCGTGATCGCCGCCGCTATGGCGGTTACATCGTCCACCTCAGCATGATGTTGATGGCGATTGGCATCCTCGGCATCGAACTCTTCCAAATGGAGACGCAAGGCACGCTCGAAGTGAACCAGCAAACCAGCATCGGCGGCTACGATGTGGTGTATCAAGACATTGCGCGCTTCACGGGTCCTGACGGGCGCGAAGTGACGCGTGCCGTGGTCGGCATTTACCAAAATGGGGAATATCTCGGCACTCTCCACCCGCGCATTGACTATTACTTCGACGCGCAGCAAGCGATGACGATTCCCGGTCAGCGCGCGACGCTCAAAGACGACTTGTACATTTTGCTCGTGAGTTGGGAGCCTGCTTCGGCTGTCGGCGCGACATTCAAGATTTACGTCAACCCGCTGGTGAACTGGCTGTGGCTGGGAAGCCTGCTCTTCCTCGTTGGCATCGTCATCGCCGCCATGCCCGATAAAGACCCGGAGCGCGTGATGGCCCGGGCTGGGAAGCGTACGCGGCAGGTCAGCGCGGCGGATTGAAGGCATCTATGTCAGTAAACAAGTAGACACGTAAACAGGTAAACATGTCCAAACGACGATTAAGCAATACGCAATATGCAATACTATTCACTTTACTTGCAACCCTATTTGCAACTCTTTCAGTCGCGCTTGCTCAGGGACCCACCCCCACCGACGATGAGGTGAACAAGATCGCGAAGAAGTTGTATTGCCCTGTTTGCGAAAACACGCCGCTCGATGTATGCCCGACCGAGGCGTGCCGTCAGTGGCGGGAGCAGATCCGCGAGATGTTGAGCGAGGGCAAAACCGAAGACGAGATCATCCAATATTTCATTGACACCTACGGCGTGCGCGCCTCCGGTGACCCGCCGAATAAAGTGGCATCGTATCTGATTCCCGCGGTGGCGATCCTTGCAGGGACGGCGTTGCTTCTGCGCGCGCTCCAGATGTGGAAAAAGCCAAAGATGGCAGAATCAACTGTCCCTGCGAAGGAAGCGAAGCACGTTCATCAAGATGAATATTTCAACCGGCTCGAAGAAGAGTTGAAGAAGCGAAAATAATCTGATCCTCACCCCTGCCCCTCTCCCTTTGGGAGAGGGGCAACGTGAAGGCAGGGAGTATTTATGACAGAAACATCAACCCCGCGTCGCGCGGTCCCGTTGTGGATACAGATCGTCATCTGGATTTTTTTGGTGGGTTTGCTTGCCATCGTGGCAGTGGAACTCAGCCGGCGTCAACAAGGCACGGTGCAACCCGGCGAAGTGATTGACGATTTCGCGCTGACGTTTTACAGCGGCTATGAACTCGACGGCAAAACAGAAATCAAATTCAGCGACCTGCGCGGCAAGGTGGTGGTGCTCAACTTTTGGGCGTCGTGGTGCAAGCCGTGCGAACAGGAAGCCGCAGAATTGCAACAGGCATGGACGGAATACGAACCGACGGGCGAAGTGGTCTTCCTCGGCGTGGATTACGTAGACACCGAAACCGACGCGCGTGTGTATTTGAAAAAATTCGGCATCACATATGCGAACGGCGCGGATCTTGCGACGAAGATTTCGCAGTATTTCCGAATTAAAGGCGTACCCGAAACCTATTTTGTTGATAAAGACGGCGTTCTGCGTTTCGTGCAGGTGGGTCCGTTCGTGAGCATTCACCAGATCCGCGCGCAGATTGACCCGTTGTTGAAATAGAGGGCGAATGGACATTGCGGCTATTTTCCTGACACTTGCAGTTCTCATCCTCGTCGGGGTGTATTTGTATGCGCCGTTCCTGCGCGGGTACGGGCGGCGGGTCACCGAGGAGGAGCGCGAACTTTCGGCGTTGCTGGCGGAACGCGAACGCGTATTGAGTTCCCTGCAGGAGTTGGATTTCGATTTCAAACTCGGGAAAATTCCCGAGGAGGATTATCCCATCCAGCGGACGAACCTGTTGCAAAAGGGCGCGGATATTTTGAGGAAGATGGATGCGTTGACAGTTTATCCACCGCGCGAAGAGACAAAACCCCGCAAGAAATCTTCGCGCAAGGCAAAGATCACGGACGCTGAACTTGAAAATATGATCTCTCAACGACGAGCCTCCCGCAAGAAAACCTTCGATGGCTTTTGCCCGAAGTGCGGCAAGCCCGTGATGGCGGAGGACCTTTTTTGCCCGTCGTGCGGGAAGGCGCTGAAGTAAAAAGTAATTGGTAATTAAGAATTACCAATTACAGAAAACGACCCAATGAAACTACGCTATCTTATTCTCCTCATACTTCCCCTTCTCGCCGCGTGCAACCTGACGCTGGCAGAGGACATCACGCCGCCGCCCAACTACGTCCCGCCAACGCCGGTGCCGACGCTTGTGTTATATCCGTCACAGCCGCCAAGCGCGGCAAACGGCGAGGTCATCTATATTGAAAAGTGCGCGCCGTGTCATGGCGAGACGGGCCTCGGCGATGGCGAAGCGGGTATTCAACTCGCTGTGCCCGTCCGCGCGTTTGGCTTGCCCGAGATCGCGCGCCCCGCATCACCCGCGCAATATTTCACCATGGTCACGCGCGGCAACATCGAGCGCTTCATGCCTCCGTTCAACAGCCTCACCGATCAGGAGCGCTGGGATGTGACCGCCTACGTGATGACCCTGCACACCACACCCGAAGAGATCGAAAGAGGCAAAGAACTTTTTGAATCGAACTGCAAAGATTGTTCAACGGAGATTTTCAAAGATCAACAGAAGATGTCGTCGTTCACCGAAGTGGAACTCGCGCGGATTGCCAGTCAGGGCAACGATGCACTGCCAGCGTTTGGATCGGATTTGAGCGAGGACGACTTGTGGGCGGTCGCCGCATATTTGCGGACTCTCTCCTTCGACACCTCGCCTCTTTCCATGCCTGAGCCTGTCTCAGTCGTCTCGACCTCTGCCGCCCCTGAGGCAACGCCCGCTGGGACGACCCAAGCCTCCACGGCGAGTGAAGCGACAGTGACGTTGCAACCCGGCTTCGGCATCGTCAGCGGAGTCATTGAAAATAAAACAGGTGACGATTTACCGTCTGACCTGGTCATCACCTTGCGCGGCTACGATCATAATGTGAACGATCCGAACGCGGGACCTGTTGAAGCCCTATCGCTCGAAGGCAACATCAATACAAATGGCGCTTACACATTTGAAAATGTCGAGATGCCCGCAAATAGGATCTATCTGGCGGAAATTAATTTCGACGGCGTGACCTTGCAATCTAAATTCGCAATCGCCGAGGATGGTACGCAATTATTGAACATCCCCGCGCTGACGTTGCACGGACTCACCGAGGACACGACCGGCTTGGTGATGGACGAAGTGCAAGTGATTTTTGAATACGGCACGGATTCGATTTCTGTATACAGTTTGTATTCGTTCCGCAACTCAACGGATAAGATTATCGTCGTGCCGCAAAACGAGACGGGCGAAATCCCGTTTATCAACTTCCCCGATGGATCATTCGGCTTCGGCTTTGAACCAACCCAGGACAGCGAGACTTACCTCCCCACCGCAAACGGATTCGCCATCCCACCGAGTGAAAAATCATACGGACTGGTTGCTTTTTCATCGCTATCCAAAACCGATGAGTTGAATTTTTCGCAAACATTCACATTGCCCGTAAATTCGATCAATGTGTTTACGCCTGTTGGCGTTGAGCTCGAAAATTCGCAGATGGCAGATCTGGGCGTGCAGACGATCCAGAATTTCACGTATCAAATCTATCAATCGGAAAGCCTGAATGCGGGCGACGCGCTTACCTTCACGTTGGCAGGTCAGCCATCGGACTCGCCTGCCGCCGCTTCGGGAACGAACACAGGAGTTTTGATCGGCGCGGGCGTGTTGGGCGTTGCATTGCTGGTTGCCGGTTTGTGGATGTATCGGCAGGACAAGCGAAAGACTCAGGTTTCTGAAGAACGTGAAGATGAATTCGACTCCGTCGAAGACGTGATGGATGTCATCCTCGCGCTCGATGACTTGCACGGGAAGAAAAAGATCGGCGAGAGGGCGTATCAGAAGCGGCGAAATGAATTGAAAGAGATGTTGAAACGAGAATTGGAGGAATAGAGAATTCTCTGAATGCCATGATCACCGTAAAAAAACTCGGCAAACGTTTCGGTTTGAAAACCGTCTTACGCGGCGTGAACTTTCGCGTGAAGCCGGGCGAATTCGTCGCGTTGCTCGGTCCGAACGGCGCGGGCAAGACAACTTTTTTGAGAATCCTTGCTTCGCTTTCAAAACCCTCGCTTGGTGAAATAACAATTGCCGGTTACAAACTTCCCGGCGAAGCGGCGCAAGTCCGTGCGCGGTTGGGGGTTGTTTCGCATCTTCCCTTGTTATACGGCGACCTGACCGCCGAAGAGAATTTGCGCTTCTACGCGCGGATGTACGGAATTACCAATTACCAATTACGAATAACCGAAGTCCTCGAAATGGTCGGGCTTGAAAACCGCCGCCGCGACCTCGTCCGCGCCTATTCGCGCGGGATGCAACAACGGCTCGCCATCGGGCGCGCGGTTCTGCACGACCCGCAAATCATGCTCTTCGACGAGCCGTATACCGGGCTGGATCAGGATGCCTCGTCCATGCTGGATGAGGTGCTGAAGACCGTCGCTGCACAGGGACGCACCGTGGTGATGACCTCACACGATCTCGCCCGCGCCGAGGAATTGGCTACGCGGTTTGATATTCTTTCACGCGGCGTGATTGCGGCTTCAGCAACTCGCAAACAGTTGAAGAAAAGCAACCTGCTCGATTTTTATAAAAAGGCATTGGCGAATTGAGATGGCAGTGAAATCAACAACGCCCTCACCCCAGACCTCTCCTGATGGGAGAGGGAGCGGCAATTACTTCCAAGCCATTTCTGCCATCGTGTGGAAGGATTTGCGCGCCGAGTTCCGCTCGTGGGAACTGATCTCGGCGATGCTGGTGTTTTCCCTGCTGGTCATCCTCATCTTTAATTTCGCCCTCGAACTGGACGTGAAGACGCGTCAATCTGTGACGGCGGGCGTGCTGTGGGCAACGTTCGCCTTCGCCGGGACGCTTGGTCTCAACCGTTCGATGTCCATCGAAAAGGATCGCGGTTGTCTCGATGGACTTCTGCTCGCGCCGGTGGATCGCTCCGCCATCTACTTCGGCAAGTTCATCAGCAACCTTGCTTTCATGCTGATCGTCGAGGCGATTGTATTGCCGGTGTACAGCGTGTTGTACAACACAAATTTATTCCAGCCCGGGTTGTTGCTCGTCATCCTGCTCGGCTCGATTGGCTATACCGCCGTTGGCACTTTGCTCGCCGCCATGTCGGTCCAAACGCGCACCCGCGATATCCTCCTGCCAATTTTGCTCTTTCCCGTCGCGTTCGCGGTGTTGCTCGCCGCCGTCAAAGCCAGCGGAGGCTTTTTAGACAACCTGACTTTCGCGGAGGTTTCCTTTCCGATCAATTTGTTGATCGCGTACGACGTGATCTTTATCGCGGCTTCATTTATGTTGTTCGATACGATTGTGGAAGAATGAAAAAACTGGTGGTTGAGTAGCCGCGAGTGAAACGAGCGGCGTATCGAAATCACCTGTAAGCGAAGTAGTTATAAATTTCAAGATTTTTCATTAGGACTTACGCAAAAGCCATGTGAATGGCAGGCGACTTGAGTTGCTGGCGCAAATAGTCAGATAGCAATTCATGTTTGAGACGATAAACAGTTTGTCGGGTCTCATTGGATACCTGCTTGAGACGGATCCAAACCAAAACAGCGCAGGCAACATGATTCCGAACGATTCTGGCTTTACGACATTGACAACCTTCCAATCCAGTCAACTGCCTGGTTTCACGGTGAAACTGCTCGACTTTCCAGCGGAAGCCACACACCTCTTGTACGGCCTGCACGTTGTCCTGAGCCATGTCGTTTGTGACAACATAATCCGTGCGCCTGGTAGAAAGCACAACCCGAAAAAGTTTCACCTTGTGATTGCCCGGAAAACCTTTGAGTTTGACAAGAGACCTCTTGCGAAAGTCTTTTCGCCACAGAGAACACAGAGCAAATGAGTTTTTCTCAAAGGTCTCAGTGGGCTCTGTGGCTAGGCAAAGAGTCACTTATGCAAGAGGTCTAAGTTTGCCATGTTGTTTCTCGGTTTCTGTCCAGGTCAGGCTATCTACTCGCCGGTAAGGCTGGATACCGCCTGAATCATCGATCTGCCGATTGTCTTTGAGCGGACAGTAGTAGATCTTCTCGTACCTTTCAATGGTCAACATGATTTCTTTGGTCGCATACCAACTGTCCATCAACACAGCCCAAAACTGCAATTGCTTTTGGTGGACACAATTCAGGAGCATATCTTGCATATGGTCAAGTTTGGTCTTGCCCTCTCCGTCTGGGTCGTAAATCCGGTAGTCAATGATCCAAAACTGATCTCACATACACACAAGTCACAATGCCAATGCCTTTGATTACCGCATGTGCATTTCCGCTATATTGGCGACGCACCAACTCTACCTTAGGCGAGAAATCTTTGTCGGCTACAGTATCATCGAAGACCACAAAGCCTTTTGGCGTTTGAACAACCTGATGGTGAACGTTTTCCCAAGTCAATTTGGGACTGAGTTTTTCTCCATCCAAGTAGCGGTTCAGGGCATCATGGCTGAACTTCTCGCTGTGTTCCGCAAAATTTGTCAGTGTATCATTGATTTGGCTGACCAAAAGGTATTGGCAATAATCCAGACGAGTGACAATTTGGGTTTTGGGTCTCATACACCTAAACTGACTGACCTTTTGCCTACTCGTCAATCACTCAGTTTTGCGTAAGTCCTATTCATGATACATGTTGGTTTCGATATGGGCGAGACAAACACCCGCCCTACTCAACCAACGTAAATAAAAGGAGCAACCATGAATCCCAAACCTCTCATCCTCAAGATCCTCGATATCGTCTCGCTCATCCTGCTCGTCGTGGCGGCGTATCTCGCCATTGTCGTCGCGCCGACCGAAAAAGTGATGGGCGACGTGCAACGCGTGTTTTACTTTCACATCGGCACGGCGTGGGTCGCGCTGATCGGCTTTGTTTTTACAGCCGTGTTGAGCGTGATTTATCTCGTCACAAAAGATTTGAAGTGGGATCGTATTCAGGTCGCCGCGGTGGAAGTCAGCGTGGTGTTCTTCCTCATCACCATCATCCTCGGCTCGATCTGGGCGCGCCCCGCCTGGAACACCTGGTGGACGTGGGATCCCCGCCTCACCACTGCCGCCATCACCGAGTTGATCTACATCGCCTACTTCATGCTGAGGCAGGGCATTGACGACCCCAACCGCCGCGCGCGCTTCGGCGCGGTGTACGCGCTCATCGGCGGGTTGAGCGCGCCGATCACGTTCTTCGCCATCCGCTTGTTCCGCACCATTCACCCGGTGGTCATCGCCGGTTCGAACGCCGCCGCCGAGGGCAACTTCAGCATGACCGACGATATGCTCCAGGCGTTCTTCTTCGCCCTCCTTGCCTTCACCGTCATCTTCATTGACCTGTTCTGGAACCGCATCCGACTCGGCAATTTCCAAAACAAAGTCGAAGAGATGAAATTGCAGGCAACCTGGTAATCATATGTTCCGTTCGGGTCTGAGACCCGAACGAGCCAAAATAAATAGGAGAAAACCATGTTTTTTCAAGAAGTTACTCCCGACACCTCCGGCTACATGATCGCCGGGTACGCGTCTGCGTTCATCATCCTCGCGATCTACGTGGCAAGCATCTATCTTCGCCAGCGCAACTTGAATCAGGATATGGAAATGCTCGCCGAGATGGAGAAACCCGCTTTGGCGGAGGCAAAGTCGAAAAAGAAACCCGCCAAGCCTGTAACAAAAAAGGGTAGGAAAAAATAGACGCAATCGAAAGGGAGTCCGCTATAATGGAAGCGGACTTTTTTTATGAGACAGGACGACAGGATTCGGATTCAATGGAGATCGAGGCTCCTACGGTGGAGCCTGCTCCTTGTCCTCGCGGGAAGCGGATTCGCATCCGCCCCACGTGGGGCTGTCGCGCCGGTCAGCGATCCGCCCGGCCCAGACAGGTTTTCCGTCACCGTTGTTGAGTACACTGAATACACGTGGTGGATGGCGCGCTGGGGAACCAACCAATTGATCTGTGAACTCAAAATTGACCATGAAGGTTTGCCAACTATGGGGGATGTCTACTCGGACTGCCTCGAGGACGATTACGAGGATTGGTTGAACCAAAAGCCCTGCACCGAACACGATGTGAATTTGTGCAAGGGGAATTACCTTGTGCTGATGGGTAGCAAACCTGCGCAAAAAGAAGTTGCGACAAAACTTCCTTCGTCGTCCGTGCAAGTCTCGCTTGAAAATTGCAACCCGGTTTACACCTCGTCAACAAGCATCTGTGAGTCGCCGCCGATTTTGGCGCTGACTGGCATCGAGCCGCTCCCCGAACATCACATCACTCGCATCGAGGGGCTGTACGCCGGGCAATCGTTCACGTGCGATGCGTTATGTCGTCTGCGACTCCCGGTCACTGGTGAAGACGGCGAGACATTGCAATTCTGGGCATATTCCAGTTACGGCGATAGCAGTCAGATTTTCAATGCCCTCCTGCGCGTATCGCCCACCAATAGCGGCGACCCCGATCGCTCCTTCTGGTATGTGGATGTATTATCCAGTCAGTGGGCAGGCGTCCCCGTGGCGAGTTGCGTTGAAACATGGGAAACCCTGCCTCCCATCGGTGGTCCACCCGAATGGTTGAGCACGCCAACGCAAAGTGAAACCCTCGGCACCGCTGTGCCCTATAACTATCTCGCCGCAAACTTGATCCGCAAGGGTCTTGTGAATGCTTCGTCCTGTGAAAACAATGGCTTGCAGGAGGACGGCAATGCCTCAACATGCGGAATGGAACAGGCGCGGGACGCGGTCACGGCGTGGCAAAATCAATTCGATGGAATCATTTTGAATGTGGCGAAAGACACGGGCGTGCCGGCGAATCTGCTGAAAAATTTATTTGCCAAGGAAAGTCAGTTCTGGCCCGGCATCGGCACAAAGGACGACGTGGGCTTGGGTCAACTCACCGAGCAGGGAGCGGATACAACCTTGATGTGGAACCCTCCGTTCTTCAATCAATTCTGCCCGCTCGTGATGGATTCGCAGGAATGCGCCAGGGGTTACCTCGGCTTGGAAGAAGACCAGCAGGAATACGTGCGCCTCTCGCTGATCAACGCGGTCAATGCCACGTGCGAGGATTGCCCGCTGGGCATTGACCTTGACCGCGCCAATTTCAGCATCGGCGTGTTCGCCCACACCCTGCTTGCC
>Ga0247727_10007662_pt1 | contig 20415 bp, 23 predicted proteins | sample WisWelCaveWW1625_FD_202498 | JGI IMG/M metagenome (GOLD analysis project Ga0247727, IMG submission 202498) | Biofilm microbial communities from Wishing Well Cave, Virginia, United States - WW16-25 | ecosystem: Environmental > Aquatic > Deep subsurface > Groundwater > Cave microbial mat | place... | reverse complement strand
TACATCCTCGACAATGGCAATGATGACGTGCTCTGCCGCTCACGCGCCATTGCGCGAGCAGGCAACACAGAAGTTGGCAGAGGAATGGTAACAGGAGGACGCTACTGGATTGAACTGTTTCCAGGATGGGAACAATACGGAGGCATTGACATTCTTGTATACGACAACGCCCCAGTAGTGTGCACAGGACTTTCTACAAACGCAATAAAAGCAAACATCACTCTTGGAAAACAGGAATCTCTTGACTTGACCTGCGGCTTTGAGAACATCAACTGCTGGTATTACTACAGCACTGACGTGGAAGGAACCGGCAACGTATACCAGAGCAAGTTCCCTGCCGAAGGAAGAGTGCCTGGAAGAATAGTATATTGGTAGTTACCTGTACGCTCCTGTGCTGCCTTCCACCAGAGTTATATGCTCGCACGTGAAATCAACCAACACCTTTCTGACAAGAGGAATTTTTGACGGCTCAAAGCTCGTGCAGTAAAGCAATTGCGTTCTATCAGGTCTTACCGCATCGTAAAAGCCCGCATAGACCGCCAGTCTCGGCTCCTGCTGCCATTCATTATACAACCTGAGCTCGTACTGCAAACTGTTTATCGTTCCCGTGCCAACCACTCTTCCATTACCCATCACAACCAGATGATTGTCATTATTCTGGTCTATGTCAAATTTCTTTCCATCGCTGCCAAGCCAATAATTATTTCCCTGCGTCGGATACAACTGCTTTCCATCAGCGCCAAACAATTTCCCATTCAGCTCAATTGAAGAGCTGAAAGCGGCAGCATGATGAACAAACAAGAGCACCAGCGCAATAACAGCGATAACGCCAAGCAGAAGAACACCTCTCATGAACACTTAAAGCGCTGCTGACGTTAAAAAGGTTTGCACTAAAGGAAATACCTCAAAAGTCGTCATAATCGGACGAGATATCCCTTTAACAGGAAACTCCTCCAGATACGCCTCGGTAGCCTCTTTCAAATTTTTGACTGCTTCCTCAATTGTGGCACCCTGACTGACTGTGCCAATCTCAGGGCATCTTGCCACGTACATGTTCTCTTCCTTTTGAACAATCGCAGTCAATACTTTCATCACAGTTATCGAGGCCGCGTGCATATAAAAAACTTACGCGGTACTGGTTAATGTGCGTATCGACGAAATTCCCGGAAGACTTACGGACGTTCACGTGAACATAACGGAAATCATTACAATAAAACAGAAATCTTACGGAATTATACGGAAATTTTGGAATACCCTTCTCAAAACTTTTATAAAGAAGAAACACCTATCCTTCTCCAGAGGTGATTAATATGAAATCAGCAATTCTATTGGCAAGCATTATTGCAACAGTGTCAGCTTTCGCGCAACTGACCGGTGACTGGGGCAGGACAGGACGCGCAGGCATGATGGACGGCATGTACGGCGGCTCAATCTTTGGACACCTCCTGTTCGCCATCTTCGCCATTGGACTGACATTGCTCGTCTGGCTATGGGTAGTGAAGCTGTGGAGAGAAGTCAGACGGATGAAGTAAACTGGACGTATCGCTCTAGGTAGATGCACGTTCATGTCAATTTCTTAAGCAAGACTTTTTCGTTTGTTTGGTCAAACGTTATTACGAATTTATCAAAGAAGCCATTGCGACCGAGCAACATTGGAAAATCATAGTTATCAAGAACAACCTTTACTGGCATCTGAAAAGAATAGTGTTCATGCCCTTTCTCAACCATAATATCAACCTTGGAATCAACCGCATCCACATTGCCTCCAATACCATGAGCTATGGAGATTTTACCGCTTAAATCCAAGCCGATAATCTCGGCAACTTCTCTCGAAATAGCTGAAATATCCGCGCCTGAATCGAGCATTCCAATCGTATCAAATTTTTCAATACCGCTCAGAACAATAGGAATTGAAGGAGTCCTAACCTTTGAACCATCAGGTCTTTTTACAGACCTATAATTAAAGCTAATAGTCATTTTAGAAGATCATAGTCTCCTTATCAGGCACTTTAGCAATTAACGGCCTTGCAGAAGGACACTTCTCTTTCGCCTCTTTGTAGACTTTCTTAACGTTTTTCCCATGCGAAACTATGCGCTGGTTGCAGATAGCTATCCATTCGCCTAGATACTGCTCAAGCTTTGTTTTCATGAAAAATTCGTAATTTTTGTTCATGAAAAATTACTAAGCAGAACTCCTTAATAAAACCATCGACGAGAAATCCGGAAAGTTTCCGGATTTTGGAATGTTTCCGGATTCAGAGTCAGCAACTCTGCGCTTTCCTATAGCCGCGCTCAATGGCACCAGCTTCTGTTTCAAAACACAAAATGTTTTCCGGCTTAATCCAACTTGCACGCTGGCAATTACATTCATAGAACAAATCCATCTCCATGTCAGCCACCACTTTAAAACCAGGACAGCCAAAAGCCATACACTCATCCGGCTCTTCAGACTTTTTAACAACCTGAACTTCTTGTTCAGGAATCCGCTCAGACTCGACAATCGGCTCTTCAGCTGCAACTGGAATGCGCGTCTGCTCCGGCACCGGTATACTAACTTGTTCTGGTATACTCGGCTCTGGAGTTGGAGCACATGCGACGATGAAGAACAGCAGAGCGCACCATTCCTTTTTCATACGCCTTTTCAATACAGACTGCATTAAAAATGTTGCCATTGATTCTGCTTTGTGGCTTGTGCAATATAATTGGAAGCTCATAGAGCTTATGAAAGCCGCTTCTTGTGGACGGCAAGATATCTACGCAAGAAGTAATTGACAAATCCTTCCTCTCCTTTGTTGAGCGCCCTGTAATATGATTTCCTTTTCTTATACTCGATGATAAGCATCGGGTAGCCGGAATGCCACAGCATGTGATTCATCAGCAAGCGGCCTATTCTTCCGTTTCCGTCTCCAAATGGATGGATGCGTTCGAATTTGTAATGCGCACGCGCGGCATTCTCAACGATGTTTCCCTTGGCATTATTGATGAAATGGATAAGTCGCTTCATTAGTTCCTTCACGTCCTGCCAGTCCGGTGCAACATAATTTCCAACGCGCACCAGGTACTCTCGATATTTCCCAGAAATGTCGGCCTTTGTTTCTCCAAAGAGTTCCTTATGCCATCGCAGTAGCAGCGCTTCTGTTATTCGCTCTTGTTTCGCTAGCATCGCGAGGAATGCTTTGCTGTGCGCTTCTGTTTCCTTGACGTCACGGAGTGGTTTATTGGGAGAGATGCGCTCGTGGATGATTTCCCGCGTTTCATCCAGTGTGATTGTCGAACCTTCAATCGCGTTCGTATTATATGTGAACGCGATTGCTATCTGTTCTTTCTCTTTTCCCTGCACGCTTGGTGGCAGGCTTTTCCACTCCTTTTGAAAATGCCTCCGTATGCAGCTTAGCTTCTCATGAACATCTGTGTGCAAGTCCTCTCTAAATGCAGCCATGAGAGCGTTCGCATTCTTCGGGATTTTCCTGCCCAGGTATTTTTCCTTTGTCACCACTTTGCCATTCCTCCTGAATGAGTGCTGAAGGTAGAAGTACTTCTTGGGCCCAATGTTTCGAGTGACAATTCTCACAACACGGTATACCATTACAAACTATATAAATATTTGCTTTTTGGGCTGAATGTAAGGTAAAAAAAGAATACAAGCAGAACCCTTTAACAAAACCGTCGACGAGATGTCGGAAATAAAATTTCCGATCACACTCGGAAATGCTTCGCATTTCCGATGAATCCGTAAAGTTTACGGATTCGTCCGGAAAGCTTACGGAATCCGGAAGGTTTACGGAAATTTATGCTTTCAAGGTTTTTGCCCACTTACAATACCCGCACTCTTCAGAAGGTTCTGGCATTTTGCCGTTCAGAACCTTGAGTGCAGATTTAAAGATGCTTTCGGGCTTCTTGATGTCAACTTCAAGTTTAACCAGCTGGCTATGAAAAGTCACGTTTCCATCAGGCAATACTTTGTTCGGATAATAGAACAGCAGATAAGAATAATCTTCAGTTTCATAGCCATTCTTTCTTAACAAGAAATTGTAAATGTCCATCTGATCAACATAATGCTCGTGCGTATCCTCCTTCAAAGGAAAACCTCTTGTTTTGTAGTCCAAAACAATCAATTTCTCGCCTTTTTGCAAGAGATTATCAACAGCGCCCCTGAACAAGTTGCCTTCACTGTCTTTCCACTGGATACCCTTAAAGTTAGAACGCCAAACTTCCAACAATTCTTTATTATCAAACAATTTCACTCCTTTAAGGTCTTTAAGCTCGGGAGGCAGCTCGCCCTGATCTCTAAACGAGTCAAAATGCTCCTTCAACACCTTATCCATGCCACTCGGCAACGAGGGAAATATCCCTGCAGGCTGCTTTATACCTTTATTAAAATGCAACCAGAAGCAGCGAGGACAGTCTTTGAGCAAAGATAACGATGATGGGGAGAGGGCGTAGGGCATTTAGTTTAGAATGATGAAGCCACTTTTAAACCTTTACAAAAACCGGAAATTCCACCGGACATTCACGGAAAGCTTACGGATTTTTTCTAATTTCCGTAAACTTTCCGAACAGTCTCCTTTAACTGATAACGTCATCCTCATCAGCGTCGCACATAGCCTTCTTTCCTCCCATACCTTATTGTGAGGTCTTCCAATATTGCTGTTACTGCCCTAACGTCTGATTTTGCGCCCTTTCCATCAAACCTACGCCAAACATAGTCATTGATAGTTTCATTCCTATCAGGCCCAGACCTACCACTCCTAGTCCAAGTGAAACGGACATAACTGTTGCTTACCGGCCACGCAATACTCCTACTATCCGGAGCCAACAAGTACACAACACTACCGTATACTTGCTTTGACCACGCATCATATTCACTCTTGAACTCTGCTCTTTGCCTAGCAATCGCATCAATACTCATTGGAAACACCTCAGTTGGTTTTATTTTATCAGTGCAGCAAAGAAACAAGAAGCACTTACAACGCAAAATAGACGGCAAATTAGCTAGAAAGGGTTAACAACAACACATGGTTATTGAAATCATAACCATAGTTAAGCGAGAGTTGTTTAAATAGTTTGTGATTACGAAAAAATTAAGTATTCTGCTTTGTAAATATGCTAAAATGAGATTTATCAACCCGGCAGAAGTGGATGAACCAACGTTTGAAGATATTATGACTACGAAAATTGATTTTTTTGAAGATGTCACAGCGGATGAAGCAAGAAGATACTGTAAAGATCGAGCAATAACGTATTTGCCGTCAAAACTAGACAGAGCTTCAGTATTCAAGTTGGAAGGATCTTCTTTTTTAAGGATTCCTATTGAGGAAACCCAAACTGTCGCGCCTGCAAAAAAAATATTTGATGAAGACGTTTCAGAATTATTTAATAAAAATGAAGTAATATTTGTTTTCGATAAAGGGAGGATAATAGGCATTACCCACTTTTGTGATTATAACCGGGACCCTGTTTTTATCTATCTTTACTCAAAGATGTTGAAGTTTGAGAAAAAATTAAGAGAAACGTTGATCAGGAAAGGTCTGAATAATTCTCATATGAAAGATTTCTTCGCGGGAAAATCCTACGAAAACGAAGTATATGCTGAAAAACTTGTTGGCTTTGATAAATTGCATCTGAAAGCCCTTGAACCTTTTCAATGCTTTCTTCTGACAGACTTGCTGTCATTATTAGCCAGAAATGGAATCAGCATAAACCAAGAGCCGATTACCGCAATGAGGAATCATATTATGCATATCAAAAACGTGATCAAAAATAAAGATTATGAGAAAGCTAATTTGATTTATGACTTTGCATCTTTTGAGGGATTAATAAAGTCATTCAAAGAATTCAAAAAAACTAATGAACTTCTTTAGCCCACTTACAATATGCGCACTCTTCAGATGATTGCGGCATCTTGCCTTTCAGAACATTAATTGCGGACTTAAAGATGTTCTCAGGCTTCTTAATATCAACATCAAGCTTAACCAGTTGGCTATGAAAAGTCACATTTCCATTAGGCAATACTTTATTTGGATGATAGAATAACAAGTAAGAATAATCCTCAGTTTCATAGCCATTCTTTCTTAACAAAAAGTTATAGATATCCATTTGGTTACGATAATGCTCATGAGTATCCTCCTTTAAAGGAAAACCTCTTGTTTTGTAGTCCAAAACAATCAATTTCTTGCCCTTTTGCAGCAAATTATCAACGGCACCTCTGAACAAGTTGCCTTCACTATCTTTCCATTGGATGCCCTTAAAGTTAGAACGCCAGACTTCCAACAATTCTTTATTATCAAACAATTTAACGCCTTTAAGGTCTTTAAGCTCGGGAGGCAGCTCGCCATTATCTCTGAAAGAATCAAAATGCTCTTTCAACACCTTATCCATGCCACTCGGCAAAGAAGGGAAGATGCCAGCTGGCTGCTTGATGCCTTTGTTGAAATGAAGCCAGAAACAGCGAGGACAGTCTTTGAGCAAAGAGAGACCGGATGGGGAGAGGGTGTAGGATTGGTTCATTTGAGTGTTGACAGCAGCTCATCTTTGAATTTATTTTCATCCTCCCGGTTAAAAAATGGAACACCTGTAACACGGTACTTTCTAGTTTCTATAAACTTGGTTAAATCTTTAGATTCAAACATTTCTTTTATTTCAATTAGAAGTTTCTCTTTCCACTCATCTGTTTTCTCTAAGAATTTACCCTTTGGCTCTATGAATATCTGATAAGTTATTTCTTTTCCATCTTTATCCTTCATGAATAACACAAAATCAGGAGCAAAGGCTTTTCCATCGCTAAAATTGTAAAGTACAAAATGCAGTTCGTTTCTTAATAAGAATATTTCTTTATAACGATTTTTGAAATCTTCCTTTATTAACCTGTCAATGAATTCTACGCAGGCTTTTTCTTCAGAAGTTCCATAATTGGCATTAAACGCATACCAATCTTTTTCTTGAACAAATGCTTCTTGTCCATCTTCTCTTTCTGATCCCGCTTCAATCTTGAGTATTTTGTTATAAAATACTTCGTTAATCTTGCTTGAGAAGAATTCTTTTGTTCCTCTGTAATCCACCATATTGTTCTTTAGTTTTTCTTCTATCTCATCTAATACAGAAACAACAGCCTTAAACTTATGCTCATTTGAAAGATTGCATAAATCTTCTGTCGAGCCAGTGAAGTTTATTTTAATATCTGCAAGAAACTCCTCATTCTCAATTAAATCCTTAACTGAATTGACTTTTGGGAATAGTTTTTTTATATTCTCAAATTTAAAAAATTCCTTTCTTGCGATCGCATTCATAAAAACATGCTTGTCAATCTGGCTTATTTGCAGAGTTCTTGATTCTTTCACTATATTGAGGTTATCATAGTTTTCATCTGTAAGTGCTTCTGTTACTTTTCCCTTAAATGTCCTAATTTCGTATTTGAAGTCTTTTTCTTTTACCCCTAAATCTGAAAAAGAAGTAACATAAGAGTAATCATTTGCTATCTTTCCATTGAGGAAAATCTGTCCATCCTTGAAAAATCCTGATTTCTTAAAGTTTTCTTTTAGTTTTAATTCTTTTTCTACAGTCTTATCATCCATTATTCCTTCTTGGACGAGTGCATTTTTCAATTCAGAAATGTATCTATGTTCATTAGGGCTGTGAAAATATAGTTCTTCGAGAATTCTTAATTCGTTATCCAAATCTTTATCAAATTTTCTTAAGAATTTGTTTTCACCTTTTCCGTTTACCTTAAATGGAAAATATCTTGCCCCCCTACCAATCAACTGGGCTTCTGAAATTGTGCTTTGTCCTGGTTGCCCAAATCTAGACCCTCCTCTTCCTTCATCAAGCTTTACAATATCAAATAAGTTTAAGACATCCCATCCTTCATTAAGTTTGTTAACAGTAAAAATTGCCCTTATCTGATTGTCTGATTTTTCAAGAGTGTTTATTAAAATCTGATTTTGCTCTAATGTTTTCTCATCATTCATACTTATGCATTTATTTTTATCAAAATTCAGCTTTAATTTTTGAATAAGCAAGTCTGTCGTGATTTTTTCATTCTCAAAAAATTCTAAAGCTCTCTTAATCTCTGCAATATCTGTTTTTTTTCTTATTTCTTCCAAATCTTTCTTTGAGAGATTATCAATTAAATTATGGAAAAATTCTTTGTTTTCTTCCGATTGCTCAATAGTTTTTTGTGCCTTGAATAAAATAACTGGCTTTAATTGGATTCCATGCTTGCTCGCTACATCCTGCCGATATTGGTTTAAGATTAAAGCTAATAGGATTCTTCCTTTTTTGTCTGTATCAGACCTTAAAATTTCAACATCTTTGGAAAACTTATCATTTCTGAATTGCCTTAAATCATATTTGTAAATTAGTTTTGGCGTATACTTATCCTCTACTGCTTTATTCATAAAATCCATTGTTGCAGTAAATTCAAGAAGAATATTCTCTCTGTTTTGCTTGAATATGTTTTCGACAGTATTTTCCCAATTTGGTTTTTCATCTGCCTCTAATAAAGTATTTTGTTTTGTCTGGACCTGCCCATGATGAGCCTCATCTGCCAATAAGACTATTTTTTGGCTCTTAAAATCTTCAAATGTTAGTGAATTCTCTTTTTCTGCATAAAGATCAGAATGAAGTTTTTGGATTGTAGTAAAGCAGATATTTATGTCGTCTTTATTTACTCCTTCAAAATTGTCCACTTTTTTTATTTTTATTTCTTTATTATTGATGACTATCTTTTGATTAAACAGATATTTGATTGACAAATTGTTAAGGAAATTGTCCTTTGTTTTTTCTATTATGTTTGTTGAATTTACAAAAAATAAGAAGTTTCTATAACCTTTCTCATAAAGATAAAGAATCAATCCCGCCATAATAAGCGTTTTCCCACTTCCTGTTGCCATATTGTAGAGCAGGTGAGTGGGATATTGTTTTCCAGGATACTGATTAAAGTAATAGAAAAATCTTGCAAAAGCCTCTTGCTGATAGGGTCTTAATTCAAAATTAGGATTTAAGTTTTCCTTGATAAAACTTGGAGTATCCATAAATTGAGTTAATACGCCGAATTTCTTTGCCGTATCCAACTCATCATACAGCCATTTTCTATGTTGCGATAAAGTAGTCTGCATCATTTTATCACTTGTAGAATTTCTTGTTCAACTCCTTATCTTCCTTGCTTACTTTGAATTGAGAATCCTCTATCTCTGATAAATTTACATAAAGCTGGTTTTTATTTAGCATTTCTACAAGCAGCTTCTTCTGCTTCTCTAATGAAAGTTTCTTGAATTCTTCCTGATTATCATTAAATCTCTTTATATCTACATCATAATTCAAGAAGTAATGCTCAACCATCTCTTTCCAGATTTTAAGCAAGTTTTCTGTCGTCTTTGCAGATTCAATCTTATAAATAGCTTCTTCATTGAATTTTAGAATATCACAACAGATAAAATTATTGTTCTCCATTACTTTTTTTATCCTTTTTATTGTAACGCTATCTACATAATCCATTTGTTCACATAGAATGAACTGCCTATTACCTTTATCTTCCTTGTTTAATTCCATTACTGCATGAGCAGTTGTTCCTGAGCCTGCAAAGAAATCAAGTATAATTTCATCTCCTCTTCTCTCAGTAATTATATCAATAACATCTTTAACTGCATACAAAGATTTTGGATAACTAAATACTTTTTCTCCTTTGAAAATATTCTTTAATAACATCGTTCCACTGGCAGAAGCATCATATTTTGAGTCCGTCCACATAGTCTTAGGTTTTCTTCCTTCTTTAATCCTATCTTTCATATAAATTACAAATTTTCCATTACTCCTTTTGCAAACCATATCCCCTCTCTTCACAGCTTCAAGAAAAGAAGGTCTTGTTTGACGCCATACTCTTTTTTTGCCTAGTTTATCTATTGGGAAAATTTCCACAAACCCTTCTTTTTTATCTAATGAAAAAGCTTCCTTGCTTTCATCGTAGTATATTGGGTAATAAGAGTTTGGTCTTTCTTCAGGAGTAGATGTTCCGCCACTTCGCCTAAATGGAAGTAAACGATATTCTCCTTCTTCATCTTTTTCGCCAAAATCTAACTTCTGCTGTGCAGTTAACTCAATAAAATTAATTGATACGTTCGCAATATCCTTAGCATAAAACAGAGCATATTCGTGGCAAGTAGCGAAATGTGCATTTGTCGTTCTACCTCGTGGATTGCTCTGAATAACAATAGTGCCAACATAGTTTTCTCTTTCAAAAACTTCATCACAAAGTACTTTTAGATGCGCACATTCGTAATCATCGATAGTAATAACAATAACCCCTTCTTCGTTGAGTAAGCTCTTAGCCACTTCAAGTCTATTTTTCATGAATGTGAGCCATGACGAATGATTAAAATTATTATTATATGCGAAAGTATTGCTAGCTCCTGCCGTATTATACGGAGGATCAATATAAATCAATTTTACTCTCCCCTGAAACTCTTTTTTCAAAGAATGCAGAGCAAGAAGATTATTTCCTTTTATTATAAGATTTTCTCTTATTGTTCCTTCTTTATCTCTTTTGAAGTCTGTTACTTTTTCTTCTCCTTTTGCAGTAAATCGCTTAAAATTAGTCAATACTTTTGGGTCAAGCAATCTGTCAATCTCGTCTTGGGCAAGAATCTCATTAAAGAAGATTTCATTTCTTTTTTGGTCTTCTTTAGTCATTCCGCCTTCTAAAACACAATCTTTGAATGGCCAGACAAGAGAAACTTCTTTTCTTTCGTTAAGAAATTTGCCATCAATATTCAAGCCAATTTTATTCTTGAATTTAGTATAAGAATCACTTAAGAAATTCTTGTCTTGGATGAATTCAATAAATTTGTTTATATCAAAAACCCAATGTCCTTTAATCTCTGTAAAGAATTTTTCCTTAATGTCTTTTTCAGAAAGTAATGCTTCAATCAGCTTTTTATCGATTTTTAAAGCTTCATTCACTATTTCACTTCTGATAAGCTCCCCAGACTCTTCATCAACAAAACGAATATCCTTCTTTAATAAATCCGTTAACTTATCATTAAATGATTGAGCCATAAACATCCCTCATTTTGGTATTGTTCTTAATAATATATGAAGATTTAAAAACTATTCGTATCTCAGCGCCTAAACCGGTCTCAGCTTGCTCGCCCTCCTTGTCAAGCGTGTTTGGGATAATACTTTAGCTCAATTATCGCCTTCTTGAATGAAACTCTCTAATATGTTCTGATTGATCTTTGTACACCCATAATTTATCTGCGTATTAGAAGTATGCCTTTCTTGGTAATCCTTAATTCTCCATCTGGAGTTACCTCCACTAGAGAATCTGATATCAATTTGTTCAAGGTATTTTCAATTTCTGCTTCTTCTTCATCGATCAGCAATTCATACGAATTTAAATCGAATTTCCATTTTGCAGATAACCTATGCAGTTCTCCTTTCAGAATTTTAACAAAATCCTTTTGAGGAATGCACTTATCAATTCCAATGGATTTTAGCAATATCATGTGCAGTTCCTCTTTGCTTGCATCTATTTTTTCATCTAATAGCTCAGCTATCTCTTCGTCGCTAGCATAATTCTCATTTATTTCCATGGGAATAGCATTTACGATTCTAGAAGCAACACAATTAGAGCACATATTGCAATTAGTTTTTAAATTAGGTTCATCGAAGTAGGCTAAAACATTCCGTCTAATACATTTTTGAGATGTGAGACATTCAACAAGATCATCCACCTTCTGATAGTTTTTATTCAGAATGTCTTGAAACAGATCAACTAGTGGCGCTATTTCGAAAGAGTTTAGTTCTTTTCTCATCAATATCAGGTCTTTATGTTGCTCCTTAATCATTTTGATATGATTTTCACTAGCAAGGTACCTGAATAATTCAAGAAGTCTGAAATAGTTCATTTTAATTTCTTCGATCAACATTTCAAGATTTAATATCGTCTTTTTGTGTTTAAAATATTCAGAATTAAATATCTTCTCAAGGTCTTCAGCATATTTTTCATCACATAAATTCAGTATTTCTGCGCAACTTCTGTTAAATTTTACTTTGAAATTATGTATTACACCGGAGTACTTTTTAATTGCCCCGGCTTCCTCTAGCCGGTGCAGGATCAATCTTATTGGTATCTCTTTTATGCCTGTTTCATATTCTAAATTTTTCGGATGAGCAAATACTAAATCCGTAGTTTTATTCTTTAAATGATTTATCAAATCTTCAATTTTACCTTTGTTTGGCCAATCGGAAGAAATTAACGCCTTTATTCTATGAACGTCGCCTTCCGTGAATAGCAATATACAATTGGATTTATTTCCATCTCTTCCAGCCCTACCTATTTCTTGGTAATATCCTTCAACTGATTGAGGAAGAGTATAGTGTATAACGTTCCTAATATCTTTTTTGTCTATTCCCATACCAAATGCAATTGTGGCAATAATTATCTCACATTCGCCACTCATAAACAAATTTTGCCTTTTTTGCCTTTCTTCAGAACTTAAACCCGCATGATAGAAAATACTTTTTATGCTATTTTTATTTAATAACTCCGAGAGGTTTTCAGTTAATTCTCTTGTTCTGGCAAAAACAATGGTTGGTCCATTGAGTTTCTGGATTAGGTTCAATAAGAATATTTCTTTATCAATATTATCAGGTACATTGTGCACAATAAGATATAACAGCGGTCTATCAAAACTTGCTTTGAAAGTCTTGAACTCTTTTTTTAGTTGTGTTTTTATGTCTTCAATAACTTTTTTTGTTGCTGTAGCAGTTAAGGCTAAGACAGGAGGATTCCCTATGTTTTCAATGATTTCTGCCAATTTCAAGTAATCAGGCCTAAAATTATGGCCCCATGTAGAGATGCAGTGAGCTTCATCTATGACAACTAAGTCTATCTTGGTGTTTGATAAGACATTTTGTATTCTTTCAGATTGTAAAGATTCTGGAGCCACATATAACATTTTTACTTTATTTTCCATTATTAAAGAGATTATTTTTTCTTTAACATCATCACGTATGGAAGAATTAATGAAGAATGTAGAGTGAATGCCTTTTTTTAAAAGACTTTCAACTTGATCTTTCATCAGTGCAATTAATGGACTAACTATCAAGGTCATGTTTTCCTGAATTAATGCAGGAATTTGAAAACAAGCAGATTTTCCACCGCCAGTGGGAATTATTCCTAAAGCATTGCCCTTTTTTTGAAGAATGAACTGAATTATTTCCTCTTGACCGTTTTCTTTAAATCCGTTAAAACCAAATACTGTCTGAGCTACTTCTAAAGGCGTAGAATGAGAAAAATCTATCTCGTGTGAATTTGCATGTTCGATTTGTTCAATAATCTTTTTTTCGAATTCATTTAGTTCATTTTCTTCAGCCATGCTATATAATTAATGCTATTATTATTAAGTATTTCCTACCAAAGGCCCATTTTTGCCAAATTTTGTCGCACTCATCCCTCACCCTTCCACTGGTACTCTACTCGTACCTCAACGCCTCAACCGGCCTCAATTTACTCGCCCTTCTCGCCGGCAGCACTCCACTCAGTGCCCCCACCACAAAACTGAACACTAGTGCGCCGACTATCAGCCAGATTGGGAAGACTGCGGTGATTGTGCCGGGACCGAAGGCAGCGTTGGCGCCTAGTTCTACTCCCTTGCTGATGGCGGCGCCAATTATTACGCCAATAACACCACCGGCAACACCGAGAAGACCGCTTTCAATCAAAAACAGCCACAACACATCATAATTTCTCGCGCCGATAGCTTTCATAACTCCAATCTCGCGAGTTCTTTCCAGAACTGCGGTGAACATCACGTTCATGATGCCGATGCCGCCTACTAAAAGCGAAATTGCGGCGATGCCGACGAACACCACTTGAATAATGTTAAACACTGAATTGAAAGAAGCAATCAATTCAGTAGCAGTCTGGACTGAAAAGTCTTCCTCGCCCTCCTTCTGATGCCTATCTCTTCTAATCACTTTCTCAATCTTGTCAGCAACAACATCAGGATTAACACCGCCAGCAGATTGCGCAACAATAATAGAATACGAAGTCAAATCATCAGCAACACGGCGAGCATCATCCTCAGGCAATAAAACACCGCCATCCATGCCCGGATCGCCAATACGCTTCACAACACCAACCACATCATAAGAAACATCCTTAATCAACAATTTATCCCCAACAACAACATTCCTCCCAAAAACAGACTTGTGAGCAAGATTATACCCAACAACCACCTTCCCCTTATCCCTATGCGTCAACAACCTGCCACTTTCAGCCTCCCAAGTGCCAACAGCCCTGACTAATTCCGCCTCACGGGCAGTCTTAGGAATACTCACCATAAACATAGTACGCTGAACATCATTAAACTCAACAGAAGCAGCACCAAAAATATAGCCGGCAGTCTGAACAACACCATTAACATCACCAGCCAAGTCCAACTCGCGCGAAGCCAAAGGATGCTGGGCAAACTCGCTCGAAGCAGCAGCAGCGCTTGCCTGAATCAAAATCTTATCGCCACCAATCTTCTCAAACTGGGCATTCAAAGTACCCTGCAAGCCCTGACCTAAAGAAACCAAAGCAACAACAGCAGCAATACCAACAAAAATACCAAGCATAGTAAGAGCTGTACGCTTCTTGCGCTTGCCAATACTCCTGAAAGCCAGCCGGAAGTACTCAGTCAACATGTCAATCAGCCCTCAACGCTTCAACAGGCGGCAACTTAGAAGCCTGACGGGCAGGGAAAACACCCGAAATACAACCAATCATGAATGAAAACAACAAAGCTCCAACAATCAAATACCAGGGAAATGAAGCCTGCAGCAAACTGCCAGCAAAACCCTGCCCAATAAACTCAACCAATTTAGAAAGCCCAACACCAATCAAAACGCCAACAGCACCGCCAGCCATGCCCAAAAGCCCAGCCTCGAACAGGAAAATCCACAACACGTCACTATTACGCGCGCCAATCGCCTTCATAATGCCAATATCACGAGTTCTTTCCAAAACAGAAGTATACATGGTGTTCATAATGCCAACACCGCCAACAAACAATGAAATCGCAGCAATGCCGATAAACACTGCCTGAACAACACCAAGAATCGTGTTAATGCTGTCAATCAGCTCTTCTGACGTTTCAACAGTAATATCCTCAAAACCTTCTTTCTGATGCCTATCTCTACGAATAGCCCTCAAAACCCTGTCAGCAACATCAGAAGGAACTTCTCCAGAAACAACCTGAGCGACAATAGCGCTCAACTCATCGCCAGCACCAGTCAACTCTTTCAAATCATCAGCATTCACCAAAATAGCGTTATTAATGAAAGCAGCACCCTTGTCCAACACACCAACAACCTCGTAAGGCTTGCCATTAATCAAAAAACGAACACCAGCAACAACAGGCTCGTCAAAATCATCAGCCAAATTAGCCCCAACAAGAATCCTTCCCTTCTCATGAGACTTCAACATACGGCCATCAGCAACCTTAACATCCAAACTCTCAACAACTAAATCACGATCCTCCGGCTCTTCAGGAATACTGCCGGCAAACATAGTATCGACCTCATCATCAAACTCAACAGTAACTGAACGCAACAAACGCCCAGCAGCACGCCTAACACCAGAAACCTGGCGCACCAACTTCAAATCATCATCAGTAACTTCGCCAGCAGCCAATTCACCAGGAGGACCAAAACCAGCCTGAACACCCTGAACAGTAATCTTATCAGTTCCAATACTGGCAAACTGACCGTTAATAGCAGCCTGCATGCCTTGTCCCAGAGAAATCAGCGCTACAACTGCCGCAATGCCGATAAATATGCCTAACATAGTCAAAGAAGTGCGTAAAAAGCGCTTCTTCAAACTACCAAACGCAATAAAAAAATAATCTTTAATCATCGGAAATCCTCATTATACGATTGCATAACAGGATTTCCGAGTGAGCCAAGAATTGCATATGCATAGACTTCATTTGGCAATTCTCAGCTCATCTTTTGGATTTCTTACGCTTTCTCCACCAATAGATGATGCCGGCAACAACAAGCAGACCAACAACAATGGCGACCCACGGAGTCTTCTTCTGACCAAGCTCTTTCTCAGTAATGATGCGCAATGGCAAATCATACTGCTGCGAAAAGTCAACGTTGTACGGGTCCTTAAAGTCAACAAGCACCTGCAAATGAGGGCTTTCGACAAGCGGCTTTATCGTAAAGTCAACTGTCTCGAAATCATCAGAGTCAAGATTGCCCACATACGCCTCAATGCTCGGGCTCAAAAGCTCATAATCCTTGGTCGGAATGAGTTTCACGGTTACATATTTCAAGTTAGCTACTCCCTTGTTCACAACTTTCAAAGACACAGTGCCAGGCGACTTCTTGCTGTCAAACTTGGTCGCATCAACAGTCATGCTCAGCTCCGGCTTTGCGTTCACAACCAGACTAATCTTGGCAGTATCGTTATACCTGGTATTGCGCTCGTCCTCATACGCTAACGTCACAGGAATATTATACACCTTGATTTCAGTGGATGTATCAGAAGCCAATTGGAACACAACAGTTTCTGTCTCACCAATGCCAATGTAGTTCACGCGCTGCTTTGTACCAGTTCCAATCGTGCTGAACTTGGCATCAGCAAGGTCAATTGAAAAATCAACATTCTTCACAGCCAACCTTCCAGCATTGCGGACTTGCAACTCAACAGTCGCAGTCTGCCCTGGAACAACAGGAGAAGGCACGACCTTGTAGCTGTCAACAATCAAAACAGCACCCTTTGCCTGCAGCGTAATTGGAGCTTCAAGCTCAGTCCACTGCCCGCCATCAACACTATACTGGAATTTGATATTCCTGTCACCATTCGGCGCAGCAGGGTCAACAAACACGGTAAACTTGAACACCTTGCTCTCAGTCTGCGCCACAGAGCCGGCATTAACCTCTATAAGCTGACCTTGCGGCAAAGTAAACGGATACTCAGGCACAAATTTCACCACCACATTCCTGGCAGTCGTGCCCTCGTTGCTCAAAGAAATCCAAATATCAACAATATTGCCCTGCTCTGCAGGTGTGGGCTCGTACCGCAAAATAGTTGCGGAAATTTCAGGACCAACACGCGCAAATGCACTGACGGCCAATACCAAAAACACCATAAATATAGTTAGTTTTTTCATTTTCTCCCTCCAATAATTTTTCCATCTTTCAAATACTCAATACGGTCAGCCCTTTTCGCCAACGCGTCATCATGGGTAACCAGAACAATCGTCTTGCCTGAATGCTTGTGCAATTCCCTCAAAAACTCCATGACTTCCCTGCCGGTCTTGCTGTCCAGATTTCCAGTTGGCTCGTCTGCAAGAATAACCGGAGGATTCACAGCCAAAGAACGCGCAATCGCAACTCTCTGCTGCTGACCGCCAGACAACTGGTTGGGCTTGTGATGCATCCTGTCGCCAAGACCGAACTGGGTGAGCAATTGAGTGGCGCGCTTCTTCCTTTCCGCCTCAGGAATGCCCTGGAAAGTCATCGGCAAGGTCACATTCTCAATCGCAGTCAGCGTTTCAATCAAATTGAACTTCTGGAAAATAAAGCCAATCTTCCTGCCACGAATCTGCGCCAAATCACTTTCTGACAATTTGCTGATGTTCTGACCGGCAAGATAAATCTCGCCGCGAGTTGGCACGTCAAGACAGCCAACCAAGTTCATTGCAGTTGACTTGCCGCTGCCAGACGGACCCTGAATAGCCAAAAACTCGCCTTCATGAACTTCCAAATCAATGCCCTGCAATGCGTGCACGCTGGCATCACCCATTTTATACGTCTTCCAGACCTTTCTCAGCTCAATAATCGGCTTCATGCTGATTTCAGCTCCCTGAACGATTTTGAAAGAATTTTACGGACTTTCGGAGCTTTCAATTTCAAAACCCCTGTTTTCCACATGACAAACATCTGATTTCTCAGGTTATCCCACTCAGGATTGACTTCCCTGAACGGAAACACTCCCTTGCGAATGCTCTCAACCATTGCCATCGGGAAAGACATATCTTCGCCAGTCAAAGCAGACATCATCTTCATGCCCTCAAGCATGCTCTGCAGGCACTCATTGCGCTTTCCCTCAACATTCTCAAGCCGGTGCCTGCCTTCAATAGTCAATTTGTACTCGTTTGTACGCCCAACACCCTTGCCTTCTATCAGGTGCTCTTTTGCCAGATTGTCAAGCAACGGATACATGCTGCCAGGACTTGGCTTTGAGCCCACTTTCTCCTCAACATACTTCATGAGCGCATAGCCGGACTTCGGGCTTTCAGCTAACGCTTTCAGAACAACGATTTTCAGGAATCCACGAAGCATAGAGCTTGCCATGTCGTTAGCGATACGCTAAAAATTCCATTCTGGAATTTTTGCGCACGGAAACGATCATATCGTTTCCGATGTATCGATATAGATATATCGAAAGCGATAGTAATATTTAAAGGTTGCGGAAGAAATCAGTATGGCGTTCTAACCTTAAGCCCTGGTACTCTTTTGAAATCCCTCACGTTGTGCGTTATCAGATCTGCGCGATTGAGCACAGCAGTCGCTGCAATAATCGCATCAGGAATTTCCAAGCCACACTGTCTGACAATATCCCCTGCAAGAGAGGCAACAGGATTCGTCATTGGAATTTTATTCCAGATATGAAGAAAGTGCAGTAGTTTCTCTCTTTTATCGTTCTCGTCATTTGCTTTTCCAGCCACCAGTTCTGCCTCAGTCACCGCCGAGAATAACACGTTTTCAGGATTTAATGACTGAAAAAAGTCAATTGCTGGTGAATAATTGCGCAAAAAGTCAATAAAAACATTCGTGTCTATCAATATCATGCCGCATTGCGCTTAGCCCAGCCTTTTCTGAGCCGCCTCTCGTATTCAACACCTGTTTCTTTCAAACCAACCCAAAGACCAGCTGCCTCCTTAATCGCATCTTTGCCGACTTTGACCAAATCTATCCTTTTGCCTTCTACCGCAAAAAGCACCTTGTCGCCAACGTGCAGGTCCTTGATCAATCTGATGTCTTTCGGAAGTGTGACCTGAAAGTTCCTAGTAATTTTTGATATTCCCATAGTAATTTCTAGTAATAATATTTACTATTTAAACCTTTCGCCGAAACAGTATTAAACACCGTATTTTTCTGTTCACACGATGAGACTGATCCTAGTCAGACACGGGGAAACAGAAGAAAACGTTGCCAAGATAAGCCAAGGGCACATGCCTGGCAAGCTTACGAAAAAAGGAACAGAACAGGCCAAAAAGGTAGCTTTACGCCTGAAAGACGAGAAAATAGACAAAATATTCGTCAGCGACTTGAAAAGGTGCGTTGACACGGCTGCAGAAATCATCAAATTCCATCCAAAAGCAGAAGTCATCTACGAGCCAGCAGTAAGAGAACAGAATTTCGGCATATTTGAAGGAAAACCATACGGTTCAATGACAAAAGCTGCTGAAGCAGCAGGAATAAATCCGTATGAATTAAAACCAGAAGGCGGAGAATCATTCAGCGAGTTCAGAAAGCGAGTCGTGACATTCATAGAACAGCTAATAAAAAAAGAACACGACAAGACAATTTTAATAGTAAGCCACGGCGGGCCAATCAGACACTTTCTCTTACACTATCTAAAAGTGCCGAAAGAAAAATGGCCAGAATACGTCCATGAAAATTGCGCAGTCACAATTCTTGAAATAGACGAGAAAGGGCACAAAATTATCTCATTCAAGTGCACCAAGCACATCAAGGCTTGAGCAGCAGATACGCAATCAGCGAGCCAAGCCCGGCAGAAACAGCGCCATTCACGATGCCCCACAACATCTCGCCGTTCTTATGCTTTCGCAGCTGCGCGTGAGAGTACAACAAGAGAGCGCCCAATCCCAGCGTGAACAACGTAAAACCAATCGCCTGATAAAAGGCGCTAATCACGATAAACAGAATCGTGGCATTTGAAACATGCGAGCTTGCCTTAATGCCCGCCAATTTCCTGATACCCTGCCAGAACAAATAACTCAACACTACAGCAAACACCAGCGACAGTAAAAACTTCCAGTGAAAACCAACCAGCGAACGGGCAGCTACAAGAATAACAAATATCAGAGAGCCCAATGACTCAATATCCCGATAGACCTCTTTTTGCCAGGACATGAGAATAAAAAGCGCGCAACGCTTTATAAAATTAGCTGAACAAGCCGGCAATCCAGCCAAAAATTGTCTTGAAAAAGTTCGCAATGCCGGAAGCTGCCTTTACTCCAGGTTCTTCTGAGAAATTCTTGGCAGTCAAGTTGACCTCTGGCAGCTCGGGAGACTTGTACTGCTCATCAATTTTCTGGCTGACATCTTTCGTTACATCTTCCTTGCCAGTTGCCGCTTGCTGTTTCATGGCATCAATCTCTGCCTGCGTCAGCTGCT
>Ga0247727_10007661_pt1 | contig 20415 bp, 18 predicted proteins | sample WisWelCaveWW1625_FD_202498 | JGI IMG/M metagenome (GOLD analysis project Ga0247727, IMG submission 202498) | Biofilm microbial communities from Wishing Well Cave, Virginia, United States - WW16-25 | ecosystem: Environmental > Aquatic > Deep subsurface > Groundwater > Cave microbial mat | place... | reverse complement strand
CATCCCGAAGAGCCCGCCACCCTGTCCGTTCATGGGGGGCACACTCGCGCGGGCAGCACGCGCGGTCAAGCTTGCGGCACGCGGGGCGAGGGGGTATATGGCAGATATGGCACGCCGCACGACGGTGGTCCTGCGCGCAGAGGAGGAGGAAGCCCTTCGCGTCGCGAGCCGTGCGGAGGGCCTCTCGCAGTCCGAGCTCATCCGGCGGGGGATCGCACTGGTCACCGCTCCCCACCGTCGTCGTCGAAAGCCGAAGGTGGGCTGGCTGCGGCTCAACCCCGACGAGCTGGCGGCCATCCTTCGCGACGACTTCGGGGATCCGGACGCGTGAAGCCGGGCCCCCTGCTTCTCGACACTGGCGGCTGGCTCCTCGCTCTCGCCGGCGTGCCCGACTTCGCCGACGCCCTCGCGGGCTCGGCAAGGGCGATCGTCCCGGGACTCGTCCTCGCCGAGATCGACTGGCACCTCCGATCTCGGCGCCGCGACATGCACCTCCTGCTGAACGACCTGCGCGCCGGCGCGTACGTGTACGAACCCCCCACGACTGCCGATCTCTCGCGCGCCGTGGAGATCGATCGGAAGTTCCTTCGGACCGGCCTCGGCCTCGTGGACGCGAGCGTCGCGGCGCTGGCGGAGCGGTTGGGCGTTCACCGGATACTCACGACCGACTCGGATTTCGTCGCAGTCCGCATCGGTTCACGGTGGGATCGTGCCCTGGAACTGGCGGCGCCTCTGCCCGTGCGCCCGGGCCGTGAGAAATGACGCCCGTCTCGAGTCACCGCCGGGCTTTTCTCAAGAAGATGTCGCCGGCGGACGCCTGGGCGGCGCTCGCGGAAGGGGTCGCCTGGCCGGACCCGCGGCCGCAGGAAGAGGTGCGGCCCGAGGAAGCCGTGGGGCGCGCGACGGCGCGGGCGCTCGTCGCCGTCGCCTCGTCCCCGCCGGGGCCGGTCGCGGCGATGGACGGGATCGCGGTCCGCGCGGCAGACACCGATGGCGCGAGCGAGGCGCGTCCGCTCGTCCTCGAGGAAGGCAAGACCTGCGTCGTCATCGATACCGGCGACGCGCTCCCGCCCGGGACCGACGCCGTGATCATGATCGAGCACGCGGCGGAGATCGCCCCGGGGCGCTTCGAGATCCAGGCGTCGACGCCTCCCTGGCGCAACGTGCGCGTCCTCGGAGAAGACGTCGTCGTGGGCGACGTCGTCTGCCCGCGCGGGCGCGTGCTGACTCCGTTCGACGTGGGCGCGCTCCTCGCGGCCGGGTACGGGCGGATCCCGGTCGTGCGCCGGCCGATCGTGGGCCTCTTGCCGACGGGTGACGAGCTGGTGGAGCCCGGCGACGCAGTCCCCTCGGGCGGAGTCGTCGAGTACAACACGCGGGTGCTGGCCGGGATGCTCGCGGGCTGGGGCGCAGCGACGAAACGCTACGCGGCCTGCCGCGACGACCGGGCGGCCCTCGAAGCGGCGATCCGGGTCGGCCTCTCGGAGTGCGATGCGTTCGTCGTCAACGCCGGCTCGTCCGCGGGACGCGACGACTGGACCGCGCCTCTGCTCGAGAGCATGGGCACGCTCGTCGCCCACGGCATCGAGGTGATGCCCGGCAAGCCGACGGCGCTCGGAGTCGTCGGCGGCAAGGCCGTGTTCGGCCTGCCCGGATACCCGGTGTCCGCGGTCGTGGCGGCGGAGCGAGTCCTGCGTCCGTGGGTGGAGAGATGGCTCGGCATCCGGACCCCCGAGCGCCCGCGCGTGCGCGCGCTGCTCGGCCGAAAGATCGCCTCCCGCCCCGGCAACGAGGAGGTCGTCCGCGTGGTCGTCGGACGCGTCGGCGAGCATCTGCGCGCCGCGCCCCTGTCGCGAGGCGCCGGCGTGATCTCGTCGCTCGCACGCGCCAGCGGGCTGGTCTCGATCCCCGCCGTCTCGGAAGGATACGAGTCCGGCGCGTCGGTCGAGGTGGAATTGCTCCGGCCGATCGAGGAGATCGACGCGGCCGTCGTCGTCGTGGGGAGCCACGACCTGCTCCTCGACGTGTCCGCGGACCTCTTGCGCGCGGTGGACCCGCGCAGATCGCTCGCGTCCGCGCACGTCGGGAGCCTCGGCGGACTCGTCGCCCTCGCCCGCGGCGAGTGCCACCTGGCCGGCTCGCACCTGCTCGATCCGGCGACGCGCGAGTACACGATCCCCTACGTTCGCGTGCACCTGCGCGACGTCCCCGTACGCATCGTGCACCTGGCCATGCGCAAGCAAGGCTTCATGGTGAAGCCGGGCAACCCGAAGGGGATCCGCACCTGGGAGGACCTCGCGCGCCCCGACGTGACGGTCGTCAACCGCCAGCGCGGAGCCGGAACCCGCGTGCTGCTCGACGTCCGCCTCGGCGATCTCGGGATCGACGGCGCACGGATCCGGGGCTACGCCCGAGAGGAGCCGACGCACATGGCCGTCGCCGCGACGGTCGCGAGCGGCATCGCCGACGTGGGGCTCGGCATCGAAGCGGCCGCACGACACCTGGGCCTGGACTTCGTGCACCTGGAAGCCGAGCCCTTCGACCTCGTGGTAGCCGAAGGGCACGTGGCGCACCCCGGCGTGCGCGCGCTGCTCGATCTGATCAGGACAGAGACCTTCCGCAGCGAGGCCGCCCGCATCCCCGGGTACGACGCGGCACGGTCCGGCGACGTGAAAGCGTTCGCGCCCTGATAGGATGTCGCCATGATCCTTCTCGCGATGATCCTCGGTCTCGTCGCTTGCGGTTCCGGCGGCGGCGGCGGCGGCGGCGATGCCGACGTGGACACCGACGTGGACACCGATGTGGATGCCGACTCGGACGCCGACACGGACGCCGATACCGACGCCGACACCGACGCGGACGCAGACACGGACGCCGACTGCGACGTGGGCGCCGTCCCGATCGTCCGCGAATGCGGAACCCTCGACACGACCGCGGAGCACCCCCTCGAGTGCGCGGACGTCGACGGCTGCTCGCTCGAGGAGGATTGCGAGATAGCGAGCCTCGACGACTGCTGCGGATTCGACCGGGTCGGCGTCCTCGTGGGCCACGTCGAGATCGTCGAGTCGCGGCGCGACCCGTGCGACTCCGCGGCCCCGTGCCCCGAGTGCGATCCGCAGGTCGTGGCCCGATGTGTCGACGGCCGTTGCGAGGCGGCCCTGCCTTGAGATGAACGATCGCCTCCGACTGCGGCCTGTCGATCCGCCGCTGCGGGTCGTGCTGGTCGAGCCCGAGATCCCGCAGAACACCGGGAACATCTCGCGCCTGTGCGCCGCGACCGCGACGCCGCTGCACCTCGTCGGCCGGCTCGGCTTCCGGATCGACGAGCACGCAGTCCGGCGCGCGGGGCTCGACTACTGGGACAAGGTGAAGCTCCACGTCCATCCCGACCTGCCGACCTTCCAGGCACTGCACGCGGGGTCGCGCCTGCGCCTCTTCTCGGCGAAGGGAGCGGCGAGCTACCTCGACGCGGACCTCGGCCCCGGCGACGCTCTCGTCTTCGGCCGCGAGACCGACGGCCTGCCCGATCGGATCCTGGACGCGCATCCGGGAGGCGTCTTCGCGATCCCGACTGCGTCGGAGATCCGCAGTCTCAACCTGTCGAACGCGGTCGCGATCGTCCTGTACGAAGCGCTACGCCGTTGCGGCGTACTCGATGCGGCCGCACCGGGACCCTGATCCGACCCGTCACCTACCGATCAAGCTGAGGAGCGTCACCACGGCGACGACGATTCCAGCTCCGGCGATGACCGCCCTGTCGCTGACGGGTCTCGGGGGGACGCCGCGGAGCCTCTGGCGTAGCAGGTCGCCATCCTCGGCGAGATCGCGCGCTTCCCATCGCGTCAGCCAGCCGTCCGCCATGGCACGGGCGACGCGGTCCGCGAAGACGGAGATCCACCGGTTGCATTCGGCCGCCGTCTCCTCCGAGATCTTGTCCCCGGACTGCGCCCACGCGACCGCACGGTAGAAGTGTTCGATCCGCGCCCGCAGCTGCGCGTGCACCTGCGCGGCCTCGTCGGCTCCGAGCACGTCCGGCGGTGGGCCCGTAGAAGCCGGTCCCGGAGACGGCGCAGCGGGGCTCGCGATCGGGGCAGGCGCGACGGGTGCGGGAGGCGGCGCCTCTGGCGGCAAGGCTCCCGCGAGGGCCTCGATGCCGCTTCGCAACGTATCCGCTTCTTCTACCGTCAGCTCCAGGTCTGCGTAGGCGGCCGCGAAGGTCTCCGAGAACCTGGCGATCCACGCATGCAGGCGTTCCGCGTCCTGGGCCGACAGGTGGCCGCGCGACCGAAGACTCGCTACGCGTGTGCGCAGCGCCTCCGCCCAGGCGTGCATCTCACCGTGTAGCTGCGCGGCTTGCTCCGGCGTGTGCACGGCCGCCTGGGCCGCCGCAATACCAGGTGCGGACGCCAGCGCGATGACGACCGTGTAGCGCACGAGCCGCATCTGTCTCCTCCGGGTGACGAAACGCCCCATGCTTCCAGGGCCTGCACCGGGGTCAGCAATCCGCGTGCCGCGCCTCGTGTAAACTCGGTCTCCATGGGGAACCGAGGGCTGCTCGCGTTGGGATGTGCAGCGTCCGCGTGACTTCCGAGCTCCGATCGGATTGATGCGCCCGGCGCTCGGCCTCGGTTTCGCCCTGCTCCTCGCCTGCTCCGATCGATCGGCCGACGACGTCCAGGGCTTCGACCCGGCGAGGCTGCGGATCGAGCGCTTCTCGGGGACGCGGCGGGTGCTCGTCGTCGCGGACCCGGGCATCCGCGCGAACGAGATCGCGCCCGCGGGATCCCGGCCCGACCGCGCACCGGTGCCGGGGTGGTTCACCGCAGAGCTCACGTGGACCCAGGCGCGGGAGATGGCGCAGAAAGTCGTCGTACGCCGCATCGTCGAAGTGCCGGACGACGCGAGTGACCGTCCGCTCAACGACACGGTGCGCGCCCGCACGCGGGCCGAGGAGGTCCAGGGGTTCTCCCTCGCGGATGGCGCGGCGACCTACGACGGCTACTCGGGCGACGGATGGACGGCGCTGGTGTTCGACGCCGGGTACGTCGCGGCGCACCGCGACCTCGGGGCCCGCGTGCTCAACCCGGGACCGGGAGACGACCACGCGACCAGCGTCGCGGGAATCATCGCGGGGGACGGGACGGCGAGCGAGCTGCACGGCGGCACGCCCTTCCAGTGGCGCGGGATGGCGCCCGAGGCCGAGATCGTCGGAAACCCCGGCGCCGCGTTCCTGTCGTCGTGGCAGATGGCCGGGTGGATTGGCGTTGACGGGGATAGCGTGGACGCTTCGAACTCGTCGCTCGCGCTGAGCCTGGACGGCTCGTACGACGAGCGGTCGGCGGCGATCGACGCGGTCGTGCGCGGGTCGGCCGGACGCCCGCACCTCGCCCTGATCGCGGCGGCGAACAACGGCCTGTCCGCGCAGCACGGAGTCCTGCGCGGGTACTACTCGGTGCTGACGACGGCGAAGAACGCGATCACGGTGGGCGCGCTCTACGCCGACGCCGAGAATCGCTGGCGCGGGTCGTCGATGGGCCCGACCTGGGACGGACGGATCGCGCCGCTCGTGCTCGCGCCGGCCGACTGGCTGACCTGGCCGGGAAACGGGCGCGCGGTCGCGATCGACTTCCTGCGCTTCGAGGACGACGGCGGCGCGGTGGGTTTCGCGATGGAGTTCGACGACCCGGGGGAGCTGACCGGGTGGCGGACCGTCCAGAACGTCTCGGACTGGGAGGTCGCCGGCGGGGAGCTGCGGTTCAACTCGGAGGTCGTCGGGATCGTGATCTCGCCGGACGCGCTCGGCGTCGACCCCGCGTACCACCAGTTGCGCGCGCGCGTGAAGGTGGCGGAGCCGGCGGACGAGCGTTCGCGCGGCGCGCTGTACGAATGGGGGACGGCGCCGTACTGCGACCCTGGGTGCAGCGTGTGGGACGCGGCCGCGGGATCCGCGTGGCGCGCGGCCTCGGCGGGCGACGTGTGGGACGAGCACGTCGTGGACGTCGGGGCGGGCGGAGTGCAGTGGCTGCGGATCCGTCCGTACGACGGCGCGGACCACGCGACCTACGGACCGAACTTCGATCCGGAAGACGACACCTCGTACGGCGAGCACGGGCAGACGTCGATGGCGGCGCCGGTCGCGACGGGCGGCGCGATCCTGCTCCTGCAAGCGCTGCACGATTCGAGCGGGCTCGATCCGGACGCGCAGCCCGTGATGGCGTCGACCGCGCGCGCGATCCTGGTCGATACCGCGGTCGACATCGTCCATGAAGACGAGTGGGTGCAGGACGGACGCAACCCGGACACGGGCGCGCCGCCGACCTTCGGACGCGGGCCGGACTTCGCGTCGGGCTTCGGACGGATCGACGTGGCCGAGGCGGTGACGACCGCCGACGAAGGCCGCTGGCTGGAGGACGCCGTACGCGAAGGCGAGACGCGCGTCTTCGACGTGGAAGTCCCGGCCGGCGCGGCGCGGCTGACGGTGACGCTCGCGTGGGACGATCCGCCGGCGGACCCGGACAGCGACTGGGAGGAGTCGAAGCTCGTGCACGACCTCGACGTTCGCGTGACGGACGGCGCGGGCTTCGAGGCGCTCCCGTGGACGATCGACCCCCCGCCGCACGAGGCCCTGCCGTCCGTGGACGGCGTCGGTCCCTTCGACCAGGACGTCGACCTGCAGGATGCGGTGCGCGGGGAAGACCACCGGAACCCGACCGAGAAGGTCGAGGCGGACGATCCCCCCACGGGGACGCTGCGCGTCGAAGTCAGCGCGGCGGACGACCTGCCCCAGGGGCCGTGGCAGCGGTTCTCGCTGACGGCGAGCGCACCGATCGAAGTCGCGTCGTCGTGCGAGCCGACGACCGAATGGTGCAACGGCGCGGACGACGACTGTGACGGCGACGCCGACGAGGGGATGGACGGCGACGTCGAGGGCTGCGAGGGCCTGGACGACGACTGCGACGGCAGCGTGGACGAAGGATGCGCGTGCGAGCTGCCGCGGCCCTGCGTCGTCGCCGCCACCGGATGTGCAGGCGTGCAGGACTGCCCGGACGGATCCTTCGGAGACTGCGTGACGGATCCCGGCTGCCCCGAAGTGACGGACGACGCCGGGCCGGGAGACGACGCGGGCATACGGGACGACGCGGGTCGAGAAGACGACGGCGGCACGGGCACCCGGCGGCGGGACGACGGCGGCTGCGGATGCAGGACGACCGACGCCGGATCGGCAGGGTGGGTGGCGCTCGGCTTCGCCCTGACCGCTCGAAGGAAGCGGTCTCGCGTTCGTGCGTGAGCCTCGGATCCGCCGGTGCGTCGGCGCGCTTGCCGTCGCCGCCGGCTGCGGTTCGCCTCCTCCCGCGCCGCCGCCGTACGTGGGGCCCGAATCGTCCAACCTGCCGATCGTCCTCGTGGACACCGGCGGCGTCCGCGTGGACGCCGACGAGATCTGGGACGCCGACGGGACACGGGGCTGGGCGCCGACCGCGGTGACGGTGATCGACGTCGGGCCGGACGGCCGCGCCGCGTTCGACGGGCCCGCGAGCTGGTCAGGCCCCGCGGGACTGCACGTGCGCGGGCACAGCACCCTCGACTTCCCGAAGAAGCCGTACGCAATGGAAACCTGGGACGAGGCCGGCGACGAGATGGACGTTGGGCTCCTCGGAATGCCGCCCGAGAGCGACTGGGTCCTGGAGGCTCCCTACTCGGACAAGACGCTCATGCGTGACGCCTTGATGTTTCTGTGGAGCAACGCGATCGGGCGCTGGGCGCCCCGGACGCGGTTCGTCGAGCTTTTCCTGCATGACGACGCGGGGGGAACGGTCCGGCTCGAGGATTACCGCGGCGTCTACATGCTCACCGAGAAAATCAAGCGCGACGAGAACCGGGTCGCCATCACCGAGCTCGATCCACAGGACGCCGTAGAGCCAGAGGTGACGGGCGGATACCTGCTCGCGCGCGACTGGTGGGATGAGGAACGGCCCGAGACCTGGTTCGCCACCGAGACCTACGGCGACGTTCTCCTCTGGGAGAGCCCACGGTTCGATCGGATCACCGACGCCCAGAAAGCGTGGATGCAGGGCTGGCTCGCACGGTTCGAGGAAGCGCTCGATTCCGACGACTTTCGAGACCCCGACCGTGGCTATCGGACGTTCGTGGATTCGGACTCGTTCGTCGACTACATGCTCCTCGTCGAGATGGGACGCACCGTGGACGGGTACGTGCTCTCGACGTTCGTCACGAAGGACCGAGGAGGGCCGCTCGCGATGGGTCCGATCTGGGACTTCGACGGCGCGCTCGGCAACGCCGACTACTTCGAGGCCTGGAGGACGGACGGCTGGCACCACGAAAACCCCGACTTCCCGGAGGACAACTCGAACGGCTTCCGGTGGTACGAGCGCATGCTGACGGACCCGGATTTCCTGCAGCGCCGTCGAGAGCGGTGGGCGGAGGTGCGCGCGGGGCCGCTCTCGACGGATGCACTCCTCGCGGACGTGGACGCGATGGCGGCGGGCATCGGCGAGGCCGCGGACACGAACTTCGAGCGCTGGCCGATCCTCGGCAGGTACGTCTGGCCCAACGACGAAGGCGCGACGGACCGGCACACCTGGGACGAGGAGATCGCCTACCTCGGCGAGTGGCTCGTCGGCCGCGCCCAGTGGATGGACGAAGCGCTGGACGAGCGATGACCGTCGGCACGCCGGTTGCTCCGTGTGCATCGCATGGAGCGGCGACGCAGGAATTCGTTGCGAAGTGTGACGCTGGCGAAGCATCCTGTATCGCGCGCGCCTCGGGGAGACACCCTTGTCCAGAGGGAACGAGAAGTTGCTCGAGCGCTGGCTCCGCGAGGGGATGGAGGCCGGCCGGATCGATCTCGCACGCGAGGTCTTCGCCGAGGACTTCGTGGGGCACGACGAGATGGCCCCGGTGCGGGGGCGCGATCAGCTGATGGCGCAGGCGTCCGGGTTCCGCGGGGCGTTCGACGACGTCGTGGTCGACCTCGGATCGATCGAGTCCGAAGAGGACCGCGTGAGCTGCACCTTCGAGTTCCGCGGGCGCCAGACGCGCCCATTCGGGCCGTTGCCTGCCTCCGGCGGGACGATCCGACTGCCCGGCACGATCATCGTGCGGGCGCAGGATGGAAAGTTCGTGGAGGGCTGGCAGGTGGTGGACTACACCGAGCTGATGCCTCCGGGCGCGCCGGCCCCGGCCCCGCCGGGAACGTCGTCGCAGCCGGAGGCGTGGGCGGCACGCTGGGACCTGTCGCCGAGGATCGCCAAGGTGGCGCGCCTCGCGATGCAGGGGCTTTCGGATCGGGAAATCGGCCTGCACCTGGGACTGTCGATCGAGACGGTCCGGACGTACCTGCGCGACGTGTTCCGTGCGGCGCGCGTCTCGAACCGGACGGAGCTGCTCGCAGCGGCGAGGACGCCGGTCGGGTGAAGGCGATCGTCCGTCGGTGGCTGCAGGGGGGACTGTGCGAAGGAGACCTCGACGCCCTCCGCGAGATCTTCCACCCTCGAGCTCGAATCCACGATCGGCTGACTCCCGCGGGCTCGCGCGCGGCCTACGTGCGATTCGTCCGCCACATTCACGGCGCGATCGGCGAGCGGACCGTGCGGATCGTCGCCGAGGTCGTCGCGGGCGCCCAGGCGACGGTCGTCTTCGAGTTCCGCGGGCAGCACGTCGGGACCTTTCTCGGGATCGTCCCGACGGGACGCATGGTCCTCGTGAGTGGAAGCGTCTGCTGTCGCTTCGCGCGCGGCAGGATCGTCGAAGCATGGGTGCGCTGGGACGTCGTGAGCCTGCTCGCACGCCTCGGCGTCGTCACGGGGCTGCAACCGTGGATCACGGGAACGGCGCGGGCTCCGAAGGCCCGCGACCGCGGCGACCTCGTCGCCGGCCGCCCGCAGGACACCTTGTGGGCGAAGCGGTGGAAGCTCTCGCCGCGGCTGGCGCGCACCGCGGTCCTCGCGATGGCGGGGCTCGCCGCCAAGGAAGCGGCAGCGCGGCTGGGAGTCAGCGCGTGGACGATCCGGACCTACCTGCGCGAGATCTACGCGCTGGCCGGCGTCTGCCGCCGCACCGAGCTGCTGCTGTCCGCCGCCGAGAACGGAAAGCGTCGTCACCCGTAACCGAGCACTAGCCCTCGGGCGAGCAGCGCCCAGCCGTCGACCAGGACGAACAGGAGCAGCTTGAACGGCATGCTGACCGTCGTCGGCGAGAGCATGTGCATGCCGAGCGCGAGCAGGAGGTTCGAGACGACCATGTCGACGACCAGGAACGGGAGGAACACCAGGAACCCGATCTGGAACGCCTCCGTCAGCTCCGAGATGATGAACGCCGGCAGCAGCACGATGAGGTCGTCGGCCTGCACCGAGTCGCGCTCCTCGGCTGGTCGCGATCGGCGCGCGAGGTCCAGGAACAGGCGCACGTCCGGCCGGTGCGCGTGTTTCTTGAGGAACGCGCGCATCGGCTCCTTCATCTCCACCGCCGCACGGATGAGCAGGTCCGCGCTCCCGCGTGAGAGCAGGTCGTCCTGGCTCTCCGCCGCGAAGAGCGGCTCCGCCGCGCGCCCCATCTGCACCGCCGTCGGGTACATCACGTAGAGCGACAGGATCGCGGCCAGCCCGGTCACGACGGTCGTCGGCGGCACGTTCTGTGTCCCGAGCGCGGACTTGAGGATCTGCAGGACGACCGAGATTTTTACGAACGAAGTCGCCATCATGAAAACGAACGGCAACAGCGACATCGCCGCGAGCGCGAGGATGAGGACGAGCGGCCGCGAAGCGAAGGAGTCGCCGCCCGGATCGCGCTGGGCGAGGGCGATCGAGGGGACGAGCATTCCCCCGAACAGGATTGCGCTCGCCTGCACGCGATGCCGCATGCGCTGGTCCTAGCCGCGGGATAGCCGCGAAGTCAACGAGAAGCGGGTTCAGGCCTGCCGCTGACGGGGAATCAGGTGTCGCGTCGTCACCGAGCCGGGACAGCCATCGGCAATTCGGCGCATCCGGGTGACGGTGTAGCAAGGCTGAGCCGCTCGTTGCCCAGGTTTTCGTTGCGGATTCGTCAGGGAACGCAGATTGCACATCCTCGGAGCGATGCGTCACGCGAGCTGGGTGTTCACCGTCGTCGCGATGTCCCTTGGATGCCGAGACGCGGATGCGCCAGGGGGCGAGGGCGCGGCCGATCCCTGTCCACCGCCCGATCCCGAGTCGGTGCGCATGGAGTTCTTCGACTTCAGCGAGCCCGATGCGTTCGACAACCTCTTCATCGAGAACTTCCTGGGAAGCGACGCGGGGGACGGCCCCTTCAACTGGATCGTCGTCGTCGTTGGAGGTCGCTTCCGGACGGCCACAGGCAGGGCATCGACTGACGCGCAGGGATGTGCCTCCTTTGCGTTCGATCCGTGGCGGCCCCCGGTAGAGGGTCCCGTGCACCACGACGGCCCTTTCCTGCGCGTGCCCGAGGCGGGCTCCGTCGAGCGGCTCGACCTCGTGATCGATATGGACCCACCGGTCATTCTCCCGCTGCGCGAGATCACGATCGCGGGTCGCTGGGTCGAGAATCGCGTTCTCGCCGGCTGGTTGGAGGCCAAGATTCCCATGGAGGAAGCCGCCGGATCGTGGATCGGCGAGCTCGGGCAGTCGCTCTGCGCCTTCATCGGCCGGGACCACGGATCGCTCGTCGATCCGGCGGACGACTGTCTCCACCTGCCGGCCTGCATCCTGGCCGAGCTGCCCGAAGACGGTTTCGACTGTGCGGAGGCTCGGCTTCCCGACACCCAGGTTGCCGGCGCCCCGGCATGGACGCTGCGCGCCCTGTTCGAGGCGACGCCCATCGTTCTCGACGAGTGAGGCGCTATCGCAGGTACGGCTCGAAGAGACTCTCCTCGACCCCGCTGAAGCCTTCCTGGGTCGTCACGAGCGTCATGTCGGCCAGGTCGACGAGGAGGTAGGCCGGCTTCCCCATCGAGGGGCCCGAGAAGAACGAGCCGAGGTAGAAGCCCTCGTCGACGCCCCACGGGTGGGTGTGCGCGTCCTCCACCTCGTTGGCCTGCGTCTCTGCGAAATCGGTCCCGAGCCAGAGCTCCCAGACAGCAAGCCCCCTCGGCCCGTACTCTTCGTGCCAGGACTGCGCCTCCGGATCGACCACGGAAACGCAGATGCCGCCGAACCACGCGCAGATGGGGACCACGAGGACGGTCGCCGGTGCCTCCGCCGCGTGCCCCAGACACCAGAAATCGTCGAGCCCGACCTCGGCCTCACGCTCGCCGGCATTTTCGCCAGGCAACGTGAAGGACTGGACGACGTCGCCCACCTGGAATCCATATTCTCCGTCGGGATACGGCGGACACCCGCCGGTGTCCGAGCCGGTGTCGGAGTCGGCGTCCGAATCGACGTCCGAGTCGACGTCCGAGTCGGCATCCGAATCGGCGTCGGGATCGCCGTCCGCGCCGCCGGGGTGTCGAGACCGCGCCCCGCAGCCGGAGACGAGAGCCAAGACCGCGACAAGCCGGACCATCCCGAGTGTTCGATGCCGCACCCGACCGTCCACCACGAGTTGCGCGCCTCCCAGTGGAGGTGCGGGGACCGCGCGTCTCAGCCGCCGCCTGTCTTGCGGCGGAGGACGTCGAGGAACGACGCCTTGCGCGCCTCGGGCTCGGCGGGGAGCGCCTTCGGATCGATCTCGGCCAGGTTCGTCATCGGTCCTTCGCCCGCGCCGAGGAGGAGCACTTTCCCTCCTACCTCGACGAGGTAGAGCGTGCGGCGCGGGTCGAGCAGGATGCGCTCCAGAACCTTCACCCGGCCGGAGGCGGAGCCGGCGCCGTAGAGGCGCTTGACGCCCCAGCGCAGCACGACCCACGCGAGCGCGCAGACGGCGGCCAGCGCGAGGAGCGTCTGCAGCAGGTACCAGCCGTAGCCGCCAGGAAGCTCGCCGGACTGCATGGCCCCCTTCCCCTTCTTACGCCGCGGCCTTCGCCTTGCCCCGGTACGGCGCAGCGAGCGACGAGCCCGGCACCGCGGCGGGCGCGCCCATCGGCCGGTCGATGGCGCAGGCCCGCAAGAGCACCTCGGCGACGTCGAGCTGCTCGACATCCTCGCGCTCGCGGGCCTTGAGGCCGTCGGTGATCATCGTCATGCAGAACGGGCACGCAGTCGCGATGATCTTCGCGCCACTGCCGAGGAGCTGGTCGGTCCGCTCGTAGTTCACGCGCGTCCGTCCGTGCTCCTCCTCCTTCCAGAACTGCGCGCCGCCCGCGCCGCAGCAAAGCCCGCGCTCGCGCGACGCCTCCACCTCGACGAGGTTGACTCCGGGCAAGGACATCAGCACGTTGCGCGGCGGGTCGTAGATCTGGTTGTAGCGTCCCAGGTAGCAGGAATCGTGGAAGACGACGTCCACGGTCTTGTCCGCGTCGCCCGACAGCGACTCTCGCGCGACGATGCGTCCCTCCGCGACGAGCCGCGTGAGCAGCGCCGAGTGGTGGACGACCTCGAACGATCCGCCGAAGTCGGCGTACTCGTTGCCGAGCGTGTTGAAGCAGTGCGGACAGGTCGTCACGATCTTGCGGACGCCGTACCCGCCGAGCGTCTCGACGTTCTGCTGGGCGAGGATCTGAAAGAGGTACTCGTTCCCCGCGCGGCGCGCCGGATCGCCGGTGCAACCCTCCTCGGTCCCGAGGATCGCGAAGTCGAGCCCCGCGAGCTGGAAGAGCTGGGCGGTCGCGCGGGCGATCGCCTTCGCCCGCGGATCGTAGCTCGCCGCGCACCCGACCCAGAAAAGCCACTCGGCACTCGGCTTGTCCGCGAGAACCGGGATCCCGAGCCCCTCGGCCCAGGTCGCGCGGTCCATCGCGGCGAGGTTCCACGGGTTGCGATTCGTCTCCATCCCCATGAACGCGCTGCGCAGTTCCTTGGGAATCTGCTCCTTGTCCATCACGAGCGCGCGGCGCATCTCGACGATCTTGTCGACGTACGAGATCTGGACCGGGCACTCCTCCTCGCAGGCGCGGCAGGTCGTGCAGGCCCAGAGCACCTCGGGCTTGATGACGTGCGGGAGCAACTCGACCTTCTCTCGGACGAGGGCCTCCGGCCTGTGCGGCGGATCGTCGGGCTCCTCGTGATGATCGTCGTGCCCGTGCTCGTCTCCGTGTCCGTGCGCCGCGTGGGCGTCGTGTCCGTGTCCGTGACCGTCCCCGCCGGCGACGCTTCCCTCGATCAGCTCCTTCTCGCGCGCATACAGGTGGTTCCGCAGATCGATCGTGATGTGCTTCGGCGACAGCAGCTTGCCCGTCTTGTTCGCCGGGCAGTGGTCCGTGCAACGCCCGCACTCCGTGCAGGTGTACAGGTCGAGCAGCCCCTTCCACGACAGGTCGTCGATGTGCAGCAGGCCGATCGTCTCGCCGCGCTCGACCTTTCCCTCGATGTCCGTCACCGGCGGAAGCCGCCCCGGATGCCCGAGGTCCATCGTGAACACGTTCGCGAAACCCGTGATGATGTGGAAGTGCTTCGAGTACGGCAGGATGTTCAGGAAGATCAGCACCAGGCTGACGTGCGTCCAGAAGCCGCCCATGCCGACCCCGCGCAGGGTCTCCTCCGGCGCACTCTGGAGAATCATCGCCGCCAGCGTCCCGCCGGGCGCCCCGAGCGAGAACGCCACGGCCGGTCCTCCCTCCCTGGCTGCCGCGACGATCTCGGAGCCGTCGTACGCCAGGTCCGCGAGCATCATCGACGCGATGATCCCGAGGATGAGCAGCCCCTCGCCTGACAGCGTCATGCGCGGCAGCCGCCGGACGGCGCGGTAGTAGACGAAGACAGCCGTCCCCCCGAGCACGCCGAGCACGCAGTAGTCCTTCACCGCGCCGTAGATCCCGCCCAGCGTCGTGTCCTCGCCCAGGATCCACAGGTCGAACTGGGGATCGAACCCGCGGCCGAACAGAACGAGCGAACGGACGAGCAGGACCACGAACCCGACGAAGATCGCGGAGTGCGCCATCCCCGCCAGCGGGTACTTGCTCATTTTTTCCTGACGGAGCGCGTACTGCACCACCGCCTTGATGCGCGTACCGAGCCGATCCAGACGGTCGATGGGCTTGCCGACCTTGCGCAGGAGCTGGTACCGGCGGTTCGCCGAGTACGCGAACATCGCCAGGAAGACCGCGAGCAGCCCCGCCATCACCGACGGGCCCAAGTCGCTACCGGGGGAGCTTGGCGTCGAAGAACGCCTTGAGCTTGATCAGGTTCTTCTCTTCGCGCGCGAACCCCGGGCTCTGATAGCCCTTCGAGAAGCTCTTCACGTCCTGGGAGAAGTCGCCCTGCACTTCGCGGTCGGTGACGATGTCGTCCACCGTCCGCCCCCGCGCCGACCCGCGCTTGAGGTTGGTCACATACGCCTCGAGCCGGCCGTAGTCGTCGCCGAGGTACGCGCGGATGAGCTCGCAGTCGTTTGCGAGCTTGCCGAGGTCGCGCAGCTGCTCGGTCCCCAGCCCCGAGGTGTCCTCGTGCGTCATGAGGTCCGCCGTCACGCGCATCACGAACGCGTCGTCCAGGTACCCGATGTCGTCGATGCCGTCGGGGACGAGATCGAGCGACTTGAAGAGGTAGTTGATGCCCCCGGCCGCGATGCGTCTGGCGGACTCGGCCAGCTTCGGCGCGGCGAGCAACTCGAGGAGCTTCTCGGCGTCGGTGCCGAGGGTCCGCAGCCACGCGGGAAACGACTCCAGACACCGCTCGTTCACGTTGCTCATCTGCCCCGTCTCCTTCGTCTTCCGCGTCGCCTTCTTCTTCGGAGGGGCGGCATCATAGAGACGCCGCCGCGCGCCCGCAAGCGTGCCTAGGTTTCGGTGTCCGTGCCCGTGTCCGTGTCGCTGCCCGTGTCGCTGCCGGTACCCGTATCCGTGTCCGTGTCGGTGTCAGCGTCGGTGTCGGCGTCCGTGTCCACGTCACCACCTCCGCAGAACGCGCCCATCTCCGGCAGGCAGCTCACCGGAAGGTCGAAGGTGCTCCCGGCCCGCGGCGGATACGGGGCAAGGTCCTCGCGCCCGTCCGCGATGACTCCTGCGGCTTCGAACACGACCTGCCCGATGAGATTCATCGCGCCCTCGGGTCCCTCGGCGATCAGGAACGGCACCTCGAGGATGAACGAGGTGCCGTCGAGCGTGTGGTTCTCGGTGAAGTACTCCTTGCTCACGGTCGCCACGAAGTCCCCGTCGACCACGCGGTACGTGACCTGCCCGTCCTCGGCCCTTCCGCTCGATGATCCGAACGAGCCGTCGCGCGGCTGGAAGGTGATCGCGATCTCGTCGATCGCGAGCGACGAGACGCCGCGAATCGTCAGCCGCACGGTGAAATTCGAGGTCTTCACCGGGTCTTCCCCGCAGGACGACACTGCGAGCGCCAGCAGCGCCGCCAGCCGCACGGGCAAGGTCGCCGTTCTCTTTGCCGAGGCCGTCATCGCAGGGGCGGGACCAGTGGATGGGCGGGCGGCGGGGGGCCCTCGTCCCCCGTGATCACGAGCACGCCGACCACGCCGCCGGCGATGAGCACGCCGCCGGCGATGATCCAGGCGATCGGCTTCGCGTAGAAGGGGCGAGTGTCCTCCGGGATCCGCTCCAGCGTCGCGTCCACCCGCGACTCGCCGTCCGCCAGGATCTCGACGCTCGCCGTGAAATCGTGGTGGCGCGGGGCGCGCACCGTCACCTCGTGGCGTCCGACCGGGATCGTCGGAAGGACAGGCATCGGCGTGCGCCCCTGGAACGTCCCGTCGACGAGCACCTCCGCGTCGGACACGTTCGCCGTGACGAGCAGCTGGCCCGTCGCCGTCGGGAGCGCCTCGATCGGCGAGAGGATCGGCGCGAGCGTCGGCTCCATCAGCGGCCGCCAGTCCTGCGGGGCGACGCCGACGTCGCATTCTGCGAGCGCGACGTCCTGAGACTGCTCCACCGGCTCGCGCACGAGCACAAGCCGGAACCTCGTCGTCATCGGCTGGTTCGGGCGAGGCCTGTAGACGACGACTGCCAGCACGAACTCCGCCCCGCGCTCCGCGCCGAGCTGCGCGATGCACACTGCGTCGCGGCACGCCTTCGCCCGATCCGCGACCCCGTCGAGCCGGATCACGACCCGGCCCGCAGGGTTCGCCGTCGCGATCCCGATCGCCGCCTCTCCGGCGGTGAACGCCTCGCCGCCCGTCGCCGCTCCGTCCCCCCACGCGACGACGGCGATCTCGCCGCGCGCGAACGCCGCGGCGGGTGCGAACACCGCTGCGAGTGCGACGACCAAGGCTGCGGCGAGGCGGATCCGCACGGGGTGCGTCTTTATAACGTAGGAGGCATCGTCGTGCTATAGGATCGGGCGGCATGGGAGCGGCGCGCGGGCCTGTCGTCGAATGGCCGATTCTCGCGTGCTTCTGCGTACTTGGCGGCTGCATGAGAATGATGGGGCCAGACACGGTCCCACGCACGCTGTCCGGAGAACGCGTCGTCGGACGCGCCGTCAGCTACTACGCCTACGAGCACTTCCTGCTCGGGCGCATGGCCTTCGAGCAGGGAGACCCCGCGCTCGCCGCGGAGGAGTTCGACCTCGCGCTCACCAGCGACTCGGAGTCGACATACCTGCTGGCGTGGCACGCCCGCGCGCTCGACCTCGCCGGCGCCGGCGACGTCGCGGGCCGGCGAATCGCGGAGGCGCTCGAGCTCGATCCGGAGGCGGAGTTCGCGTGGGTGGTGAAGGCCGAGATCGAGGAGCGCCGGGGACGGCTCGGCGCGGCGGAGCGGTCGCTACTCTCCGCGGTGCGATCCGCCCCTCTGCTCGAGGATCCCGTCCTCGACCTCGGTGCGTTCCTCGAACGCCACGGACGCGGCGCCGCCGCCGAGGAGGTCTACCGCTCCGCGGTCGGGCGTCGCCCGCAGTCCGCCCGCATCTGGCAGGCGCTCGGACGCGCGGCACTCGTCGCGGGCCGCACGCAGGTCGCCCTCGACGCGCTACGTCGCACTGCCGATCTCGGTCGTCTCGATCGTCGCGGCCTCGTCGCGCTCGCCGCGGCGGAGCGCAAGGCGGGCCGACCCGGGCGCGCGGTGGAGATCCTGGGCACGCTCGCCTCCGTCGATCCGGACGACCTCGAGGCCCGGTCGGCGCGGATCGACGCAGCGATCGACGCCGGCCTCGGAACGACTGCGCACGGGCTCGTCCTCGCGCTGCGCGTCCACGAGGACGACCGCCCGAGCGCGATGCGGGCCCAGCGCCTGCTCGCGTCGGGACACCCGGCGGACGCCGCCCAGGAGGCCCGCGCCGCCGTCGCGGTCGATCCGCGCGACGCAGCGGCAGGGCTCGCCCTCGGCCGCGCACTGCGAGAGGCCGGAGATCGCGCAGGAGCCCTCGAAGCCTTCGAGACCCTGCGCGTCCGCGACGCAACCGCCGTCGACGCGACGCTCGCGACAGCCTCCATGCTCCTCGACGCGCGGGAAAACGACGTTGCCCGATCCGTGCTCGCCCTGCTCGTCGCCCGCGAGAACGCCGCAGACAACGGTGACCCGCGCCCGCGCAGGATGCTGGCGGAGCTTGCACAGCGCCAGGGCGATGAGCGGACCGCGGAGCGGGTGCTGCGGGAGGGCGGCGCCGCGACGGCGACGGACCTCGCGGGTTTCCTGCTAGACGCCGATCGCGCGCGCGATGCTGTGTCTGCTCTGCGCCAGTCGTCGCGAGGGTCCACCGATCCCCGCCTCTGGGGAGACCTCGCGCTGTGCGAGCGGATCGCGGGAGATCTGCCCGCCGCGCGGCGCAGCCTCGATCGCGCGCGTGCGCTCGGCGCCGAGGTGCCGGAGGTCCTGCGCGCTCTGGCCGCACTCTCCGACGCCGGCGCCGAAGCCCGCTTCGACGCCGCCGACCGCGCGAGGCCGGGTGACCCGCGCCTGCTGGCGTTGTGGGCCGAGTCTGCCCAGGCGCGCGGCGACCACGACCGCTCCCGCGCCCTGACCGAGCGCGCGCTGCGCCTGCAGCCTTCCCCGCGCCTTCGCGCGAAGCTGGAACGTCGACTGCGTCAGCTCGCCGAGCGCTAGGGCTGCGGACGCCGATACGGGGGCTGCGCCGGGCCTTCTCGGCCGTGCCTTACTCAGCGTACGAAAAGTACGCTTCCGTCGGCCCAGCCTCCGAGGGCTCCGGCTCGCTCCCCGTCTCGGCGCCCTCGCCTTGCTCGCCACAGGCCCGAGAAGACCTGTTACGCGCTTCGCCCTCCTGGCGCACGGCGCGATTCGACTACGCGCCGGTCACGCGGGGCACTCGATCACTTCCCATCCGCAGCCCCCGCCCTCGCGGCGGAGGCAGCGGTTGGACGGACCGGCCACGGTCGTCCCGTCAGGGCAGACGTGGTTCGGCATTCCCATTTGCGGCCCGCACTCGGAGGGATCGCACTCGTCACCTTCCGCCGCGGGCGGCGCGTCTGCCGCCGGTTCGCCACCCGCGGACGCCTCGATTCGAGCGCTCGCCGTCGCGGAACCGCTGCCCTCGCCCGGGCAGGCGCAACCTGCAAGCATTGCAGCCAGAACGGCGCAACTCGTGAGGATCCAGTTCATTCGCGAACGGTAGCACCTGGTCGGGTGCGGGGAAACGCCTACCCATCGAGCGGACCGAGAACGAACGGATAGCGCACGCTCGTCGAGCCGCCGTTCGGAGCCGCGGGGAAGGTCCACCGGCGGACGGCCTGGGTCATGCACGTCTCCACGGCCAGGTCGCCGAGCGTCGAGCTCGCGATGTGCGAATCCATCACGACACCGTCGGGACCGACCGTGAAGCCCAGCACTACCCGGGCGAAGTCGGCTCCCGCGGCAGCGCACTGACGGACCTCGTGCGCCCTGCCTCGAAGCGTCCGGTAGACGTCTGCGCGCGGGATCCCGGTCTCCATCGTCCAGACGTCCGGCTCGCCGAGAGTCACCGTCGCGTCCGTGGGCGGACCCGAGCCGCGTGCGTCCCCGGACGCCCGGCCCTTCCCGCGGCCCGGCCGGGATCGTGGCCGCGGGCCCGCCGCGGTCGCACCTTGCTCGGGTTTCACGGTCTCGCCGCCCTCCGGCTCGTCGGGAAACGGCTGGTCCGGAGGCAACGCGGTGGACGCGTGAACGACGATCTGCGCCGGGACGAACACCCGATCCCGCGAGACGGACGATGCCTGGCCGGGCGCGAGGATCAACACCGCGCAGGCCGCCGCATGCAAGGCGATCGAGGCGCCCGCGCCGGCCAGGGTGCCGCCGCGCGCTCGGTCCGGGTCCACCCCGAGACGGACAGCCCGATCGGCCCGGAGTTCCCGGGCAGCCTCGGGCGACCGCCCCAGGAGGCTGGTGTGAAAGGGCGCCGTAGCGAGGGCGCCGAGACGTGGCGAGATCGGCGCCGGGCGGACCGAGGACCGACGAGCCGTACTAGACGTACGGAGAGGAGG
>Ga0247727_10007660_pt1 | contig 20415 bp, 14 predicted proteins | sample WisWelCaveWW1625_FD_202498 | JGI IMG/M metagenome (GOLD analysis project Ga0247727, IMG submission 202498) | Biofilm microbial communities from Wishing Well Cave, Virginia, United States - WW16-25 | ecosystem: Environmental > Aquatic > Deep subsurface > Groundwater > Cave microbial mat | place... | reverse complement strand
CCTTTGGCCGTGGCCTGCTGCACCGCCTCGCGGCACAGTGCCGCAAGTTCGATCTGGTCTACGCCCGCGGGCGTCTCGATGTAAAACGTGATCGTGCCGGTGTCCTGACAGATCGGCAGCGACCGCGCCTTCGCGAGACCGATGTTTTGAGCGACCAGTTCGAGCGCGAAGTCGGCCTTCGAGCCTTTCGCTTCGAGTTGACGTTGGAGCGTGATGACATTCTCGACGTCCGGCGGCAGAAACGCGGACGTGCGACGGATGAGTTCGAGAATGCTTGATCGAAAGAGGTCGCGGTTCATTGAGCTTTCCTTGTGACGTTGGCGGCGGCGCGTCGTTGACTGCGGAATTCGCGATCATGCCTTCACGCTTTCGGCCGGCGCGGGCGGTTTCACGCGCCGCTGACGAGCGAGCGTGCGGATCGTTTCAGCCACGGTGTCTGCGTCGTTGATGCCGTCGAGTACCACGCGCCGCAGACGCCGGTCGGTCGAGAGGATTTCGATTGAACCTACGTCCAAGAAGCGGTGCAAGACGTTTTGCAGAATTCGCACGTCCTCGACGCGGGCCAAATCCAATTGATCTTTATGCCGGCTGAAGATGCCGCGGTCGAGGAACAGCCGCCGATCGGTCAGCCGGTATTGCGCCAGCAAGTACTGCTTCGCCACGCGGAAGCACTGCACGAGCCACGTCGCGGCGAGCAGCATGAAGGAAACGACCAAAAGCCAGTGCAGGTGTAGAGACACGGCAAAAATCGCAGCGACGAGAAACTTGAAACTCAACAGAGCAACGACCACGAAGCTGATGGCCATCGCCTTCGGGTTAAAGCGGCCTTGCCACACGTCCGTTTCCACATCAGTCATTTCGTGCGGCCCGCCGTTGCCGGGTGCAGCTTGCGCGACCGGCTCGGAATCCTCTGGCGCGGCCGGCTCGTGGCTGGATTCGGCCAGAGTCTCAACGCCATTGGCCGCCCCGTCGAATTCGGCGCCGGCCACGTTGTACCCACAACGATGGCAGAAGTTCGCGTCCGCGATCAATCGCTCCGAACATTTCGTGCAATACATGGCTCGCCCTCCACCGAATTGTGAAACCGTCCGCCGCGCCGCTCCAAGCGACACCGCCGACGGCCGACCCCGGGCAGACCGTCCTTATTATATTCGTTGCGACAGGGAAAGAGTTTTCGAGGCGGAATTGGTCGTAAGCGCCGGCCGGTCTAGCTGTTCGATTCCGGCGCCGGAACTGGTTCGTATTGCTCGTGATACCGGTCGATCGCACCGTCCGGACTCATGTTGAAGAGTGCTCGCCCTTCCGTGATCCACTGGCTGCGGACATAGTTGAAGACGGCGGTAGCGTCACGCAGGTTGGCAACGTTTGGATTCTCCTCCATGCCGCCGCCGGGAATGGCCTCGAATCGCACTGTGATGCCGACCAGCGCCGCCACGTCGCCCGTCTGCCGCTCGCGCACGAATCGCACGCGATCGTCCCAGTCGGCTTCAACCCAGCGGAGCCCGCGCGGCTTGCCCGTCTTCGACGCCAACTCGAAAAATTTCACCTCGAGCCACTCGCGCTGGAGATGAAATTGCTCGCGGGCTCGCTCGATCCGGATCTCGCGCAACACGGATGCCACGGGCCGCCACAAAACTGCGACGGCGACAATGACGGCGACTGCCAAGCCGGCCAGAATCCATTCCCAGTGCATGCTCGACTCCTCAATTATCTCGCCCGGTGCGAGTCAACTCACGCTCGCGATCACGGCAAACCAATTGTTAGGATTCTACTCGCCGCGACTCGCCGCCAGCAAGTGCCTCGCCGCCCGCTACGGCGGCTGGATCCGGCCAACTCCGAGCCAGCAGCAACACGACGCCAACGCCGACGAACGCCAGCCACTTCCAGTGCGTCACGGCGATCGCCCAGCGGGCCTGCCAGGTCACGGTCGGGCCGGTGAGATACAGCCGCGGCACCGGCTCTTTGTAATGGGCGTTGCCCGGCGTCGTCCAATAGAGTCGGCTGAACTCTGTGGCAAAGCCACTGTTGCGAATTTCCAGTTGATGGAATCCCACGTCGAGCGAAACGGTCACTGGATCAGTGGGGAGACGCGCCGGCAGCAGCTTTCGGCCGCCGAGCACAACCGACATTCTGGACTGCCCTAGCTCATAAAACGTGTAGTCCCCCTTCAGCGGCGCGTAGAGGCGGCCGCGAAGCGCCGACACGAGCTTACCGGTGTCAGGCGACGAATGACCAGGCAAGCGACTGAACTGAGCGGGAGTTTGACTGCCAAGCGACGACGTTGCTTCGCGTTCACCGGCCAGCAGCAGCTTCGTCAGAAGCGACGGCAGGACGGTGAGCACGAGCGCCGTGCCGAGTGCGAACAACTCGATCGGCTGCGCGCCCGGAAGTATGGAACGAAGATTCGCAGCGCTCACGCCGAGCAAACGCAGGGCAAACCAGCTACAGGCCACGGCGGCGAGACACGCGGCAACGAGCAGGATGCTCCCCGGCCTTGCCGACTCGCCTTGCCACAGTCGGCAGAGCAACAAGTCGAGGCCCGAATCGGTTTCCGCGCCCCACGGGCCAACGTGCGGGATGTAGATCGACTCGTTTTCGTTGCCGGCGATCAGCGGCCCCACCGTCGTGCGGTCGCCCGTCGGGTCGGTGACGACGCCACGCACCTGCGCGGCGAAACTCACGATGATCAGAAATAGCAGGAGCACGCGGCAGCCGCGCGGCCATCGGTCCCACGAATTGAACAGCCACGCAAACGGCAACGCGAGTACTGGCATCAGCGGCACGAGAAGCCGCGGCCCCCAACTCCAGCCGCCGTGCCACGTCCACCAACTCGCGACCATGACGACGAACGTGAGGCTCACGCCAGCGGCCAGGAGTCCAACGCGCGGCGCGGTGCGCACCAACCACGGCATCAACACGAAGCCGGCCGCCGCCGCCGGGGCAAACCAGACGAGGCCCTTGCCGCTCGAAAAGAACAGCCCGTGCAGCCCGATCCAAATCGGCGTCGTGAATGCCTCGCCGCCGTAGTCGCCCATGAACAGGTCGTCGCCACGGCAATAATTCACAAACACGTTGAAGCCCACTCCGATCGCGACGCCGGCCGCGATCCACGCCGCCGCCAGCCCCGCGGGCCGGCGAAATCGCCAAACGTGAAGCGCGACCGCGGGCAACAGCACGAGGAATTCCAGCCGCACCGCGAGCAGCAGCGCCAGTGACAGACACGTGCGAACATCCGCCGCAGCCGCCACGCTCATCACCAACGCGACAAGCGCCAGCGCGGCGAGCGGCTGCACGTACAAGCTTCCGGAGTACGGCAGCGCGAGCGTCGCCAGCGCGTAGACGAGCGTCGCCGCCAGCGCCGGCCCGCGCCGAATCCCCGCGCGGCCGAGTCCCAAAAACAAGACCATCGCCGTCGCTGCGGTCACGAACGGAGTCTGCAAGGAAACGGCTGCCTGCAAAACGTTGCGTCGCCAGAATTGTCCGACTGCAACCGGCGCGTTTCCTGCCGGCAGGTCTGCCGCAATCGGCCGCGCGGCAAGATAGAACGGCATACCCAACAGCGAAGGCAGGACGCTATATCGCGAATACTTTCGATCGACCCCAATGTTCATCCGCCACGTTCCGGACTCCGCGAGCGACTCGGTCGTCCCGTAGATATGCCATTCGTCGATACTCGTGATGCGTCCTCGCGCCACGAGCAGATAGCACGCGGAAAGCAGCAGAAACAGGCTAATCGCGACGCGACCGAAGCCGGACGATTCGGTTGAAGTGGCTTGCGTTTGCACGGAGGCAATGGTAGGACGGCCCGCGAATGGCGTCAACTTTGAAACAATCCGGCGCGGCACTGCTCAAACGAAAGCGAATCGCAGCGCGCGACGGCCGCTGCCCGCCGCTGGGCGCGCACATGTCGATTGCCGGCGGCTACTTCAACGCCGTGCTCGCCGCCCGGGGGGCCGGCTGCGACACCGTGCAGCTCTTCACCAAAAACAACAATCAATGGCGAGCCAAGCCGCTCAGCGACGAAGATGTTCGCCTGTTCGCACAGACGCTGCGCGACACCGGCATCCAGACGCCGATCGCACACGATTCCTATTTGATAAATCTTGCCAGTCCCGACGCGGCGCTGTGGGAGAAGTCAATCGACGGGTTTGTCGTCGAAATTCAACGGTGCGAGGCGCTCGGCCTCAAGTACTTGGTGACGCATCCTGGCTCGCACTTGACCAGCACGGTCGAACAGGGCCTAGCCCGCGTGGCCGCGGCGCTCGACGAGTGCCACGCTCGAACCCGCGGCGCCCGCGTGCAAGTGCTTCTCGAGATCACCGCCGGCCAGGGCACCAATCTTGGCCACCGCTTCGAGCACCTCGCCGCCATCATCGAACTCGTCCGCGATCCCGAGCGGCTCGGCGTCTGTTTCGACACGTGCCACGCATTCGCGGCCGGCTACGCGATGGGCACCCAGCGCGACTACCGCGCGACGATGCGCGAACTCGACGCCACGATCGGAATCAAACTCGTGAAGGCGTTCCATCTGAACGACTCGAAGCGCGAATTGGGCAGCCGAGTCGATCGCCACGAGCACATTGGGCGCGGCAAGCTCGGCCTCGCGCCGTTCCGATTCCTGCTCAACGATCTGCGCTTTCGCCGCGTGCCGATGTGCTTGGAGACACCAAAAGGAATGGAGAATGGAAAGGATCTTGACGTCATCAACCTTCGGACGCTGCGACGACTGATCAGAAAGTGAGTTTTGCGAATCGTGGTCGACTCAAGCAGTGATGGCGCACCCCGCTTGTTCTACTACCGGCTCCCGGCGAGCGTTGGGTTCGGCACCCGAACATCGCGGGCAAGCCGCAGCAGCGCGAGCAACTTGATCGTCCAGTAGGTCATGTCGAATTCCCACCACCGCATGCCGTGGCGAGCCGACCGCTGATGCGCGTGATGATTGTTGTGCCAGCCTTCGCCGTACGTCAACAGCGCGACCCACCAATTATTTCGCGATTGGTCCGACGTCTTAAACGTGCGGTAACCCCAAACATGGCTGGCCCAATTGACGAACCACGTCGTGTGATACACCAGAATCATCCGCACCGAAACGCCCCACACCAGCCACGACAGTCCCAAGGCCGGACCACTCAACAGGTGGCCGACGAGGTAGAGTGCTGCCGACAGCGCCAGGACGCCAGCGAAGTGCGTGTGGTGAAGCAACCGATGGATTGGGTCCTTCAGTAAGTCCGGCACGTAGCGATCCCACAACTCGTGGCCGTGCTGATCCTTCGCGGTCGTGAATATCCAAAACATGTGCGACCAAAGATGTCCATCGCGCGGGCTGTGCGGATCGCCCGGCTCGTCGGAAAACTTGTGGTGCATGCGGTGCCAGCCGACCCAACTGAGCGCCCCGCCCTGCGCGGCCAGCGATCCGAAAAACGTGAACAAGTATTCGAGCGGCTTCACCAGCCGAAAGCTGCGATGCGTCAGCAATCGGTGGTAACACAGGCAGATGCCCAGCCCGCCCGTGATCCAGTGCAGCACGCCGCAGATGATCAGTCCCGACCACGAAAACGTGAATGGCGCCGCTAGCGCGACCAAGTGAATGAACACCATCCAAAGTAGGTTCGGCCAATCAAGGCCTGTGCTCGTGGCCTTCCGGGCCGCGCCCTTTGTCTCGACAACTGCAGTAGCCACAGCGAACTCCTAACTTGCAAAAGTACCATCTCCGCGCAAGGATTGCCTCGCGGCAAATCCGGCTCGGTCTAACGCAGCTCTCAGTGCAGCCGGAACAACAACGAATCCTTCACGAAGTGCTGTTGCCGAACGGCACTGGCCAAACGACAGCTTGAAGCGAATCGCTTATTGGCTCTGGCTTGCTGTCCCGTCCGCTCATTGAACGGCAACATAACAAGAGGCTCAAAAAAAAGCGACGGCAGATTGCCGGCTCGAATGTGGTGTGCGGTTGGGTGCGCGTAAGCGAGTCAACGCTACGTCAAATCAGCAAGACGCCTTGGTTTGCTCCGCTTCGCGCAGCTCGCGGCGCTTGATCTTGCCCGACGTGGTTTTGGGCAGCGCGGCGACGAATTCGATCTTGCGCGGATACTTGTACGGTGCAATCGTCCGTTTCGCGAACTCCTGGATTTCGGCCGCGAGCGCGTCACTTGGCATGAATCCTGGCCGCACGACGAGGAACGCCTTGACCACCTTGCCACGCACGGGGTCGGGGCTTTCGACCGCAGCCGCTTCGAGCACGGCCGGGTGACTTAAGAGGCACGATTCCACCTCGAACGGCGAGATGCGGTAGCCCGACGCCTTCATCACGTCATCGTTGCGGCCTTTGAACCAGAAGTAGCCGTCGGCGTCCTTCACCAGCACGTCGCCCGAGTAGTACCAGTCGCCGCGAAAGATTTCGGCCGTGCGGTCGGGCTTGTCCCAGTATTCCTTCATCATGCCCGGATGCGAGCCGCGCCGCAGGCAAAGCACGCCCTCCGCGCCGACGGGGACGGGATTCATGTTGTCGTCCATCAGTTCGATCACGGTGCCCGGCCCCGGCCGGCCACAGCTTCCCGGCCTGAGCGGCATGCCGACGTGGTTGAAACAATAGACCATGCACTCGCTCATGCCGATGCCGTCGATCGGCGTAACGCCGAAATTTCGCGTGATCGCGTCGAGCGTGTCGGCCGGCAGCGGCTCGCCCGCCGAGACCGCGTGCCGCCAGCTCGACATGTCGAAACGCTTCGCCGCGCCCGCCGCGGCCATCAACATTCGGTACGTTGTCGGCGGCGCGGTGAAGTTGGTGATGCGGTATTTCTGAAACAGGGCGAACCATGCCTCCGAGTCAAATTTGCCGCCCATCGCGTCGTACAGCACGACGGTCAGACCTTTGCCGAGCGCATACAGAAAGGTGGACGCGATCGGCAGCAGCCAGCCCAACTCGGACGGACACGCAACGATGTCATCGTCGCGGTAGTCGTGCCAGTAGCGAACGAGGCCGTCGTAGCCGATCGGGTAGCGCTGAAAATGCACGACGCCCTTCGGGTCGCCGGTCGTGCCGGACGTGTAAGCGATGAACGCGAGGTCGTCGTTGCGGGTTGCCACGGGCGTGAACGACTCCGCACCCTGGCCGACGAGCTTGCTGAACTCGACGTGGTGGTCCGCGATGGTGGTTGGATCGGGATACGAAGTGACGATGATCCGCTTCAACTCGCGGGCGTTCGCACTCGCCTCGTCAATCGCTTCGACCAATCCCGTGGTCGTGATCGCGACCACCGCGCCAGAGTCCTTCAGCCGATACTCGACCTCGCTTGCGCGAAACTGCGTGCTCGACGGAATGAACACGCCGCCAATTTTCGCCACGGCCAGCGCGGCGATGTAAAACTCGGGGATGTTCGGCAGCCGCAAGAACACGCGGTCGCCGCGTTTGACGCCAAGCCGCACCAGCGACGACGCCAGCCGATTCGACAGCGCGTCCAACTCCGCGTACGTGAACGACCGGCTCGCGCCAGCCGCATTTTCCCAATGAATCGCCGCTCGGCCGCCCCGGCCGCCCGTGACAATTCCCGCCGTCAGCGCGACACCGAGATTGTACTCCGGTGGAATCACGCTCCACGGATGCCAACTCGACCAAACCTTTTCGTAATCAAAGGACATGGCGATCTCTTTCGCAACTTGAGCGACCGTCCGTCAGAGTGATGAAATCGTTTGCCACAGCTCTTCATGCCCCTGGTTCTTGCTGGAACTGACGCGCACCACCGGCACCGCGCGGCAGCCGGGCAAGTTCAGGAAATCGCGCAGTTGCGACTCGACTTGCTCCGCGCCCGGCAGGTCGGCCTTGTGTACGACCACCACGTCGGCGATTTCAAGTTGCCCCGCCTTCTCCCACTGCAACTCGTCGCCCGTTTCCGGCTGCACGAGTACGACGACGACGTCCACGCTCTTGCGAACGGCCGTGTCACCCTGCCCTGCCCCGACCGTCTCCACGATGACAACGTCGAAACCGAACTGACGCAGCGGGCCAGTCATTGCATCGAGGTGCGGCGCCACGCCGGAATTGCCGGCCGGCGTGGCCAGGCTGCGAATGAAAATTCCCGCGTCGTCCGATTGGCTTGACATGCGGATGCGATCGCCGAGCAACGCGCCGCCGGTGAGCGAACTCTGCGGATCGCACGCCAGCACGGCCACGGTCCGCCCGGCTGCTCGCACGACTTCGATCAGTTTGCCGATCAGCGAACTCTTGCCGACGCCGGCGCCGCCCGTGATCGCGATTGTCTTGGCGAATCGCGAGTCACGAGTTTCCGGTGCCGCGTGCTCCGCGTCGAGCGAGACGATTTCGCCGCTTGCGGCCACGCTCAGCAATCTCGCCAGCGCCGATCTGTCGTGATTGTGACAGCCGAGCAGCAGCTTTGCCGCGTCGTTCCGCGAAACTCGGCTGCCGTGCTGGTGGAGAAATTCGACGATCTCATCCATTGGAGTCCCTGGCCCAAACACACGAGCCACGCCGCGTTCAACGAGTTTCGGCACATCGTCTTGCGGCACGATGCCGCCGACGAGCACGCCGACGTCCGCGAGGCCAGCTTCGCGCAGCAATTCGATCACGCGCGGCACGAGCGTCATGTGCGCACCGCTCAAGAGCGACAGACCCAACCAATCAGCGTCCTCGTCCGCCACGGCCCGCACGACCGCCTCGGGCGATTGCCACAGCCCAGCGTAAATGACGTGAACACCGCCGTCGCGCAGGCCGCGCGCAACAACCTTGATGCCGCGGTCGTGACCGTCTAGGCCGATTTTGGCAAGGACGATGCGGAGTGGTCGAGGACTGCCCATCGTGGCACCCGAGTCAATGTGCTACTGCCGCTGGCCTTTTTCTTGAACGGACTTTCGCCGGTGTTTCGCACCGCGTTTCTTGTTTAGCCGGTCTTTCAGATAACCGATAGATTCGTGGCCTGGCCTTCCGGAGAGTTTGAACCAGGGCTTACTTACATCGAGAGGCGGATGGCACGTCTGTTGCCAGCGAGCGATCGTCAGAAGCGACACTTCGCCCGTTGTCCACGCCTGATATTCGCGCGACGTAAGCCCGAGCACGTCGCGCAGCTCACCCGGAATCAGCCGTCGTGCCAGCGGTCAACCAAATCGGCTGCGAACTCTTCCGCCTTCACGTCGGAATTGATCAGCCCAAGTTTGATTAGGTCAATCAGCGTCATATGTCAAACTTCGATTGTTCGCCCTCTCACGGGTTCTCTTATCACTTCGCCGGCGTCAGGGTCTACTGATGCTTCGTGCCGGCCGCGGTCATTGTATTTCTCAAGTTCGCCGTGCTGCGCGTCCTCTTTGAAAAGCTGACCGCGCGAATTGGTCCAACGCTTGCGGCGGCTCTTCGGCCTGAGCCGATCGAGTCCGCTCAAGAATCGGCCTTTTGCCCGTTTCATCAAATTCCTACCCGCAGGCTCGTCGCGACTCGCGAGCCATCTGCCAACGACGGGCCGCCGAATCAACTGTTGCCGGCGCCGAATATCGAAACAAGTTGTCCCAAGCGTAATCGAGCCGTTCCAGCGCGGTGGCCGCTGGAATGGCACGCAGCAATCCGCCCGGCAGCGACTCGACGAGTTCAAGCCGTTCGAGCTTGTTGATCGCGTCGCCGATCTCGAAATCGATTTCAATGTGGGCGGCTCGACGCAGGTACGCCTCGGCTTCGTCATCCAACCGCTCGCGCGACCAGCCCGCCGCGCCGCCGCGCCGCCACAGCAGAAAATACTCCAGCATCGCCTCGCGGCATTCCTGCTCTTCGGCCTCGTTGAGCAGCCGAAACAGGGCGCCGGCGTTGTTGTCCAAGTTTTGGTAGTACAAACTCTGCGTCAGGCTGAGTTGATACTTCTCCTTGGTTCGCAGGTAACCGAAAAACGAACGAACGCCGTAACCAAGTGTGCCGGCGAGCAGGCCGATAAACGCGACCGTGCTGTAGACGCCCGCGACCGCGAGGACGACCGCACCCTTGATGATCTTCAATATCGTGATCGCAAAGCCGCTCAGCGCCGGTAGCGCGATCTTGCCGCGATCGAGCAGGCTCATCTTCACGCGCGTGCCCGGCAGCAGCATCTCCAAGTCCTGTTTCGGAATGTCCTTGAACAGCTTGATGAAGACCGACTCCGAGTCCACCTTGTCGCCGAGCTTCAAGAGTTTTTTCAGTCGCAGGATCAACACGAGCCGCCGAAAGATTGGAACGTCGACTTCTTCGAGCCGCCACCAGTTTCGCCAGCGGCGCCGCGACCGCCGCCCCACGCAATCGCCACGGGCAAATAATTCCAAGCGGTCAAAGACGTCGAAATCCACGTCGAGGTTGAGGCCCCAGTCGCTCGCGCTCCGCAGCGCCTCGCGCACGTCGTCCTGCGATAACCGCCGAAAATTCGCGTGTGCAAGCAATTCGATGAACTTGTCGATCAGCACGCCGAGCCGCCGCTCGCGCTCATCGCCCACGACCGATTCGATCGCCTGCGTATCGGCGTCCGGGTCGAAGCAGGCGTAAGCATCCGTCAATTCCGACAACTTCGCGTGAAACTCGAAATGAATCGTTGCATTCAGCATCTCGCACAGCCTACGAAACTGCTCGCGATCGTCCGGCGCGAGATCCGGCTCGCGGCAGAGCAACTCGATGAGGTCTGCCTTACGGATGGGAATGAAATGCTCGCAATCCTTGCGCTCGGCCATCGATCGCTCCCTCGTTCGTCACGGATGAATCACGGATTCTACACGGCGGGAAAAGAACGAGTCGTCAGGCCAACTAAACAACCCGTCCGGTCCGCGTTCATCGGCGGTTCAATTTCCTCGACTTCCCGATTCGAGTCAATCACTGATCGAAATCATCCTCACGATCTCGCTCGAGTCGGCCGTCATCCTCGTCATCGGCGATGATGGCTCCTTGAAGTTGCGGGTCGGCCTCGACAGAGAGGGTTTGAGTCAACTCTTTGCCGTCCACGGCAAGCACGACTCGATAATTCCCTGGCGGCGTGCGCGCTGCGCCGAAGAGTTGTTGCACGGCTTGGGTCGTCGGGTCGGCGGCGGCGAGTGCTTCGTCGGGCGACCGAGACGCCGCGGCGGACTGCGATTGAGCGCCGCCGCCGCGGCCGCTGCCTTGAGTACGCTGCCCGCCGCTCGCGCCGCCGCCCGTTCCGCCGCCGCGCCGCAGGTCCCACACAACCTTGTGTAGGCCCGGCTCTCTGACCGCGCGCAGGTCACGAACGGTCTTGCCTTCGCCGTCGATCACTTTGAGACTGACCTCTTTCGCCTCGCTCGCGAGCATGTAAAAGATCGCCGCGCCGTCCGGCGGGTTTTCGCCCACGTAGCGTTTGTGGCCGTACACGCTTCGCCCGAGGCTCGAACTCCACGTCACGGCGGTCGCGGGCTTGAACAAGTGGGCCGGCGCCTTTTGAACGTCGTCGGTCAGTTGCCGCAGCGTCGTGATGTCGAAGATCCACAAGCTGCGGCCGTGCGTGGCCGCGACCAGTTCGTTCGCCGTCGTCGGCTGCGCAAACTCGTGAACCGCCACGGTTGGCAAATTGTTGTTGAGCTTGTGCCAGTACTGCCCTCGGTCAATTGAGATCCACGCGCCGAATTCTGTGCCGAGATAGAGCAGGTTTGGGTTTTTCAGATCCTCGCGCAGCGTGCGGGCCGAGCCGTCGGCCAGGTTGGCGCGGAGCGACGACCACGTTTTGCCGTGATCTTCCGTCACGAACAGAAACGGGGCAGTCGAGTCCACGCGGTGGGCGTCGATCGTGACGTACGCGCGGCCTTCGACCGCTCGCGAGCATGCGATCGACGCGACGAATCCGCGCGCCGGCACGTCCTTGACGTTTTCCGTGATGTTGGCCCAATCATGGCCGCCGTTGCGCGAGACCCACAAGGCGCCGTCGTCGCTGCCGACGTAAAGCACGTCGGCATTCAGCGGCGACTCGGCGAGCGCCGACGCCGTGCCTTTGTTGGTCGCGGCGATCTCCGGGGAAATCGTGCGCAGTTTGTCACCGCGATCGAGCGATTTGAAAACGTAGTTGCCGGCGGCGTAAAAAATCTTCGAGTTGTGTGCGGAGAGCAAAAACGGCGTCTTCCAGTTGTAGCGATAGCGCGGCGTTGCCGGCTGCGCGGGTTGCCCGTCGCTGGCGGGCCGGCCGAGCGACGTAAACGGCTGAATCGTGCGCCGTTCGCCGGTGCGAATGTTGACGCGACCCATTCGGCCGTACTGGCTCGTGTAATAAATCTGCTCGGGGTCGTTCGGGTCGGCCTGGCAGGTGAACCCGTCGCCGCCGCCGACGGTGATCCAATCTTCGTTAGTCGGCCCGCCGCGTCCGTGCGTCGCGCTCGGACCGCCCCAGCTTCCGTTGTCCTGCAGGCCGCCGTACATGCGATACGGCCGACGCGTGTCCACGGCGACGTGATAGAACTGGCCAAGCGGCATGATGTTCACGTGCTCCCACGTCGCGGAGCGGTCGTGCGTGACGTACAGGCCGCCGTCGCCGCCCAGGATGATGTGCCGGCCGTCGCGCGGGTCGATCCACATCGCGTGATGGTCGGCGTGAACGCGACGGCCGGCATTCGCGTCAAACGTCTTGCCGCCGTCGCTCGACCGATAGAGCGACACGCCGAGCACGAAAATGTTGTTCTCGTCGATTGGGTCCACGCGAATCTGGCTGAAGTAAAACGGCCGCGGGTTCAGACTATTGACGCGCGTCCACGTGTCGCCGCAGTCGGTGGACTTGAAGATGCCGCCGGTCTGAAGGCCGTCGGGCCCTTGGCGATCTTGCATGTTTTCGCGCTGGCCGCCGAGTCCGCCGGAGAAGATCGCCGGCGGCGCGGCAGTGCCGCCTTGTCCCGTCGGCCTCGCGCCAAACGTGAGTTCGACTTCGCTCGTGGCGTCGTCGCGGCGAAACTTGATTTTCGCTGTGTCGTCCGACTTGTGCGCGCTGATCTGCGCGGTAAGGTCGCTGTACGATGCGACCGGCTTGCCGTCCATTGCGATGACGATATCACCCGGTTGCAGGCCGGCCTTGTCGGCGGGTCCGTCGCGTGTGACTGAGGTTAATTTCGCGGCGCCGTCGCTCGCCTCGCCTTGAATTCCCATGAAAGCCGGCACGGCATCGGCCTGCGCGTCGCGCGGGCCAGTGCCGACCTTCTCCGTTTCAATGACCGCGAACACGGTCTTCGGATTCTTGTTGTAAAACGCCACGCCGATGCGGCCCATCAGAACAGTCGGCAGGCCCTCCGTGAGTTTTCGCCACGTCTTGCCGCCGTCCACGGAACGATACAGCCCGCTGCCGGGAGCCCACTTCTTGATCGGGTCGCCGTCGTCGTAGATGCCACGCTGCCGTTCGTACATCGTGGCCAGAATCGTTTCCGGGTCGTCCGGGCAGAGCGCGAGATCGACGCAGCCGGTCTTCGCGTCCACGAAGAGCACCTTGTCCCACGTCTTGCCACCGTCGGTCGTCTTGAATACGCCGCGTTCGTCGTTTTCGCCCCAGAGTCGGCCGAGCGCGCCGACCCAAACGATGTCCGGGTTGCGCGGATGGATCACGATTCGGCCGATTTGGAATGAGTCTTTCAGTCCCATGTTCGTCCACGACTTGCCGCCGTCAGTCGACTTGTAAACTCCGTCACCCCACGAGACCGAATTCCGCGCGTTGTTCTCGCCCGTGCCGACCCAAACGATTTCCGGATTCGACGGCGCCACGCACACGTCGCCGATCGACACGGTGCTCTCGCGATCGAACACCGGCGTAAACGAGATGCCGTTGTTCGTCGTCTTGAAGAGGCCGCCCGACGCGGTCGCGACGTAGAAGCAGCACGCGTCGGAATCGACGACCGCGATATCGACGATGCGGCCGCCCATCGCCGCCGGGCCGACCGAACGCCACGTCAGCGAATTCAGCCAGTCGGGCTGAAACGATGTGGCTGATTTCGCCCCTTCCGATTTGGCCGCAAGTTCCCGCTTCAAGTCCTCGTATGTTTTGCGTGGCTTGGCAGTCGATGAGTCTGTCTTGGCCGGCTCCTCCTTGGCGGGCGGCTCTTGCTTCGTCTCGGCCGGTTGTGGCTGTTCCTCTTTTTTCGAATCACTCGCAGCCGACTTCTGCGGTTGCGTGCGAAGCGAATCGAGTTCTTTCGTTAGCTGTTCGAGTTGCTTCTGAAGGTCCTGAAGTTGTTTGGACGAATCGGGCTTTTCGCGTTGCTTCGTTGGCTCCGCGGCGTCCTGGGCCGGCGACCCGCCAGCGGACAGCACGAGCAAGGCGACGGTCGTCGCGAGAGAAACTCCAGCCAGCCGAACGAACGAAAACAAACGAGTCTGATTCATTGCAGCCTCCGCTTGAATCACTTCAGGGTCTCCACACTTGAGCGACGGCGCTCGGTTCAGGGGATGGGTGGAGAATCAATTACAACGCGGCGCGGCGGCGACTTCAACAGCTTTTCGCGATGTGAAGCGAATTGCTTGAAAGCAGAAGACCTGCGCACGCGGAAGCGCAACGATCGAAGATGACGTCTGCGTGAACTTCCGCATGCGGCCACTAAATTCGCAGGAAGACCTTGCGACGGTGCATCCACCAGCAAACCAGCCAGAGAAAGACCAGAAACACGACTGACTCGACAATTGGTGCGTAGATCGCGTCGAAGATGCGGATGCGGAACCACGTCCCGTCAAAGTAGGTCCCCTCAAACACGCCCTGCCCACAATGAATCTTGAGCGTTCTGAGTACCCAGGATTTGAGCAACTGTGCGATGCAATAGGCCGCAATCGAATTCGTGCCAACGACGACCAGCGGGTACGACCAGCGACGATAGCCTTCGATGTCGATCAGCCAATAAAACGCAGCGAGCATCCAGAGCGTCCAGCCAGTGCTGAACACGGCCCACGACGGAGTCCAGATGCGTTTCACGATCGGGCACAGCGTCCAGGTCGGATCGAGCACGTCGCTCGACGGCCCGATCACGAACAGCATCACGCGGTCGGCGAGTCCCATCAGCCGTTCCGGCCAGATCGTGTGATCGACGGCGAGACCAAACAGCAGGCACGCGGCGCCGGCGGCGAAGAGCAGATTGCGTTTTGTGATCGGCGACCGGTCGCTGCGCAGCAACTCGCCGGCCATGACGCCAAAGATCATGGTCGCCAGCGACGGAATGAAGTTGAGCGTTTGGTAGCCGCCGTCGTTGAAGCGAAACAGCGTCGGCCGAGGAAACAAATTCATCCACCAGAGATCGGCCGTGGCGGCAAAGTTCGCGTTCTTATTCCAGTGCGCGGCGAGGCCACTGAAGACCGGCCAATCGTCGGGCAGCCCGATGCTTGACCAATCGAATTCTTCCGGCGGCAGCGAGTGCAAATAAAACGCGAGCCAGTAGCCGCCCAGAATCGCCGCGGCCGCGCCGAGTTGTAGCGGCACGCCGCGGCCGAGCACGATGTAAAGAAACGTGTAGCCCAGCCCGATTTGAGTGAGCACGTTGACGAACGTAAAATTCGTCTGCTTGCTTGAAGTAGACGACAGGAAAATCCCGAGCGCGATCAGGATCAGCGACCGCAGCGCCGCGTGCGCCACGATCTTCGTCGTCGAATCACCTTTCGCGCGGCGGGCAGCGTACGAATACGGCAGCGCCACGCCGACCATGAACATGAACGCCGGCTGAATCAAATCCCAGAATCCGCAGCCCGTCCACTTCACGTGATCGAATTGGTACGCCAGAAAATCCCACATCCCGCTCCAGCGGCTGTCGTCCGGAATCTTCAACGCAACCTTCGCGAAACCGAAGCCGCTCGATGCCATCGCCAGCATGATGAATCCGCGGTAGGCGTCAAGCGACGTGAGGCGCGGCGGCGGCGCGGCCGATGATTCGGAGGCGTTCAAGTTAGTAGTGTCCATTTCTTGGAACCGATCGTGCGGCGTCAGCGGTTATTAGACGGTTTCGGCGGTGACGGGCCAACGCCGCAATCGCCATGACCACAGAACCAACGACTGCGCCCCAACAAGCGGCCACAAACAATCCGCCGACGGTGCCGCTAACAGCGGCTGCAACGTCGTGAGCGGTGCTCGGTTCGCGTACAAGGACGTTCGGCGACCAAAGCGTAATGAACCAGCCGACGACCACGAACGGTGTCATCACGCCAGCCGCCACGACCGCGCCAAACTTGGCACCACGCCATAGGCCAGCACCGACCGCTTGCCTTAGCGACTTCGGAGACTGAGGAGTATTTGCTTCGGATTGCATTTGCTAGCCGATCGAGGGATCGTTTGCGACAAAACCCGTCTAACGTTGCCGTGGCTGCTCCGCGGACGCGCGTTTGCGCGAACTCACTTTCGCCGTTTCGGCCGCTTCGGCGGCCTGCGCCCTTCCGGCGGTTCGACGTTGCCGTCGCCGGCAAGCCCGTAAGCTGATTTTTCACGCGGCTCGTCGTTATCGATCAAGAAATTGGCCGCATCGGCCGGCTGGGCCGGCGGCATTGACGCGGCGAGCGATGCGATGTCCAGCTTCGTCGCGCCGTCGGTCGGCACAATGAGATCGTCGAGATCGTCCGCGCCGTCGTCGTCGTCCACTGGATCGTCTACGGCCTCGGAGTCGTCGCTCGTCACGAACACCAGCTCGTCCTTGCCCGTGATGAACGCGGACTCGCCGGCCAACTCGATCGATGCGGCCGGCGACGGCGGCTGACCATCAATCTGCACCATGAACTCGATCGGCCCCACCACGAGCCGGTCGCCGGCCTTCAACTCCGACGTACTGACCGCCAAACCATTCACGGCCGTGCCGTTTGTGCTGCTCAAGTCTTTGACAGTCAATTGGTTCTTGTGTACGACGAGCGAGCAGTGAATGCGGCTGACCTGCGATGACTTGATTCGCAGCTTGCAGCCCTTTTTGCGGCCGACGACCGTGCGCGGTCGGCGCAGCGTGACCTCGCTCAGCGTGCTGCCCGCGTTTTGCACGAGTAGTTTGACGACCATTTCAATTTCGCCCAACGCGCGTGTCGAATACGGAGTCCAATCGATTATTTTTCGGCATGCACGCGGCCGTAATATCGCGAACTGAATTGGTCGCGGTCGGTGCCGGACCAGATCAATTGCGACTCGCGTTTCAGGCCAAGGTCGCGATCGTTGATCGCGATGTCGAGTTCGTGCGTTGCCGAACGGCCGGCGGTCCAGCCGAGATCCTGACGCGACAGCGCAAGTTCGACGACGTAACTCTTCGAGTCGCGCGAGTACGCGGCCTGGAGCGGCTTCAGCTTGCCGGAGCCGATCGGCACGACACGCGCCGGCCCGGCCGGATCGCCCGGCGACAGGCCGTCGGTCGCGAACGGCGTAACGATGAATCGGTGCAAGTCGCCGTCGCGCGCGAAACTGATCTCGCCCTGCGCCGGGCTGGCCGTGAAGATTTCGATCCCGTCCGAGTCGAGGACCTGCGTGTGGTACGCGACCGTGTCGTCGGTGACCCGAACCGCGACGTACACGTTTTGTTCATCCTGGGCGACGGCGAATTGGGCCGACAGATCGTTCGTTCCTTTCCACGCGGACGCGGCGCCTGAAACTTGGGCCGGCTCGCCGAGCGACTGCCAATCGGCGTCGGACCAATCGTCGAGGTCGCCGTCGATCGTGGGCGCGGCCGCGCGCGGTTTTGCCGAAACCGTTCGTTGCCGCCGCGGCTCGACGGAGAAATCCATTTTTTGCGGCTGACCTTGCGCGTTGTTGAATTCGACAATTAACTTCAGATCGGGCGAGACGCCGACGGCGAACGGCGCCAGCGCCGCGCCGTCCAGGGGTTTCGTCAATGATTCACCGGCCGCGAGCGTCAGCTCATTGCCGCGAAACAGCATCTGCGCCGCCGGTCGGCCCGACACGAGATTCGTCCGCTGAATCTGCAGCTTGACCAGCGAATTCAGCGGATTGCGGAAGATCAACTTGCCGGCACCGTCCGCGTCATCGCCCTCGCGCACGACGGCACACGCGTCGGCCAACAGGCGAATGCCCGATAACTCCGGCTCGAGCACGGTCTCCGGCGCGAGCACTCCGCCCAGCCGAATCAGGCCAAAATTCAATTGCCCGTCGCGGACCGTCACGAGCATGTAGTGCCGGAACCGGCCGAGCGGATCGCCCGATTCGCCCATGCCGCCCGCGACCGCGCCGAGAATGATGTGCGGAATGTCGTTGATCACTTCGTAACTGTAACGATGCACGTGGCCCGCGAAGACGTATACCGGTAGGCCCTTCCACACTTCCTCCGCCTTGGCGAGGCCACTGCCCGCCAGCCAGATCGGTTTGTGCATCAGCACGAGGATCGCCTTCGCGTTGCGATTTCGCGCGATGTCCTCTTTCAGCCAGTCGAGTTGCTTGCCGTCGATGCGGTCGAGCTTCTTGCCGGTCTCGTCGAACTCCTCCGTGTCGAGCGTGATGAAATGCAGCCCGCGGTAGTCGAACGAGCGGTACGTCGCGCCGTAGCGTTCCTGGTAAATGTCCTTCGACGTTGGATTCCACACGTCGTGATTGCCGGGCACGTACACGAACGGACTTTTCAGGATCGAGACTTCGTCGTCGAACTCTTTCCAGAATTGGTTGATCCGTTCCGGCGTTGGGCCGGGTCCGTCAATCAGGTCGCCCACGGAGATCACGAAGTCAGGATACAAGTAATTGATCTCGCGAAAGGCTTGCGGCATGAGGTCCGGCACGCGGCCGCCGGTGCGGTCACCGACCATGACGAAACGGAATTCGTCCTTCGGCTCCACGCGGGCGGGGCCTTTGTACTGAGCGAAATCGAAGTTCCAGCGATCGTTCCGCGAGACCGCGGCCGCGGTGAGCACAATCGCGAGCGAGGAAAAGGCGACGGCCAGTTGCAATCGGCGTTTGGTCATTGCACAGCCCTTGAATGAAGAATCTGGCGGGAACTCTCGACCGGCGGCAAGCCCGGCGGGAAACTCATTGGTCTGATATGTTGACGCAGACGGGTCGAAAAGTCTAACCCTTTTTACCGTGCGTCAGACTTCAGCCTGACCAAGCCGCAGGATTTCGTGAGTCAGACTAAAGCCTGACGTACGTTGCTCAGGAGAAAAACATGAACCGAATCGTTGCCGGTGCGGTCGCGTGCCTCGTTTTCGGCGCTGCGTTGCCAAGCCATAAACCGGCGAAGAACGACGAATCGGCCGTTGCCGCGGTGCTTGACGATTGGCACAAGGCGGCGGCCGCGGCGGACGAGGAGCGATACTTCGGCCACTTCGCCGCCGACGCCGTCATGTTCGGCACCGACGCGACGGAACGCTGGTCGCGCGACGAGTTCCGCGTCTGGGCCAAGCCGCATTTCGCAAAGGGCAAAGGCTGGTCGTTCAAGGCCGTGAAGCGGAACGTGACATTTTCGAAGGACGGCGCGATTGCGTGGTTCGACGAATCGCTCGACACGCCGAATCTCGGCCCGTGCCGCGGCACCGGCGTACTCGTACACGACGGCGACCGATGGAAGATCGTGCAGTACAACTTGTCCGTGCCGATCCCGAACGACGTTTTCCCAGAAGTGAAGAAGATCATCGACGCGGCACTGAAGCCGAAGTCGCCGGAAAAGCAGCCGTGATGGCGGACTCCGCGCGAGTTTCAACAACGCGGAGCGGCAACAACGCCGAGTTTCAACAACGCGGAGCAGCAACAACGATGAATGTCTGGCTGGAAGGATTCTTCTGGGCGGTCGGTGTGGCTTGGTTCGGCAAGACGCTCGAATGCCTGTGGAACATGCGGACCGGGCGACCATTGCCGCCGCTCGATTCGTCCGATGCTGCCGTGCAGACGCAGCCGAAGGTGTCCGTCATCGTCGCCGCGCGGGACGAGGCCGCGCGGATCGAAACGACCGTGCGGCAACTGCTCGCTCAGCAAGCGATCGAGTTGCAACTCATCGTCGTCGATGACCGGTCCACTGACGGCACGCAGGAAATTCTGGCACGGCTCAGTGCCGGCGATCACCGACTCCAGGTGATTCGCATCGATCAACTGCCGGACGGCTGGATCGGGAAATGCCACGCGTGTCATGCGGGTGCATCGGCCGCGACCGGCGACTGGCTGCTGTTCACGGACGGCGACATTTGGCTCAGTGCCGACGTGATCGCCCGCGCGGTCGCCGCCGCCGGGCGCGAACAGGCCGCTCACGTGTGCCTCACGCCGGGTGTGAATCCAAACGGCACGCTGGTCCGGGCCGGCCTGCTGTCGTTTCAAATCGCCATGATCGATCACATCGCGCGCGTGAACCGCGACAGCCGGCGCGGGTTCATCGGCATCGGCGCGTTCAATCTGGTTCGTGCCGAACTTTACCGATCGTTCGGCGGCCACGAGCCGCTGCGGCTCGACGTGCTCGACGACATGAAGCTGGGCCTGTTGATGCGCCGGGCCGGCGGGCGCACGCGCTGTTTCGTCGGAGACGATGACGTGCAGGCCGACTGGGCCG
>Ga0247727_10007659_pt1 | contig 20415 bp, 16 predicted proteins | sample WisWelCaveWW1625_FD_202498 | JGI IMG/M metagenome (GOLD analysis project Ga0247727, IMG submission 202498) | Biofilm microbial communities from Wishing Well Cave, Virginia, United States - WW16-25 | ecosystem: Environmental > Aquatic > Deep subsurface > Groundwater > Cave microbial mat | place... | reverse complement strand
GTCCTCGCATTACAAGCTAACAATGAAGTACAAATCTGCGGTTTGATCGCTCTGCAACATCGACATTTATTAGCTTTGAGGAGCTTACTCGTGCTAGAGAACACCCCCTAACCCCCCTCAAGGGGGGGAATTGTTGAGTGCTCGGACTTTTCAAATGCCCTCTCAGTTATTGGTTGAGAACGTAGCGCAGGCGTCCCGCCTGCAGACAAGATGTCTGCGCTACTCCACACGTAACTGAGGCCTTTCGCCCACCCAAACAATTCCCTTGCGAAGGCTTGAAACCTTCGCAAGGGTGGGCCGGTGCAGTCGCGCTCAGTTGCCGAAATCAACGTGATAATAAACCGTCACGTTGCAGCCATGATCTTTGAAGCACGGAGCTTTCTCATTAATCGTAGTCTTCGTCAAATCGTAGAAATACGTGTGCGTGAACGGCGGCAAGACGTCTTTGCGGCCATTGCTGTCTTCTTCAAACAAACGCCCAATCACTTCAATCGGCCCGCGTATGCGTTTAGGAATCGAGATCGTTTTGCCGGTATTGACGTTCAGGATTTGGTTGTTGCCGAGGCCGATGGGGTTCTCGCTGGAAACATTGTAGATCATCTCGCCATTTGCTTTAAACTCCCAGTAAAACTCTCCCTGACCTCCGGTCGGACCTTCATCGCAATCGCCGTGCACGTGAATTTTGTCGATAACCACGGTGATCGGTTGCCGCTTCATCTGGCAACTCCTGGCCGTGTAGCGCGTTGCCATGCCGATTAAGCCCGGTTGGTTGTTGCTCAAATAATTTACCGCATAAGAAATCGGCAAGCCGGGAGAGTCGTTGGGATTCCACTCGAAGCCTTTTTTGATGAAGGCCTCGATATTTTGCGCCGTAATGACTGCAATGGCAGGCTCCGATCCTCCGCCAATCACCAAAACTTCGAAACGGCTCGCCGCCAGGATTTCTTCCTGTTCCGCGCTTGCGTGCCCGGCGAATTTGGCCTCCAAAGCGGCTCGCATTTCACTGTGGCTAGACCTCGAAGTCATGCTGAACAACAGCAGCCGGCCATAGGTCACCGAGGAAATATACATGGGCGGATTGCCGTCGCTCATGTATTGATTTAAAGCCGCGGGGTCAGTTTGTGGATCGAAAAACGCCGCAGGCGTGGAAGGCTGGTCGCAGGCAATGGTATAATACGCCTGAGTATATTTCACCAAAATGCTCCTCGTCGTTATTTCCTCATCATAATGAAACTCCGCCTGTCCGAGCCAAGCCGGCGAAATCTCGACTTCGATGAGCGCTTGGGAGTGCGAGTAAGCATTGGTGGAATCTAAATGCGCGCGCACGTTGCTGCGCCCCACGGAATTGCGTTCGAGAAGCTTCGTAATCGCGGAATGCGCCGTCGAGTATTTCGGATCTTCGACGAGGATGCTGGGTTCCGGCGCGGCCGCCAGATCGATGGTGAGCGTGAGGGCCGGCCGATGCTCCGGCACAATAATCGCCGGCCGTCCGCTCTCAACCGTACGGCCTTGCACTAAAGCCCCGGGCCACGCCACATTCACCAGACTGGCGCTGAACGCCAGAATTTCGAGCGCATTGTTGTTGAGATCGTACTCTTTCTCAATACACTCGTATTGCGTGCTGTCCGAGTCCCAAGGCGCGCTTCCTCTTGTTCCTAAAAGCACCCGGTTCGGCGGCGGCGGCTCCGGAAAAAACGCGAGGGCGCGAACGAATTGATTGATCGCTGCGGAGTTGTCGACTTTGTTCGCGATTTTCACTCGAACCGAAGCGTTCGAATAGCCAAGATTGTTCGACGCATCATAGGCCTTGGCCTGAAGCGCATATTCGCCATTGGCAACCTGCGTCGTGTTCCAGGCAATGAACCATGGCTCGCTCGCATCAACACCGATGAGCTGACCGTTGGCATAGCACTCGACTTTGGTCACGCCTTTGTCGTCCCTTGCATCAAACTCAAGCGTCAGAATGCCCGCATACGCGGAATCCGGCTTAAGGTTGAGAATCACGACTTCAGGAGGTTTCGTGTCGGGCTCTGGCGGGGTTCTCTTGCAACCGCCGAGTATTGCTAAAATGAGCGCCAGAAGAATAAAATGAAGCGTAAACAACCTTTTGCGCCGTTTCATAGCAACCTCCAATTTGAATTGAGTGAGATACTTTATGAAGCTACCTGTACGAACGCGAAGATGACCATCTTTACTCATACCTGTATCTCCTAACGCGAAAACCTGGAACGAAATAGCTCACTTCAATCGCGAGGCTTGACAACCGGCTTCCGACGGGCTATATTCATTCATCAAAAATACGCGGGCTTTCACCAAAGTTCGTGGAAGGCATCTTGCCCTAACGGAGGAAGTATATCATGAAGCGTTTGCGTATCCCCATGTGGTCGTTTGGGTGGTGGCTGATCGCTTTGCAAGTGTCATTGAGCTTCGGGCAACTACAAACCGTTAGCGAAGCGCAATTCATTCAGGAAAATTACGACAAGCAGGAGCAGCTCATTCCCATGCGCGACGGCGTGCGGCTTTTCACTTCAATCTATACGCCAAAGGATAAGAGCCAAAAGTATCCGTTCATGTATAATCGCACGCCGTACAACGTTGCGCCGTACGGCAAGGATTTGTTCAAAACCCAGCTCGGGCCCTCGGAACAATTCGCGCGCGCGAAATTTATTTTCGTGTATCAAGACGTGCGCGGCCGCTGGAGGTCCGAAGGCGAGTTCATCAACATGAGACCTGAGCTCACCGGCAAGCCGGGCAAGAAACAAATCGACGAGAGCACGGACACTTACGACACGATTGCCTGGCTGCTCAAAAACATTCCGAACCACAACGGCAAAACCGGCATGTGGGGCATCTCGTATCCGGGCTTTTATACCGCCGCCGGTCTCGTCAATGCGCACCCCGCGCTCGTGGCCGCCTCGCCGCAGCGCCGATTGCCGATTGGTTCTGGGACGATTTCTTCCATCACGGCGCGTTCTTTTTGCCGCACGCGTTCAACTTCTTCGCGAACTTTGGGCATCCCCGTCCGCAGCCCACAACCGAAGCGCGACCGCACTTCGATCACGGCACGCCCGACGGCTATGACTTCTTTCTCAACAAAATCGGCCCGCTCAAAAATGCCGACGTGAAATTTTTCAAAGGCGACGTCGCATTTTGGAATGAGATGGCCGCGCACCCGAACTATGATGCGTTCTGGCAAGCGCGCAGCCTTCCTCCTCATTTAAAAAATATCAAGCCGGCCGTGATGACCGTCGGCGGTTGGTTTGATGCCGAAGATTTGTATGGCCCGCTCAAGATTTATCGCTCCATTGAAGAAAGCAGCCCCGGCGCTTCCAATGTGTTGGTGATGGGGCCGTGGCGTCACGGCGGTTGGGCGCGCACCGACGGCGCAAGCTTGGGCAATGTCTTCTTCGGCGATGCGCCCGCGCCTTCGGATTTTTATCAAGCCCACATCGAGTTTCCGTTTTTCAATTATCATCTCAAAGGCCAGGGCACGGCCTCATTGCCCGAAGCGTATATGTTCGAAACCGGCGCGAACGCGTGGCGCAAGTTCGACAAATGGCCGCCGCAAAATCTCGAACCGCAACGGCTTTATTTCAACACCAACGGCAGTCTCACGTTCACGCCGCCGCTCGCAAGCGCCGAAGCCTTCGACGAGTTCATCAGCGACCCCGAAAACCCCGTGCCTTTTACGGAAGCCACGGCGATCGGTATGACCATCGAATACATGACTGACGATCAACGCTTCGCCGCGCGCCGGCCCGACGTGGTGGAATATCAAACCGAGCCGCTAGCACAAGACCTCACGCTCGCGGGCAGCATGATGGCGCACCTCAAAGTTGCAATCACGGGCACGGACGCGGATTGGATCGTGAAGCTCATCGACGTTTATCCCGACCATCATCCGGTTTTTCCGCACAATCCCGGTCACATCAAAATGGCAGGCTATCAACAAATGGTGCGCAGCGAAGTGCTTCGCGGCCGTTTTCGCAACAGCTATGAAAAGCCGGAGCCGTTCACGCCGAATCAAGTCACGGACGTGCACCTCGCCTTGCTCGACGTGTTGCACACGTTCAAGAAAGGTCATCGTGTGATGGTGCAAGTGCAGAGCACGTGGTTCCCGCTCATCGATCGCAACCCGCAAAAGTACGTCGAGAATATTTTCCACGCGGAGGCTGCGGACTTTATCAAAGCCACGCATCGCATTTATGCCTCGGCGGAACAAAGCTCGTATGTGCAGGTGAAGGCGTTGAAGTGAGCTCCGAGGCAATTCCCCACAAGGCGGACGAGCCGCAACCCAAAAGCTTTCTATAAGCGGATTTCGACTCAAGCGGATAAAGCCCTTTTCTTTATCCGCTTGAGTCCGAAATCCGCTTACAGAAAATCTTTGCTTTTTTTGCAACGAAGGAACTTTTAATAGCCTACAACGGATTTTCAGACAAGCTGAAAACCGTAGCCCTTCGTGCGGCCCTAGCGGATAGATGAAGTCCAACGGATAAAGCTTTTGGTCTTTTCATCCGTTGGTCTTCATCTATCCGGTGGTGATAAAAAAGTTAGAATTTTATTCTAAGTTTGATTCTCTAATCCGCTTAACGAGCATGTCAAAGCAAGCCGTTTGGCCGGCTCAATCCGGCGAGCAAATCACAACGTACAGGATGAGGACAACCGTACGCCGCATCAATCAAATCATTTCTTAGGAGACCGTATTCGTGAAAAACACCGTGATCGTCATCTTCGGCGCCTCGGGCGATTTGACCGCGCGCAAGCTCGTGCCCGCGTTGTTCAATAATTTTCGCAAAGGCCGTTTGCCGGCCAACACCAAAATCTTGGGTCTGGCGCGCAGCCTGTTTACGGACGAAAGCTTCCGCGAGAAAATGCGCGAGGGCATGCAGCAATTCGCGCCCAAGGATTTTAATGCCGAGAAATGGCAGGCGTTCGCGCCCATGCTCTTTTATCAGCCCGGCGACATGACCAAAGTCGAAGCCTATGACGGACTCGAACATAAAATAACCGGCCTCGCGCCGGAAGGAGCGAACCGGCTTTATTATCTTTCCACCGCGCCGGAGTTTTATCTCACCGGCGCCATGCTGCTCGGCGAAAGCAACATGTCGCAAGAAGACGAGGGCACGGGCTTTCGCCGCATCATCATCGAAAAGCCGTTTGGCCGCGATCTCGCCTCGGCGATGGACTTGAATCGCACGGTGCATCGCGCGTTTCGCGAGCATCAAGTTTATCGCATCGATCACTACCTCGGCAAAGAGACCGTGCAAAACATTTTGGTCTTCCGTTTTGCCAACGCGATCTTTGAGCCGCTGTGGAATCGCAATTACATCGACCACGTGCAGATCACGGTGTCCGAGACCGTGGGCGTGGGCCATCGCGCGGGTTATTACGACAAAGCCGGCGTGCTGCGCGACATGTTTCAAAATCACATTCTGCAATTGCTCACGCTGATTGCGATGGAGCCGCCGCACAAATATGAAGCCGACGCGCTGCGCAACAAGAAGGTCGAAGTGTTGAGCGCCTTGCGGCCCATCGGCGAAAAAGAGGTGGCGGAATACACCGTGCGCGCGCAATACGAAGGCTATATGCACGAGCCGGGCGTCGAGCAATTTTCCGCGACCCCGACGTACGCCGCGCTCAAGCTCTTTGTCGATAACTGGCGCTGGCAAGGCGTGCCGTTTTATTTGCGCTCCGGCAAATTCCTGCCCGACAAAACTTCCGAGATCACGATTCAATTTCGCCAGCCGCCGCAGCAGCTTTTTCATCTCAATACTGCGCGAGACGGCTTGTTCACGAATCGCCTCAGCATTTGCGTGCAGCCGCACGAAGGCTTTCATTTGCTCTTCACCACGAAAGTGCCCGACAAGGGCATGCAAGTGCAGCCGGTGGACATGGACTTTCATTATAAAGAATCCTTCGGCGAAGGCGCGATTCCCGAGGCGTATGAGCGCTTGCTGTTGGATGCGTTGAACGGCGACGCTTCGCTCTTCACGCGCAGCGACGAGATCGAGCTTGCGTGGAAACTGGTCGATAGCATCGACGCGGGCTGGGCCGGCAAACTCGCGCCGCCGATGGCGACGTACAAGCCGAACACTTGGGGCCCGAAAGCCGCGGAGATTTTGCTCACGCGCGATGAACGCCATTGGGTACACGGCTGCGGCAGCACGAAAGAATGAACCGGAACGTTCGTAGTGACGCCTTCAGGCGTTTTAGTTAATCGGCGGCAAACACCTAATGAATTTTGACTTTCAAATTCGGTAATCTAGTCTTGATCTGCCACGGCTTGGCCGTGGCATTAGTTGTTCATCCGTGCATCAGAGCAAGCCACGGCCAAGCCGTGGCTGAACATTACCGAACTTGATTGTTAAAACTCATAAGGCAACACTACGAACGCCTTTTCTAGCAGTTTTTAAAATCCTTCTTGAGAGTTAAGCCTGCCTTCCGGGGTCACTCCTTTTGTCGCGCGAAGTTCAATCGTTACTTTCTAAAACAAACAGCGAAAGGCCAAACGATTTCTGTAAAACATATTTTTGCGGAAATCGTTTGCCTTGCGAAAGGAGAACCCATGTTGAAGCTCGCAGGAACCGTGCTGCTCGTTTATGGCTTGCTCGGAGTGGTTGGCGCCGTGCTCGCCTATCTTGCGTTGCAAGCGCCAACGCAACGATTGGGTGCGTTGTTGGCGCAACTGGCGGAGCAGTTCCAACACAGCAGCATCGCGGTCAAAAAATTTAGCGAGGAGATTTTCAAGGGCGGCCCACTCTTGTTCAAGATTGCGGAGTTCACCGGGCACCTCGATAAAATCGTGCGCGAGGCCGGCAAGCGCTTCGGCGGGGCCGCGCAATCATTGCAAAATCTCCAGGCCGGCCTGGAAGCCGTCAAAATTCCCGCGCTCGACTTTCACACGAAAACAGTGATGAGCATTGAAGTCATCAGCGGTGTTGAGATCAAGGAGAGTTATCCCCTCAAACCGCTGGGCAATGTGGTGCGTGTTGTCGGCGACAAAATCGAAGAGACCCAGCAGCAATTCACCCAGGCCGCCGACCGCCTCAATGAGGTGAAGGCTTGCACGCTGGAGTTGCAAAAGAATCTGGAAAAGTCGGTTGATTGCTTGAATGATACCTTCCAACAGTTGCACGCCTCGGGCGCCTGTGCGCGGGAAATCAGCGGCAGCAAGCTACTCACGCTCCTGCCCGGATTCGCCGCGGGGTTCTTCGTGCTCATTCATCTCGCGTTCGCGTTGGCTGGATATGCGCTGATGACGAGGTGAGGCAAAGAGAAAACTATTCTTGAAACTGTCTCGGCCGTGACGCATTTTGAGTTGAAAGAGAAGCCAAAAGTGGAGCGGCAAAATGAAGCCGATTCGGTTATCTGCCCATGCTTTGGGTTATTTTCACAAACGCGGCTTCACCGAAGCGGAAGTCAGAACCGCCCTTCAAAACAGTTCTTGGCAATCGGCGTCATCCGGAAGATTGGAATGCCGGTACAGTTTTTCTTTTGGGCAAATTTGGAACGGCCGGTTCTATAACACGAAGCAAGCTCGTCCGATCTTTGTCGAAGAAGACGAAGAAATCGTTGTCGTGACCGTGTACACGGATTTTTTCTGACAGGAGATAAAATGCGAATCACGTACGATCCCGAAGTCGATGCTCTGAGCATTACCTTTCGCGAGACCACCGTTACGAGCAAGGATTTGGCGGAAGGCATTGCCGCGGATTATGACAGCGAAGGGCGATTGGCCGGCATTGAAATTTTGGATGCCGTCAAACGTTTGGGCGGGCGCGAGGTATTGCAGAATTTTGTGCTCGAAGGGATTGGGCCGTGGTCACGGCCGGTGCCGGCGCACGCGGCCGTGACGAGCGCAAGCTGAAACCCTGCGTGATCGTTTAACCACGGCTGGGCCGTGGTTTTAACGCACGTGTAAAAATCTAGAGACGAAATACAAGCCACGGCCAAGCCGTGGTTGAACAAGTATAGATCTCAAAATAAAAACGCCTCGGCGAATTTCTCGCCGGGGCGTTTTTTATTCTAAAACAAAAAAGCTTTTGGTTTAATTGAAGAAGTAGCGCAAGCCGATCTGCGCTTGCCAACGGGAGAACAAACTGGGATCGTCGATGAACGTTTCGCTCGGACCGATGAAGTTGAACACCGGCACATTGTTTTGAAACTCCACTAGCTGCAACGGTGAAGTCGCCGCCGCGCTCGCGGCTTTGCGCACGCCCCAATCGGAGCTGATCAGATTGCCGACATTCAAAATGTCGAGGTTCAATTGGAACGTGTGCTTCTGCCCGCCGGCGTTGAGTGAGAAGTCCTGCAAGATTCTCAAATCAACGTTGCTGAACCACGGATTCACCGCGCCGAAGCGTTCGGCGATTTGGCCGCGATGCGAGCTGAGGTATTTGTCTTGTAGAATGAAAGCCTCGAACGCCTGCGCTTGTTGCGCCGCGGTTCTGCCGCCGGTGACGTCTTTGAAAATGATTTCATTGGCATCAGCCGCATTGCGCGGAATGTAAATGAGATCGTTGCCGCCCTGGCCGTCGCCGTTCACGTCGCCCGCATAAATGAAGGAGTAGCGATTGCCGCCCGCGCCTGCGAAACGATTGCCGTCCGCCACTTCCAGGAACAAGCCGAAGTGCGTGGCCAAGCCGCTCGACCAATTCTTCGTATACGTCGCGCCGCCCACGATGCGATGGCGATTGCCAAATTCCGAGAAGCTCAACTCCGGTTTATTCGGGTCGCCTTGCACCGGCTGGTTTTGCCAAAGCACGCTCGCGATTTCCGTGGACTTCAAGTTGTTCTTCGCCTGCGTGAAGCTATACGACAAGCTGGTGTTGAGGCCGCCTTCGAAGTTCTTGCGCAATTGCGCGGTGAGATTGAGATTGTAGCCTTCATCGGTGTTGTCGATCACGTAAATGCCCGGGCCGCCGTCGGCGTTCAATTCGTTGTTGCCCGCGCCGCCAAAGTATGGCCGACCATCGCGCAGGAAACGCACCGGCTTTACGAGATCGGCATTGCGCACGAACACGGAGTTGAGGTCTTTGCCGTAAATGAACTCCAGCGTGCCCAACATATCCCAAAAGATCTTTTTATCGAGCGCGAGGTTGCTGGTCCAAACTTGCGGCCATTTGAAATCCGGATCCATGGCGTTGAGGTCGAACGACTGTTGCAGAATGGCGTCGTCCGAAGTTTTGTTTTTGTCCGCGCTCACGGCGGGATAAAGATTCGGATTCGCGCCGGGGTTCGAAACGTTGTTGCCGATCCACACGAACGGCACGCGGCCCGTGAAGATGCCCGTGCCGCCGCGCACTTGCAATGAGCGGTCGCCTTGCACGTCCCAATTGAAACCGATGCGCGGCGAAAAGAGAAACTTCGTGTCCGGCAATTTGCTTTGATCCACGGTTTCTTTTGCATCGTTCTCGTCCAACGCGTTCAAGCCGCGCGAGAAGGGATTGTCCACGAGATTGGTGGAATAGATGGGCAGATCGACGCGCACGCCATACGTCAGGCTGATTTTTTTCGACAAGAGGTACTCGTCCTGCGCATAGAAAGCAAGCTGGGCCACGTCGATGGTCTCGCCTTTGAACGGGCCTTTGCCGACCATTTCGCGAAACTTGATGGGAGTATTTCCGCTCGTGGCATTGAAGAAATCTTGCAACGAAAAAAACGTGCTCGCGTTCGGAACGCCGTCGCCGTCGAAATCGAGAAAATAAGGCAGGAAGAACACGCCGTGGCGGAAGATGTTGAAGGAGTTGAAGAACGAGTAGCTCTCATACGTCGCGCCGAGCGTGAAGACGTGCTTGCCGGAAAAGATGCTGAAGTTATTGGTGAGCTGCAGCACGTCTTGATCGAGAATGTTGTGAATGGAAAACGGCTCATGTCCCACCGTGGTATAGGTCACGCCGTTTTCGCCGATGTCAATGGTGGGGAAGTCCACGCTGAAGGGCGCGCGGAAATCGCGGAAGCGGTTGTAGCTTGCAAAGAAGCGGTTCGCGAATTTGCTGCCTTGGCTGTTCATTTCCAGCGCGAACGAGTGCAGATCGTTGTTGATTTGATAACCGGAATTTTGAAACGGCAAACTGCTCGCGTTGGGGCCGCGTCCGGTATTGTTCACGCTCAACACGAACGGGTGCGGCGGCAAATCGCGCCGGGCGTCCAAAAAGTTGTAGCGGAACGTGAGGTTGTGCTTGTCGTTGAGGTTCCAATCCAATTTCACGAGCAGCTTCTCGTTGTTGGTCTCGTGAATGTAGCCTTGGTACGGACCGGTGTCGTAGTTATAAACCTGCTTCATGATATTGCGAATGCGGTCCAGGTCCGCGGCTTTCACGCGCGATTCGCCGAACTTGAGGTTGCCGTCGGTATCGGCCACGAAGTTCGAGCCGGGATCGTCTCTTCTTTCCAGCTCCGCGTTGATGAAGAAGAAGAGCTTGTTTTTCGCCAGCGGGCCGCTCAAAGTAATGCCCGATTGATTGAACGACAAATCCGGATTGGCAATGACTTCTTGTCCGCGCACGGAGTTGCCCAAGAAGCTTTCGTTGCGCGCGAAGCTGTACGCCGAAAGCTTGAATTGATTCGTGCCGCTCTTCGTCACCGTGTTGATGCCCGCGCCGGTGAAGCCGCCTTGGCGCACGTCATACGGAGCCACGGAAACTTGCACTTGCTCCACGGCATCGAACGGCACCGGCTCGGCTCCGGTTTGGCCGCCGGGCGCGGGATCATCGAGACCGAACGGATTGTTGAAGTACGAGCCGTCGAGCGAGATGTTGTTGTACAGCCAATTTCTTCCGCCGAAGCTGAAGTTGCCGTCGCTGCGCGGATCCAATCTCGTCAAATCGCGCGTGCTGCGTTTCACCGAAGGCAGCTCCGCGACTTGCGTGGAAGTGATATACGTCGCCGCGCCGGTGCGGCCGCTGTTGAGCACCGCGTCTTGCTCGGCCGTGACCTCAATGACGCCGGTGGTCAACGTCTCTTCCGCCAACTTGAAATCGAGCCGAAGATTTTGACCCAAGCCGACGAAAACGTTCTCCTGCGTTTGAGCTTTGTATCCGATGTAACTCACGGTCACCGTGTAAGGCCCGCCGACCTTCAAGTTCGGAAGATTGAACGCACCGCCGGCACGCACGGCCGCGCCGTATTTCGTGCCGCTGGGTTGATGGACGGCAACGACGTTAGCGCCGGGCAATGCGCCGTCTTTGCTATCGGTCACAAGGCCGTTCATTGCGCCCGTGGTCACGCCCTGCGCGAATAAGCCCGAGGCGAGCGCGAATAGCGCAAGGCAGCCTAACAGCAACGTGCGCGTCGCGTTATTTGACGAAGTCACTCTCATTACATCCTCCTTGTTCTCCGTTGAATGATTGAAACAACAAGTGATTTGAAGTGCGAATAATTTGAAGAGCGCATTACACATTGTCAAGCCAATTCTTCCGCGCGTTTTTTAAAGGCAGATGATTTCTCGGCAGAATTATTCTGCCACAAAATGATTCTGCCTAAATTTCCCCAACGCGAATCCCACAAGCAGGACAGCCCAACAAACTATTTTTCTGCCCGTCATTTTTCTGTCTTCCGAATATTTGTTCAACGCGCGGCGAGATCGAAGTTGCCCACGGTCCAACGCCCGTCTTCCGCGCGAACCGTGTTGAGCACCAGCTCGCGTCGCAATGTCGTTGTGTCTTGCCGCGCCTCGATTTTAATGCTATAAATGAAGAGCACGTGCGTTTCGTCTTTCTCCGTGCGCGCCGTGAGCGTGTAATCCGTGTACGGCTTGAGGCGATGAAACTCTCTTTCTCCGTCTTCAAACGCACGCGCCGCGCCTTTGAGCAATGCCATTTCCTGGCGCAGCTTTTCCGCGGCCAAGCCGCTGGCCAACTCCAAGGCATGGCTTTGATTCATTTCAACAAAGTAGCGATGGCAAAACGCCTCCGCCACTTCGCCGGGGTCGTTGTTGACGCCGCACGCGTTTAACCAGACACAAACGAACAAGCCGAGCCAATTTCGGCACATAATCATCGCATGACCTCCGCGCATCAAAGGCGCCTTTTAATAAGCTTTGGCCCCTTCACAATGTCATCCTGAAAGGAACCTCCCTAGCACTGGGCTCACCTCTTCAAACTAAGGTTTGGTCCAAGCACGAGGGAAGGTTCTTACAGAATGACAACGAAAGGGGAGTTACAAACCGACCGCAACGAGTAGATCGCGGGCATTCACAAGTATGGCGTTTGCAAAATATCTTCACCCCCTCCGAAAGTCAAGCGAAAATCCGATTGACAATCGGAAGGTGATGCCTTATATTCGCCGCGACTTTTAACACACGAACTAACTTCGCGAGCATGTCATGAAAAAAACCGTCTTGGGAATCGCCGCCCTCCTCGGCTTGGCTTTGGTTGCCGGTTTTGTATTCTTTTCCGGCGCGGAAGATTTAAACAGCGCGACCATCGCGATTAACGGCATGACCTGCCCGGCCTGCGCCGGCAAAATCACCGGCATGCTGCAGAATTTGGAAGGCGTTGCCGCCGCAAAAGTCAGTTACGAGAAGAGGGAAGCGCAGGTGAAGTTTGATCCGACGCTCATCACCGCCGCCGCGCTGGAGAGCGAGATTTCCAAGCTCGGCTTCGGCACCGCCAATTTCGAAGCCCGGTCTTGCGCGCCGGAACAGAAGCAATGTGAAACGGAAAAGTCCGCGGGCATGGATTGCTGCGCCCCGCCGGCGAAACACTCGGATACGTGAGCGCGCGCGCTCATTGCAATGCGAGGCCCCACCTCTCTTCAATGAAAATTTATCGGCGTGAAGACGGGTGGGGTTTTTTATTCCCCTCAAATAACGCTCTTGTGAATCTTCCGGCTCGCTTTAAGCATGCGTCTTAAAATTTTCCTTAGCCTCGTCATCAGCGGCGTCTTCATCTATCGCGCTTTTCAAGGCATCGATTATAGCTTGATGTTTGCCACGCTGCAGCAAGCCAATTATTGGTTGCTCCTCCCCGGCATCGTGTTCATGTTTGTAAGCCATTGGCTGCGCGCCATACGATGGGGCTATTTCATGGCGCCCATCAAAAAAATTGACACGCCCACGCTCTTCTCCGCGGTCATGATCGGCTATTGCGCCAACAATATTTTCCCGCTGCGTCTTGGAGAAATTCTTCGGCCCTATGCGCTGGGCAAAGCCACCGGCGTTTCGCGCATGTCCACCTTCGCCACCATCTTCGTCGAGCGACTCATCGACGTGCTCTCCCTCTTGCTGTTGCTCGCTTTCTCGCTCGTGTTTCATGACTACCCGGATTGGATCAAAAGCGGCACTTTCATCGTTTTCGGGCTAACTTTAGCCGGCACGGTCTTTATCGTTTTTCTCATGCAGCGCACGCACGACACCCTCAGGCTGGTTGATTTTTTAATGAAGCGGTTTCCGCAGCGCGCGCGCGACCTGATGCACAAGCTGTTGCACTCGTTCTTGGACGGCTTTACCATCTTCAAAAAATCGGAACACTATTGGGCGATCATCTGGCAATCGGTGGTGATTTGGTTTTTTTATGCCGCCATCATATACTTCACGCTCGAAGCCTTTGGCTTCAACCAACGTTTCGATTTGCCCCTCGGCGCCACGGTCGTGATTTTGGTTATGGCGAGTCTCGGCCTCATGGTGCCCGCGGCGCCGGCCGCGCTGGGCACTTTTCATTTAATCTGCCAACAAGCCTTGATGCTCTTCAATGTGCCCCAAAGCGAGTCGCTTAGTTTTGCCATTGTTCTGCACCTCGCCAACTTCGTTCCGGTTACGCTGGTCGGGTTGTTTTATTATTATAAGCAAGAGATCAGACTCAGCGAAGCCAAACGCGAGCCGGAACTGACCGCCCATAATGGGTCTTCTGAAAATCATCTCGCCTCTTCTGCTCAATCCCAGGACTTAAAAGCCGCTCGTGATGAGTGAAGCTCAAACGCGCAGCACCAGACTGGTAACGCTTGCGGTCTTCCTGCAAGTTTTCCTTGCCGCGATGGACAACACCATCATCAGCACGGCCATGCCCACGGTCGTCGCCGCACTCGGCGGCATGCGTTGGTATAGCTGGGTATTCTCCGCGTACTTAATGGCGAGCACCATTGCCACGCCCATCGCGGGCAAGCTCTCGGATCAATTCAGCCGCAAGCGCATTTACCTTCTCAGCATCTCCGCGTTTCTTCTCGCTTCGATGATGTGCGGCTTCGCGCCGAACATGACGTGGCTGATCATGTGGCGTATCGTCCAAGGCCTCGCCGCGGGAACCATGTTCGCCGTTTCGTTGGGGCTTACGGCGGTGCTATATCCGCCGCACCAGCGCGGCAAAGTGCAGGGCATTCTCAGCTCGCTCTGGGCCGTTGCGAGCATCATCGGCCCGGTGCTCGGCGGATACGTGGTCGAGCACTTTTCCTGGCGTTGGACTTTTTATTTGAACTTGCCGCTCGGCATGCTCGCCCTCGCTTTCATCGGCCGCTATCTGCGCGAGCCGGAGCGTGAGAGCGCGAGACCGCAAATCGATTATCTCGGCGCTGCGGTGTTGGCCGCGACGGTCATGGGCTTGCTCTATCTCGTTACGAACTTCGATCAGCTTCAAACGGCGGGGCTCATGGGCGGCGCGTTGTTGCTCGCAGCTTTATTTTTTATGCTGCTGCACATCGAACGCAAAGCGCCCGCACCGATTCTGCCTTTTGCCTTGTTTCGTCGCAAAGAAATCGCCGCGGCGAATTTGGCGACGTTCAGCACCGGCATTGGCGCGTTTGGTTTAATCTTATTCGCGCCGCTCTTTGTGCAAGGCGTGCTGCTGCGGCCGGCCACCGAAGCGGGCCTCGTGCTCTTGCCGTTCAGTTTCGGCTGGGCCGGCGGCAGCTTGGCTGCGGGCCACATGGTAAATCGTTTGGGCTATCGCAATCTCGCCGTGCTCGGCGCGGTGTTCATGATCGGCGGCTTTGTCTATCTCAGCACGTTGGGCGTTGGCGCGACGTTGCTTGCCGTTGCGAGCGGTTGCGGTGTTGCGGGCTTCGGCATGGGCATGGTCACCACGGCGATCACGGTCTCGGTGCAGAACAACGTCACCTCGCAAGAACTCGGCGTGGCCACGGCTTCAACTATCTTCTCGCGCGCATTGGGCGCAGCGAGCGGCACGAGCATATTAGGCGCGGTGCTCGCGCTGCGTTTAGCGCACACGCTGCAAGCCGTGTTTCCGCAAAATCCCTCCGGCGCGATTACGGAAATTCGTTCGCTCTTGCTGCGCGAAATGCGCACGCAAATCTCGCCCGAGTTGCTCGCGCAAATGCAGCACGGCCTCGCGCAAGCGATGCGCACCGTGTTTCAAGCGTGCGTGCTCGCTTCCGTCTTCGCCTTGTTTGTCGCGCTGCGCGTCTCAGCGCATCGCCCGAGAAAAGAAGCGGCGCAGCCCGTGTTGGTTGAAGGCTAGCGCGGTAAATTTTATTCGCGCACGCCTCCCCACGTTGTCATTCTGTAAGAACCTTCCCTCGTGCTTGCCTCAACGCCTATTGGGAGTGCGTGCCGAGCGTTAGGGAAGGTTTTTCCAGAGTGGCTTGATCAATAAATTGCGCGCCACCGTACCCATTGCTCTTTCAATCGTCTTGCCCAAAATAGTTTTGCCTTTCGCTTTTATTAAAAAAAGAAAAGCTTTTTTGCCCGATTAAAAAACGCGGCGCTAAATTTCCATGCGTGTTCTACTCCTTTTCATCGACGGCCTCGGCCTCGGCACACGTGATGCGGAGCGCAATCCGCTCGCGCGTTATCCTTCGCGCTTCTTATCGCTCTTCGCCAACGAACCATTGCCGCGCTTGCCCTATGACGGCCTCGTGATTCCCACGCGCGTGGATATGGACGTGCCCGGCTTGCCGCAAAGCGCAACGGGACAGACCGCGCTCTTCACCGGCTGCAATGCCTCGCGCGAAGTCGGGCATCATATTTCGGGCATGCCCACGCCGACGTTGCGCCGCTTGCTCGCCGAGTCGAGCATTTTTAAACACGTGCAAGCCCAAGGCAAACGCGGCGTGTTTGCCAACGCCCTCTCGGAAGAGTATTTCAAAAATCGCGGCGAATGGATTTCGGCAACGACGCGCGCGCTATTGGCGGGAAATTTTCCGTGGCTCACCATGGAGGATTTGCGCGCCGGTCTAGCGGTCTCGCACGATCTCACCAATGAATTTCTCAATCAAATGGGGTTTGCCGTGCCGCAACGCGCGGTGATGGAGAGCGCGCGCATCATCGCGCAAATCGCGCAGGCCGCGGACTTCACGCTGTTCGAGTTTGTGCTCACGGATACTATTGGGCACAGTCGCGATATGCAACAAGCGCAGGACATTATCGCGCGCCTCGACACATTGTTGGAAGTCGTGCTCTCCTCGCTCGAGCTCAACGAAACTACAATCGTGCTCACGAGCGATCACGGCAACTTTGAAGACCTGAGCGTGAAAACGCACACGACGAACTCGGTGCCGACGTGCATTTGGGGCGCAGGCAAGAGCGTGTTCAACGTGAGCGAATTGCAGATCGAAACCATTGCAAGCTTTTTGGTGAAAGTCTTGGCTAAAGTTTAGCGACCTAATTTTACTCGACGCCGCCACCTCAATATGTCATTCTGCAAGAACCTTCCCTGGTGCTCGCGAAAACTTTTGTTTTGAGGCAAATGTCCGGTGCGAGGGAAGGTTCTTCCAGAATGACACGGAGCGGGCGTGAATAACTTTTCATCGCGGGCCGGCACTGGTATAACTTGCACGACCCAATCATCATCAACATCAAACAACGGAGCATTCATGAACACAAAATTTGTCGTCGGTTTATTCACTGCCGCACTCGTCATTGGCTGCGGCAACAACACAGAACAAGCCAAGCCCGCGGAAGAAAAGGCCGCGGCCGCAGCGCCGGTTACAAACTATCCCGGCGAAGCAACTACCGCCGAAGCCACAACCACGGCCTCGGGCTTGAAGCATATCGATCTCGTTATCGGCTCCGGCACGTTGGCCGAAGCAGGTAAAAACGTGGTGGTGCATTACACCGGCTATCTCACCAACGGTTTCAAAGTCGACAGCTCGGTGGATCGCGATGCAGCTATTGAGTTTTCGTTGGGCAGCGGAGAAATGATTAAAGGATGGGATGAAGGCGTGGTGGGCATGAAAGTCGGGGGCAAACGCAAGCTCGTCATTCCGCCGGCGCTGGGCTATGGCGCAAGCGACAACGGCCCCATTCCCGGCAACTCGGAGTTGGTGTTTGATATCGAGCTGTTGGAAGTGAAGTGACGGGGAGCCAAGGAAGATAAAGAGATAAAGAGATAAAGAGATAAAGAGATAAAGAGATAAAGAGATAAAGAGATAAAGAGATAAAGAGATAAAGAGATAAAGAGACAAGAAGACAAGGAGCCAATGTTCAGCCACGGCTTAGCCGTGGCTTGTATTTTATGGCAACCTGATTCATCGGCAGAATGATGGCGCCATCATTCTGCCGAAAAATTATTCTGCCTGGCTTGCGAATGGACTCATAATGCCACGGCCCAGCCGTGGCAGATCAAAATTTGATTGCGCCGCGCAAACTCCACACTTGACTTTCGCGCACGTTATCGTTATGCTCGCCGTGCTTTTACAGAGGCGCAACGGTGCTTCATCATCGCCTTCGCGCCGCTCTTTAGGACCTGCCCCCAAGGACCGTTTTCTTTTTCCCCACAAACAATCCATCTCGCACGCGGTTGCAATCATCACACGGAGAAGGAGGTCGCATGAATCTGCTGTGGACTGCGCTCATCGGTTTAGTCGTCGGTGTCGTCGCGAAATTTTTGATGCCGGGAAAAGATCCGGGAGGGTTTATCATCACGATGGTGGTGGGCATCGCCGGGTCGTTTATCGCCACGTTCCTCGGGCAATCCGTGGACTGGTATGAACCTGGACAACCCGCGGGCTTTATCGCCTCGGTGTTCGGCGCGATGCTGCTGCTGTGGGTCTATCGCCGCTTTCAACAGAAGAAAGCGTAAAAAAAATCTGCTGGATGAAAACAAAAAAAGCCATGAGCAACACTCATGGCTTTTTTTGTTTATAAAAGTTCAGCCACGGCTGAGCCGTGGCTTTGATCACTCTTCTTCCAAATCAAATTTGCGAGCGCGGCTTCGTTGTGGTCTAGGGGTTGGTTTAAATCAAGCCACGGCCCAGCCGTGGCTGAACTTTTATCTACATCAACGCTTGCAGTTTCCCATACCCCGAACGGCTCACGGGCAAGTGCGCGCCGTCGTGCAGCACCAGGCGGCGGCTATCCTTCGCATAGGTTTCGATCTTCGCGATGCGCTCGAGATTGACGATATAGGAACGATGAATGCGCACAAAACGGCGCGCGTCCAAATCGCGCTCCAATTCCGCCAACGCGATTTGCTTGAGATGGGTCTTGCCCTGGGTTTTCAACGCCACGTAATCATCCTGCGCTTCAAAATAGTCGATCTTGCTCACGGGGATCACGAGCACCTGCGTGCCGGCGCGAATCAAAATGCGCTCGAGCGGCAAAGTTTGCGTTCGCGCTTCCGCGGCCAAAGCCGGCAAGGGCAAATTCGGTTCGCGGCCCAATAGCATTTGTGCGTGGCGCAAAGCCTCGGTCAAACGCTCCGCGCTGAAAGGCTTTAAGAGATAATCGACCGCGTGTACTTCGAACGCGCGCAACGCATATTCATCATAGGCCGTGGTAAAAATCACGGCCGGGCGGCGTTCGAGCAGCTCCAGCACTTCGAAGCCGTTGAGCTTGGGCATTTGCACGTCGAGAAAGACGAGGTTCGGATTCAACTCGGTGACGGCCTTGACGGCTTCGAAGCCATTGGCGCACTCGGCGAGGATTTCAACTTCGGCGTGCGCGGACAAATACTCTCGCAAGATTTTGCGCGCCAGCTCTTCGTCATCCACCATGAGCGCGCGCGTTTCAGGGGGCGAGGTTTCGAGGTTCATCGTAATGTTTTCCATGCCGCTCTTCACATTTTTTAGGGAAAATTTTCAAGCCGCTCTTTCACACGGCAAGACGATCAGCGCGCGAAAATGCCCGCCACTATTTTCGCATGCCAGCTGCGCGCGCGCGCCATATAAAGCCGCCAAACGTTTCGTGACATTGCGCAAGCCCACGCCTTCGCCCTTGCGCGGAACATAATCCGCATCGCAGGGATTCACAATCGCGATCTCCAAGCTTTCGTTGTGCTGCCGCACGTGCAACGCGATGGTTCCGCCTTCAACGAGGTGCGCGAGGCCGTGGTTCACGGCATTTTCCAGCAACGGCTGCAACAACAGAGCAGGCACCAAACAGGATTCCGCTTCCGCCGCGATATTTTTCTCCACGCGCAAACGCGCGCCGAAACGCACTTGCTCCAGCGCGAGGTAATGGTCCAGCAGACGCACTTCCTCCAGCAAAGGAATACGCGCCTCGGCTTTCAGCGCGAGGCTTTTGCGCAGAAACTCGGAAAGGCGCAGACACATTTCGCGCGCGGCTTTCGCGTCAATGGTCGTGAGCGCGCTAATCGCGTGCAGACTATTAAACAAAAAGTGCGGATGAATCTGCGCTTTGAGATTTTGCAGCTCGGCCTCGCGCGAAAGCAGCTCGAGCTGCAGCACGCGCCGTTCAACGCTGCGCGTGTTTTCAAACGCGATGAGGAGATAGTGCACGACGGCGGTGAGCCAAAACAGCAAGAAGGCCGCGCCCGCGAGCAGCGCGAGGTTGCGAGGATAGCGCGCGGCGATTCCCGCAAACGACGGCAGCTTGGCTAAAACCTCCACCCAGGCCTTGCCGAGCGCGAGCCAGAGCGCGGCGGAAAAAAACGCGGCCACGACGTAAACGCCGAGCAACTGCAACAGGCTGCTGCGCTCCAAAGTAAACACGCGGCAGAGATACCACGTGGAGAGGCACACGAACGCATACACCAACGTCATGGGCACGAGCACCGCAAACGCTTCTTGCCAGGTCAAGTTTCCGCCCAACGTTGCCAACGCCGCGAGCAAAACCGCGAGCATGAGCCACGAAGCGAGATAGAATCCGAGCTTGGTTTTGTGCGCGAGAATCGGGTGCATAGGTCGCTTGCGTTTTCATTCGCCTAAACCAACGTTCCCGCCTCGGCTTGGCCGAGGCTTTAAAACACGGCCGCACGAAAACAGTGCGCTTCTCATACAACGGCCAAGCCGTTGTGAGAACGGCTTGGGATGGTGCGATGGTTCGAGCGAGGCCTAATTCAAAATCTCCACGCCGCCCATGAGGGCCAGGCCTTTCACGAGGAGGCGCTTCGAGCTGTTTTGCGGATGAAACGTTTTGTCATCGAAGCCGCCTAAAAGCGGCAGGCCTTGCACCTCGACGCTCCAATCGTTCGGCACTTTGATATCGACGCCGCCCCACATGGTGAAGATGTTGATCACTGCCGGACTGCTCTTGATCGAAGCCTGGCGCAGATCGATATCGCA
>Ga0247727_10007658_pt1 | contig 20416 bp, 20 predicted proteins | sample WisWelCaveWW1625_FD_202498 | JGI IMG/M metagenome (GOLD analysis project Ga0247727, IMG submission 202498) | Biofilm microbial communities from Wishing Well Cave, Virginia, United States - WW16-25 | ecosystem: Environmental > Aquatic > Deep subsurface > Groundwater > Cave microbial mat | place... | reverse complement strand
TCCTGGTCGGCGGCCGCCTCGAGCAGCGATTCGCGCGCCGCTTTCGCCGCGTCGGCCAGCGCGGCGGGGATGGGCTCCTCGACGGCCGCACCCTCCGCGTCGCCCGACCACATCAGCGCCCGCTCGCGGACCAGATCGATGACGCCGCGGAACTGGTCCTCGGCGCCGATGGGGAGCTGCAGCGGCACCGGGCGGGCCCCGAGGCGTTCGCGGATCTGCGTGACCACCGCCGAGAAGTCCGCTCCCACGCGGTCGAGCTTGTTGACGAAGGCGATGCGCGGCACACCGAACTTGTCCGCCTGGTGCCAGACCGTCTCGGATTGCGGTTCGACCCCGCCCACCCCGCAGAAGACGACGACGGCGCCGTCCAGCACGCGCAAGCTGCGCTCCACCTCGATGGTGAAGTCGACGTGGCCGGGCGTGTCGATGAGGTGCAGCTCGTGGCCGCGCCACTGCAAGGTGGTGGCGGCGGCGGTGATGGTGATGCCGCGCTCCTGCTCCTGCGGCATCCAGTCCATCTGCGCTTCGCCGTCGTGCACTTCGCCCATGCGGTGGATGCGCCCGGTGTAGAAGAGGAAGCGTTCGGTCACGGTGGTCTTGCCCGCGTCGATGTGGGCAATGATGCCGATGTTGCGGACCTGTGACGCCTTGGGCACGGCGATGCTCGGCGGCGGAAGTTAACACGTCGTTCGGGCGGGGCCCAAACCGTGCGCGAGGAGGGTGTCCAGGCTCAATCCTCCCGCGGATCCGCCGATATCCCGATGCGATGAGTGCCCGGTCTTCCGCGCGCGCCGTGTTGGGGGTCTGCCTCGCGCTTCCCCTCTCGGCGCAAGAATCCGTCAAACCCTACTTCATGGTCATCGTGGACAACTCCGGATCGATGAGCGCCTCCACCGGCGGAGCGACCAACTCGTGCGGCCAGGCGCAGACCCGGATGAGCGACGCCAAGTGCGTGCTCCAGCAGATCCTCGACGGCTACGGCGACGTGGTGTTCGGACTCGAGCGCTACATGGTGGACTGCACGGGAAGCTGCGCGCCGGGATGCGCCACCGACTGCGGCTGCAGCTGCTCCAGCCTCAGCTGCAACAGCTGCAACGACAACGGCGGGGGCTGCCCGGCCGCGGGGGCGAGCGCCGATCAGGGGCAGGTGCTGGTCGAGATCCGCGAGGACAACCAGTACGACATCCGCGAGTGGGTCGACTTCTCCTGCGGCGCATGCTCGACGGCCGGACCCGACCCCGAGCTCTCCGCCGAGACCTGGACGCCGATCGCCGGTTCGCTGCGCGCGGCGCGGCGCTACTATGAGGGAGCCGACCCGACGTTTCCGGGCAGCCCGATCCAGGCCGACGCCTATTCCGACTGCCGGCCCTACCGCGTCATCCTGCTCACCGACGGCGAGGAGACCTGCGCGTCGGACAGCGAGACCATCGCGGCGGCCACGGAGCTGCGCTCGACGGTGGTGGGGGCGGCGGCGCACGACATCCTCACCTACGTGGTCGGGTTCGGCATCACCCCCGGCGATGCCGACATCGAGGACATCGCCGTCGCCGGCGGCACCGACGCTCCCGGCCCCAACCGCGTCTACTACGCCACCGACGAGACGTCGCTCTCGCTGGCCTTCGCGCAGATCATCCAGGACGCGATCCTGATCGAGGTCTGCGACAACGCCGACAACGACTGCGACGGCCAGACCGACGAGGGCTTCGTCAAGTACTGCGACCTTCCCGGGGGCGTCCCGACGACCACGCTGTGTGACGACCCCGGTGACCCGTGCGACGGCGTGGACGACAACTGCGCCGCCGGCACGGACGACGAGCCGCGCAACGCCTGCGGCGCGTGCGGCCCGAACCCACGGAGACCTGCGACGGGACCGACAACGACTGCGACGGCTTCGTCGACGAGCCGCCCGCCGACTGCGCCGGCTGCCTGCCCCAGGCGGAGATCTGCGACGACGTGGACAACGATTGCGACGGATCCACCGACGAGGGGCTCACCCGCGGCTGCGGCACGGACACCGGAGCGTGCACGGCCGGCACGCAGAGCTGCGCCGCGGGGGCCTGGAGCCCGTGCAGCGGCATCGGTCCGAGCGCCGAGGCCTGCGACGGAGAGGACAATGACTGCGATGGCGTGACCGACGGGATCGCGTCGCCCTGCGGCGGGGCCGCGGTGGGACAGTGCCAGCCGGGCAGCAGCCTGTGCCTGGCCGGCGTCTGGGGGCCTTGCACGGGAGAAGTGGGTCCCGGCGCCGAGATCTGCGACGCCCAGGACAACAACTGCGACGGCTGGACCGACGAGGACAACCCCGGGGGCGGCGGCCCCTGCGATACCGGCTGCGGACCAGGGGTCACGGAGTGCGTCGGCGGCGTGGTCGTCTGCACGGGGGAGGGATCGCCCGAACCCGAGCAGTGCAACGGGGTGGACGACGACTGCAACGGGCTCACCGACGACGGGCTTGCGCCGCAAGGGCCCTGCGATGAAGGGGGCGCGTACTGCGTGCCCGGCGAGTTGCAGTGCGTGCAGGGGGGATGGGCATGCGTGGGCGGCAGTCCGGCCGAACCGGAGGTGTGCGACTGCCAGGACAACGACTGCGACGGGGATGTGGACAACGCGCAGGCGGGCGATATCTGTCCGCAGGGCGGCGTCTGCCTGGCGTCTCCGACCTGCCAGTGCGCGCAGCCGTGCGACACGGGCGAGTTCCCCTGCCCGGCCGGGATGAAGTGCTCGGCGGAGGCCGAATCCGAGGGCTACTGCGTCCCGGACCCGTGCTTCGAGATCGATTGCCCCCCGGTCGCCGAGGGCCCATCGGTGTGCGTCGACGGCAACTGCCTCCCGCTTTGCGCCACCATCGACTGCGACGATGCGCTCGTCTGCCGGACCTCCGACGGGCAATGCGTGGAGGACAACTGCAACGGGTTCCCGGAGCGTTGTCCGGAGGGGAGGTTCTGCGTGGACGGCGAGTGTGTCGACGATCCCTGTCGGGGCGTCGACTGCCCGGGTGGCGAGTTCTGTCGTGGCGGACGGTGCATCCCGAGTTGCGCCGATGTGGACTGCCCGGCGGGAGAGACCTGCCACGACGGACAATGCTATCCCGATCCGTGCGCGGACGTGACCTGCCCGGAGTTCCAGATCTGCGATCCGGCGGGCGGAGGTTGCATCCACGACCCCTGTATCGGGCGGACCTGTCCGTCCGGGGAGATCTGCCAGCCGCCGGAAGCGGAGTGCGTGGTCGATCCGTGTCTGGGCGTCCACTGTCCGGCCGGGGAGTCCTGCCGCGGCGGCGACTGCTGGACGGATAACCAGATCGGCGGCGGCGACGACGGGCATCGCTACGTGGCCCTCGGGGCGGGCGGCGGTTGTGCCATGGGAGGTCCGTCCGGCGGTCTGTCCGGGCTGCTGCTCGTGCTGCTGGCTCTTTCGCTGCGGAGGCGGTCGTGAGGGGGCGTGGCGGGCTGGTGCTGCTCCTGCTTGGAGCGTGCGAGGTCCACCCCTACTGCCTCGACTGCATCGATTCGACGCCGGATTCAGGCGGCGCCGAAGGCGCCCCGGACGGCGGTATTGCAGTCGCGACCGACGGCTGCATCGCCGCGGGCGCCGAGCAGTGCAACGGGATCGACGACGACTGCAACGGGCGGATCGACGACGGCGCGATTTCCGGCGTGGGGGTGGCCTGCGGGACGGACACCGGTCCCTGCGTGGCCGGTGTCACCGAGTGCGTCGGCGGGCTGGTCGTGTGCACCGGCAACACCGGCGCCGCGCGCCCCGAGGAATGCAACAACGTGGATGACGACTGCAACGGGGTCGTCGACAACGGCAATCCCGGTGGCGGCGCGTCGTGCGGCAGCGACGTGGGAAGCTGCGCCAAGGGTATGGAGGTGTGCGATAACGGCGCGGTGGCGTGCGTGGGTTCGGTGGGGCCGGCGGTCGAATCGTGCAACGCGCAGGACGATGACTGCGACGGGTTGATCGACGAGGGCAATCCCGAGGGCGGCGCCGCGTGCCTGCCGCCCGGGACCTGCGTGGCCGGAACGCTGGCGTGTCAGGGCGGGGCGCTCGCGTGCGTGGGAGCGACGGGTCCGAGCCCGGAGTCGTGCGACGGCGTCGACAACGATTGCGACGGCGCCACCGACGAGGACTACGATCTCCTTGCCGACCCGATGCACTGCGGCAACTGCGGCACGCGGTGCTCGGCGGCCAACGGGCAGGCCGCGTGTGTCGGCGGGAGCTGCGCGGTGGCGTTCTGCCTCGCGGACTGGTGGGACCTGAACGGCGACCCGGTCGACGGGTGCGAGTACGGCTGCCAGTTCCGCGGATCGGAGATCTGCAACGATCTGGACGACGACTGCGACGGGTCGACCAACGAGGACCTGGTGGCGCCGCCGCTCTGCTCGCAGGTCGGCGAGTGCGCGGGCACGACGGCGACTTGCGGCGCCACGGGCTGGACCTGCGCCTACCCCGGCACGGTGCAGACCGACGGCGGCGGCGGCATCGTCCCCGAGTCCGCGTGCGACGGTCTGGACGAGGACTGCGACGGGGTGACCGACGATCCCTTCCCGACGCTGGGGCAGTCGTGCACGCGGGGGCTGGGGGCGTGCGCGACCTCGGGCGCGATGGCGTGCACGGCGGCGATGGACGGCGTCGAGTGCTCGGCGCCCGACCCGCAGCCCGGCCAGCCGGAGACCTGCAACGGCCAGGACGACGACTGCGACGCCCAAACCGACGAGGACGCGGCCGACGAGTGGGTGGCGATCAGCGGCGGATTCGGAGCGCGTTGGATCTACAAGTACGAGGCCTCGCATCCCGACGCCTCGGCGAGCGTAGCCGGGGTTATGACGCACCGCAGCTGCTCGGTGGTCGGTCGGCTGCCCTGGACCAACGTGACGTACCCCCAGGCGCAAGCGGCGTGCTCGGCCATCGGCGCCCGGCTCTGCACCGAGGCGGAGTGGCAGCGGGCGTGCGAAACGGGCGCGCCGACCCCGTGCCCGTGGTCCTACGCGGCGGCTTGCGACACCTTCTCGGCAGCCACGTGCAACGGCAACGACTACGATTTTGATACCGGTACGGCGGGCGACCAGGACGGGATGCTGGCCGCGGGCGCGCTGCCGGCGTGCTACGCGGACTGGGGCACCGCCGCGGATCGCGTGTTCGACCTCTCGGGCAACGCCAAGGAGTGGACCGAGGCGCGCTCGCCCGGCGTCAACCCTTTGCGCGGCGGAAGCTACAACAACACCGCCCAGGGCATTTCGTGCGCGTTCGACTTCGCCGTCGGCGACGACGCCTTCCTGTTCGAGAACGTCGGCTTCCGCTGCTGTCGCGACACCGCTCCGTGAGCGAGGCCGTGCCGCGCCGAGCGGACCCTGCTAGAATAGCTACGACCGCAAGAGGGGCAGTCTCAACAAGCGTAGGAGAAAGATGCGCGGAATTACGCTCGGGCTGACGCTGACGACCGTTCTATTGGGCTGCTCGGGCTCGGACGCGCCGGGACCGCTTCCGCCGCCGTCGGACTTGACGGTGTCCACGACGTCGCCCACCACCGCGATGCTGCAGTGGGCGGCCCCGTCGGACGGGGACGCCGGCACCGTCATCGAGCGGCGGGCGGACGGAGCGGAATTCGCGGAGGTCGCCACGGTCGAGCGCGGCACTACGGCCCATCTGGACTCCGGCCTCGTCCCCGGAGGAACGTACGACTACCGTGCTCGCGCGGGGAGCGCGGGCTCCAAGTTCGGCAAGGTCGCAACGGTGACGACGCCCATCGACTTCCATGTCGTTCCGGGGGAGGATTCGTCCACGCCGAACGGCGGCGCGGAGACGCCGTTCGAGACGATCCAGCAGGCGGCCGAGTTCATCGATCCCGCCTGGACGTGCGAGGTGGTGATCCACCCCGGCCGTCACGAGCTGCCGGATAACGTGGTCCTTCCAGGCGGTGCCAGCCTGACGATCCAGGCGGGCGCCACGCTGGCGTTGGGGAGCCGGGTGACGTTCCTGGCCACCCGGCCGGTCACGGCCCAGGGGACGGCCAAGGCGCCGATCGTCCTGACCTGGCTCGTGCCGGATGAGCCGTGGGGCGTCTTCGTGGTCAGCGGCGCGGGCGCCGACGGCACCGTGTTCTCGGACTGCATCGTCGAGCACGGCGGGTTCGGGGCCATCGGTGGGATCGGCTACACCGGCGCCCTGTCGATCTTCGACGCCGAGGCGACCGTGTCGCGCTGCACGTTCCGGGACAACACCGGCGACGACAGCCTCAACATCAAGCGCGCCTACAGCCTGGTCGAACACTGCTCGTTCTTCGGAGGTAACGACGCGCTGGACTTCGACGGGGCGCCCGGCGAGATCGCCTACAACGACTTTCACGACACCGCCAACGACTGCATCGACACCGGCGAGGGAGCCACGCCGCTGGTCCATTTCAACTACGTCGAGAACGCGGGCGACAAGGGCGTCTCGATCGGCGAGGGCGCCGCGCCGACCGTCGAGCACAACGTCATCGTGGGATCGGCGCTCGGCATCGCCATCAAGGACTCGTCCGAGCCGGTCATCGCCTACAACACGCTGGTCGGCAACCAGGTGGGCGTGATCGGCTACGAGGGCATCGACGGGTTGGGCGGCGGCCGCGGCACCGTGAGAAACTCCATCATTTGGGGATCAGTCGTCGCGGACGTCCAGCTCTTCGACGGCTCGACCACCGTCTTCGAGTACAACTGCATCGAGGACGGCTGGCCCGGCACGGGCAACATCAGCGCGGCCGCCGGTTGCCCCGACCCGCTCTTCCACGACCCCGCGGCGGGAGACTACCACCTGCAGTCGCAGTACGGGCGGTGGGACCCCACCGGCCAGAATTTCGTAAACGACGCGGCCACCAGCCCCTGCATCGACGCCGGGGATCCGGCCGGCGACTACACCCTCGAGCCCGAGCCCAACGGCGATCGTGCCAACCTCGGCGCGGACGGCAACACCGCCGAGGCCAGCCGCTCGGCTAACTGACGAACGGAGCAACCACGTTGAAGAACTTGGCACTACCCATTGGCCTGATCGTCGCCGGCGGTTGCGGCGAGAAGGGGACCGACGAAACGCCCGACGCCGGCGTGCTGGAATACCCGGGCCCGGAGATCGAGGCGTTCTTCGACCGCAACGTGCTCGCCACGGTGCGCTTGGACTTCGACCAGGAATTCCTGGCGGCTGAAGGCTATGACAACTGGGAGGACCTGCTGTGGGACCGCTGGTATCACTGCGGGCCATACACGAATTGGGTGCCGGTCCGGTTCACGTACGAGGATGCAGATGGCGCGCATCCGCCCCTGGAGGAAGTGGCCATCCGCTTCCGCGGCGGGCGCGATCGCGTCGACGCCGAGGGCGACCGCAACGGGTTCAAGGTGCACTTCTTCAACCTGCTCACCGATGGGCGGCGACGCCGGTTCTCGGACCTGAACCAGCTCAACCTGCTGTCGCTGGAGAGCGACGAGACGGTGATGATCCAGTGCATGGGTTACCAGATGCTGCGCGACTTCGGCGTGCCCGCTCCGCGCTGCAACCATGTCCGCGTCTTCATCGACGGCGAGTACTACGGGTTGATGGAAAACGCCGAGGAACGCGACGACGGGCGTTACCTGCGCCACAACTTCGGCGGCACCGACGGCGCGCTCTACGCCGCCAATCCGGGGTGCAAGCACACCAACAACGCCACGTTGCAATATCTGGGGCCGACGTATCTGGGCAACGACTACGAGATCACCTACAAGATCGAGCAGGGAACCGAGAAGGACGCGGACGCGCAGCTGGTGCCGATGCTTGCCTGCGCCGACCCGACCACTACGCCCGACGACGGCGACTTCGCGTCCTGCATCCAGGAGTGGCTCGATCTGGACAAGTGGCTGCGGCTCATGGCCGCTGAGGTGGTCATGCCGTCGCTCGAGGCGATGTCGGGCGCCGGGCGGAACTTCTACCTCTACTTCTGGCCGGATGAAGCGGCTCCGCACGGCGGCCGCTTCGTCGCCTACACCTGGGATCTGGACCACGCCCTGGTGCGCGCCGGCTGCGCTCCCGACGATTGCGACATCTTGAGCGCGGTGCCCGACTGGCACTTCCCCAACCCGCCCCCGCCGCTGGTCGACCGGTTGCGCACGGTGTTCCGAGCGGAGTTCTGTGCCAAGGTGCAGGAGTTCTACGACACCATCTTCGACGCCGCGCACGTCGACCTCCTCGCCGGCGTCATCGGCGACGCGATGGTTCCCGGCGGGGTGTACGCGGAAACCGACCCGATCGTCAGCGCCGAGGCATGGATCGACGAGGTCGAGGGACTGCGCGATCACATCGCCACCGATCGGGCGCTGACGCTGGATCCGCAGATCGCTCTGTACTGCCCGTAGCGTGCCCCTGCCCCTGCGCGTGCCGTGCGTGGTCACGGCCTGGGTCGTGCTGGGGCTGATCGTCTCGGGTATCGGGCCGCACGACCGATTCACTTGGTGGCTGGAGGTCGCGCCGATCCTGATGGCGGCGCCGGTGCTGTTCGCCACCTACCGCCGTTTCCCGCTCACCTCGCTGGTCTACCTGCTCATTGGCGTGCACGCGTCGATCCTGATGCTCGGCGCGCACTACACCTACGCCGAGGTGCCGCTGGGCTTCTGGGTGCGCGACGCGCTGGGGCTTTCCCGCAACCACTACGATCGCGTCGGCCACTTCGCGCAGGGGTTCATTCCCGCGATGGTGATCCGCGAGGTCCTGCTACGGACGTCGCCGCTGCGCCCGGGGCGTTGGCTCTTCTTCCTGGTGGTGTGCGTGGCGCTGGCGCTCTCCGCGGTCTACGAGTTCGCCGAGTGGTGGACCGCGCTGGGCACGGGGGAATCCGCCACCGCCTTCCTGGGCACGCAGGGCGATCCCTGGGACACGCAGTGGGACATGTTCCAGTGCACACTGGGCGCCATCGCCGCGCAGCTGCTGCTTTCGCGCGTGCACGACCGCCAGCTCGATTACGCCTGATGGACATCGATCAGCTGCGCACGTTTCTCGCGGTGCTGGAGCATGGCAGCTTCTCGCGCGCCGCGGAAGCGCTGCGCGTCGGCCAGTCGACCATCAGCTTCCATATCAAGGCGCTGGAGACGGCCGTCGGGGCCCGCGTGCTCGATCGGCACGGCGGCCAGGTGCGTCCGACCGCCACCGGGGCGGTGTTGCGCCGCTACGCCCAGCGCATCGTCTCGCTGCGCGACGAGGCGCTCGCCAAGCTGCGCGCCGAGGAGAGCGGCCAGGCGGGTCGTCTCACCATCGCTGCCTCCACCATCCCGGCCGAGTATCTGCTGCCGCCGGTGCTGGCGGAGTTCCTGGCGGCCCACCCCAACGTGGCCGTCACCGTCGAGGTGTCCGATTCGCGCAAGGCGCTCGTCCAGCTCCTTGCCCACGAGTGCGATCTGGCCCTGGTGGGCGCGCGGGCCCGGGACAAGCGCATCCTGTACACGCCTTTCGCCGAGGACGAGGTCGTGCTGGTCGGGCGACCCGAGGGTCCGCCGGGCCGGCGCAAGTCGGTAGTCCGCGATCTCGGCCGTGCCCGCATCGTTGTCCGGGAGGAGGGCTCGGGCACGCGGCAGGCCGTCGCGGCCTTCCTCGCCTGGCACACGTCTCCGCACGCCGACCAGGTCCCACGGCTCCAGGGGGGGGGTCCACGGAGGCCGTCAAGCGCTGCGCGCTCCACGGCATCGGCCTGGCCCTGCTCTCGCGACAGGCGGTCGCCGAGGATCTCGACGCGGGCCGGCTGGCGGTCGTGTCCGCACCCGGCCTCCCGGTGCGCCGCATCTTCTACGTGGCGCGGTTGCGCACGGCGACGCTCTCGGCGGCGGCCAAGGCGCTGTGCGATCAGCTCGTTCAGAAGAATCGATAGTGAGTATCTAGAGAATCGATATTTCCGGCTTGACTGCCGGGTGCCAGGGACCTACCAATCGCTGCAACTTCCAGGAGGGCTTCGATGCCACACCCGTACGGATTCGACGACAAGGCCGCCACGCTCGTAGCCAAGGCTACTTCCTTGGCCGGCGAAGTACTCGCACCGCACGCAGCCGATGTCGACGCTAAGGCGCGCTTCCCGCGCGAGGGCCACTTGGCCCTCGCCGAAGGAGGGTTCCTCGGGCTCTGCGTCGCTTCGGCGCAGGGCGGACTTGGCCAGGGCCCGCGCAGTTTCGCCGCCGTGGTCGAGGAGCTGGCGCTGCGCTGCGCATCCACCGGCATGGTCTACGTGATGCACGTCGTGGCGCAGCAAGCCATCACCTCGTCGTCGGTTCTGGCGCGGCGAGACGAGGTGCTGCGCGCCGCGGCCGCGGGCAAGCATCTCACCACGCTGGCGTTTTCCGAGCGGGGATCACGATCGCAGTTCTGGGCGCCGGTCTCGAAGCTGGCCGAGCGCGACGGCAAGCTCGTCACCAGCGCGCAGAAGTCGTGGGTCACCTCGGCGCAGAACGCGGACTCCTACGTCTCCAGCGCGCAGAAGCCCGGGGCGGCCTCGCCGCTGGAGTCGACCATCTACCTCGTGCGCCGCGACGCCCCCGGCGTCCGCGTGACCGGCAGCTACGACGGACTCGGCCTGCGCGGCAACGATTCGGCGCCGGTGACGCTCGAGGACGTGGCCATCGACCGGGGCGATCTGATCAGCCCCCAGGGCGAGGGCGCCAAGACCATGCTCGAGGTGGTGCTGCCGTGGTTCAGCATCGGCACGGCGGCGCTGGCCAACGGCCTGTGCCGGGCGGCCGTCGCCGAGACGGCGCGACACCTGCAGGAGGGGGGCTTCGAGCACACCGGCCAGAAGCTGCGCGATCTGCCCAACCTGCGCGCGCGGCTTGCCGAGATGTCGGTGCGCACCGAGCAGGCGCGATCGCTCTTGGGCTACACGCTGGGCGAGATGGAGAAGCCGTCGGAGACGACGCCGCTCTACGTGCTGCAGGCGCGCCTGGCGTCGCTCCAGGCGGCGGTCGACGTCACCGACCTGGCGATGAAGACCTGCGGTGGCGCGGCGTTTTCGCGCCATATGGCCGTCGAGCGAATCTTCCGCGACGCGCGCGCCGGGTGGGTGATGGCGCCCACGGTCGACCACCTGCAGGACTTCGTCGGCAAGGCGCTGACCGGCCTGCCGCTGTTCTAGCCGCGCGATGCCCGCCGCGTCTGACCACAGTTGGGCGGTGCGGGCGCGCCGCATCGGTCCGGACGAAACGCGTATTTACGTCCGCAACCACCTGTTCGCAGTGGGTGCCCAGGCCGGCCTGCGCGATTCCGACGCGCATCCCAGCGCGATCGAGTACCTGCTCGGGGCGCTGGCCGGCGATCTGCTGCGTGGCCTGGAGACCGAGATGGCGCGCCGGCAGGTCGCGCTCCATGCCGGCGAGATCAACCTGCAGGGGCGCCTCGACAACGTGCTGGTCCATCTCGGCGTGGTCGGCGAGAGCGGACACGCCGGGCTGGCGGCGGTTTCGGGCACGTTCTACGTGAGCGCGGATGCCGACGCGCGCGCGCTTGCCGAGATCTGGCAGGCGACGCTGGATCGCTCGCCGCTCTTCCAGACGCTGTCGCGCTGCGCCGCGCTCGACATCCGCCTGCAAGCGACGCCATAGGAAAGGAGCAACCGTGAACAAGCCCATCCTCGTCGGAGCCGTCATCTACGAGCCCAAGGTCGCGGTCATCTGGGACACCATCAAGCAGTTCTTCGCCGCCGAGGGCTGCCCCATCGATTACGTGTTCTACAGCAACTACGAGCTGCAGGTCCGCGCGCTGCTCGACGGACACATCGACATCGCCTGGAATTCGCCGCTGGCCTGGGTTGACGTCGTGCGCCAGAGCGGCGGCCGCTGTCGCGCGCTGGCGATGCGCGACACGGACCGCGATCGGGTCGCGAACGTCGTGGTCCGGGCCGGCTCGGGCATTCGCGCGCCCGGGGACTTGCGCGGCAAGGTGGTGGCCACCGGCGCCCTGGACTCGCCCCAGGCCACGCTGATCCCGCTCCAGGCGCTCCGTCGCCACGGGCTGGTGCCGGGCCGCGACTTCAAGCTGCGGCGGTTCGACGTGCTGGTGGGCAAGCATGGCGATCACATCGGCGGCGAGCGCGACGCCCTGCGCTGCCTGCAGCACGGGGAGGCGCACGCGGCCTGCGTGCTCGACCTCAACTGGCGGCGCTGGACCGCGGACGGGACGGTCGATGCGGCGCAATTCGAGGTGCTGTTCGGCACGCCCGCGTTCGACCACTGCAACTTCACCGTGCTCGAGCGCTTTCCCCAGCAAGAGGCGGAGCGCTGGGTGAAGACGCTGTTCCGCATGAGCTACGACAACCCGGCGCACCGCGAGATGATGGATCTCGAGGGGCTCACCGCCTGGCTGCCCGGCCGGACCACGGGCTACCAAACGCTCACCGAGGCCGTCGGCGATCAGCGCTTCTTCGAGCAATCCACGTGAGCCTGCCGCTGTTTCCCGTGACCACGGTGGGGAGCTGGCCGCGCTCCCCTGATCTGCAGCGCGCGCTTGCCCGCAAGCGCCGCGGCGATATCGACGCCGCCGTGTTCGAGCGTCTCGCCGACCTCGCGGTCGAGCGGGCGCTAAGGGCGCAGGAAACCGCCGGGTGCGACATCGTGACCGACGGCGAGCAGCGGCGCGACAACTTCTACTCGTTCGTCGCGGACAAGATCGAGGGCGTGCGCATGATGTCCTTGGCCGAGATGCTCGACGTCGTCGAGGACAAGGAGGGCTTCCGCCGCATCCTCGATACGCTCGACGTGCCGGCATATTCCATTTTCAATCCCACCTGCACGGGCAAGCTCCGGCGCAGGCAGCCGCTCGCGCTGGACGAGTTCCGCTTTCTCCGCGCTCGCACCTCACGCCCCATCAAGGTGCCGCTGCCCGGCCCGTACATCCTGACGCGGGCGATGTGGGTCAAGGAGGTCACGCGCGAGGTCTACGCGAGCAAGGAGGATCTCGCCGAGGACGTGGTGGCGGTGCTGCGCGAGGAGGTCTTTGCGCTGCGCGAGGCCGGCGCCGACTTCATTCAACTCGACGAGCCGGTGCTGACCGAGCTGGTCTTCACGCAAGGCCAGACACGCACGTTCATGTGCGCGGCGTTGGCGGCGCGCAACGACCCGGCCGAGGAGCTGGAGTTCGCCGTGGATCTCGTCAACCGCGTCGTCGAGGGGCTCGACGGGGTGCGCACCGGCCTGCACGTCTGCCGCGGCAACTGGAGCCAGAACGAGGAGACGCTGCTCTCCGGATCGTACGCCCCGCTTGCCCCCTACCTGCGGCGCATGAACGTGCGCCAGCTGGTGCTCGAGTACGCCACGCCGCGCGCCGGCGAGTTGGTCGCCATCGAGGGCAAGGAGCTCGGCCTCGGTGTGGTCAATCCGCGCACGGCCGAGGTGGAGAGCGCCGACGCCATCGTCGCCCGCGTCCAGGAGGCGCTGCGCCTCTTGCCCGCGGACCATGTGTTCCTGAACCCGGACTGCGGCTTCGGCACGTTCGCCAGCCGCCCCATGAACGCGCCGGACGTGGCGATGCGCAAGCTCTCCGCCATGGCCGAGGCCGCCCAGCGACTCCGCCGCACGCACCGTTAGCTACGCCACTCACCCGTCCGCGCGCACGTGCTAGCATGGCTTCCTCTTTCACGGAGGCCAGCATGAAACCTGACGCTATCCGCATCGCGACCATCGTCGGTACCGTCCGTCCCGGAAGCTACACATCCAAGGCGCTCGCCCTGGTGATCGACGAGCTTCACAAGAAGCCCGGCGTCGAGGTGAAGTCGCTGGACCCGGCCACGATGGACCTGCCCTTCCCCGGCCAGGCGAAGGGAGCGGCGGGCGCGGACGAGCTGCGGACGGCGGTCGCCGGTGCGACCGGGATCGTCCTGGCGACGCCCGAGTACCACGGCAGCTTCTCGGCGGTCACCAAGCTCGTCATCGAGAACCTGGGCTTCCCCTCGGTGCTGGCGGGGAAGCCCGTCGCCCTGCTCGGCGTCGCCGGCGGCCAGATCGGCGCGATCAAGTCGCTCGAGCAGCTTCGCGGCGTCTGCTCGCACGTCGGGGCGCTGGTGCTTCCCATGTCGGTGTCGGTAGCCAACGTCCGCGCCTCGTTCGATGCGCAGGGCCGCTGCCTGGACGACAAGGTGGAGGCGCGCATCCGCGGCGTGGCCACCGTGTTGCTCGACTACATCCACGACCATGTCTGCCCGAAGCTGACGTTGGAGCGCATGGTGCGTGGCGAGGCCGCCTGAGCGGCACGCTGGCGGCCGAGTCCGGACCTTCAGCCGCGCCGAAACCCGACGATAGTCGGGGTGATGGACAGCGTCGCCCGGTCCGAAGCGGCTCCTCCGCCACTACCCGTCGAGCGTCGCGCCGAGCCGCGCACGTCCTGCCAAGCGGCGGTCGTCGTCGATCTGGGCGGGCGTCGCTTCGACGCCATCGCGCGCGACGTCAGCGTGAGCGGTGCGTTCGTCGAGTGCTCCCGCGCCTACGCCGAGGGTCAGCGGCTGCGGCTGCGTTTCCCGGTCATCGGGCTCGCGTCCGCCATCAGCGCCGAGGTGCGCTGGGTGCTGCGCGGTGTCGCCGGCGAAGTGGTGGGCGCGGGCGTCCGATTCGACGCCATGCGGGCACGCGACATGGTCGCCTGGATTCGCTTCCTTCGCTCGCTCGCGTAGCTGTGGCACGGAAGGACGACCCCGCTCCGGCTCGACACCCGGCTTTCGAGTAGACGCGCACCGGGACATGCGGATCGATTGGCAAGCGGAGATCGCCTTCGAGTCGGCGGGCGGGTAGATGTAGGCGTTCACCCCGATGCGCACGATCGGCCGTTCACCTGGAGGTTGGTCGGGAGGTCGTGGCCACGATGAGCGTCTTGCCGCTGGCCGAGGCCACCGGCGGGTCGTTCACCGAGCACCTCCTCGATCCTGACGGCGAGCTGCCGGCGATCGACCTGCCCTAAGTCACCCTCCGCCCGAGCCGAAGCGCCCGTCCCAACGGTCCAGCGCCTTGCCCCGGACCCACGGATCGGCGCCCTCGCCGTACCGGAGGTTCCGAGGCACCTCGCGATCGGGTGCACCCGTCGCGACGCTCCTTGCGACGCGTGCGTTCGCGGCCACCTCGTTGCGCGTGCGCATCGTGATGTCGACCGAGTCGCACCAGGGACGTGACAGCGCGTGTTCGAGCAACGCCTCGGCCAGCAGTCCACGCTCGGAGGGCGGCAGCCCCGCGAGCAGCGCTCCTCCGCCGAGGGGCTCGAGCACGAGCACGCCCAGCCCGCTCGAGTGGAGCGCCTCGAGCCGCGGCGCGAGCTCCGGCCGTGCGGGGTTGTAGACGGCAGCGACGAAGTCGAAGAGGTCCGCATCGACCGCCTCGTCGAACTCGCGCAGCCAGAGCCCCAGCGCGCGTACGAGCCCTTCCTCCCGCTGACGTCGCAGCTCCGCGACCTGGTCCGCGTCCGGCGGCGGGAACACGTAGAGGTGATCGAGGATGGAGCGTCCGAGTCGCTCCATCCATCGAAGAAGCTGCGCACGCTGCTCGGCCGGCGTTCGTACGATGCCGAAGAACTGCAGGCACCCCACCCCGGAGTCGAGCCCCGCCGAGCGGCGCAACAGGTGCCCGAGGACCTCGACCTCGGCCTCGTAGGTCGCGTCCAGGTGCCGGATTCCCTCCTCGTGGGCGGTGCGGAGCAGCTCGAGGCACGCTTCTTCTGTGGGCGATCGGACCGGGTCGAAGGCCGGGTGCCAAGTGTGCCCGCCGTAGACGAGGCGACTGCGGAACACGGACGTCACACGCCACTTGTACCGCATCCGGAGACGGGACTCCGGACCGCCACGCCCACGATGGATCGCGACCCGGTGTGCAGGATGCGAAGCCGCGCCCCGTTTCCTTCAAAGCGCGGGCTGACGCCCGCAACCCAATTTCGGTGTAGCGGCGTCGCTTTCCGGCTTCGACCGTCTGGTCTTCCGCGGCCACCTGCTGTCGCTGATGCGCGACGGCGATCGCCGCCGGTGTGGCCGCCTCGGATGAGGGCGAGTGGACGTTTGACAGACCGCGTGAACCGGCCGATCGTGGGGCGATGGGCTGGACGGAGATCGCCTACGTGTTCCTCGACGAGGATCTCGACGCGGCGACGCTCGCGCGCGAGTCGGCGAGGCTCCGCAAGCGCTTCCAGATCACGCGTGCGCGACTGCTCGATCTCTGGCGGCGGCGAGGGCTGCTGCCCGCGAAGGCCGGCTAATGCGCCCGACCGGTCACGAGGCGCCGCCCGACGAGGCGACCGGCACCGAGGCATCCGGCGACCCGGCCGAGGAGAGCTTTCTCCAGAACGCCGCGCGTGCCCCCGCCGGCGAGCCGCCGGCCCGGATGATCGGGCAGACGCTGGGGCGATACCGGGTGGTGTCGCTGCTCGGCCGAGGCGGGATGGGCGTGGTCTACTACGCGCAGGATCTCAAGCTCCGGCGCCCCGTGGCGCTCAAGGTCCTCCCCCCCGCGCTCGTGGCGGACCCCGAACGGCGCTCGCGCTTCTTGCGTGAGGCGCGCTCGGCGGCGGCCGTGACCCACCCGGGCGTCGCCGCCGTCTACGACGTGGGCGAGGACGCAGGCAACGTCTTTCTGGCCATGGAGTACGTGCAAGGCCAGACGCTGCGCGCGTTGCTCAAGAGCCGGGGCGGCGGCCCGTCGGGTGAGCTGCCCTCCAACCAGGTCGCCCGCATCGGCTACGAGATCGCAGTGGCGCTCGGCAAGGCGCACGGCGTGGGCGTGATCCACCGCGACCTCAAGCCCGAGAACGTGATGCTCTCGGAAGACGGGATCGTGAAGATCCTCGACTTCGGGCTGGCCAAGCTGCGCGAGGTGGAGCTCTCGGCGGTGAGCGAGACGGCGACAGCGGCCGGGCACCTGACCGAGGCGGGCCGCGTCATGGGGACGCCTCGCTACATGTCTCCCGAGCAGGCGCTGGGGCACGCCGTGGACCCGCGGACCGACGTGTTTTCCCTGGGCGTGATGCTCTACGAGCTTTGCAGCGGGCAGCTTCCCTACCGCGGCGTGACCGATATGGAGGAGCTGGTCGCCCGAACGCGCGACGATCCCAAACCGCTACAGGAGATCCGTCCCGATGTGTCGGCGGACCTGGCTAGAGTGATCGATCGCTGCCTGCAGCGGGACTTTCGCGCGCGCTACGCTTCGGCCGCCGACGTCGCCGAAGAGCTGCGCCCCATCGCGGCCTCCACTCTCGGCGCGCTGATGGCCCTGGCGGGCGGATCCCGCACGACCATTCCCCCCGCAGCGCTGCCGAGCGCGCCGCCTGCGCGCCGCCGCTGGAGATGGCTGGCCGCCGCAGCGCTGCTGCTCGGGGGTGCGGCCGCGTTCGCGATGCTGGGAAGACGCGCCGAGCCCACCGGCTCGCCGCTCGCGCCCGAGGACGCGAAGATCGCCTGCCCGATCCTGGAGACCGAGGACACGTCGCAGGGCTGGCTGGGCGCCGCGGTGGCCCATCTCGCGTGCAGCCGCGCCGTATCGCTGCTCGGCCGCCGCTGGGAAAGCGCGCTGACACCGGCGGCGCTCCTCGATCTGCCCCGGCAGCCCGTCGATCGGTTCCCCGAAGATCCGTTCGCGGAAAAAAACGCGCGCGAGCGGTCGCTGGCCGCGGCACGGGCTCGGGGCGCCGCGTACCTGGACGGCCGGGTCGTCAGGGGCGACAAGGGCTTCGAGGTCGACCTGGTGCTCAAGGCGGGCGACCGTGCGCTGGGCCGGGGACACGGCACCGGCGAGGCGTTCTGGCAGGCGGTCCGGGCGGCCATGGACCCGCTGGTGGGGCCAAAGGCCATCCCGAGGGCGGCCCGCCTGGACCCCCACCAGGCCAAGTGGCTCGGGTTCTCCGAGGTCGAGCTGGATCTGGCGATGGAGGACGCGGGGGCGGCCTTCCAGTCCGGCGTCGGCATCCGCGAGGAGCGCGACCGGCTCCAGGCCCGGCGCGCCGAGCTCGGCGTATGGTGGGCGATCATGGATTACTCGTTTGCCCTCACCTACGGGATCGGCGATCCGACCCGCCATAGCGCGCCCGACATCGATCGCTCCTCGCCGCAGGCGCTGGCGCGAACCGCGCGCGCTCACCTCTTCATGGGAGGCAAGACGCCCGCGGGCGATCTCGCCGACGAGATGGAGGACCTGCGCGAGAAGATGTCGGACCCTCTGGACCGTCGTAACGCGCGGTGGGTCGAGGCGGAGTTCCGCCTTCGCGCGGGCCAAAACGATCGGGCGCGCGATCTCGTGCTGGCGGGACTGTCCGAAGAGCCGAGGGTCGGCTGGTACGTGCTCATGGGGGCCACGCACTCCCGCACCGGGCAGGTCAGCGTGGCCCGCGCGCGCGCGGCCTGGGAGCCGAGTCACCCCGACGGGTGGAACATGCTGAGCTTCACGCGTGAGGGGATCGACCCGCAGACCAAGCTGGAGTACATGCGGCGCGCCCACGCCGTGGCCGCGGGCTTGTCGCTGTACGCCTCGCAGCTCGGTCGGATGCTGGTGCTCGCCGGCGAGCGCGAGGAGGCGCGGGCGCTGGCGGCCAGGCTCGTTTCGGGCGAGGAGCGGATGCACCTGGTGGGCGAGGGCCTGGCCATCGATGTGGAGGCGAGCGAGGGCCGGTTCGCCGCCGCGCTCGCCAAGGCCGAGGATCGGCTGTTTTCCGTGCGCGACTTCGGCCGGTACGACCGCGGCGAGGTCATGATAGGCGGAAGCGCCGTCGAGCTGGCGATGGTGCTGGGCCGCCAGGCCGAGTTCGCCGACGCCTTCGCCACCAAGCTGATCCTCGCCGAGCCGCCGCGCATCCTCCCGACGCCAATCGCGGCCGAACACGCCGTGCTGGCCTGCGCGCTCGCCTCGCCGGCCACCGCGCGGCCCTGCTTTGCGCGGTTGAGAAAGCTGGTGGACGCAGAGTACTTCCAAGGGAGCTTCGAGCGCACCGCGCCGTTTTTGGCCGGCGCCGAGCGCTACGCGCAAGGCGACTTCAAGGGCGCGGCGGCTGCCTGGCGGGCGTTGGCGGCCGAGCCGCCGTCGGGGCGTACCTGGCTCATCCTGGGCGACGGCTTCGATCGGGCCGGCGAGCCCGACATCGCCGAACGCCTCGACGAACGGGGTCCGTACATGGGCATGCTGCGGGGCCTCAGCATCGCGCACCCGCGCATGGCCCGTCGCGCGGCGGCGCGAGGAGACGTGGCGGCGGCCCGCGATCTCGCCCAGAAGATCGTCGATGCCTGGAGCGTGGCCGACACGCCCGTCCCGGCCGTCCAGGAGATGCGCGCCCTGCTCGCCCGCCTTCGCTGACCCAAGAATCCGCTTCACATCCACCTCCATGTTGAGCTTCGGATCCGCGGCGTCCTTCTCGCACTCGGCGCTGGACATCAAGACGCTGGCCATGGCGCTGCTCGGCCGCGGCTACCGCGAGTCGGCGAAGAAGGTCATGCCGAGCCGCTGGTTCGACGACCTGCCGCACACGCACCGGGCGCTTGACGACGCGATCGAGCAGGGTGCGCTCTTCTGCAACATGCTGGGCGAGGCGCGCGACAAAATCCGCGGCTGAACCCGCCCCTACCCGTCACCCCCGATGCGCCCGCAGCCGCGCGGCGACCCAGTGCACCGGTCGGCCATCAGATTTCTACGGATCGAGGCTGCCGATCACACTCCGCACCCGACGGGCGATCGGCCGCGTGTCGCGCCGACGATCGGGACGGGACCGCGCGATGTAGTACGGCGTCGCCGTCAAGGTCCGTGCCCAAAGACGACTTTCTAGACGGCGTCCAGGTCGAAGCGGTATTCTGTTTGGCGATGCGACGCCGCCTCACGTACACGGTCGAGTTCGACCGTGAGGAAGACGGCCGCTGGATCGCTGACGTGCCAGCGTTGCCTGGCCGCATGGTCTACGGCCGCACGCGCGCCCAGGTGCTTGCCCGCGTCCGGAAGCTCGCGGCCTCCGACGTGGCGGACCTGATGGCCCACCGCGAGGTCGCTCCTGTGGATCACGGCAGCGCGAAGCTCACGCTCAAACGACGATGACGAACGAAACGCAGCAAGCCGTCTCCGAGCTCAAGCAGCGGATCACCGACGCTATCGACGAGATCGAGGACCCGGAAGATGTAGACGCAGCTCGCACCGTGGTTGCCGAAATCCAACGAGACTACTCCGCTCTGCTGGCGGGACTGGCTCCCGACGAGAGAGTCGAGGTACAGCGGTCTCTGGGCCTCTCGCTGGAAAAGCTCAAGGGGCTCGCGTCCCGTCTACGGTAACGAACTACCGCGCATTCCGCCCCAATCAACAGGTCGTCGCCGAGGTCCCGCCGATGTCTCGGCGTGGAACGAGAGGACCGCCGCGGTCGCGCACCGCGCCGGGAACACCACCCGGGCCCGACCGTAAGTAGATATTGGCCGGTCACCGGCAACCGGCTAGACTTGTTGAGTTGAGAT
>Ga0247727_10007657_pt1 | contig 20416 bp, 12 predicted proteins | sample WisWelCaveWW1625_FD_202498 | JGI IMG/M metagenome (GOLD analysis project Ga0247727, IMG submission 202498) | Biofilm microbial communities from Wishing Well Cave, Virginia, United States - WW16-25 | ecosystem: Environmental > Aquatic > Deep subsurface > Groundwater > Cave microbial mat | place... | reverse complement strand
CCGGCAAGGATTCGAGCGACGCGAAGCGCGCCGGGCCGGCGCCGCGCGAACCGGTCGAAGAGGGTGCCAAATGGAAGAAGGATTGGACGCCCGGCGGGACATCGGCGAACTCCGCGGGCCGGCGATAAGTTCACGCGGCCTGCCGCACACCGACCGTGGAAATCGCCCGCACGCGGCGATCGACCTGCAATCGCCAGCAGAGATACGCGACGACCACGTGCTTGTCGATGACGACGGCGATGATGATTCCCCACGCACCAAGCGTGCAGAGCCAGCAATTCACGGCGGCAAACGCCACCCACATCATCAACGTCGAGATGCCATATTGAAGCGGCCGGCTGTTCATCGCGTCACATCGAGAAGAAAGAATCGTTTCAAGTCCATCATGGCGGAACCCCTCGATGAGTATCGCGGTCTCGGCCGGAAAGTTCTGGACGGCGTTATCATACACTCGCAACGCGAGGAAAAAAGTGTTTTCCCGCCATGCCGCTTTCCGCAAGCCAACCGCACGCGTGTGGAATGGCATTGCCAAAACTGCAAATCAGCCCCCACAGCCGTGCCGCGACACTGCGATTTCTCGCAACCACTCCGCCATACTCGTGTGGCCATAATGCCGGTTTCCACACCATGCTAACACGATAATTTTGTGGCATTGCGAGTTCTCTCAATGCCATTCCACGACCATTTTACATGCCTGTGAGTTTTCTCAATGCGTTACCACGAAACAACTTACGGATATAAATCGTCTAACTGCTTGGAGCATAGCCACTTATGTCGTTTTTCGGCCGCTCGACTGATTTCGAGCTGTTTCGAGGGCGCCCTATCATGATGCGCGTGGTCCGCGCCGCGTCGCTTCTACTCGGCCACTTCCAACAGGCGCACGTTGTCTACGAAGTACGTTGCCGGCGGCCAATACGGATAGATCATGACGCGGACGTAGCGGACGTTCGGCGTGTTCGATGTTGGATCGAACGGCTTCTCACGGCGCGCGTAGGTTTGCCACGCGTCCGAGCCGCCGGCGGGGTACCAGGCGTCCCAGACGTACTTCTTCAATTGCTTCTTGAACCCGCGCTTCAGTTCGATCTTGCCCGTCGGATCGCGCAGGTAGCCTTGAAAGGCGTCCGCTTCCGCGCCGAACACGGTCGAACCCTTCTCGGCGTAGCCGCGCAGGAACACTTTCATGCCCGGGCCTTTCACATCCACGGTCAGCCAATACTTCTTGCCCTTTTCGACCGGGATGAAGTCGCTCCAGAACCAAACGCCGTCGAGGCCGGCGAGCGTGTCGTATTTGGGTTCGACGGTCGGCGACTTTTTTGGCGCGTCCTGCGGCTCGACATTCTCGACAATCTTCGCCCACCACGCGTACGCCTGCGATTGCAGCACGTCGGTGTCGAGCTTCAGCACCTTGCCGCGTTTACCGCCCGGCTCGGGATCATCGATCCAAAACGACGAGAGGCCGTCGATCGTCTGCCATGCGTCGGGTGTCGTTTTGCCCTTCTCGAAGTCGCCGTTCGGGACGAGGTTCTCACCGCGCGTGGCGGGCGGGTCGGTCATCAACGCGCGGGCACGCGACGACGCGTTGGAGATGGCAGCGGACGACACCGCACACGCGATGGAGAGTGCAACGACGCACAGCAAGAGAAGGCTATTGATCCGCATGCCGGGCTTCCGATCAACTCCGACGGGGTGCTCAGACACGACGCCGCGGCATAACGTACCACCGTCGGCGTCGATCGGCAATCAGTCTACCCACGCGCTTCCACCGGCGCTGAACTGATCGGCAGGCCCCAGCACAGATTAGATCGCGTCGAGGATCTCACTTCTCGATCGGTCTGTCGTTTTGTCTCTCGTGGTTCCAAGCAATCGGGCGAGAAACCAGTCGAGACCGGCGTTGCCCGCGAGGACGTCCGCGACCGCGTCATCGTGAACTGTGCTTGGCGTCAGGAAGAACGCGTCGTTCGCCCTGTCTCCGCTGCCAGTGCCATCGCGAAGATTGCTGACTCGCGTGGCGTAACTGCTCGTGGTGGCGCGGGCTGACGACCACTCGGCGGTGGTCGGAGACCGGAAAAAGGGGACCAGAATAAGGACCGGAATAAGACCGGAATAAGGTGTCAGGAACCTTTTATGAAAAAGGTTCCTGACACGGTTCCTGACACCTTTTCTTCTCCGATCCAACTCCCGCGCCGCCTCTGTGCCAGGTCGCTGAGGCTACTTCTCGTCGGTCTCGTGCTGCAACGCGTCTGACGCCTCCTTGCTCCACGAGTATGCCCACAGCCAGAGCGCGGAGTAACTCTCATCCACGATCATGGCTCGGAACCTGACGCGGTCGCCTGGCTTCACGCGATCATCATTTGACACGGTAAGAAGATGAGCCTGCCACCAATCGCCGGGTAGCTTCAACAGAAGCCAACGCGGGCCGTCAGATTTGCCGACTGATTCAATGGTCCCGGTGGACTCGATTTGGTGACCGATCTTCTGCTCGCGAATCAAGTGGTAGTTGCCCGCCTTGCACATCGCGTCCAGTTCTTCGACGGTCGTTCGCGGTGGCCAATCGCTCCGGACGCCGTCCTTCGACTCGGGCGGCTTCCGGCACAATGTGGCATTCGTGTAATCCGACCCGAACTGAGACTGCGCAGGATGATCGGTCAACAGGAGCGTGTTGACGTTCTTGATCTGCCAGACAAGCCCGACCAACCGCTCGTCTTCGGGGGCCTTCATCGTCAGACGTCGGCCTTGAAGAGAGTACACACCCCGCAGCGTGGCCGCGCCGCAATGGAGGCGGTATTGGCCGGCCTCGCGCAGCGGTTCCAGTGTTGCGTCGTATTCAAATCCTGCAGGCATCGTGAGCCGCCAGCGGCCGGCGGGGTCGAAGCCGGCTGTCGCGAGTCCCGGTTCGCGAACTTGCTTCGGCCCCAACTGCTTTTCGACCAGCGCTTCAAGACCGTCCTTCACCGCGAAGAGACCCGAAGCGGCGCAGAAGGAGTGAAGCACCACTTCGCCGTCCCGCTTCGAGAGCACTACAAGAACCTTGTCGCCTTGGGTCGGCTTGACTAGTCCTCCCGTAAACGCGAACGACGGATTGTCGCCGGGAGTCCCGCGATAGATCTGCTCGACGCGTACTTGCCCCTTCGAGCCGTCCCAGTTGGTGAGACGGCCGATGGCTACGCTGTCCGCCTCGAGTAGATACTGCCGGAACGCGTCCATGTCCTTGAACATGAAGCCGCCTTCGATCAAGGCAGGGTTCCATTCCACGGGAGGCAGACGCCCGGCGCCATCGACACGCCAGATCAGGTAGGGCGCGTACTTGGCCGGGAGGTCGCCCTGTCCGCCGGCCTTAACCCCCGCCTGCCACCCCTCGACCCAGCCGCGGATCGCATGCAGGTTGTCATCCGAAGGATTCGTCGGACACCTGATGTGGATGCCCTGGGTCCACTCGTAGCCCCGGCGGTAGGCGTGCAGGTATCCGGCTTTCTTCAGTTCGTCGGCGTCGAAGGGCGTCTTCGCTGGGAGCGGGATCGCCGCCAATTCCTGGGGGACGTCCTTCAACTGCTTCAGAAATTCCGCCTTCGCCTCCTGCTTCGCCGATTGTTTCAAGTCGCCCTCGACGACTGTCTGGATTGACTTCTTGAATTGCTCGACGGTGTAAGTTTGGCGATCTTCCGGCGATTCAGGCAGGGAATTCAACTCATACACCACCTTGCCGTGCGCGACGACGAAAATGTCATCGTACGCATGGCTGAGGATCTTGCCCTTCTTGACCGCGGATACCGCGTTGTCGCTGTAAAAGAAGACGACCTCCTGACCGTCCTTCAGATTGCTGGTCCGACTCGCGCCGATTTCCTCGCCGACGCGAAAGAGATAGCCCTCAAGCGGCTCCGTGTAAAACAGGTCCGGGCTGTACTTGCCTTTCCATGACTCGACGACTCGGTAGTTGATCAAATTGTCCTTGATCTCGACTTTGCACCTTACAATGAGGACGCATCGTTTGACCGCTTGGTCGAGCGGCGGTCGCGACTCCGCACGACTCGCGCCGGGAAAAAGAGCTGCGGTCAGCGCCAGGACGCCAGCAAGCCGTGGGACGAAATGCAAGTGCATCATGGACGACGTCCTTTGAGCGTGGTTAGGAAACTCACTGTTCATTACGGTCCGTTACCGAGACGGTGCGAGACAATCTAAGAAACAGACGGCTGAGCCCGCGCGAGAGTTCCTTACGTTCGGTCTCACTCGGCGATTCCGTTCGTAGATAGTACCAGTTTCCCACAAATCGTTTGTAACGTGCCGGTAACAAGTGCCGTGGCGTGGTGAAGGCGTTGTGGTGCTTCCATTGCAGGAAGCCGATCCAGCCGACGATCCCGGCGCGCCGGGGTTCCTGGGCGTACGGGTTGATCTCTTCTAGTGTCGCTTGCCGCGCCGCCCACTACACGCGAACAGTCGTGCGTGGAGGCAGTTTCGATTTTGGGCGCGATCAATTCTACTGGTGCCATCCGTGACGTGCCGGGTCGTTGCGTGATTTGCCAACGATCCAAATTGAAGAGTGGCGAATTATGCTCCGCTACGTGTTCAGAGGTCAAGTTACCGACCAGGAAGGATTCGGAATTTTTTTCGACCCGATCCCCGTGCATTGCTGATTCTGGGTCGCGCTTGTGGCAAGGCCACGCCGCGGCCATGATGATCGGGCACGAGGAGAACTCCGATGATTCGAATGCTTGCCCGATTGCCGGACGGCTCGCTGCGCACTGACGTGCAGCCGTCGGAATTGCCCGCGCTCAAGTCCGATCCGGCCGTGATGCTTTGGGTCGATCTCATGCCGACGAACGGCGAGGAGCAGCAGCACGAGAAGTTGCTGCTCGAACATTTCGGTTTCCACCCACTGGCCGTGGACGACGCGCTGCGCGAGACGCATGTGCCGAAGGTGGACGACTGGCGCGAATACATTTACATCGTGCTGCACGCGGTGCGGTTCGAGCCGGCGACGCGGCGGCTGCACACGCCGGAACTGGACGTGTTCGTCGGCAAGAACTATCTGGTCACGCACCACACCGAGCCGATCGCGTCGCTCGAAACGATCTGGAACGCCGCGAGCCGCGACGCGCGGCGGCTCGCCGAGGGCGCCGACAATCTGCTGTATCAGATTGTCGACGTCATCGTGTCCGATTACATGCCGCTCGTCGATCAACTCGACGATTGGATCGACGAGGTCGAGACCGAAATCTTCAAGAAGCCGACGGCGCAGACGCTGCGTCGCATCCTGCGCCAGAAGCGCCGGCTGGTCGGCATGCGGCGCAGCCTGTCGGCGCTGCGCGAGGTGCTGAATAAACTCGCCCGCGACGACTACGCGGTGATCGATCCGCGCGACCGCGTGTATTTCCGCGACGTGTACGACCACGTCGTGCGGCTCTACGAAATCGTCGAATCGATGCGCGACCTCGTGAGCGGCTCGCTCGACACGTACCTCTCGGTCACGTCGAATCGCATCAACCAGATCATGAAGACGCTGACGATCGTCAACGTGATCTTCATGCCGATCTCATTTCTCGCCGGCTTCTTCGGCATGAACTTCTTTGCTGACGCGTTTGCCGTTGAGCCTGCTTGGTCCACCCGGTGGATCTTTTGGCTCACGATGGCTGTGATGCTCGTGCTGCCGACGACGATGTACGCGTGGGTGAAGATGCGACGATGGATGTAATCACTCCGGCAGCGGCTTGCCCTTCGTCTCCGGGCAGAACCAGATGAGTACCATTCCGACGAAGTAAATCAGACAGATCGTCGAGCAGGCAAGCGGATGACCGCCGGGAATCGTCAGGCCGGCGAATGTGACTTCCGTGTCGAAGACCTTGAGCAGATTGCCGACTTGCAGGACGCCGATCGCGGCGAGGATGCGGCCGAAGTTGAAGCCGAATCCTTGGCCCGTCGCGCGGACGCTCGTGCGAAAGAGTTCCGGCAAGTACAGCGGCAGCCAGCCGTAGAACGACGCCGTGCAGACGCCCGCCACGAAGCTCCACATCAAAAACGTCGGACCGTAACTGCGGTTTGTCAGGAACAGGCCCCAGGCCGTGGCGAGCGACAGGACGCAGAGCAGAAAATACGCCGGGCGACGGCCGAGCCAGTCGCCCGCGAACGCGGCGGCGATCGTGCCCACGATCGCGCCGATCGACAGCCAGATGAGCGTGTACTCTTTCGCCTTGAGTTTCGGTCGTTCGAGGTCCGCGGCGCCGGACTGGCCCGCCTCGATCATCGCCGCTTTGTGGGCGCGGAAATCCGCCTCAGTCATCTTGTCCGCCCAAGCGGGTGCCTGCTGCGTCGAACCCCACGTGCCGAGAAGCGCCACGCCGCTCAGTCCGGCGGCGAGCAACATGCGACGAAACGTGCCGTGCCACGCAGTCGCGTCTCCGGCCGCGTCGCCCGCCGACTGGCGCACGAAGAATCGAATCAGCGGAAACGTGTACCCGGCGGTCGCAACGGCTAGCCCGATCAGCGTTCCAACGATTCGCACGACCGCCGAATGCGGCAGCCACGGCGGGCCCGGCCACGCCCAGAGATACACGATGAGTGCCGGCCCGGCGACGCCGACAAGCACGCCGAGCAGGTCCTGTCCGGCCCAGTGCGAAGTGGTGCCGCTCCGCTTTTCGCGCTCCCACTTCGCCGATTCCGGCACGAACATGCGAATGAAAAACGTCAACAGCGCCGGCAGCGTGCCGATGAGCATCATCAACCGCCATCCCGCGTAGTTCGGATCGGCCAGCTTGTTCACCCAATTTTCGGAGACGCCGATCGCGAGAAGCCCGCTGTGAATGTTGCCCAGGAATTGCACGAGGCCCAGGCCGATCACGCCGACGAGCAGGTAACCGACGTTCGCCGCCGCGCCGATCAGCCCGGCCATGACCGCGCGCGACCGGTTCGGCCACACTTCCATCACGAGCGCCACGCCGAGCGACCACTCGCCGCCCATGCCGAGCGCCGCGATGAATCTCAGCAAACCGACTTGCCACGCCGCACTCGCCAGTCCGCACAAGCCGGTGAAGATGGCATACACGAGAACGCTCAACGTCATCGCGCGCACGCGGCCGATCCGGTCGCCCAGCCACCCGAACACAACGCCGCCCGTCGCCGCGCCCACCAGAAATCCGGCCATGATCACATTGAACCAAAGACCGACCGTCCCCTCGTCGGCCGATCGAAGCAAATCTTTCACCGCCGGCCGCCCGACGAGCGAGAAAACGCCCATCTCCGCGCCGTCGAACATCCAGCCCAACAGCGCGGCCGCCAGCGCGAGCCAGCGAGCCTTTGAGGAAGAAGCCGTTCCTTCCGCGCTCAACGTGGCCGACGAATTGGGTTCATTGGTCATTTTGGTCCTTCCTCGAATGCTACCCTATGATGCCGCGTCCGGAGTCTTCACCACCTTCAAGCCGTCCTTGGCGTCCTCTTTCGCAACCAACTCGGCCGCCTCGCGCAGAATCTTCTTCGCGCAGCCGTCTGGGTCGCGGAAAAACTGCGGCGTCCACAGGCGCTGCAACTGCCAGCCTTGGCTTTCGAGCACGGCAGTTCGAAACGCGTCCCACTCAATTGGATCCTCGGCCTGGGCGAAACGGGTTCCGTCGCAGAGCACGCCGATCGTCACGTCTTCGACTCGCGTCGGGTGATGCAGCGCGAGATCGACGCAGAAGCCGTCGTTGCCCCAGTGCACGTCGCTGCCCGTGTTGTGCCGCGCGGCGAGTTGCTTGGCGAGTTCCGCCGCGAATTCGGACGGCGAGCGGCTCGGCCGCACGTGTGCGGCGGCGGTCTTCGATTTCTCCGCCGCCGTAACGGCCTCGTGGGCCGCTTCGTACTCCTCGGCCAGCCGCTCGGCGTACGCCAGGTACGAAAAGAGCAGCCAGCCGCCGCCGGGAACTTGGCCCGCGGGCACGGGTGGCACGCTGCGGTAGACCGCGGCCGGGATCGACGTGACGAGGTGCACCTCCTCGCGGGCGCGGGTGACGAGCACGTTCAGGCGTCGGCCACCGCCGGCGCGGCCGACCGGGCCGAAGCGGCGGTAGAAGCGGCCCTTCGGGTCCGGCCCGTACGTCGTGCTGATGATCATGTGATCGCGTTCGTCGCCCTGCACGTTTTCCAAGTTTTTGACGAACAGCCCTTCGAACGTGCCAGCCCCGCGCCGCGTGCGCGCGTCGGCCAGCCGCACGGCGAACTCGTCGTCCTCCGCCGCGAGTTCGTCGAGCCGTTCGACGATCGAATCGCGCTGCGCGATGTTGAAGCACGCGATGCCGATCGACGGCGGCTCGGCCCGCTTCAAAAGATCGGCAACGATGCGGCAAACTGCGTCGGCCTCGGCCGGATTTGTCCGCTTGTCGTACAAGCCGTTCGCGCGATACAGCGTGATCGGGGCGAACCGCGACCGGTTGTTCGGGTGGCCGGGAATCGGCTGCAACCGCGAGCTGTAAAATTGCTCGTTCGAGAACTCGATCAGGTCGGAGTTGCGCGAGCGATAATGCACATCGAGGTAACACTGCTCGATGTCGATCGACAGCGCCGCGCCGAGCAGATCTTCGATCTCGCCCTGATGCTGCTCGAAAAGCTGCTGCTCAGTCTCCGCCTCTTCGTCTTCGCTCGTCGCCAGCGCGGTCTCGAAGAAACGAGTCGGCGGCAACTGCTTCGGATCGCCGGCGATCACGACCCGCTTCGCTCGAACGAGCACCGGCAGCGCCTCCTCCAACCGGCACTGCGACGCCTCGTCAAAGATCACGACGTCGAACAACGGTATTCTCGGAAAAATCTGCGCGACGGTCTCCGGGCTGGCCAACCACACCGGCCGCGCGTCGAAGAGCGGGTCGCCGACGCTGAGGGGTTGGCTCGCAGGCCTGGCCTCCTGACGCGATTCGAGCTGTTCAGGTTCGTCGCCCTGCTCGTCGCCGGCCTGGGGCTTCGATTGAAGCGACGCAAACTCGCTCGTGTCGGCCGCCAGGCCTTGCCCGACGGCGATGACTTGCCTGAGCCGCATCGCGCGTTCGCCGCGCAATGTGAGACGGCGACGCAGGTCGGCGCCGACGCCGTTCAACCGCGATCCGGTGCGGGCCAAGAGTCGCTCCTGTTGCCGCGAAATCCAGCGGTGCAATACGGCGTCACGGACGAGTCCGCGTTTTTCTTCGTTGAGCGCGCGGTAGCGCTCGAAGCTGCTCCGCATTCGTTGCGCGTCGAGCGACTGAAGTTTCGGATTCGAGCGCAGCCTCGCGTCAATCTCCGCCGCGAGCACGCCCTGCCGCAACGCGGCGACGGCCTGATTCGCTGGGACCCCTTTGCCAAGCAAGCTCTCGACCGCCGGCCGCAGCCCTGCGGGCAATGCCGCCAGAGCGTGGCGTACGCGCAAGACGTCGTCGAGCGAGTCGAGTTGCTCTTCGAGCTTGGCGATATCGTTGACCGCATTCGTGCCTGCACACAATTGATCCACGGCAGTCGCCGTCCAGTTCCGATCAACCAGTCCGCTCGCGCCGAGCCGCTGCTCGAGCTGCACGATCGCTGCGACCCGGTCAGATGAGCGCCGCAATCCGGCGATGAGTCCGCCCGCATCGTCCAGCCCCGTTATCACTCGCGTGACCGGCTCGGCCAGCCCGCCCAACGCCGGCTCAGTGTGCAGCTTGGCCAGGCAATCGAGCAGCAGCGTCTGTTGCGCGACCGAGCTTTCGAGGATTTCGTCAGCGATGATTTCCATGCCGGTCGCGGCCTGTCCCACGAATTCGCGGCGCAGTGCCGACAGCGCCAACCGTGCGCGAAGCCCCGCGAGGAATTCACGCAGCCGCGCGGCCGACTCGCGCCCCGGCGGCAGGCCGTAACGGCCAAGCACCTCAACCGCCTTTGCGCGACGTCGCCAACAAAAGAGGCCGTACCAACGCGACGCGACGGCAAGGTACGCCTCGACCGCGCCGAGTTGCTGTGCAATCTCGGCCGTGCTCGGCAAGCCCGAATCGACGACCGATTCGAGTTCAGCGTCGAGCGGCCCGCGTCGCACGAGTGCCGCAAATGGTGCGGTGCTCGCCAGCTTTTGTCGCATGCGCCGGATCGCGTCGATCCCAGCGCGTCCCCATCGCTCGCGCGACGCCGGATCGACGTCGTGCAGGATCTCTTCGAGCTGCGTCGCCAGTTCGGCTCGCGCCTGAGCCTGCGCGGTCAGCGGTGCCGTCGCCGGTGGCGCGAACCGCGGGATCGCAGCGTCCGCCGTTGTGTCGCACTGTGCCGCGGCGGCCACGCAGTCTTGGACCGCGCGACGCACGGCGTCCATCGGCCGCGCCAGGAACTCGTCCAGGCTGAGCGTCGCCGATTTGGACCACAGGTTCTCACCGTAGTTGATGCGCTCGGCTCGCTTGAACAGGTCGGCTAGGTTTTGTTCATTCGTTTCGAATTCGGATCGACTCACGCCCGCAAGCGACGACGCGTCAATCGAGACGCCGGCCGGCGCGGCGAGCCCGAGCCACTCGCCGACCAGTTCGTGGAACGACGCGCCGCGGTCGCCGTCACCCTGCATGAGGAGCGACCAGTACTCGGTCAGTTCGGCGTGCAGTCGTTCCAGCTCGGCGTCGATGCGTGCGATCTTGCGCTCGGCGGTCGAATCGCTCTTCGCCTCGGTGAGCTGTTCGAGCTGGTCGCGGATCGCGCGGTACAGATCGCGCTGGTCGCGCTGCGGATCGTGGATGAGTGCGCAGAGCGAGCCGAGGCCCATGTGTTCGAGCCGGTTTGCGACCACGTCCATGGCGGTCCGCTTGTCGCAGACCATCAGCACACGCTCACCGCGCGCCAGGTGATCGCCGATGATGTTCGTGATCGTTTGACTCTTGCCGGTGCCGGGCGGCCCGTGGATCACGAGTCCGCGGTGCTCGCGGGCGAAACGCACCGCGCGCGACTGGCACGGGTCGGAGACGGTGACGAATCGCTCGTCGGCAAACGTGCGACGACGACGCTGGCCGCTCCACGCCTCGTGCTCATACGATTTGTCGGGCGTCGCGTCGAGGCTCACGCGCACGTCGATGAAGCTCTGCACCGGGCCGCCGAGCGACTCGCCCGCGGCCATTGCCTGCATGTCTCGGAGCAGCCCCTGATTGTTCATCGGGAACAGCCCGAGCACCGCCGCAGCGACGATTTGCGGCCGGGCCTCTTCGTCGTCGGCTCGCGGCGCTGGCTTAAGGTCGAGCGGCCAATCGCCGCCGAATTCCGGCGCGGGCATGTCGAGCACGCCCGCCACGTGCCGCACGATCTCGTTGATCTCGCGCCACGGATCCTGACCCTGCTCATCGCTGAACAGTTCCGGCAGTGACTTGCCGGTTTGCCGTTCAAGCCAGGCGACGAGCGCCATGTTCGGCACGACCAGATCGACGCCGTCGCCCTTGCAGTCGATCGTGACTGACTGCGTCGCGCCGCCGCGCAGCGTGATCGTCACGGGCACGAACGCGATCGGCGCGAGCAGCCGGCGCGCGACCGCCCGGCCGCCCGCGCCACCGAGCGACCCCGCCGCGCCCGGCGGCAGGCTCAGCAGCGGAAAGCCGACGTTCAGCACGTGCACGCCCGTGTCCTGCTCGTATGTTCGCGCGTCGTCCACGAGAATTCGCAGCTTGCCGATGATCGCCTGCTGGTCGCGCCACGCCTGCTCCGCGGCCTTTTCTTCCGGAGTCAGTTCGATCTCCGGCTCGGCTGCCGCCGCTTCGGCCAAGTCGGCCTCGCGCGTGGCGTCGTTCTGTTTCGCGCGGCGCGGACCGCTGGACTTGCGACTCAGCCGCTTCGGCATCGGCGCGCTCGCGCTCAGCTTCACTTCGCGGTCGTCGCCGAGCAGCCGGCCGAGCGCCGCGGCCGGCGCGAGGTCGTCGAACTTTTCGAGCTGAAGCCAATCGACGCGCTGGCGGCTCGCGTGCGGCCGGCAATTCATGTTCGGCCCGCTCACCAGCCCGGCAAACAGCCGGTCGAGCATTTTCGTGAGTATCTTGTTCGTCGCGCCGTTCATGGCGAGACATTGTGCGAGAGAACCTGCGGGGCGTCTAGGAGAATGGCTGCCACCCATCCATCGAGCGAGAAGAGGCAATCTCACGCAGAGGCGCAGAGCACGCAGAGGGAAGACTCCGTCTGGAAGTTCATTGTATGCCTTCGTATCGAACACCGTGCGTCTCTTGCTCTGCGATCCCTGCGCCTCTGCGTGAGTCTTCTTGGTTTCCCGTCTCCCGATCTCTTGCTTCACTCCCCTCGTGTGTCGTCGGCTGTTACAATCGCGGTTGGTTCAAGTCCGCGAGGAATTTGGAGAGTTCGACGCATGATCACCGCCGGCCAGTTCAAGAAGGGCTTTGCCATCAACTTCGAGGGTCAGCAGTGGATCGTCATCGACTACCACATCCACAAGACGGCCCAGCGCAAGCCGGTGCTCCAGACGAAACTGAAGAACATGAAGACCGGCCGCGTCGTCGAGAAGGGGTTCGACGAGGCCGATCAGTTCGAGCAGCCCGACCTGCATTCGCGATCGCACCAATACATCTATCACGACGCGACCGGCTACGTGTTCATGGACTCGGAGACGTTTGAGCAAATTCCGATCTCGGACGAAGTCGTCGGCAACGGCAAGTGGCTGTTGCAGGAGAATGCCGAGTTCGTCATCCGGTTCCTCGACGGCGTGCCGATCAGCATTCAGTTCCCGCCGAACTTTGTGGATGAAGTCGTGGACACGGCCGATCCGACCGCGGCCGGTCGAGGCGCGAGCGTCGGCAAGGACGCGAAGCTCAAATGCGGCCTTGAGATCAAAGTGCCGATGTTCATCAAAGTAGGCGAGCAGATAAAGATCGACACCGAGACGCACGAATACATGGGAAAGGCGTCGGAACGGAAGTAGCTTTGGAGTGCGGTGGCTTGACACCGCTTTGAATCGCGCGATCGGCTCCTGTACTTGCAGAATCCAAAGCGGTGTCAAGATACCGCAGTCCAAACCTCGGAGGTGTGCGATGCGAACGAAGCTGGCGGCGATGCTGAGCGTGGCGTTTTTGGCCGCTGTCCCAGTTCGGGCCGATGATGCCGACGCGCGTGCGATCGTGGACAAGGCGATCAAAGTCATGGGCGGCGAAGCCGAACTGGGCAAGTGGAAGGCGTTCACGTCCAAAATCAAGGGCGACATCCACACGCAGGGCCTCAAGATTGCCTTCACCGGCGACCTGGCGACTCAAGGGGCCGACCAAGAGAAGATCTCGCTCGAACTGGACATCGACGGCCAGAAGTTTCCCGTCGTTGAGGTCCTCAATCGGACGCGTGGTTGGGTCAAAATCGCCGGCGAAACCACCGAGATGGACCGCGAAACGCTCGCCGAAACGCTGGAACAAGCGCACGCCGGCTGGGTCACGTCGCTGGTGCCGCTCAAGGACAAGGCGTTCACGCTGGCCACGGTGGGCGACGTCCAAGTTGATGGCAAGCCCGCGGTCGGCGTTCGCGTGTCTCACGCCGGCCGGCGCGATGTGAATCTGTTCTTCGACAAGGCCACTCACTTGCTCGTCAAGACCGAGGCGCGAGTCAAGGACGACGAGTCCGGGAAGGAAATGACCGAAGAGACGTTCATGCACGGCTACGACGGCAAGGACGTGCAGACTGCGCTCAAGCTCACGGTGGAGCGAGACGGCGAGCTGTACCTCGAAGCCGAATTGTTCGACGCGAAGCTCGAAGAGAAACTGGACGACGGCGTGTTCGCGATGCCGTGAGCCCAGCCGCCGCGCTGCGAAAACACCGAGTCACCGAGGACGCCACGATGGCCCAGACGCGAACTCTTTCGCCACGGCGAAACACGACTCGGGCAGCGGACGTGCCCCAGTTGGTGGCTGAGCAGCTTCTGCATTTCGGCATCGACGCGGCCAGTCCGTTCGGTCAGACGCTCGGTCGGATCGCCGAACGACTGTACGAGTGCGAGGCGGACGTCGAGCGTCTATGGCAGATCACGCTCGAGTCGATTCAGTCGCTCGACCGCTCGGACCGGATCGCGTATTTCAACGCGAAGAAATTCCTGTCGTTTCAATTCGCCAAGCTGCTCGACATGATCCAGCAGCCGTCGCGACGGAGCTACCAGAGTTTGGGCTACAGTCCGACGACGCAGTACGCGAAGGGGCCGTACCCGGTATTCGACAACGTGACGGCGATCTTCGCGGCGAACCCGGTGATCACGCGGACCGCGACGTACATCTACGCTTGTGCCGAGTGGATTGCGGACGCGTTCCAGGGCAAGGAGCTGCTGCTTGAAATCTACTCGCGGCTCTTGAATCCGACGGCCGTGTCGCTGGCGAATTACATCGTCGATCTGGAGGCGGGTCCGTACGCGGCCGAGTACTTCGCGTGGAATTTCAACAGCGGCATGGCGGCGATCGACTGCGTTCTCGCCCACGTGCTCGGCCGCGACGACATCCTGATCACGAGCCGCAACATCTACGGCGGCGCCCACCAGCTCATCCACGACTGGTACGCAAAGCCCGCGAACCTGGAGATCGCGGCCGAGTCGTTCGACGGGTTCACGGGCGCGGAGTTTTCGGCGTGCTGGGAGCGGGTGCGCGAGCGGCATGCGGGTCGGCTTGCCGAGGGCCGGCGGGCGTACGTCTACATCGAGTCGCCGTGCAACCCGCACGGCTACGTGCTCGACGTGCCGTCGATCTGCCGCGCCGCGCATGCGGCGGGCCTGCGGGTATTGCTCGACGCCACGGTCGGCACGCCGTTCCTCTGCCGGCCGCTGCAACGCGACGACCCGGCCGAACGGCCCGACTTCGTGATCCACAGCTACACGAAAGACCTCTCCGGCACCGGGTCGGTGATCGGCGGCGTCGTGATCGGCCGCAACGAAGACATGTTCATCCCGAAAGGCGAGACGTCCGGCGGCGGCGCGTGGAACGACACGCTGTTCTGGAACGTGTACTACGTAAAGGGTGCGTTCCTGAACGCCGACGCCGCGTTCGAGGTGCTGCAGGGCATCCGCACACTCGAAGTGCGCATGCTCGCCAAGTGCATCAACACGCAAATCCTTGCCCGGTTCCTCGCCGCGCACCCAGATGTCACCGTGCACTCCAACGTGCTACCGGGCAACGAAAACGCCACGCTCCGCGAACGCCTCATGTTTCTCGGACTGCCCGCACCGCTCTTCACCATCGACTTTGAGGCCGCCCGGCTGCCGCGCGAGGCGTTTCAGCGCTTCTTCGACAACCTCTCCCCTACGTTCGGCCACATGATCAGCCTCGGCCAGTCGAACACGATTGTCAGTTGCCCTGCCCTGACCACGCATTCCGAACTCTCCTCCGATGCCCTCGCGCACGCCGGCATCACACCGACCACGATCCGATTTGCCGTCGGCGACGAAGACCCGAAAGACCTGATCTCGCACCTCATCCACGCGGCGCGATTCACGATCGACCCTGTGGTATCTGGCTTCTCCGAAAAGTTTCTGACACTGAATCTTGCCGATGCCCTGGTCAAGAAGTGCTATCTTGACACACACCAGCGCTACATCGAGTCGAAGCCGCCGCTCGTGTGAATAAGCTCATTGTGCCGGAAATGATCGGGGGAGTTCATGGAGATCTCGATGGACACTGCAATGTCCGCTTTAGCGCGCGTTTCGCCGCTGACAGGATGGCGGATCGCCGCGTTGTCAGGCTTTGTCTTGTTGTGCACGGTGCCGGGACCGCGAGAATCCATTGCGGACGACGCGCCGACGTTTTACCGCGGCATCAATCTCAACGGGCCCGAACTGATCATCGACGAGCATCAATGGGAGGCGGGAGATGCTCGCACGGTGATGTGCGACGATCTGGCGGCGTTTGAGAACCAGTCCGTTCGGCTGGCGCCAGCCACGGACGACGCGCGTGCTCGGATGATCCGCTCGTCGCGGTGGTCACCGCAGAAAAAGGCCCGTGTGCGGCTAGTCGATGTGCCGGCCGGCACGTATAGCGTTTACCTCTACGTGTGGGAGGACAACGATCCGCAGAGCTTCGATATTTTTCTCGCCGGCCGGCTGGTGGCCAAAGCCTACAACAGCGGCAACGGCGGACACTGGGATCGGTTGGGGCCGTGGGTGATCGACGTGGCTGATGGCACGATCGAACTGACCGCGGTCGGCGGACACGCAAACCTGTCGGGTCTGGAGGTCTGGCGTGGCAAGCTAACCGAGCAGGACAACTTGCTGATGGTTGCGGGGCGAGCGACCGCGCCCGTTGCATCGCGCGAGGCCGGCGTAGCGGTCTTGCTGGCGCGCAACTGCCTGGAGTGCCACAACTCGTCTGATCGCAAGGGCGGCCTCGACCTGTCACGCCGCGAGCGAGCACTCCGAGGTGGTGACTCCGGCATCGTGCTAAAGCCTGGCGATCCCGACGATAGCTTGTTGGTGAAACGCGTCGATTCCGGCGAAATGCCGCCCGAAGACCGGACGAAACTTTCTGCACACGACAGCAAACTGCTGCGCGACTGGATCAAAGCCGGCGCGAAGTGGTCCGCTGACCCGATCGATCCGTTTCTATACACGAGCGATCGCCGAGCAGGATACAACTGGTGGTCGCTGCAACCGCTGCGTGCCGTCGAACCGCCGCGGGTGGGCCGACCGGTCAATCCGATCGACACTTTCATCCTGCACCGGCTGGAGAAGGCCGGCCTTGAGCCATCGCCAGAGGCCAACCGCCGGACGCTGATTCGCCGGCTCTCATTCGATCTGGTCGGCCTGCCGCCAACGCCCGAAGAGGTGGACGAGTTCGTGCGCGATCCCGACCCGCGTGCCTATGAGCACCTTGCGGACCGACTGCTCGATTCGCCGCACTACGGCGAGCGTTGGGCGCGGCACTGGCTCGACATCGTCCGTTTCGGAGAGAGCCAGGGGTTCGAGCGCAACAAGCTGCGGCCGAGCGCGTGGAAATATCGCGACTTCGTCGTCGAGGCGTTCAACTCGGACTTGCCGTACGACGAGTTCATCCGCTGGCAAATCGCCGGCGACGTGCTGCGCCCCGACGATCCGCTCGCGGTCGTAGCGAGCGGGTTTCTCGCGCTGGGTCCGTACGATCTGACGGCGTACAACAACGGCACGCTGGACATGCGCGCGTTTGCTCGCGAAGAGGAACTGGAAGGACTCGTCGGCACGGTCAGCCAATCGTTTCTCGGCCTCACCGTGAATTGCAGCCGCTGCCACGACCACAAGTTCGACCCGATCACGCAAAAGGAGTTCTACCAATTCTCCGCCGCGCTCGGCGGTACGTACCAGGCCGGTGAGCGCGAGTGCCTCACCGACGCCGCGCGATCGGCCGTCGAGAAGCGAGTTGCCGCGATTCAGGCCGAGATCGACGACCTGACGGGGCGCGAGAGGACGGCGGACCAACGGCAGAAGCGACAGCTCGCCGCGCGACGCTCACGGTTGGAGAGCGTCGCGACGCTGCTCAAGGGCGGGCCGGTACACACGACCGCGCCGCGTCAGCCGGATGCGTGGCGAATCTTGGCTCGCGGCGATTTCCGGCAGCCCGGCGAAGTCGTCGGCCCGCGCGGCATCGCCGCCTTCGCGAGCGTTTCGCCCGATTGGGGGATTCCAGAAAACGCGCCCGAGGCCGACCGCCGCAAGGCGTTGGCCGAATGGACTGCTCACCCGAACAACCCGCTCACGCCGCGAGTCATCGTCAACCGGCTGTGGGGTTATCACTTCGGCGAGGGGCTCGTGCGCACGCCGAGCGATTTCGGCTTTCAGGGCGGCCTGCCGTCGCACCCGGAGTTGCTCGACTGGCTCGCCGGCCAACTGGTGCACCCGCCCGACGGCCGTGCGTGGAGCCTCAAGCGAATCCAACGATTGATCGTCACGTCCGCTGCGTATCGACAGTCCTCGCGCGCGGTGCCGAACGCGGCCGAGGCCGATTCCGACAATCGCCTCGTCTGGCGGAGACCTCCGCAACGGCTCGAGGCCGAGACGTTTCGCGATGCGGTGCTTGCCGTCTCCGGCGATCTCGACCCGCGAATCGGCGGGCCCGGCTACCGCGATTTCACCATTTCGAGCGCCGGCGACAACGAAACCTACACGGTCTTCGACGCGATCGGCCCCGAGTTCAACCGTCGCAGCCTGTACCGCACGTGCGTGCGCGCCGGCACCAGCCCGCTGCTCGACACGCTCGATTGCCCCGACCCGTCGGTACCCACGCCGCGCCGCTCGGTGACTACCACTCCGCTCCAGGCACTGTCGCTGCTTAACGACGTTTTCGTCGAAAACTACGCCGGCCGCCTCGCCGAGCGTCTCCGGCGCGAATCACCCGACGACCCCGCCGACCAGGTCCGCCGCGCCTACGCGCTGGCGTTCGCCCGCCAGCCAGCAGAGGACGAAGCGGCATCCGCCAATCGCTTTATCGCCGAGCATGGATTGGCGCAGTTCTGCGTCGTGCTGTTTAATGCGAGCGAGTTCTTGTTTGTCGATTGAGGATTAACTCAGCCGCGTCTCGCTCGACTTGGTCGCCAGCAGATTAATCTGTTGCGCCATGATGACGACCGCGCAATTCTTGCGAACCATCTCCGTCGATCGAATCCAAAAGACGCAGTCATCTTGAAGACAGTCGGCCTTGATCAGCGGGCAGAACTTTGGGGCCGGCGCTTCATCGATGTTTGTTTCCATGAGGATCCTCCAAACTGAAACCAGCGAACTCGCGCAACGCAAGCGGCCGAAGCGGCTCGTCGCGGAACTGGCCGGTGCGAGTCCGCTTGCTAGTAGAGCCTACTGAACGCGGTCGCTGTACACAAACGGAGCGGAGCCCCGACAGGGTTCGCTCGACAATTCGGCAAGAACGGGCCGGCAATTGTGCGCGGGTCCGCGGTGTGAGCAGATCGCGACTCGCAACCGACTGCGGTTACGCGCTCTGTTTGAGCGGCAATTTGGCCGGCGCGGCCGGCTCCGGCAGCGGGAATGGCAGAAGGATCGGCTCGGATTCCTGAATGTTTTTGTAACTCGTGCCGCGCCATACGACCTGATGCGTGAAACATTTCCGGAGTGCGCTGGCGAGTATCCAGACGGTGATCGCGGCCGCCGGTCCGTAAAACGCCACGTAGATCCGGTCGCAATCCGTGATCGCGTAGATGCGTGCCATCACGGACGCTTGCAAGACGACGTGTACGATCGCCATGCCGAGCAGCGTCATCACGAAGGAGCCGGCGTGTCCCAGCGCGATCGAGGCGAGCGCCGCGCCGAGCACGGCGTACGCCGACAGCGAAAAGATGACGACGCCCGCGAGCACGGCGGTAAGGTGCAGCGGCGAAAAATCGTAGCCGGCGTAAAGAATGCGGCTCCAGCCGCGCACCAGCGTGCCGAGCGACGTGTACATGCGCGTCGACGTCAGTTCCGGCGCGCGGGCCAATCGCAGCCGGAAGCCGTTCGCCTTGATGACGCGGGCCAGATGAATGTCCTCGACGAATTTGTCGCGCACCGCGGCGTGGCCGCCGACCGCGGCGTACGCCTGGCGGCGTACCAAGATGTACTGGCCGTTCGCGAAGGCCGTTCGCGTGTCGGCGTCGTTGTTCACTCGGTGCGGCGGCGACTTCAGGATGAGCAACAATGCCGCGAGCGGCTGCACGACGCGCTCCCAAAATGTTTCATTGCGCCAGCGCGGCAGCACGGACACCATGTCGGCCTGCTCGCGGCGCGCGTATTCCATGAGCACGCTCAGGTTCTTCGGCGAATGCCGCGTGTCGGAGTCGATGAAGAGCAGCCAATCGCCGCGCGATTCGCGGGCGCCGGTCACCAGCGCGTTCGTCTTGCCGGTCCAGCCGGCCGGCAGATCATTGACGTGGAGCAGCCGCACGCGCGGATCCCGCACCGCGACCTCGCGCACGACGTTCGCCGTGCCGTCCACGCTACGGTCGTTCACGACCAGGACTTCGAGCCTGGCGTAGCTTTGGTTCAGCACGGAGAGCACGCACTCGCCGATCGTCGCCTCTTCGTCCTTCGCCGGAATCACCACGCTGACAAGCGGCGGGTGGTCGCCTTGAAAACGTGGGTCTTGCGGCCCAAGCCGCGGCGACGCGCGGTGCGTCAGGTTGATCATCCAATGCCGCGCGAGCCAGACGATCAGCACGACGGCATAGAGCGAAATCAGCACGAGTTGCAAAATGCTCACACCGTGGCCTCCTCAATGGCGCTGGACACGTGGGCCGGTTCCAGTCGGCCGCCGCGGTCGAGGCGAATCTTCTTGCGACGCAACTTGAGCACAAGTTCTACCTCGCCGCGCTGCATGCCGGTCTCGGCCGAAATCTGGCCCGGTTCGAGGCCGTCGTCGGCGAGCGAGTAAACGTGCGCGTATCGTTGAGTGCGCGGGTCGGCGCTGTCGGCGCAGCCGGAGTCGGCTGGCGCGTGGTGCTCGACGATTTTCGCACGCGCGGCAACCGATGCGGGTGCTGAGTGCCCGTCGGCCAGTGTCGAGTCAGGCACGGCGAC
>Ga0247727_10007656_pt1 | contig 20418 bp, 14 predicted proteins | sample WisWelCaveWW1625_FD_202498 | JGI IMG/M metagenome (GOLD analysis project Ga0247727, IMG submission 202498) | Biofilm microbial communities from Wishing Well Cave, Virginia, United States - WW16-25 | ecosystem: Environmental > Aquatic > Deep subsurface > Groundwater > Cave microbial mat | place... | reverse complement strand
CGCGAGCGACGCCCTGAAACAATGCAAATGTGGAACAGACTTTAGTCTGTTCAGAATGCGAACAGACTAAAGTCTGTTCCACATTTGCTGAGGAGAAAATCGTATGAAGGTGAAATGCCTGATTGCGGTGGTCGCCGTGTTGGCATTGCTGACAGCGTCCGCCGCAGCGCAGGGTAAATTGAAGATTGACCCGGAGCAGAAATACCTGCTGCTCTCGACCAACAAGACTTCAACGATGCAGAAGGAACTCGACGAGGCCTCGGCGCAAGGGTTCCGCATCCAGATGGGGGTCTCGAACTGCGGGCAAATGGAGATGGTGCTCTTTCTCGAACGCGTCAGCGAGCCGCCCGACACTTACAAATACCAACTGATCGCCGCCAACAAGACGAGCACGATGGACAAGGAATTGAACGAGGCCGCGCGCCAGGGCTTCCGGCTGCTGCCGCAGACGCTGATGGCGAAAGAGGGTATGCTCACCAAAGAGGTCGTCGGCGTGCTCGAAAAAGCGCCCAAGTCCGACAAACGCTACGAATACAAGCTGCTGGCGACGAGCCTGACGGGAACTTTGCAGAAGGAAGTTTCCCGGGCCGAAGCCGACGGCTTCGCGCTCGTCGGGATGATAGCGCGCGGCGAGAATATGGTGATTATGGAGAAGGAAACGACGGCCAAGGCGGGCAACTGATGGCACAAATCTGGAATTTGATCCTCTTACTGGCGGCGGCCGGCACCGGCTGGAACGGCGCCGGAAACAGCGCGTCGCCGCAAGCGGGGCAGCGTGCGGCAGAGACCGCCGAGGCTCATCATCAACGCGGCGTCGAGCATCATCTGCGCCGCTGTCTGGACGACGCCAGCCGCGAATACGCCCGCGCGCTCGAACTCGATCCGCCGCGCGAATTGACGGATGAAGAGTGGCAGCTCGTCCGTCGTTTCGCGCCGCGCGTTTATGTCACGCCAACCGAGTTTTTCCCGCTCAAAGATTTCGCCGTCATTCTGCACCCGGCCGAGCGGCTGGTCGCTTACCACTTCTTCTGGGAAGACGACATTGACTTCCCCGAAGACAACGATCCGTGCGATCACGAGTTGATGTGGGTGCAATATTCGCCGGACAAAAAATCCATCGAGAAGTTCTGGACATACTTCCACAACCGCATTCTGGCGAGCGGCGAGGCCGCGCTGGCCGACGCTCGCCGTCACAACCAGCGTCCGCGCGTCAACGTGCAATGGGGCAAGCACGGCTCAATGCCGCTGGGCTGGGAAGAGCTGAAGATCACCGCCAACCTTGGCGATGCCGAAACAAAATACTACACGCTCAACCAGCCAATCACGCTCAGGCAATACAACGAAGGCACTTGGCGCAAGCTCTCCGAAGAGGGACGACGGCTGGCGAATCATCCTCTGGGCATTCGTCTCGGCTGGCCGCAAAAGTTCACCGGGCGGTGGGAAGACTTCGTCAATTTTTCGCGGTTGGTCGAACCGCTCATGCTGCTCGACAAAACGAAGATGGCGCGCGTTTCGCGCTGGAACAGCGCGACGATCAATCAGCACTTCCTGGCTTACAACTTCCGTCCGAAGACGGAATGGCCCACGGAAAATCTCAAATCTCAAATCTCAAATTTGAGATCTGAAATCAGCGCCCGCTCGCTGGACGATTTTCAGTTGCCGCCGAAATCGGTCTTCGACCCAACGATGCCGCGCTATCCGAACGTCTGGTTTTACGTGGACGCTTCTCTGGCGTCTTCACCCGAGGCGGCGGTCAAACTCGTGACGGAGAACCTGCGCACAGCGATGCGGCTGCGCGAATTTTACGGGCCGTTCGACAACCCCGAAGGCTGCGATTTCGAGGTGCGGCTGGAGCACCTGCAACCGTGGGAAGTGCGCGAACACCGCGCGCTGCAACATTCGCACGCTTTTCACATGCGGTATTACTACTCCGCGCTGGCGAACCAGAGGCTGGATCAAGTGAAGCTCAAAACGTCCGCCGGCGAACGAATGTTTTACCGCTTTGGGGCGAGCGCGCATTACGAAGTCGAACACACCAACCCGAATCACGCCGATGTCGAGCTTTGCCCGATCTGCGGGCGGACGGGCGAGTATCGCGATTTGAAAGGCAACCTGGTCGAGCTGGTTCACGATCCGCTGGGCCTTGAGCTGGTCACAACCGGCAGGATTCGCGGCGAGACGGTGCGCTTCGAGGATTGGGAGCAGCGCGAGGCCGGCAGCGTCGAATCGCTCAAGGACAAATTCTCAGTCCGGCAATTTACTTTCCCGGCGCAAACCGGCGACAAAAACTCGCTGCGGATCGGCGTGGTCGTGCTCGCGCCGAGATAACGGGACGGCGCGCGGCAGAGGCAAAGATCATCGGCAAAGTTCATGAGTTGGCGAGTTGGCGCGCCGCGCCGGAATCAAGGCTTCAACCAACAAGCGGTCGAACACGAAGATGCTCACAGCCATCACCCGCGCCGTCAACGCCAGTCTTGCTGAATGCGAGCTGACCTTTCTCGCGCGCCAGCGGATAAATGCCGTCAAAGCAATCGAGCAGCACGGCAATTACGAGGAATGCCTGCCGGAATTCGGCGTGCGCGAGATTATCCAACTTCCGCCCCGGCCTGAGCTGCCCGATTCGGTCTTCGTTGAGGACACAGCGGTTGTTTTGGATGAACTGGCAGTGATCACAAGGCCTGGCGCGGCGAGCAGACAAGCGGAGACAGAAAGCGTGGCCGGCGCGCTTTCGGAATACCGCCCGCTTCGATTCATTCAGGCGCCAGCGACGCTCGAAGGCGGCGATGTGATGCGCGTTGACCGCACACTCTACGTTGGCTTAAGCCCTCGCACCAATCGCGCAGGCATAGATCAACTGCGCGCAATCGCCGAACCTCACGGCTATCGAGTCGAAACAATCGAAGTTACCGGTTGTCTGCATCTGAAAACCGCCTGCGCATACCTCGGCCGTCAAACCGTGCTTGCAAACCGCCGCTGGATCAACGTTCAACCGTTGGCTGAATTCACTCTGATTGATGTTCCCGAAGACGAACCCTGGGCGGCGAACACGTTGACCATCAATGGCGTGGTGTTGGCGCCGAGCGGCTTTCCGAAGACCCGCGCGCTACTCGAAGAGGGCGGCTTCGACGTTCGGACGATTGACATCAGCGAATTTCAGAAGGCCGAGGGGGGATTGACCTGCCTGAGCGTCATCTTCTCTCATTGGCAGTTGCACAAATCCTCCCGCTCCGTTAGGAGCGACATCTGGCCACACGTAGATGCCGCTCCTAACGGAGCTAGAGAAATCAATGCAACGCCAATCTATAAACATTGCGCTCCTAACGGAGCGGGAGGACGCCGCAAAGTCGTGACTTCCGACAAATCACTTTTCCGACACGCTCTGAGAAGAAAGGCTATGAAACACTGGCGAACTGTCTTGACCGTCATCTTGCTTACGATTCTTTCACCACATGCTCTGGCGCAAGAGATCAAAGCCGTCACCGGCGCGACGCTGATTGACGGCACGGGCCGCGTGCCGATCAAAGACGCCGTGATCGTCATCAAAGGCTCGCGTATCAGCCAGGTCGGAGCGAACGGAAAAATCAAAATTCCGAAAGATGCGACGGTGATTGATGCGCGCGGCAAGTTCGTTATGCCGGGCCTGGCCGATATGCACAATCACCTGCGCGACGGCTCGCTCAATTTCAGCCCGCAGATCAATCCGAAAAGCCTCACGCGACTGCTCGCGTTCGGCGTCACCACAATCTTCAATCCGCAAACCGGCGTGAGGCAATTCGCTTCGCTCAAATCGCTGACGGCGCAGGATTCGTCTCCGTATCCGCGCGTCTTCGCCACCGGGCCGCTGGTCACCGTCAAAGGCGGCTCGCTCTCTCCGGGCGGGCCGGATGTCCGCTCGCCAGAGACAGTCGAGGCCGCGCGCGCCGTCATCAAGGAATTGAAGACGGCGAACGTGGATGCGATCAAGCTCGGCTACGACGATCTGACCTGGGCGGTGAAAAAGCCGTTGCCGCTGCTCGACGCCGGGATCGTTCAAACCATCATCGAAGAAGCGCACCGGCAGGGCTTGAAGGTCTTCGTCCACGCGCCGATGCTCAAACCGGCCAAAGCCGTCTTGCGCGCGGGCGCAGACGGATTGCTGCACGGCATCATTGACGAAGCGGTTGACGCCGAGTTCATTGCTTTGATGAAAAAGAATAAGGCTCTCTACGTCTCGACGCTCGCGCTGTTCGAGAATGTAGCCGGCGCCGCCGGCTGGTCGCGCAGACAAGCGGCATACGATGAACACAAGCTGTTCGCACAGTCTGTCTACGATCAACTCGCCGCCCAGTCCACGGCGTCGTTCCTGAACAACGCGTCGTTCACCAGAGAGCGCCTGCCCGGCTTGCGGGCAAATCTCAAAGCAGTCCACGACGCCGGAATTCCAATCGTCATCGGCACGGACACCGGCTTCCCCGGCGTGCTGCTCGGCCTCGCAACTCAGCTCGAGCTGCTGCTGCACGCCGAAGCTGGATTGAAGACCGATGCGATCATCCGCGCCGCTACGATCAACGCCGCGCGGATGATTGATCGGGAGAGAGATTTCGGAACTATCGAAGCGGGGAAATTCGCCGACCTGCTGATTCTCGACGCCAATCCGCTCGACGATATTCGTAATATCAAAAGAATCCATCGCGTCGTCAAAGGCGGCAGCGTATTCGATCCCGCCGAGCTGTTGAAATAATAAGATCACTTCTATTTTTCGCGCCTATGAAACTGAAAGCCATCACATTCGCCTTTTCACTTCCGGTCCTGCTTCTGATCGTCATTCTTCCCGGATTCAACCACCAAAAGATCGCCGCGCAGGAAGCAGCGAATCGCCGCGGGCTTCATCGCAGACTCGCCTACTTCCACGCGCCGATCCTTTACCAAGACACCGAAGTGCGCGGCGAATCGCAGGACGAAGGCAGCGCGGCGAGCGTTGACCAAGCGATTCAACGGCGCGGCGATTTCATCACGCGCTTCGATTTCGACGGCGACTGGAACGGGTTGAACAACTGGGCCAGCATCGGCAAACGCCCGCCTGCTGATCATCGCAGAGACGCGATGGCGCGCGCCTTTCTTTACTACAGCGTGGTCGAGACCGAAACGCACTACTTCATCAACTACTGCGCCTTTCACCCGCAGGATCGCGAGCCGCGTTGCAGCGATGGCGAATGCCACGAGAACGACCTGGAAGGCGGGTTGCACGTGGTCAGCAAAGGCGCTGAAAACGGCGGGATGGGAACGCTGTGGCTGACGATCTACCTGGCGCACGACAACTGGTTCACGCATCTCACACCGGCTGGTCGCGCCGCCGGAATCAAACTCGGCGGCAAGCCTCCGCACGAGACTCCACAGAAGGCGCATCATTACAACGCCGATTTCATTTACGACACGGTGTGGCGCGGCGTCACGCCCGACGGAAAGATATTCACGCCGCGTGACGCGAGCAAGCCTGAAGACGCCGGCGCTCCGCCAGGCACGGTGTTTCGCCCCACGATCTGGTCGGAACCCTGGGGTCACGGGATGTACGGCTGGCCAGGCCCCGATACGCAATCGCCCTATGACCGTTACCGCAAACCCGAATACGCTTGGAAGAACGGCTTCATCAACGGCGACGGCGTGATCTATTTTCCCGGCGCCGCGGCAGGCGTTCCCGATTATCGCAAGGAGGTTGACGTCGCGCCTTACGCCTTGATTGATATTTTCGAGCCGCACGGTTTGTGGGATCGGCGCGAGCAGATTGACTGGAAGATGGATGGATGCGGCGGCGGAAAGCGCGGCAGCGCGAATTGCGCCTGGGGATATTTCGGCACGGTTCGTGGCGAGCGCTGGGGCACGGACAAGGCCAATGCTCCGTGGCGATGGGATCACGCGGACGACACGCTGCCGCCGGGAATGCAGGCTTACGATCCGCTGCGATTGATCGAGGAGTTCAACAATCTGAGCGCCGTTCCCGCCGATCAGCTCAGCCGCGCCTACACGCACAATTTTTATCTCGGCGTTCCGAACGGCACGCGACCGAATCGTCCCGCGCCGGTTGCCGGCATCGGCGCGCGAGTCGTCGTCGTCAAACCGGATGAAGCGTTCACACTCGACGGCAGCCGTTCGCGCACGGCCGATCTCGATGGGCGCGGTTATCTGCTGTTTCGCTGGGAATCGCAGGCAGAGGGCTTCGGCCCGTCCGTCACCGGCGAGCGATGGATTCGCAAAACGGTCTCGCGCGAAGGGACTCATTCAATCAAGCTGACTGTCAACGACGGCGATCATTCAGCCAGCGACCAGGCGCTGGTCATCGTCAATTCCCACAAACTCTTCTTCGACGATTTTCAATCGAACGTGCCGCAACCGGCGTGGCGATTTCTGGGGCAAACCTGGCAGCAACGCGACGGATTGTTGCAGATGCGCAGACCCGGCGCGGGATTGAATGCCGCCGTCGTCGCCGACCGCGTCTATCCGAACGATCTGACGGTCGAAACTCTGATGCGTTTGGATTTGCTCTACGAAGAGGCGCGCGAGCCTTTCGGCGCCGGCGTGGCTTATCCGAATCCGACCGGCAATTCCGCAATCGTCTTCGGCTTTGCGGGCACGCGGCGGATAGATTCGATCAAAGACCCGTCGAGGAAGCACCTGACCGAAGTCGCGTTCTACGACATCAACCCGCAACGACGCGTCAAGCTCGGCGACGCAATTTTGAAATATGGCGGCGGATACAAACTCGGCCAGTGGTATCACCTCAAACTGTCGGTCGAAGGCGGCGAAAGGCTCAAAGCAAAGATCTGGCCGCGCGGGACGAGCGAGCCTGATTGGATGTATGAAGCCAGACTGCCTCAACCCAAGACCGGCGCGCCCATCCCTCTGCTGGTTGCCGGAACGAGCACGAGCGGCGCGGCGAGCTTCGACTACATAATGGCCAGCAGCCGGTTCTGAAATAATTCGGCTCAACCTGAAATCGAGGCCAAAACCTATCGCCATTCCGATATGGTTGTTGCATAATGCTCGCACCAAACTTGACTGAACCTCTTTTTGGTATGGTGCCGCCTGAATTTACCGAAGGTCTATCGGATCATAACTTCACATTCACAAACGATCCGCAGACCATTCATTCGATAGCCCGACCTCGATCAGTTGAAAACCCCGACATCTGACTTAAAAGCCAGCGAACGTTTTATGCAAGAGGCCCGAATCTTAATTGTCGAAGACGAAGAGATAGTGCGCGAAGGGTTGAACCTGTTGATCGGTCAACAGGCCGGGTTCCGCGTGATCGGCCAGGTATCAACCGGTAAAGATGCCATTGCCATCGCCAAACAGGAACACCCGGATGTAGCGCTGCTCGACATCAAACTCGGCGACGACGACGGGATTGATTGCCTCTCCGAGCTGCACGCCGTCTCGCCGCAAACGCGAGTGCTGATCCTGACCGGCATGACCGACACCGAAACCCACTACGCCGCCATCAGCAACGGCGCGATGGGAGTTGTGCGAAAGATTGAAGGCGCCGAAACCCTGATGGGCGCTATTCGGAAGGTGCTGGCCGGCGAAGTCTGGCTCAACGGCGAATTGATGGCCAGGGTGCTCGACGATTTGCGGCGCACGCGAGTGAATCAATCATCGGAAGCGCCGGACACAACGGCGAAAGGCGATACTCGAACAGGCGCATCCGGCCGTGGACCGGCTTCAGGAGGGCAATCGCCCGCCTCTCAGCGGGATGAATACGAAGAGGTCAAAATAGCCAGGCTTACCGACCGCGAACGCCAGGTGGTTCAACTGATCGGCCGCGGGATGCGCAATCAGCAGATAGCCGATCACCTCTCCATCAGCGTCATTACGGTGCGACACCACCTGACCTCCATCTTCAGCAAACTGGAGGTCGGAGACCGCTTTGAGCTGGCGATCTATTCTTTCCGTCACGGCCTGGCAAAGCCGCCACTGTAGGCGTTTGAAAATTGTCCGGCAAAGAAGCGTCACGACGGCGCTTTAACCCAATTGTCGTAAAACTCCCTGAAAGCCATCTTCGCCAGCTTCCACATCTTGCCCCACTGGATCTGGTGATTCTCGCCGTGGATCAATTTCCTGATCAGCAGATCGCGGAAGTAACGGCCTTCGCGTTTGAGCATGAACTCCTTCGCGTAAGGCCTGGCGACCTCGAAGAAGCGGAAGTTCGGGTCCATCGCCACGCCGATGCCTTCGAGCGTCATAATCGCCCGCATCACGTAAGTGAAATTGGCTGGAATCCTGAACGGATATTCGTAGATCACGTCGGCCAGCTCGTAGGTCAACTCCTTGAACCGGACTTCGCCCAATCGCAGGTTGAGATAATCGGAGAAGAGCTTTTCGACGACGGGTCGAATCACGTCTTGATCAACCGCCGGCGAAAGGAAGTTGAGGCTGATCATATCCTGCGTCAACCCCTTCACATCGCGCTCGACGATGTGGAAGAAGCCGTCAATCATCAGGCTCTGCATCTTCGGCGTGATGCGCCCGACCATTCCGAAATCGAAGAAGGCCAGCCGCCCATCACCCATCACCCGCAGATTGCCCGGATGCGGGTCGGCGTGGAAGAAACCGTCTTCGAGCAGTTGTTTGAGATAAGTCCGCGCGATGAGCCTGACCACGTCGGGTGGATTGACGCCGCGTTCGGTCAATGTTTGCAGGTCTAAAACCTTAGCGCCTTCGATAAATTCCATCGTCAGCACGCGCGGTGAGACGTGCGACCAGTAAATGGTCGGCACGTAAACTTCGCGCCATTTGATGAAATGCGAGCGGAAGGTCTCGGCGTTGTGCCCTTCCTGCACGTAATCCATCTCCTCGAAGATCGTCGAGGCGAACTCATCCAGCGTCCCTTCCCAATCAATTCCGCGCACGAGCTTCGGAAAACGGCTGATAAACCGCGCGATGCGGCGCAACACCGCCAGATCGAAATTGATCACCTGCTCCAGCCCCGGACGTTGAACTTTGACCGCGACGATTTCGCCCGAATGCAGGCGCGCGCGATAGACCTGCCCGAGCGAGGCGGCGGCTACGGGCTGCGGCTCAATCTCGGCGTAAAGATCGCTGACGGGCCTGCCCAGCTCGCGCTCGATGATCCGCATCGCTTCGTCGTGCGCGAATGGAGGCACGCTGTCCTGCAGCTTGCTCAACTCCTTGACGTAAGCCAGCGGCAGCAGGTCGGCGCGCGTCGAGACTGCCTGGCCGATCTTGATGAACGTCGGGCCGAGCTTGAGCAGTCGCCGATGGAACCAAGCGGCCTGCCATTGCAGATGCTTCTCTTCCGATTCGTCTTTTTTGCCGATGAACCAGCCGCGGTGGTAGATGTAAACGAACAGTTGATAGAGTGCGAAGGTGAAGACGATGTGCAACGCGCGCAGCCAGCCGCGAACGCCGTGACCTTTGATCTCTTCGCGCGGATTGTAATGCGCGAGGTTGGCAGCGGGTGCAGCTTCGATCAAATGCGATACATCTGCGGCAGGCAGCAAGTCGCCGTTTGTCTGAATCTGCCGATAAACCTGTTGATTAACTAAAGCCATTTTTGGTCTCGATTATTTGTTCAGGGTTGGGGCAGGTACGTCGTCAGTTACTCGGTTCCTGCGGAAAAACATCTTCGAGCTTCGCCGCGTCGAGCAGGCGCAATCCCGCTTCTTCGAGCGCGGCTCTATCCATCTTTTCAATTCTTTCCCGCGCCCATTCCGGCAAAGGGCCGAACCGGCGCTCAAGCATGCGCATCAGAAATGCCGCCTCGCCTTCCTCGATGCCTCGTTCGACGCCTTGTTCGATGCCCTGCCCGATGCCTTGCTTCAAGCCGTCTTCGACGCCCACGGCATAGGCTTCCTGAAAGAATTTGTTGTCACGAATATCGAGTGAGATACCCATCTTTTCTGCCTCCTCTCGCACAATGTCTTCGTATCCACGAATGCCTGAAATGATCATCAGCTTTTCCAGCCAGTCTCTCTGCTCTTTGGCCGGTAGCGAACGAAATCTTTCAACCACTTTTTCGATGACCTCTTCCGGAGTCATCACGTCCGGGGTGGACAACACTGCCAGAATCGCATCCGACAGCGATCCGCCCTCGAGGAAATATTCGCTTTTCAGCCAGCGAATATCAAACAGCATGTACCGGAATTGCAAAGACTCCGTCACGATCGTATGTCTCATCGCCAGCGGCGCGGAGCTGAAGTAGGGCACAAACTGAATCGGTGGCTGCTCAAACACTTTATATATCAGCAGGTAGTATTCCAACTCCCGCCACTCCATCTTCACGTCATTGTCGCCCTGCAATTCCAGATGGAACAGCGCGCCGCTTTCGAGCCGCGCCAGAAAGTCCGGCTTTCGCATCTGCACACTCGGCAGTTCAACTGTCAGAAATTCTGTCGGTTGTTCGGAGGCCAATCGCTGCCACAAGAGCGGCGCGCCGGCTTGAAGCAATTCTTTGAGCGTCACGTCGTATTTCATCTGTTCACCGACTCGATATACGATTCACACGAAGCTCAGGTTGCGGCTGACGAACTTCGATCTGAAGTAACGAACCGCGCGGTCGCGGTCTCGCGTGATCTGCGCCCGCAATTCATCAACCCCGGCAAACTTCTTCTCGCCGCGCAGCCTGCCGAGCACGCGCACGCGAACCGTCTTCCCATACAAATCGTCGTCGAAATCAATCAAATGGGTCTCGACCTTCGACTCGACTTCGCCGCCAAACGTCGGTCGTTTGCCGATGTTCGTCACGCTGCGATACCACCCGCCATCAACCAACGCGAGCGTGACGTAGACGCCGTCCGCCGGCAGCACGCGGTTTTGAATTTCGAGGTTGGCTGTGGGGAAAAGAAACTTGCGGCCAATGCCGTGTCCTTGAACGACCGTCCCTTCGACGCCGTATGGCCGACCGAGCATTCGCCGCGCGACATTGACGCGGCCCGCTCTGAGCAGCATTCGCACCATCGTCGAGCTGATGCGCCGCCCGCGCAGTTGCACTTCAGGCACTTCGGCGGCGTAAAACCCAAGCTGCGGGCCAAGCTCCTGCAGCAATTCGATGTGGCCGCGCCGCTCGTGGCCGAACGCAAAGCCTTTGCCGAGATAGACCTCGCGCGCCTGCAAACCGTCAACGAGGTAACGCCGGATGAAATCTTCCGCCGGCAACGCCGCCAGGTGTTGATCGAAACGAAGAACGATGACCTGCTCGATGCCGAGCAGTCTCAACCCCTCCATCTTCTGGTTGAAAGTCTGGAGCAGCGGCGGCGCGGTATCGGGCTTGAGCACCTGGCGTGGATGCGGATCGAAAGTGACGAGCGTCGGCGGCGCGTCAACCAGCAGCGCGCGTTCGACGACGGTTCGCACTATCGCCTGATGGCCCAGGTGCAACCCATCGAAGACTCCGAGCGTCAGCGCCGTCGGACGGCGAATATCCTCGTGATCAATGCCGTGAAAAATTTCCATCTCTAGATATCAATCTTCAATCCGTCGTAAGCCAGCCCGACGTTCTCGGGCATATTCCGGCTCGCTTCCGCGTGTTTGATGTCGTGTCCGATGTGCGTCAGCAAAGCTCTTCGAGGCTTCAGTCCAGCGATGTAAGCCAGCGTCTGCTCGACGTGCAGATGCGTCGGATGCGGTTTGTAACGCAGCGCGTCAATGATCAACAGGTCAAGCCCGCGCAATTTTTCTAGCGACTCTTCGGGAATCTCGTTGCAATCGGTGATGAACGCCGCGTCGCCGCGACTGTCGCTGAAACGAAAGCCCGTGACTTCGCTCCTGCCGTGAATGACCGGAATCGGCGTGATGCGCAAACCGCAGGCTTCAAACTCGCCAGCAATCGTGTGCGGAATGATCTGTGGTAACCCGCCGCCGGCCTGCTCGCGCTCGAAGACGTAAAAGAAGACGCGCCGCAAACCACGCCACGTGCTTTCGCTGGCGTAAAGGGGAATCGCGCCGCGCCGGAAATTTATCGGGCGGATGTCGTCAAGCCCGAAGACGTGATCGGCGTGGCAATGCGTGATCAGCAGCGCGTCAATCCGGTCAATCTTCTCGCGCAGCGCCTGCTGCCGGAAATCGGCTGAAATATCAACGACCAGCCGCTTCTCTTCGCCGCCGTCTTCGTTTTCGATCATCAACCCCGTGCGCAGACGTTGGTCGCGCGGATCGTTCGACGAGCAGACTTCGCACCGGCACCCGATCATCGGCACGCCCACCGAAGTCCCTGTTCCGAGACAAGTCAGCTTCATCTGCGATTGAGGGAGACGAACTGCATCTTCAGATCGGCCAGCAGATCGTCGAAGAATTTCTCTTCGCCGCGCGTGAGGTTGCCTTTGGTCTTGTCGCGCAGCATCGAGATCATCTCGATTGATTCCCTGGCGGCCATCAGATCAACCTGACGCCGGCCCGTCGCCGGATGCTCGACCAGGCCGAGGTAGATGAAAGCCGACGAAGCGATGCCCATCAGAAATTCGGTGAACATAGTCTGCTCATGCTCCACGTCCGAATCTTCTGCGGGAATTGCTCGAGCCGATGCGGTCTGCGGTTGGGATTGTGCAGAGACAGGATTGTCAGCGGATTGCGTTTCGGGCGCTTGTGCTGCGCTCGCGGTGTTTTCTTCTATCTGCGCATCTTCGCGCAGTGAGCCGTCGGGATTGAAGAGACGGCGGTCGGTGACCTTAAAACCACCCTGGTTTTCTTCGGCCATAAAATGGTCTCGCTCCTTCAAAATGACTATTGGGATTGATTGACGAAGCGAGATATTAGCATCGTTGGCTGGCGGTTGTCAGTTCCTGGGAAATCACTTCACTTCAACGTTATTGCTCGACAGCGTGGTCGAGAGCGCGCGCTGAAGCTCGGCGACCGCCTTTGTGTAATCGGTCAACGCGCGCAACTCACGACCGCGAGCCGCCGACAAAGCATTCTGGCGATCCAGCACGAAGAAGTTGGTTGATTGTCCGGCGTCGAATTTGCGCTGCTCGCTCTGATACTGCAACTCGGCGTTGGCGCGTGAATTCTTCGCGGCGTCCACGCGCTTCTTCGCCGTTTCGACCGCTTGCAGCGCATTGCGAATCTCGACTTCGATCAACTGCTCGGTCTTCTGGCGTTGAACTTCGATCTGTTTGCCTTCGGCCAGCGAGCGCCCCAGGTTGGCCTCGGCTGTGCGATTGCGGATCGGCAGGTTGATGTTCAATCCGAAACGCCACGAACGGAACTCGTTCTTGAACAGATTGGCCAGGCTCTGCCCGTAACCGCCGACCAGGAATTCGGGCGGAGGGCTAATCGGGAAGGGCGGCGGCATCGTTAGCTGGCGCACCGGGCCGGCCAATCCGACCGTTCCGTAACTCGCGAAGAAATCAACCTGCGGCTTGGTCTGATTGCGGAAGTATTCGGCGTCAATCTTGTTCAACTCGCCGCGCAAACGGAACTGCTCCATCTCCGGCCGATTTTGAACCGCGAGCCTGAGCGCGTCGTCGAGCGGCAGCGATGCGGTCGAATCAATTTGCGGCTGTTCAGCAGGCGCGATCTCCGCGTTCCACAGCTCGGCATTGTTCGGTTGCAGCATCAGCGCCTTGAGCGCGTTCTCGGCGCGCTGGATCGCGTCAACAGCGGCCTCGGCTTCGTCGCGCCGCCGCTCAAGCTCGACGCGCGCCGAGATGATGTCGGCGGGCGCGAGCGTTCCGGCTTCGACCAGGCGCTCGTTGTGCGCGAGTTGCGTGTTGGCCAATTCGACCGATTCGCGCTTGATCTCGCGGTCGCGCCGCGCGAAGACCAGGTCCCAGTAGGCGCGCTGCACCTGCGCGATGATCTCAATCGCGCGCTGGCGAAACTGGCTGTCCGAAATGTCCAGACGTTTTTTGCTGATCTTGATCTGGCGGCGCGCCAGGTCGGTCGCGCGATTGCGAAACAGCGGTTGCGTGAAGGTGAAGCTGAGATTGGTCGTGTATTGCGGATTGAGCGTGAACAACTGGTTTTCGTTCGTCGCGCGATTGTTGTCGAAGACGCCTTGAAAACTGCTGCCCTGCCACGGCGTGCGCTGCGTGAAGGTCGCCGTTCCGACCAGGTTGTCGGTCTTGCCCGTGGCGAAGATCGAGGTCGTCGGAATCGAGCGGCGGTCGTAGTAGAGCGTCGCGGCCAGCGCCGGATCGTAAACGCCCCAGGCGGCGCGCAGATCGAACTCGTTGATCTGCGTGTTGAGCCGCTCGACCTCGATGTCGCGGTTGTTTTCGAGCGCCATCAGCATCGCGTCGCGCAGAATCAGCGTGACGCGTTTGGTTGGATCAACGCCGACACGCTGACCCGATTGTGGATTGCGGATTGCGGATTGCGGATTGTCTTGAGCCAGCAAGGTTGGCGCGAACAATCCGGTCAACGCAATGATCGTGCATAAGATTTTTGCTCTTCGATTTTTCATCTCAAATCTCCCTCCCCACGTTTTGGTCTTTCGCTTTGCGGTACAAGACCGCGGCGGCGGCGATGTCTTCGATGGCGACGCCGAGCGATTTGAAGAGCGTGATCTCTTCGTCGCTGGTTCGCCCGCGCATCTCGCCGCTGACGACGTGGCGCAATTCCTTCACGCGCTCCCACGTCAGCAACCCTTTTTCGACCGCCGCGACGAACTCGCCCGCTTCGACCTTCGCCTGGTCGAGCGAATCAACGGCGATGAACGAAGAGCGCCGGATCGCTTCGTCGTCAAGCTCGCGGCGCAGGACGGAATTGCCGCCGGCGGCGTTGATGTGCGCGCCGCGCTTGAGCCATCGGCCTTCGAGCACAGGCTCGCGCGACGAAGTGATCGTGATCATGATGTCTGAGTCCGCGGCATCCTGCGGTTGTTCGACCGGCGCGATGTCAGCGATGCCAAGTTTGGCGCTCATCTCTTCGCAGAACTTTTCGCGGTTCTCCGGCTTGCGGCTGAAGACCTTCACGCTCTCGATCTCGCGCACGGCGCACACGGCGGCGAGCTGGCTGCGCGCCTGCCAGCCCGCGCCGTAAATGCCGACGGTCTTCGCGTCTGCGCGCGCCAGATACTTCGTGGCCACGCCGCTGGCCGCGCCCGTGCGCGTCTGGCCCAGCTTGTCGGCTTCGATGAAAGCGAGCAACTCGCCCGATTCGGCGTCGTAAAGGCTGACGTGAAACCGCGCCTTGCCCCGCGCGACGACATAGGACTTCAATCCGAGCAAGCCTTTGAATTCGCCGAAGTTCGCAACCGCGCCGCTCATCACGTGCAGCGTTGCGCCGCCAGCGCGGGATCGGCGGCGCGGCTCGTTCGTCGCATCGCCCGCGGCTTGCGACTTGAAGACGGCTTCGACGGCGGCCAGCGCGTCTTCCATCGTCAGCAACTGCGTGACGTCTTGTTCGGTCAGGTAGAGAGCCATTGATCAATCACTCCAGCAATCCTATTGGTACACGGATTTTACGGATGGCCACTGATTGGCACAGATTGATCCGTCACAATCCGTAATCATCCGTGAAATCCGTGTACCATTGTTCTTCATTTGTTGAATACTCCAAGAAACGATGAGGTTGCAGTCGCCGCCTTCTGCCGTATTCGCCCGGTCACCGCGCTCCACCGCGCCGCCATCCGCCCCCAAACCGGCGAATTGATCCAATCGTCGAAGATCGAATAGGCCACCGGCGTGACCAGCAGCGTCAGCAGCAGGCACAACGTCTGCCCGCCGATCACCACCACCGAAGTCGAGCGGTTGATGCCCGATCCCGGGCCGCTGCTCCACGCCAGCGGCGACATGCCCGCGATGAACGCAATGGTTGTCATCAGGATCGGGCGCAGACGGTCGCGGCTCGCCTGAACGAGCGCCTCGTGGCGCTCCATTCCCTTCCGGCGCAACCCGTTCGTGTGGTCAATCTGCAAGATCGAATTCTTCTTGACCATTCCGAACAGCACCAGCAGTCCGAGCGCCGTGAACATATTGAACGATTGCCCGGTCACCAGCAGCGAGAAGATCGCAAACGGCATGCTCAGCGGCAGCGCCAGCAGCACCGTCACCGGATGGATGAACGATTCGAACTGCGCCGCCAGCACGATGTACATAAAAATGAACGAGAGCACGAAGGCGACGATGAAGCCGCGCATCGTTCGGCCAAGCTCTTTCGTGCGGCCCGCCAGCCCCGTCACGTAATCGGCCGGCAGGCTCATCGCTTTCACTTCCCGGTTGAACCGCTCGATGATGTCGCTCTGCGAAAAGCCGGGCTTCAAATTGGCCGCGATCATCACCTGGCGCTGGCGCGCGACGCGCTCGATCTGCGTCGGGCCGGTGGATTCATCGAATCTGGCGACGCTGTCGAGTCCGATGCTGCCCAACCGGGTTGACGGCACGTTGAGACGGCTGATATTGGCGGCCTCTGTGCGGAAGTCTTCGCTCGCGCGGACGTGGACTTCGTACTGTTCGCCTCCTTCGTTGTAGGTCGAGACCTGGTCGCCGCCGACCAGCAGGCGCAGGCTCTGCGCGATGTCGGAGACGCTCACGCCCAGATCGGCGGCCTTCTGGCGATCAATCCTCGCCCGCAATTCGGGCTTGCCGAAGATCAGCGACGTGTCGGCGTCCACGACGCCCGGCATCTGCTTGAGCTGGCCGAGCAGATGCTGCGAATACTGGTTGAGCTTGTCCAGATTCGGCCCCTTGATCATGAACTGAACATCGGCGTTTTGGCGGCTGCTGCCGCCGATGCTCGCGACGGGCGTGACGGTTGTGCGCAGGTTGTACGATTTGTAATTCGGCAGCACCTTGTCGCGCACTATTCCCATCACCTGGAACTGCGAAATCGAGCGAGTGTCGAGCGGCGCCATTCGCACGTAGACTTTCGCTTCATTCGATGTGCGCTGCGCATCGTCGCCAATCGTCGCCAGCGTGTATTCGACGTGCGGGAGTTTGCGAATGTCGGCGGCGACTTTCTGCGCGATCTCCAGCGTTGATTGCAGCGACGTGCCTTCGGCGGCGCGCAGGGTGACGTCGAACTCGTCCTGATCGTCCTGCGGGAAGAAATCTTTTCCGACCTTCATAAACAACGGCCCGGTCGAAAGGAAGACGACGAACGCAAGCAGCACAATCAGCCAGCGATGACCGAGCGAGAACCCAAGCAGCTTTGTGTAAATGCGGTCGAGGATGCGCATAATCCAGGCCCGCTTCTCGCCCTGAGCCGCCCGGCCGCCGCTGCTGGCGCTGTTGCGTCCCTCTTCGGTTTTACGCTTCAGCCGCTTCAACATCCGCGAGCTCATCATCGGCGTCAGCGTGAAGCTCACCAGCAGCGAGACGGCAATCGCGAACGCCATCGTCATCCCGACGCTGTAGAAGAACCGCCCCGACATGCTCGGCATAAACGCCACCGGCAAAAAGATCACGAGCAGCGAGAGCGTGGTCGCCATCACCGCCAGCCCGATCTCCTTCGTCGCTTCGATCGCCGCCTCGAACGGCTCGAAGCCTTTCTCTTCGATGTAACGGAAGATGTTTTCGAGCACCACGATGGCGTCGTCAATCACAATGCCGACCGACAGCGTCAAGCCGAGCATTGACGGGCCGTTGAGCGTGATGCCCGCGTAATCCATCATCGCGAACGTGGCGATGATCGAAGACGGGATGGCGACGCCCGAGATGATCGTCGCGCGCAGGTTCTGCATAAACAGCAGCACGACCAGCGCGGCCAGCAGCGAGCCTAACATCAAATGCTCGCGGATGGTGTGAAACGCCGCGAGGATGAAGACCGATTGATCGCGCACGATCTTCACCTCGTAACCCGCCGGGATGGCCTTCTTCAGCTCATCCAATCGCTCCTTGATCGCGTTGACCACGTCCACCGTGTTGGTGCCCGATTGGCGGCGGATTTGCAGCAGCAGCGCGGGCGTGTCGTTGTAACGGCCTGCCGACAATTCGTCCTCTTCGCCGTCTTCGGTGTGGCCGAGATCGGAAATCTTGATCGGATAGCCGTTGCGGTTGGCGACGACGATCTGATTGAAATCGGCGGCGCTCTGCAACCGGCCGAGCGTCCTGAGCACCAGCGTGCGATCCCGCTGTTCGACCCGGCCGCCGGGGACTTCGAGGTTCTGTTGCTGCAAGGCGGCGGAGACCTGCGCGACCGTCAGGTTGTAGGCGCGCAGCTTGTCGCCGTCGAGCTTGACGTTGATCTGGCGCTTGCGCCCGCCGATGAGCTGCGCCTGGCCCACGCCGCTGATTGATTCGAGCTGGCGGCGCAACACCTTGTCGGCGTATTCGGTGATCTCGCGGATCGAGCGATTGGACGACAGCGAGATGGTCATAATCGGCGCGGCGTCGGGATCGAACTTCTGAACGACCGGCTGCTCGATGGTGCGTGGCAACAGCGGCAGCACGGTGTTGAGCTTGTCGCGCACGTCCTGCGCGGCGGAATCCAGGTCGCGCGAAAGCTCGAACTGCACGAAGACCAGCGACACGCCTTCGGATGAGGTCGAGCGGAGTTCCTCGATGCCGCTGATGGTGTTGACCGCCTCTTCGATCTTGTCTGTGATCTCGGTCTCGATCTCCTGCGGGCCTGCGCCGGGCAAGATGGTGGAGACGGCGATGGTCGGAAATTCGACGCGCGGGAAGCGTTCGATGACCAGCCGGTTGTAGGAAAAGACGCCGAGAACGATCAACGTCATGACCAGCATCGTGGCGAAGACCGGACGACGAACGCAGATTTCTGCCAGCTTTTGCATAAATCTTCTCCCTTCCTTCTTTTATTTCCCGCCTGTCACAGCAGTTCCCGTTTGCAATTTATCGAGATTGCTCGTGGCGACGCTTTCGCCCGATTTCACGCCTTCAACGACCTCAATCAACTCGCCGTCGGTCGCACCGGTTTTGACTATTCGCTCCGCGGCCCGGCCGTTTTCGACGACGAAGACTTTGGTCAATCCGGCGACGGTCACCACGGCGCGCTGCGGAACCATCACGGCGGGTGCGTCTTTCGCGGTGATCAGTTGCGATTTGGCGAACATTCCCGGCCGCAGCAGATTGCCGGGATTGGCGACCTGCGCCTCGACGGTCAGCGCGCGCGTGCGTTCATCGAGCGACGGCCCGATGCGAACCACACGGCCCGTGAAGGTGCGGTTCGGGAACGCCTCGACGCTCAAAGTCATCGTCTGACCGACGCGAACGGCGGCGGCTGACGATTCGGGAATGTCCGCGCGAAGCCGCAGCGGATTGATTCTGACCAGCGTCACGATGCGGCCGTTGACCGGCAGGTAAGAACCGCGCGAGGCGTGTTTCTCCTTCACCGCGCCGCCGATCGGCGCGCGCACGATCGTATCCGTAATCGCCTTCCTGGCCAACGCCAGAGCCGCCCGCTGTTGCTCGACGACTGCCAGTTGCTGGTTGACCGCATCGAGCGCGGCCTGATGGCGAGCCTGCGCCAAATTGTGGTTGGTCAGCGCCTGATCGTAGACCGAACGCGAGACGTCGCCGTTTTCGACCAGCCGCGTCGCGCGATCCAGGTCCATCTTCGCCCAATCGAGCTGCGCTTTGGCCACCCGCACATCGGCGTTCTGATGCGGATCGAATCCTGCGCCCTCCTTCATTCCCAGTCGCGCCATTGTCTGTTTGAGCGCGGCCTCGGCCTGCTCGACTTTCAATTTCGCATCGCGCTGATCAATCTGGGCGATGATCTGGCCTGGCCAGACGTAGCTGCCGAAATCAACGTTGAGCTGCGAAAGCTCGCCCGCCGCCTGCGCCGCGACCACCACCTCTTCATCCGCCGCCAGCGAACCGACGACTTCGACGCTGCGTTGCAAATTGCGGGTGATTGCGGCTGCGGTCGTAACTTCGACGGGCGCGGACGTGGCCGCAGCCTCGGGCTTGGTTGCGGCGACGGCCGTTCCCTCTCCCTGCGGCTGCGTGCGCGAGCATGCAGCCGCGAACGCGGCAATCAGAACCAGCGGCAGAACGAGCGGCAGAACGGGCAACCAGATAAAGACCGGTTTCGGCGTCGAAAAATTTCTCTTCCCCTGCATTGAAATCCGTTTGCGCATTTGAGCCATCCTTTGAAAATGATCGTCAGTGTTTGCGGCGAGTCCGCCGGTTTTCGTAATCGTGATTTGTCATCGAAGCCAGGAACAGATCGGTGAAAGCAGCGGCCGCCTGACGATTCGTGATGTTCAGCAGCGCGCGCCCGTCGCGCTGAAAGAATTTGTTGATCATCGCGTGGTTGATCACCATCCCGACAAAACCCCGGACGGCGGTCATCGGGTCAACGCGGCGGAACGCGCCATCGGCAACCCGCTTCTTCACGTAATCGGCCAGATGACGATGTTTCTTCGCGATGTGATTACGAAAAATCATCTCGGCCAGTTCGTGCCCTTCCAGCGCGCTGTACAACAACACCCGCATAGCCGTGTCGTCGCGCGCGTGAAATTCGAGCAGGTGAGAGGCGAAGGCTTCGAAGACCTGCCGGTCGTCGCCGCGCTCCATCGCTTCA
>Ga0247727_10007655_pt1 | contig 20418 bp, 18 predicted proteins | sample WisWelCaveWW1625_FD_202498 | JGI IMG/M metagenome (GOLD analysis project Ga0247727, IMG submission 202498) | Biofilm microbial communities from Wishing Well Cave, Virginia, United States - WW16-25 | ecosystem: Environmental > Aquatic > Deep subsurface > Groundwater > Cave microbial mat | place... | reverse complement strand
TCCCCGCTTCCGCTCTCGCTTGCTAGGCGCGAACCAGGCCGGTGCTCTCGAGCGCCTCCGCCAGGAAGCCGCGGATCGAGTCGTTCCAGAGGCCGAGCACGTGGCCGCCGGAGAACCAGTGGATCTCCGGCTCGTCCCAGTGCCGCCAGAGCGCGCGAGGCTGATAGGGCTTCACCACGCGGTCGGCGATGCCGGCATAGATGAACCGGCGCTCGCGGGGCACGCGCGGCGGGAAGGCGAGCGGTGAAACCACGTGACTCACCGCGCGCACCAGCTTCCAGTCCACCTCGAACTCGTCGCCGTAGCGGCGCATGACCCAGGGCTGGTTGTCGCTCGCGAGGCTCGGGAAGTCCACCGCCGGGATGCCCGCGATCACGCACGCCAGCTCCGGCTCGAAGGCCGCCACCAGCGCCGAGACGTAGCCGCCGAGCGAGATGCCGTACAGACCGATCGGCTGGTCGCTGCGCGCGCGGATCCACGCCAGCGTGCGGCGTACGTCCCAGACTCCCTGCGCGAACAGGTGCACCATGCGTAGATAGTCGGGCGAGAGCACCTCGGCGCCGCTCATTCCGCCTACGCCGCGCGGACCGTGCAGCGGTAGCACCGGGAATGCGAGGTTGAGGTCCAGCTCCTCGTGCAGCATCCGCACTGGGAAGCCAGAGAAGTTGGTCAGCGGCGTCCCCATCGCGAAGCCGTGCGCGCCGACCAGCCACGGCCGCGGCTCTTCGTGCTCCAGCACGTACATGTGCGCGATGCCGTTCCGCGGATGCGCGAGCCAGCGGTCGCGGCCCGGCTCGCCTTCGTGCGGCACGAAGCCGCTCGGGAAGCTCACGTGCTCGTACTTCATGCGGCGCGAGCCTGCGAAGCTGTGGCCTGGACGGCTCTCGAAGTCGCCGGCGGGCGGCGGTGTCTGGTGATAGCCGGCCGGATCGGTGAGCCAGCCCGCGCGCTCGAAAAACGCGTGCGCGGCGACCAGGTCGTCCACCATGCGCCGCACCGTTTCGGGCACCGGCACGCCCACCATCACACTGGTCATCAGCGTGAAGGTGCGGTCGAGCAGCGCTTCGCAGACGAGGCCGGGCGAGGGCGAGAGCGGCGGCACGCTCGAATAGCCCGAGCTGCGCCGGAAGGCCCGGAACGCCTCCGAGAGGAAGGCGCCCGCTTGCTGAGCCGGGATCGAGAGCAGCGCTTCGAGACGCAAGACGGGACAGGCTCGCGGCCCGAGGCGCCGCGGTCAAGCCGTGTTGTGGCGGCGCGTGAAGAGCCAGAGGCCGCTGCGCTCCTCTCGCACAGCCGGCGGGGAGCCGGCGGCCAGCGCGGCAAACAGACGGGCCTCGTCCACGAAAGGCTCGCCGATCGCGTCCGCTGCCAGTGTTTCGCCCGCATAGGTCGCGAGCCAAAGCTCGTCCACAGCGGGCGGCTCTTCGTACAGCTCGCGCGCCGTGGTCGGGCCGGCTTCGATGGTGATGCGCCGCGCTCCGAGGCGGCGCAGGTGATCGAGCGCGAGTCGCACGCTCGGCTTCGGCAGCGAGGCGACGCGCACATCGGTGCGGGCGAAGCGCTCGCGTAGCTCGGCGGCGGCGTCGGCCGGCACGAACAGCAGCGGCCGCGTCGGGCCGGAGAAGGCCGGGTGCTCCGGATCGAGCCCGCGGCCCGACGACAGCACGAGCAGCCAGGGCTTGGCTTCGAGCACGAGCCGCTCGCGCCGCCACGCGGCGAGCGCGGCGCGCAGCTCCGGAGAGCCGAGCAGCCCGTGCGTGAGCGCCGGCTCCTCGCGCAGGATCCGCCCCGTCGTCACGATCGCCTCGGCGCGAGCGCGTGCGAGCGTGAGCAAGAAGCGGTCGTGGTCGCTGCGCGGTGTGTGCGGGCCGATGCGCAGCACGCGCGCGACGCCGTTCTCGTCGCGCCACACCGAAGCGACGTGCAGCACGCGGCCGACACGCGCCGGATCGTCCCCGAGCAGCTCACGGCCGAGCGCGCTGACGTCGGCCGGCGTACGCACGTGTCGAGGCTGCACGGAGGAAGGCTAGTGCGTCGGGCGCAGCCTGGGGTCGCCCTTGACTCCCGCCCTGGTGCGAGGGAGGGTGGTCGAGATGCGCACGCTCAGCCACGAAGAGGCGCGACGCTTCTACGACCGCTTCGGCGCCAGACAGGACGCCCAGGCGTTCTACGAGAGGCCCGCGCTCGAGCGGCTGATCGCGCAGCTGCAGCTTCCCGAGGCGCGCGCCGTCGTCGAGTTCGGCTGCGGTACGGGTCGCCTCGCGGCAGAGCTTCTCCGCGACTGGCTCTCGCCCGGGTGTCGCTACCTGGGCCTCGACGTGAGCGCCACGATGGTGGGGCTCGCGCGAGAGCGCGTCGCGGCCTTCGGCGCCCGGGTCGAGATCCGGCAGACGGACGGTGCGCCCCGGATCGCAGCGCCCGACGGCTGCTTCGATCGCTTCCTCTCCACCTACGTTCTCGACCTCCTGTCCGAGCGCGAGATCCGGATGCTGCTCGAGGAAGCGCAGCGCGTGCTCGCGCCGGGCGGATTGCTCGCGGTTGCGAGCCTGACGCATGGCGGGCGCGGCTTTCCGAGAGCCATGTCCTGGCTCTGGGAGCGGGTCCACCAGCTCCGGCCCGCGCTCGTGGGCGGCTGCCGGCCCATTGCGCTTGAGGCGTACCTCTCCGAGCGTGGATGGAAGATCCGTGATCGCAGCGTCGTCGCTCCGTACGCGATTCCCTCCGAAGTCGTCTTGGCCGAACGCGCCTGAGGACGGGGAGATCTCGCCCGCGCCGCTGTGCTAATCCGGCGTCGTGCCCGAGCCCGAAACCTTCGACCTGATGAGCCTCGCGCCGGACGCGATCCTCGCCGAGGCTGCCGAGAAGTCAGGCCGCAGTCGCTACGACGACGAGTCCTTCCGCGAGCCGCTCGCGCGCCTGCTCGATTCGCTCGAGAGTGAGGCCGGGCTCAGTGCGACCGGCCGCGCCACGCAGCACGCGCGCATCGTCGAGAGCCTGGTGATGCGCCACGTGCTCGAGCAGCACGAGGCGCGCCACCCCGAGATCCGCCGCGAAGAGATCGCGGCGCCGCTCGTGATCGTGGGCCTCGCGCGCACCGGCACCACCATGCTCCATCGCCTGCTGTCGTCGGATCCGGGCCTCTACTCCGCGCGCTGGTGGGAGGTGCGCTTCCCCGCGCCGTTCCCTGAATACGACTGGCGCGGCCCCGACCCGCGCATCGCCGAGGCGCGCGCGCAGGTGAGCTGGATCCTCGCCGAGCAGCCCGTGCTGGCCGCCATCCATCCCTGGGACGCCGAAGGTCCCGACGAAGAGGTGATGCTCCTCGAGCACAGCTTTCTCTCCTACGTGCCGGAGTCGGGCGCGAACCTGCCGAGCTACCGCGCCTGGCTCGACGCGCAGGATCTACGTCCGGCCTACGTATTCCTGCGTCGCCTGCTCCAATTTCTCCAGTGGCAGAAGCGCCGGCGCGGTGAGACCGCCGAGCGTTGGGTGCTGAAGACGCCCATGCACCTTGGCTATCTCGACGTGCTCTTCGAGACCTTCCCCGGCGCGCGTGTGATCCAGACGCACCGCGACCCGGTCGAGACGATCCCGTCGCTCGCGAGCTTCTTCCTCGCACTCTGGGGCCTCGCGACGGAGAAGCCCGATCCGCTCGAGGTGGGGCGCCAGTGCCTCGAACGCTTTGCGGGCGCGCTGCGGCGCTGCCTGGCCGTGCGCGACACCCAGCCCGCCGAGCGCTTCGTGGACGTGGACTACCGCGCCGTGGCGCGCGACCCCGTTACCGAGGTCCGACGCATCTACGCCGCCGTCGGCCGGGTGCTCACGGCCGAAGCCGAGGCGGCGATGCGCGCCTGGGCCGCGAAGAATCCGCGCGAGCACCGTCCGCCGCACGAGTACACGATGGAGACCTTCGGCTACACGCGTGAGGTGATCGAGCGCGAGTTCGCCGCGTACCGTGCGCGCTTCATCTCGCCCAGAGAGACACGATGAGCGAGTTCGTGTTGGTGCACGGCGCGTGGCATGGCGCCTGGTGCTGGGAGAAGGTCGTGCCGCTCCTCACAGCGCGCGGCCACCGCGTGCGCGCGATCGATCTGCCCGGGCACGGGCGCCACCCGCAGCCGCCGGGCACGGTGAGCTGGGACGACTACATGCGCCGCATGGGCGAGGTGATCGCCGCGAGCGCCGAGCCGCCCATTCTCGTCGGGCACTCGCTCGGCGGCGCCGTGATCACGGGCGCGGCGGATCGCTGGCCCGAGCGCATCCGCGCGCTCGTGTACCTGTGCGCGATGCTGCCCGACGCGCCGGACTTCATGACGCGCTTTCAGCCTACTTCGTTGCTGAGCGAGGCCATGCGCCCCTCCTCTGATGGCTCGGCGATGGAGCTGGAGCCGAGCGTCATCCGCGCCGCGTTCTACCACGACTGCTCGGAGGCAGACGCCGCGCGCGCCGAGTCTTTGCTGCGGCCGCAGCCCGCGGGCGCCTTCCAGATGAGCTTCGAGCTGGCGCCAGGCCGCTTCGGGCGCGTACCGCGCCACTACGTCGAGTGCTTGCAGGATCGCGCCATCGACCTCGCCAGCCAGCGCGCGATGGTCGCGAAGATGCCTTGCACGGTGTACACGCTCGACGCGAGTCACTCCCCGTTCTTCTCGATGCCCGGGCCGCTCGCGGACGTTCTGGACCGCGTGGCCGAAGCAACCTGAGGACGAAGTCATGAACTGCGCGGGCTGCGGTAGAACGAACCGGGACAGTCCCCTGGATCGTTCATTCCGGTATTCCTGACCCGCGGCGATCGCATCGAGCGCTACGAGCTCTTCGACGTCGCAGACGCCGAGCGCGCGCTCGCCCGCTTCGCGGAGCTGTCCGGCGGCTGAGCCGCTACTCGCGCAGCCCGGCCTTGCGCAGGTCCTCGACCAGGACGTCGCGGTCAGGGACCCGCGGAATCCGCGCAACGGAGAAGTCCGGCCGCAGGCGCAACACCTCGGCGAGCGCCGCGCGTGCCTGGTTCATCTCGCCGAGCTGCGCGTGGATCGACGCCAGCTGCATGTGTGCCCCGAAGAAACCGGGGTTCGCGGCGAGGCACTCGCGGTGCTTCGAGATCGCCTCGTCGATACGCCCGAGCTGCTTGTAGCAGATGGCGAGCTGGAAGAGGTGCATGAAGCGCAGCGCAGGATCGAGGCGCGTCAGGTTCTTGAGCACTGGGATCGCCTCTTCTTTCCGGCCCACGAAGTTCAGCAGTGTTCCGAAGAAGAGTCGGAGGGTCGCATCACCAGGAGCCAGCTCGAGCGAGCGCCGTGCGGACGCGACCGCGGCTTCGCCCTCGCCACGCATCGCGAGCAGGAGCCCCAGCGTCATGTGCGCAACCGGCTCCTCGGGATCCAGCTCGAGCGCGTGCCGAACGTGCTCGAAGCCGCGTTCGAGATACGCGTCGTCCTCCAAACCCAAGAGGTGCAGGAACTGCTCGCAGCGCGCGAGCTCGGCCCAGCCGAGGGCGAACTCGGGGTCGAGTGTGACGCAGCGCAGGAGCAGCTCGCGGCCCGCGGGCCCGCTCTCGGGCGTATACCGCTCCATATAGACGCGCCCCTGCACCAGCAGCTCCCACACCTCGGGCCGCACGGCTCGCTCGCGTGGCGTGTGCTCGATGCCCGCGCCGAGCGCACGGCGCAGCTCGGCCACCACGCCGCCCACCACCTCGTCCTGGAGTGCGAACACGTCGCCGAGCTCGCGGTCGTAACGCTCCGACCAGATCTCTTCGCCGCTCTTCGCCTCGGTGAGGCGGGCCGTGATGCGCACGCGCGAGCCGCCGCGCCGCACGCTGCCTTCGACCACGTGCCGCACGCCCAGCTCGCGGCCGAGCTCGCGCGCGGCGATGCTCTTCCCCTTATAGGCGAACGACGTGCCGCGCCCGATCACGAACAGGCTCGGGATCCGTGCCAGCTCGGTGATCAGGTCCTCGCTCATGCCGTCGGCGAAGTAGTCCTGCTCGGCGTCGCCGCTCACGTTGGCGAAGGGCAGCACGACGAGGGACGGGCGATCGGGCGGCTCGGGCGGAGCGGCGGCGACGGCGGGCGCAGCGGATCCGCCCAGTCGGAAGGCGCGCACCGGGCGCGGGAAGTTCTTGAGGCTCTGCTCGCCGATGTCGGCGAAGGGCAGATCGAGGCGCCCCGCGACGTTGTCGTGGATCGCGGCCGAGAGGCAGATGCCGCCCGGCTCGGCGAGCGTCTGGAGCCGCGCCGCGACGTTCACGCCGTCGCCGTAGATGCGCTCCGCCTCGGCCGCGATGTCGCCGAGGTGCAGGCCGATGCGGAACAGCAGGCGGCGGTCTTCGGACAGCGTGGCGGCGCCTTCGCGCAGCGCACGTTGCAGCTCGACGCCCGCGCGCACCGCGTCGAGCGCGGAGGGGAACTCCGCGAGCACGTTGTCGCCCGCCGTGTCGATCACGCGGCCGCGGTGCCGCTCGATGCCCTTCGTGAACAGGTCGCGGGCGTCGGCGAGCGCGCGAATCGTCGCCGCCTGGTCGTCGGCGAGCAGCCGCGTGTAGCCCGCCGCGTCGGCCGAGAAGATCGCGGCGAGCCGGTGCTCCATCAGCGCCCGGCGCGAAACGCGATGGGCACGCTCGCGTGCGCGCGCGCCCACATCGAGGGCAGCCACGGCGTCGGCCCGGCCAGCGCGTACTCCGGTGCGCGCGCCAGCAGCTCCTCGAAGGCCACGCGCGCCTCGATCCGCGCCAGGCTCTTGCCGAGGCAGAAGTGGATGCCCTGGCCGAAGCCGAGATGGCGCTTGATGCGGCGGCGCACGTCGAAGCGATCGGCGTCCTCGAACTCGCGCTCGTCGCGGTTGGCGGAGCCCCAGAGCAGGAAGAGCTGCTCGCCTTCGCGCAGCGTCTGGCCGTGCAGCACCGCGTCGCGCGTGAGCCGGCGCGGCAACGCCTGCGCGGGCGCCTCGTAGCGCAGCATCTCCTCGATCGCGTCCGGCAGGAGCGACGGATCCTGCGCCAGCAGACGGCGCTGCTCCGGATGCTCGGCCAGCAGCACCGCGCCGTTCGCGATCAGGTTCGTGGTGGTGTCGTTGCCAGCGACGACGAGCACGAAGCAGAAGCCGAGCAGCTCCTCCTGCGTGAGCGCGACGCCGTCGAGCCTCGCGTCGATCAGCGCGCTCATCAGGTCGCCCTGACGCGTGTGGCGCCGCTGCTCGAGTAACGCAGCGAACTCCTGATAGATCGAGGCGGCAGGGCTCTTGATCGCCTCGGACTGCGTCTTGCCCTGCGGCAGCTCGACCATCGCCTCCGTCCAGTGCAGAAAGTCGGGGATGCGATCGGCCGGGATGCCGATCATCTCGCCGATCACCTGGCTCGGGATGTGGCGGGCGTACTGCGCGAGCAGGTCGCCGCGCCCGGCCTCGAGCAGCGGCTCGAGCAGCGCGCGTGCGATGTCGCGCACGCGCGGCTCCATCGCACGTACCCGACTCGGCGTGAAGGCGAGCGAGACGAGCGCGCGCAGCCGATCGTGGCGCGGCGGGTCGAGGCTCTGGATGGTGGGCACGAGGCCCGGCGGGCTGATCAGCGTGCGCTCGGACGAGTACGTGACCGGGTCGCTCGCGATGGTGAAGACATCCTCGAAGCGCGAGACGGCCCAGAAGCCGGCGGGACTCTTCGCGAGGGGCTGCCGGTCGCGCAGCTCGCGGTAGATCTCGTGCAGGCGCTCCTGGAAGTCGGGCCGCGCCCAATCCCAGCCACCATCAGCTGAAGCCATGGGCCGCAACGTAGCGCGGGGCCCCACTGGAGGAATCCCGGCAGTTCCGTCATTTCCGCTTCCGATTTCACGGAAGCGATGTGAATCAGCCAGCCCGCCGCGACCGACTCACCACGAGTGCACCTCCGGCAACACCTTGCTCGCGAACAGGCGCAGGCTCTTCTCGGCGTCCTCGAAGCTCATGCCGCCGTAGCGCGCGATCAACAGCGTCTCGAAGCCGCCGAGCAGGCGCTTCCTCGCTTCGAGCTTCTCGAGGATCTGGAGGGGCGTGCCCCAGGTCTGGATGCCGAGGTAGGTGTTCATGGCCAGCTCCATGCCGACTGCGCGCAAGCCGTCGGCTGCATTTGCGTAGAGGTCGTAGCCCTTCGTCGTGCGGAAGTGCTCGCTCATCAGCTCGTAGTGGCCGGCGATCGAGAGGAAGTAGTTGGCCATGTACTCGCGCGCCATCGTCTCCGCGCGCTCGGCGGAGGCGTCGCAGAACATCAGGTCGCCGGTGAGCGGCCACGGCGCCTCGCGCTGCTGGTGCTCGCGGAAGGACTTGCGATAGGCCGCGAGCGGGCCGCTCGCGTACATCTCCCACGGCATCTGGGTGAAGGTCATCAGCGTGGCGCCGAGGCACGCCGCCTGCTCCACCGATTCGGTCGAGAGGCCGACGCAGTAGAAGCGGTCGCGGAAGCTTCGTAGTGGCCGCGGCCGGATCGGCGTCTTCAGCTGCGGGTAGTAAGGGCCCGCGCCTTCGATCTCGCCCTTGTCGAGGGCGTCGATGATCATGCGCGAGCCCTCGTCGAAGCGGTCGCGAGCCTCGTTCATGTCGATGCCGAAGTGGCGGTACTCGAGGCGCGAGAGCCCGCGCCCGAGGCCGAGGATCGCGCGCCCGCCCGAGAGGTGGTCGAGCAGCGCCACCTTCTCGGCCACGCGCAGCGGATCGTTCCAGGGCACGATCACCGCGCCGGTGCCGAGGCCGAGCTTCGTGGTGCGGCCCGCCAGCCACGAGAGCAGCTGCAGATTGTCGGGGCAGGCCGAGTAGTCGGTGAAATGATGTTCAGGCGGCCAGTAGCTGTCGAAGCCGAGCGGCTCGGCCAGCTCCGCCACGCGCAGCTCGCTCTGCACGTGCTCGGCGTCGCTCACGCGGCCCTGGTAGTTCTGGAAGATGCCGAGGATCCCGACCTTCACGCGTGCCTCCTCGAGACGCGCGCCAGCTTAGCGCCGTGACGCGAGCGGCGAGGCCCGAAGCCGCGGACGGCTGAGGCGCCCAAAGGTTCGTCGCAGTGCAGGCCGATGACGTTCCGGTGCGTCGCCGCACAGGTGATGCCGAGGGAGGTCGTCATGGGGAAGGTCATGTTCCTCCTGCTCCTGGTCGGTGGGGGCTGGTTCGCGCATCAGAAGTACTTCGCTGTCTCGCCGGCGTACGAGACTTACCAGCGCTTTGCCGACGCCCGCGCCCGGCAGGACTGGGCCGCGCTCGATGCGCTCTCGGACGGCGCGGCTGCGCAGGACCTCGAAGAGATGCGCGGCATGTACAAGACGCAGCGCTTCGAAGTCTACGGCCAGTCCTACGCGGTGCCGGCGCCGAGCGTCGCCGAGATCGCTGGCACGGTCTCGTGGATCGACTACCAGCGCGAGTCGGAAGAGAGCGTGGACGGAGCGGTCCGCCTGGTCGCCGTGCAGACCGTTTGCCGCATCCCGCCCGGCGTGGCCTCGGCCATGTGCAAGTGGCCGGTCAGCTTCCGCCACGACGTCGAGCTGGCGCAGGTGGGCGGCACCTGGCTCGTCGAGAGCTTCGCCGAGGAGCGCATCACTCCGTAGCCGGCGCGAGCCGCAGAAGCGCTCGGACGCTGCGCGCGCCTGAGTCACTAGATCTGCGAGCCGGAGACCTTCAGCACGCGAAGAGCGTTGAAGCCAGCACCCGCGGCGTAGACCGTGAGCATCCCCTTCAGCTTGAACTTCCCGGGCTGGCCGGCGACGGCGAGGTACATCGAGCTGCCGGTCTCCGGTGGTACCTCGCCGCTGGCGGTGGCCTGCATCAAGAATCCGTCCACGTAGCGCGCCGCGAAGCTCATCCCGCCAAAGACCGAGTCGAAGGAGACCGTTTCCGCGCCGGTCTTCGTGATCGTCCACTCGATCTCCGTGTCGTACTTGAAGTTCCCTCCGGCCAGGTCGTACTCGGCGCCACTGGCGCGGACCCTGAAGGTGCTGCCGTTGATCTCGTCGATGGTGGGCGGCGGCCCGGCGCCGTACGCCGGCAGGGCGAAGCCAAAGAGCAACGCGATGACGAGCAGTCTCTCGACCATGGGAACCTTCCTTTCCGTCCGGGCGGTTCGGACTCCGCCGGCCGGAGCGTTCGCATGGCGTCGAAGCCTTCGCACCCCTTTCGACGTGAGGCGTGGGGGCACGACTCGGGTCGGCTCCGCGTTCGGACGCCCTGATCCAACCCGCTCGATCTCGCCTCAACCTCAGTGACGGACGGATTGCTCCGCGATCCAGCCATCGACCTCGCGCTCGAGCAGCTCGAGCGGCAGCGCGCCCGAGCCGAGCACGACGTCGTGGAAGGCGCGCAGGTCGAAGCGCGGGCCGAGCGCCCGAGCCGCGCGTTCCCGCAGCTCGAGGATGCTGAGCTGGCCGATCTTGTAGGCGCAGGCCTGGCCGGGGCTCACCACGTAGCGCTCGATCTCGGCGACAACGTCGCTCTCGGGCATGCCGGTGCTCTGCGCCATGTACGCGATCGCCTGTTCGCGCGTCCAGCGCCTGGCGTGGAGCCCGGTGTCGACCACCAGGCGCGCCGCGCGAAACACCTCGGCGACGAGCGCGCCGATGCGGTCGTAGGGCGTCGGGTGGAAGCCCTGCTCGAGCGCGAGCCGCTCGGCGTAGAGCGCCCAGCCCTCGGTGAACGCCGTGAAGGGCAACACGCGCCGGAAGATCGGGAGGTCCGTCAGCTCCTGCGCGGTCGCGATCTGCAGGTGATGGCCCGGAATCGCCTCGTGGTAGGCGAGCGTGCGCATGCCGAGCTTCGGAATCTCGCGGATGCTGCGCAGGTTCGCGTAGAAAATGCCTGGCTTCGAGCCGTCGAGCGGCGGCGGCATGTAGTAGGCGCCCGGCGCGCCCTGCTCCTTGAAGGGCGCCACCCGCTCGACGCTCACGGGCGCCCGCGGCAGCCGGCCGAAGAGCGCGGGCAGCCTCGCCCCGACGTCATCGACGATCGCCTGGTAGTCCGTCACCACCCGGGCGCGACCTGCTTCGGTGTCGGGATAGAGGAAGCGCTCCTCGCGCTGCAAGGCGCGCAGCGTCGCCGCGAGATCGCTGGCGTCCACGCCCTCGGCCGCGAGGATCGCGCGAAGCTCTGCGTGGATGCGCGCGACCTCGCGCAGCCCGATCGCGTGGATCTCGTCGGCGCTCCGGTTCGAGCTGGTGTGGTAGCGGAGCGCCCAGCGGTAGTAGAGCGAGCCCTCCGGGTGCCTCCAGGCGCCGACCTCGCGGCTCGCCAGCGGCTCGAGCTCGGACAGGAACGCGGCGAGGCGTTCCCAGGCGGGCAGTACGCCGCGCTCGACCTCCGTGCGCGCCGCCTCGAGCAGCGCCGCGCGCGCCTCCGGGGTGAGCTGCGTCTGCTTCTCGAGCTGCTCGGCGAAGCCCGTGACCAGAACGTTGCCCGAGGCGCCGCCTGCCCGGAACGTCTCGACCTGCTCCTTCACACGCAGGACCACGAAGCGTGGCGCCACGATCCCTGCCGCGGCGCGGGTGCGGGTGCCGTCGATCGCCTGGTCGATCGCGGCGCCCACCAGCGCGAGGCGCGCGACGTAGTCCTCGGCGTCGCGGGCGTCGTGCTGCGGGTGCACCTCGAGCAGGAAGTCGGGCAGCGCGACCTGGATCCCGTCGAGCTGGTTGAGCGGGTAGTCGTACAGAAGGAAGGGCTCGCCCTCCGTGTTGATCTCGAGGAACCACTCGAGCACGTCCGACGAGAGCTGCTGGCTGGCGGTCTGCGCGTCGCGCGGATAGCTGCGCAGCGTCGCGAGGTCCTCGCGCAGCGCCTCCGCCTCCTTGCGCTCGGCGGCCACCGAGAAGTCGTCGAGCTTGCGGTTGTGCGAGCGGATCCCGTAGGGCTCGAGCACGCGCAGCTGGCTCAGCAACATCGGGTGGCGTAGCAACGCCTCGACGAAGACGCGCGTGTAGAAGTGCTCGATCGACCAGGGCTTGCCCCAGAGCGTCGGCACCAGGAACAGCGCGAGGCCGAGCAGGCCGGCAGCTGCGACGAACGACGCGATCTGGAGCGCGCGGCGCATGCATCCTCCCTCTTCGATTCCGCGCTCACCGTAGCCCCGCTCCCGCTGGGCGTATGTCATGCTGGCCACACGCGCCCGGAGGACCTGCATGGGTTCGCGCTTCGCCCCCTTCACCCTCGCCGTCAGCCTCACGCTCGGGCTCGCCGGGGCGGCCTCGGCCACCTCGCCCGACTGGCCCGCGTGGGCGCCGCTCGAAGAAGTCGAGGTGCTCACGAGCGACGAGGACGGCGAGTCGCGCGAGCACACGATCTGGATCGCCGTGAGCGAGGGCACGGGCTACCTGCGCACCAGCCGGCGCTCGACCTGGGGCGACAACCTCGAGCGCGACGGCCAGCTTCGCCTGCGTGGAGCGCCGGGCGAGCTTTCCCTGCGCGCGCAGCTCGTGACGGACGCCGTCGAGATCGAGCGCGTCACGGCCGCCTTCGAGGCGAAGTACGGCGGCTTCATGTCCTGGTTCAGCGGCCTGATCCGCGGCACTCCGCGCATCTTCCGCCTGTCCGCTCCGGGGCCGTGAACCGAGATGGCGTTCGCGGAGCTGACGCCCCCCGCCGCGCCGCAGTTGGCTAGGAGCGCGATGCCGCCCGACGCTTCTCGGCCGCCCTCTGCGTCCATGGCCGGATGGACGCCAGCTTCGCGCCCAGGGTGCGCTCGGCCACCTCGGTGTCGTACGCGGCCTGGGCGCGCAGCCAGTAACCGTTGGACAGCCCGAGGAAGCGGCACAGCCGCAAATCCGAATCTGCACTGATGGCCCGCCTTCCGGCCACGATCTCGCCGATGCGCTGCGCCGGAACGCCGATCTCCTTCGCGAGGCGGTACTGGCTGATTCCCATCGGCTTCAGAAACTCCTCGAGCAGGAGCTCGCCAGGTGTCACCGGCTTGAGTCTACGCATGCTCCCTCTCCCTCAGTGGTAGTCGACCATCTCGACGTCCTCAGCGCCACCGCTGGCCCAGCGAAAGCACACCCGGAACTGATCGTTGACGCGAATGCTGTGCTGCCCTGCGCGATCGCCCCTCAGAGCCTCCAGGCGATTGCCCGGTGGCACTCGCAGATCTCCGAGCCGATCGGCAATCTCGAGCTGGCGGAGCTTCCGTCGCGCTACCCCGGCGACGTTCACGAAACGTTTGACCCTCTCTCCACGAGCGAGCGCCGCAGTCTCGGCGCACCTGAAGGTCCTGATCACGAGCGGCGACCATAACGCGCCGCGTGCCTAACGTCTAGCGTGAGGCGGGCGGAAGGGATGCGAGTGATCGCTCCGGCTCGCGCAGAGAGCATCCGAGTCGTTCACGCTGCGAGAGCACCGCGGATGGATCGACGGTGCCGCTCACTCGGTGCAGGGGCCTGTCTGCTCGTGCTCAGCGCACTGAGCCGATGCGAGGGCCGCGCTCCGACCGTCCTCATGACGATCAGTAGATCTCGGAACACGGTGCTCTCGGTGCTTCTGCGTCGCGCCGGCCGCCCGAGCTCGCAGCGCTGCGTGCGCGGCGTCGCCGCTGGCGCCGCTCTCGGTCTGCTGCCCCTCGCCGCCGCGGATCCGGCGCGCGCCTACAAGCGGCTGCCGTCGGCCGATCTTCCGTGAGCGCCCTCCGGGGAGCCATCGACGACGAGTCGGCGTTTTCCCCAACACCTTATGACCCTGCGGAGGTAACCTGCTGGCCAGTCTTCGCCACCATCACCGGAGTGGCCTACGCGATGATCCCCGGCCCGGACGGTGTCATCCACGGCTGCTTCAAAAGGTCGGGCGGCACCCTGCGTGTGATCGACCCGAGCATCGAGACCTGCGGATCGAACGAGAATCCGTTGTCGTGGGGTCAGGTGGGCCCGCAGGGTGAGACGGGCGCGACGGGCGCGACGGGAGAGGCGGGCGCTCCCGGGATCTCGGGCTACGAGACGGTCTCGAGATCACAGGACCACAGTGCGGGCACCGTTGCCGGAGGCGGCGTGTATTGCCCGACGGGCAAGGTCCCGCTCGGCGGTGGAGCCGGCGTCTCTGAGCCCGGTGACGACGACGCAAGCTTCTTCTCTGCCGCCTCCGTGGACATGGCCTTCCCGTTGAGTGATGCCGGAGGCGTAGGCTGGGGGGCGAGCTTCGTGCCGAATCCGTCGCTTCTGGTTTCCGAGGCGTACACGGCGACCGTCTACGCGGTCTGCGCATTCGTCGACAGCTGAAGGGTTCTCTGCTTCAGGGCTTCCGAAGCGGCGCGTGACGGCGCGCAGCGAGCTGCCGCGCGCGCGCCGTCGCGTCGACGAGTGGCGTGTCCGGCGGCAGCTTCGTGCGCAGCTCGGAGAGCCTCACCAGCTCGGCGCTTGCGGCGTCCGCTTCGCCGAGCGGCGCCGCGAGCCCCTGCCAGCGCAGGAACACGTAGCCCTCGCGGTTGCCCGCCGTGTCGAGCCAGTTCGGTACGCCCGGGTCGCTGGCGGCGACCACGTAGCGAATTCTCCCGTCTGCGTCGGCGCGCGCCTGTGCGTGGTTCAGGCTCACCTGGTGGCGCACCAGGTCGGGCGTCGTCAGCCACGGGTCGCCCACCTGCACACCCTGATACTTCGCGGCGCTGCGCGGCGCCGTGATCAGCAGCGCCTCGTCGGGCTCGAGCGCGAAGCGCGTCAGCGCGGAGAACTGGCCGACGAGGCCATCGCGCGTGGCGCTCGGTGCGCGCAAGGCGTTCACCGGCACCAGCTTCAGCCGCAGCATGAAGCTCCCGGTCCACAGCTCGGTCATGCGGTCGAGGTACTCGGCCGCGCGGGCGAAGCGCGAGGTCGGCGGGGCGAACGGCGCCGCGTCCAGCCGCTCGATGCGCAGCTCGCTCGACGTCTCGTGCTCCCAGTCGGCGAAGGTGCGGCGCACGATCAGCGCGCGCGCGTCGGGCGCGAGCGGGAACCAGTGGCCCGCGCGCTGCTCCCCACCGAGGGTGATCTCGAAGTCCTCGCCCGGCGCGATGCCGAGACCGTCCGTGTCGATCACGAGCCGGCTCTGCCCGAGCACGAGCAGCGGGTAGCCGTCGAGCACCTGGAGCAGGAGCTGAAGGTGAGTGCCGCGGCGGCCGCGGATCCGGTAGCTCCCGCCCGGCTCGAGCAGCGCGTTCGAGTAGAGGTTGTCCGGGTTGAAGAGGCCTGGCCTGCCGGCGACGCCGACGTCCGTCGCGAAGGTGGGCTCGGCCAGCAGAGTCTCGGCCTCGGCGAGATCCCATGCCGCGCTGATCAACGCGCCGAGATACGTCTCGGTGGCCTGCTGCGCGGCGGACGAGCTGCGCGCGTAGTCGCTCGCGAAGAGCATCGCCTCGCTGCGCTGGATCGCGGCGCGCAGGGGCGCCGAGGGGGAGTCGGCGTCGGCGAGAGGCGGCGCCGCGCACGCGAGCAGCGCGGCGAGGGTGAAGACGAACAGTGAACGGTGCATGGGTTTCCTCCAGAGCGCGCGCTGCGGCGCAAGCTCGACCGCAGTTCAGTCCGCGCGCCTCGGCGCGGTCACGCGATGGCCGTTCGGCTTCGCGTAGAGCGCGCGCAGGGTGGCGCGGTCGCGCTCGGTGAGCTCCGGCCGCGCATCGGCGTTCGCGCGCCCGTACATCACATCGGCGGGGTTCGGGCTGTGGCCACCGAGCCCGAGCGCGTGGCCCATCTCGTGGAGCAGCGTGGCGTAGATCGCGTCGAGCGAGGGCTCGCCGCCGCGCCAGCGCGCGATGACGAGAATGCGGTCCACGGCGAACCGCTTCGAGAAGACTGTCTGCGAGAACACGCAAAAGGCGATGTACCAGCTCGGGTCCGGGGATTCGAGCGCCCAATCGATCTGGATGTCGGCCTCGCCGGGCGTTGCGACGAATGCGAAGCTCGGCAGGCCGGGCCCCGCGGCGTCGGTCCAATCCGTGACGCTTTCGCGCACCACGTCGCGTACGGCCTCGGGGTCGGTGTAGAAGCCCTGCGGCGGGTCGGGCAGATGAACCCGCAGCGGCATCTGCTGGCGCGACCAGTGCAGCAGCACGTTCTCGTTGAAGGGCAGGTCGAAGCCGACGTAGCGCAGATAGTCGTCGCTGCGGCGCTGCTGGGGCGCAGCGCAGGCCAGGCAGAGCAGGAGCGTTGCGGTTCCTACGCTCATAGCCCGAGAGGGAGTCGATTCCGGGAGCGAGCGCACGGCCGCACACCGCGGCCACTGTCGTGACTCCGTTCGCCTTCGGCTCACTGCGCGCCCGCGGACGCGGGCTTGCACTAGAGCTCTCACGGGCTCGGACCGCTCCGGGCAACCGCACTGACGATGAAGTGCTGCTTGCCCCGGTCGTGGTGAATGACATCGACGACCTCGAGACGTACGGGTACCTCGCCTCGCACCGTCGCCCGCAGGCGGTCGGCCACCAGTCGCATGATCGCGTCGGCGTTCGGATCGCTGCCGCGTACGCACTGCAAGGTCAGCGAGTAGTCCGCCTCCTGGCGCAGCTGGAACTGGCGGACCGCCTCGGGCCACGGATGGAAGATCGCGCACATACCCACGCCGGCGATGACGCTCCCGCTCGGCAACCTCAGCACGTCGGTGATGCGGCCGCGCACCGGCTCGAGCATCGGGAACGTGACGCCGCACGGGCAGGAGCCTTCCTTCCACCGCGCCAGGTCGCCGAGCCGGTAGCGGATCAGCGGGAAGACGCGGTTCCTGAAGTCCGTGATCACCACGTTGCCGGTCTCGCCGGGCCCGACCGCGCGGCCGTCGCCGTCGAGGATCTCGACCAGCCGGGAGTCGGCGAAGACGTGCAGCCCGTCCGACCGGGCGCACTCTCCCGCGAGCATCGGGCTCTCGACGCACTGGTAGTGGTCGTAGACAGGCGCCCCGAAGACCTCGCCGATGAACCGCTTCTGCCCCGGCGTCACAAGAGCCGAGGTCAGGCCCACCGCCTTCGGCGGCGGGATCGCGCGACCGCTCCGCTTCACGAACTGCGCCAGCTCGATCACCGCGCCGACATAGCCGGTGAGCAGCGCCGGGCGAACGCTCTCCCATCCGGCCAGGAACTTCGCGGTGGAGCGCTCGTCGATGTGGTTGGCGTCCATCTGCACGCTTCGGGTCGGCCACCAGAGCGCCTCGTGCCGCAGGGTCTTCCAGAAATCGGTGCCGGCATCCCGCAAGATGAGCGCCCTGTTGTCGCTGGGTCCCACCCCCCACCAGCGATGCAGCCGCCAGCCGAGCGTTCGGTGATTCGCGCGGGCGTCGCGCAGCACCCGGAGCGGCTCTCCGGTGGTGCCGCCCGTCACCGCGCGCTGCACGTTCGACGGCGTCGCCTCGGCCGAACGGATCCGTTCGAAGTTCTCCCGCACCTCGGCTCGCTCCAGCACTGGGAGGGACTGGAACCACTGCGGATCGGCGAGATCGCGCGGATCGATCCCGGCCCGCGCGTAACGCTCCCGGTAGTAGTCGGTATGGGCCATGGCGAAGCGGACGATCTCGGCCGCGCGCGCCTGTTGGAGCGACCGCAACCTCTCTGCATCGAGCCGCTCGCTCTGCGCCAGCGCGCGAAGCTCGGCGAACTCCGTGGGGCGCACCAGCCTCAGCTTCGTTTCGAACACCTGGTTTCGCAGCGAGCCAGCCATGCCGGCTGCAGGGTATCACGGACGGCCGACTCCCTGCGCGCCCGCGACACCGCCAAGTGCCGCGCGAAGGTCGAAGTCCGGCCGCAGCTCCTCGCAGATATCGCATGCGATGAGCTTGCTGCATCTCGTCTTCCAGCAGCCGATGACGCCGAACTGCGCGAACAGAGCCCGCGACAGATGGTGGGTCGCGCGTCCCTTCAGGAGCGCGAGGTCTCCATCCTGGAGCAGGGACGCGAGGCGCTCTGCAGCCGCGCGGACGTCCAGGACACCGTAGACACTCGACGGGTCCATGCCCTTGGCCACGGCTCGTTGCACCGCGAAGCGCGCGTGCTCGCCGATGAAGAGCGCCACGTCGGCCGTCTCGACGGCGAAGTCCCCGAGCTCCCGGTACCGGACCCGGGGCTTCCTCCGAGAGTCCGAGACGTCGCTCGCGACCAGCACGCGCCGCCGCGCCGAGGACTCCCGCAGGACCGCGAGCGCAGCACGCCACGTGTCCGGGGACGAGTTCATCTCGTCTCGGATCACCGTCGCGCCGTTCGGCAGGCGCACCGGCTGCATGCGCGCGGTGAACGGCTCCACCGTCGCGAGGGCCTCGGCGGCGTCGGCCAGCACGATGCCCTGTGAGCGCGCTGCCAGGAGCGCGGCCAGGATCCCGTTCACCCAGTGCTCGCCGACCAGCCGGGTCTCGATCCGCTGTGTACCACCCGCCGCGTGCACGCGGAGCGAGAGGCGTGCGGGCCATTGCGCCGACACCTCGTCCGCCCACGCGTCGGACGCCACCGGACCGAACGTCTCGACTCGGCAGCGACAGCCGTCGCCCATCCTTCGGACGCGCGCATCATCACCGTTCAGGATCGCGAGGCCGCGGCGCGGCAGCGCCGCGAGGATCTGGGCCTTCTCGGCGGCGGTGTCGTCGAGGGTGCGGAAGACGTCTGTGTGCGTCGAAGCCACCGCCAGGACGATGGCGACATCCGGGCGGACCAGCCGGGCGTTTCTCCGCATCGCGCCGGGCTCCCATGTGCCCATCTCGATCACCGCGACGCGATGCCAAGGCCGCATCCGCAAGAGCGTGCGGGGCACACCGATCGCGTCGTTCTGGTTGTGGAGGGTCTCGAGCGTGGGAACGCGGGCCGACAGGATGGCCGCGAGACACTCCTTGGTCGTCGTCTTGCCGACGCTGCCGGTGATCGCGATGACGGTCGTCCGCACCATCAGCCGGCGCCAGACGTAGGCGCTCGCGCGCAGGGCGCGCAGCCGACCCCAGCGGCGGATCTTCGCCCAGTGCGCCCAGACGCGGCTCACCACGACGCGAGTCCCTCCGCCGACGGACTCATGAAGAGGTCGTCCCAGAGGTGGATCGCGAGCACGCCGAGCAGCGACTTCGCGTGGTTCGCGTAGCCGCTGCGGTGCTGCTCGATCAGCGTGGCGACGACCTGTGGCTCGAAGTAGCCGCGCCCGCGGACCTGTGCTGCGGACAGCAGATCGGCGGCGAACTCGGGGGGATCACGCAGCCACTGGCTGAACGGTGCGGCCAGTCCGCGCTTCCTGCGCCAGACGATCTCCGACGGCAGGTCGCCGCGCAGCGCTTGGCGGAGGATGTACTTCTCTTGCATGCCACGCATCTTGAGCTCGGGCGGGATCCGCGCGCACAGCTCCACCAGCTCGTGATCGAGGAATGGCACGCGCACCTCGAGGCCGTGGGCCATCGACATCGAGTCGAGGAGCCGCGTGACGAAGTTCGGCAACCGGACGCGCGACTCGAGGTACAAGAGCTGCGAGAAGGAGTGCCAGCCGTCGAAGCCGTCGGGCATCTGCAGCGTTTCGCCGTCATCCGCCTGCTGCGCCAGCGCCTGGCGCAGCTCGTGGGAGAAGAGTCGCTCGTCGAAGCCGAAGTTTGCGGTGTCGATCGTCTGCTGGTAGCGCGCGAGGCCCATCTCTGCGGGCGCGCCGAGGATCCTGGCGGCCCGCGGCCAGCGGCGTGCGAGCGCGGGGATCCGGGCCGGCCACGACCGGATGCCGAGCGGAAGCCGGGTGAAGGGGTGAAGGAGCTTGTGTGTCCGAAACCAGCGGTAGCCGCCAAAGACTTCGTCGGAGCCCTCGCCGCTGAGTACGACCTTGACGTGACGCGCGCTCAGCTCCGAGAGGACGAGGCGGGGGATCTCGAGCCCGACCGCCTGAGGGTCTTCCGCGTGCCAGACCGCTCGGCGAAGCCGTTCGAAGTCCCTGGCCGTGCACACCGCGCGGTGGTTGACGAGCCCATAGGCCGGGAAGTCGCTCAGGATCCGGTTCTGATGGACTTCGTCGAAGCGTGGGTTCTCGAAGCCGATCGTGAACGTGGGCAGCGGGTGCTCGGTGGCGCGGCGCATGAGGCTCGTGATGGCGCTCGAGTCGATCCCGCTGCTGAGCCAGGCGCCGACGGGAACGTCGCTTCGCAAATGGAGGCGCACCGATTCCTCGAGCTTCGCGCGAAGCTCGGCCGCCCAGTCGGCGGTTGTCCGGCGAGGAGAGCCGCCGCTCGCAGCGGGAAAGTGCAGGTCCCAATACTGGTGCTCGGACAGGACGCCTCGCTCGTAGAGCAGGTAATGACCCGGCAGGACCTGGCGGATGGAGCGGAAGAGGGTTCGCGGCGCGAGGACGAAGCTGAAGGTCAACAGGTCCTGCAGCGCGCGGACGTCCAACCGACGCTCGACCCGACCGCTGGTGAGGAGAGCTTTCAGCTCGGAGCCGAAGAACAGGCCCTCGGGCGTCTCGGCGTAGACGAGGGGTTTGATGCCGAAGCGATCGCGGGCGAGCAGCAGGCGGCGGCGGCGCGCGTCCCAGAGGGCGAAGCCGAACA
>Ga0247727_10007654_pt1 | contig 20421 bp, 17 predicted proteins | sample WisWelCaveWW1625_FD_202498 | JGI IMG/M metagenome (GOLD analysis project Ga0247727, IMG submission 202498) | Biofilm microbial communities from Wishing Well Cave, Virginia, United States - WW16-25 | ecosystem: Environmental > Aquatic > Deep subsurface > Groundwater > Cave microbial mat | place... | reverse complement strand
GCGAGCCCGCGCCAACCCGCGTGCGCGATGCCGACCGCTGCGCCGCTCTCGTCGGCCAGCAATACCGGCATGCAATCGGCGGCCATCACCAGGCAGACGACGTTGCGCCGCGTGGTGAACGACGCATCGGCCGCGGTTCCCGCCGCCGCGCCGGCTGCGTCCACGACATTCACGCCATGCACCTGCCGCAGCCAGACCGGATCGGCGGGCAGGTGCATCCGCAATCTGCCGCGGCCCTGCTCGCTCTTCATGTCGCCGAGCGCGCGCGTGGTGACGAGGCCGTGAACGCGGTCCGGCACGATCCAGTCGGGGACGATCAAATCAGCTGCCACGACGAAGGCTCGCGAGCAGCTTTTTCATGTCCGCGGGCAGCGGCGCGCTCCAGCGCATGATTTTGCCGCTGCGCGGATGGATCAGTTCGAGCGCGGCGGCGTGCAGCGCCTGGCGCGCAAACAGCACGCCGTCGCGCTTGCCGCGGCGGTACACGGTATCGCCCACCAGCGGATGGCGCAGGTGCTGCAGGTGGACGCGGATCTGGTGCGTGCGCCCGGTCTCCAGCCGGCATTCCAGGAGAGCGAAACCCGGCCGCGCCCCCCTGCCAATGCGCTCGAGCACGCGGAAACTTGTGCGCGCCTCCTTGCCGCGGGCCGTCACCGCCATGCGGGTGCGCGCGCGCGCGTCGCGGCCGATCGGCGCGTCGATCGCGCCGTGCGCCGGCGGCTCGCCATGCACCAGCGCGAGGTAGCTGCGCTTTACGCTGCGCGCGGCGAGCTGCGCGGCCAGGCGCGCCTGCGCGGTCACGTTTTTCGCCACCACCATCAGGCCGCTGGTGTCCTTGTCCAGGCGATGCACGATGCCGGCGCGCGGCACCTGCCGTAGCGAGGGCGCGTGTGCGAGCAGCCCGTTCATCAGCGTGCGGTCCGGGTTGCCGGCGCCCGGATGCACGATCAGACCGGCGGGCTTGTTGACGACGATCAGGTCCTTGTCCTCGAACACGATCTCCAGCGCCATGCGCTGCGCCTTGGGCGTCGCGACATCGGCCGCCGGCGGAGCGGCGAGCTCGATTTTTTCACCGCCGATCGTTCTTGCACTTCGTTCCAAATGCTTGCCGTCAACAAGGACATTGCCCGATCTAAGCCAAACCTGAAGGCGATTGCGGGAATATTGCGGGAACAACTTTGCCAGCGCCAGGTCGATCCTCAACCCGGCGAGCGCCGGGGGAATCACGGCCGAAAGGGGCGCGGCGGTATAATTTTTCACCATGAAACGAAGTGTACTTGCTCTCCTGTTGCTCGCCGCGGCCGCTGCTTCTAGCCTGCTTTCCGGCTGCGGGACCATGGGCACGGGTAGCGACGAGACGCAGGGCTGGTCGGCGCAGAAACTCTACGGCGAGGCGAAAGACGCGATGAACGCCCGCCGCTGGGACACGGCGATCAAGTACCTGGAGAAGCTCGAAGCGCGCTACCCCTACGGCCGCTTCGCCCAGCAGGCCCAGCTGGACATCGCTTATGCCAACTGGAAGCACGGCGAGCGCGCCACAGCGATCGCCGCGGCCGACCGCTTCATCAAGCTCTATCCGAACCACGCCAACGTCGATTACGCCTACTACCTCAAGGGATTGATCAACTTCAACGAGAGTTCGGGCATCCTGACCCTCATCGACAGCCCGGACGTGACCGAGCGCGACTCGAAGGGCACGCGCGAGTCCTTCGACGCATTCAGGGAGCTGGTGACCCGTTTCCCTGATTCGAAGTACGCCGAGGACTCGCGCGCGCGCATGCGCTACCTGGTGAATTCTCTCGCCCAGTACGAAGTCCACGTGGCGCGCTACTACATGAAACGCGGCGCTTTCGTCGCCGCGGCCAACCGCGCCCAGTTCGCGGTGCAGAATTACCCGCAGGCGCTGGCGCTGGAGGAGGCCGTGTTCATCATGGTGAAGGCCTACGACTCGCTCGGCATGAACGACCTGCGCGATGCGGCCGACCGCGTCATGCGCAAGAATTTCCCGGACAGCAGGTACCTTACCGGCAAGGCGACGCGCGTAGCGTCGTGGTGGAAGCTCTGGGACCCGGACTGGTAGCTAGGAGGGGGTAACGGGGGAACCTGGGTTCCCCTGTTCCGAGATTCTGATGTTCTCGTCCGCGATGTAGTCGCGAATAACGCTTGCCACGTCAGGATCGGGCCTGAAGCCCATCGCCAGCGCGCGCGGCGTGCGAAAATTCACCGGCCAGGTTTTCACGATCGCCTGGATGCGCGCATCGGCCTTGTAGAGCACGCGCTGCGCGACCGCAGCGCCCGCCACCTTGTGCAGCGCCGCCACCATCTCGGCGACGCTCGCGGTGATGCCGGGGAGGTTGAGCCAGCGCTGCGTGCCCCAGGCCTCGGGCGGCAGTTCCCAGGCGTGGATGAAGGCCTCCACCACCTTGCCCGGCGAGAGCAGCCAGACGCCGGTCTCTGGCGCCACCGGGCACTCCGAGACCACGCCGTTCAAGGGCTCGCGGATGATGCCGCTCGCGAACGAGGACGCCGCCGCGTTAGGCTTGCCGGCGCGCACCACGATGGTCGGCAGCCTGAGCGAGCGTCCGTCGATGAAGCCCTTGCGCGAATAATCCGTAATCAGGTACTCGCCGATCACTTTCTGCGCGCCATAGGAGGTCTGCGGATTGGCGATGGTGGCGTCGTCCAGCACCGCCGGCAGTTCGCCGCCGAATGCCGCCACCGAACTGGTGTAGACGAGGCGGGGTGGTTTCGCGCAGCGACGAATCCGTGCCAGCAGCAGTTCCATTCCCTTCAAATTGACGCGCATGCCGAGATCAAAATCCGCCTCCGCGGCGCCGCTCACCACCGCGGCGAGATGGAACACCGCGCCGGTATCGGGCGTGCAGACGCTCGCGAGGGTGTCAGCGTTTGATACGTCGCCGGTTACGGCTATTACGCTTTCCTTGTTCAAATCTTTCAATTCAGAAGGAAATGCGCCGTCGAGCAGGGTGAGGGCGGTGATCGGCTTGCCGCCCAGCTGCCCGCGCGCGAGCAGCGTCTTGGCGAGCCTGAAGCCGAGGAAGCCACCGCCTCCGGTGATGAGTATTTTCATGCCGGAATTCTAGCGAAAAATGCCTCGACATCGGCCAGCTCGCGCGTCTGTTTCATCGGCGGCAGGCTGGCGCGCACGGTGCGGCCGTAGGCTTTGCTGTAGAGCCGCGGGTCGCACAGCACCAGCACGCCACGATCATCTTCATCGCGGATCAGCCGGCCCACGCCCTGCTTGAGCTGCAGCACCGCCTGCGGCAGCTGATAGTCCATGAACGGGTTGCCGCCTTCGTTGCGCAGCGCCTCGATGCGTGCCGCGAGCACCGGATCATCGGGCGGCGTGAATGGCAGCTTGTCGATCAGCACCACCGACAGCGCTTCGCCCCGCACATCCACCCCTTCCCAGAACGAGGCCGCGCCCAACAGCACCGCGTTGCCGAGGGCCCGGAAGCGCACCAGCAATTCGCTGCGCGAGCCGCTGCCCTGCACGAGCAGCGGGTACTCGATCCTGTCTTTGAGCAACGCATGCGCGCGACGCAGCGCGCGGTGCGAGGTGAAAAGGAGGAACGCGCGGCCGCGGCTGGCCTTCAGCACCGGCAGCGCAGCCTCGACGACCGCCTCGGTGTAGGCCGGATCGTTCGGATTCGCAGGCAGGCCGCGCGGCGCATACAGCAGCGCCTGGCGCTCGAAATCGAACGGGCTGGGCCAGGCGTGCGCCGCGGCGTCCTCGATACCCAGTTCCCGTTTGAAATGCGAAAAATCCTCCTGCATCGCCAGCGTCGCGGAGGTGAAGATCCAGGCACGCGGATGATCCAGCATCTGCTTGCGAAACAGCTCTGCCGGCACCAGCGGCGTGACGTGCAACTGCAGCGACTGGCCGAACACTTCCACCCAGCGCACCTCGTTGCTCGCTTTCTCGCCGCGGATTCTCGCCAGCAGCGCGCCGGCTTGCGCGGCGCGGCGTGCGCAGGCGCCCAGGCCTTCCGCGCGCTCGGCCTGCTCGCCCAGCGGCTTGGCGAGCGCCGCCAGCGCCGCGGCCAACACCTGCAGCGCATCGGCAAATCCGGCTTCGCGCAGCGCCTGCGTCCAACCCAGGCGCACGCCCTCTTTAGGGAAACATAGACGCAGATCGCGCGCCGCCTTGTCGAGCCGGGAGGCGACACGGTCCAGCGCCGGCGACGCGCCGCCGGCAGCGCGCAGTTCGAGCCGCGCGTCGCGCGCGAGCTCGACCAGCTGCGCGGTGGATACGGTCTCGCCGAAGAACAGGCGCGCGGTCCCGGGCAGCTGGTGCGCCTCGTCGAAAATCACCGTATTGCAGGAGGGCAGCAGCTCGGCGATGCCTTCGTCGCGCAACGCGACGTCGGCGAAAAACAGGTGGTGATTGACCACCACCACGTCGGCCGCGAGCGCATTCTTGCGCGCCTGCATGACGAAACAGTCCTTGTATTTCGGGCACTCCTGGCCCAGACAATTCTCACGGGTCGATGTCGCCTGCTGCCAGACCGGCGCGTCTTCGGGCACGTCGGCGAGGTCGGCGCGGTCGCCCGTAATGGTGGTGGCGGCAAAACGCTCGATGCTGCGCAGCCGCGCGGCGTCCTCACGCGTTTCGAGCCGGCCATCGCTGCGCGCGCGCTCCAGGCGGTACAGGCACAGGTAGTTGGCGCGGCCCTTGAGCAGCGCCGCCACCGAGCCCGCGGCGAGCGCCTCGCGCACGGCGGGCAGGTCGCGATCGTAGAGCTGGTTCTGCAGCGTCTTGGTGCCGGTTGAAACGATCACCTTGCCGCCGGCGAGCAGTGCCGGCACCAGATAGGCGAAGGTCTTGCCGGTGCCGGTGCCCGCCTCCACCGCGAGCGAGCCGCCCGACTCGATGGCGCCCAGAATCGCGCGCGCCATCTCGATCTGCTGCGGCCGCGGGCGGTAGCCGGGCACCTGCGCGGCAAGCGGGCCGTTCGCGGCGAACACGTGCCTCAGTGCATCCTGCGTGGCGTTCAGCGTACCTCCTCGACCTTCACCCAAATGCGGCGATTCTCGGTCGTGGTCCTTTCCCTTGAAGAAAGAATGCCGCTGTCGGAGCGCGCCGTAACGCTGTCGGAACCGCCGAGCTCGATCCATTCACCCAGCCGCCCGCTCACCGTGCTAACCGCGCGCTCGGATTGGATCGCGCCGGAGGGGCCCGGCGCGAACTGCTCGCGCTGCGGCGCAATCTCGAGGAATACGTTGTTGCCCGAAACGCGCGGCACGACTTCGAAGCCTGTCGAGGCGCCCTGAATCACGGTGGTCTCCTGGACCACAGGCCCGCTTGGCGTCTGGATCACCTGGCGCTGTCGCAGCGGCCGCGATTGGCCTGAGGCGATCACCGCGCGTCCCCCCTCCAGCACCTGGATGCGCTGGTCGACGCGCTCGTCCAGGCTCAAACGCGAGTCCTGGATGCGGATGTCGGCGCTCGAACCCCGGTTCGAGATCCGCGCATCGGTCTGGACGCCGCTCGCGGTCTTGTCCTGCGCGTTGTCGAAGCGCACGGATATGGTGAGCCGGCGCTGCGGACGGTCGATGGCGTCCAGCGCCGTGCGGATCTGTTCCAGGTTCGCGGGGCTGGCGCGAATGATCAGCTGGTTGAATTGCCCGGACAGCGCGCCGCCCGGTTCCAGCAGCGGCCGCAGAATCGGGATCACCTGGTCGGCCGTCCGGTGCCTGAGCGGGATGACTTCCAGCGTTCCCTGCGCAAGCGCTGTCTGGGCAGGAAACAGAAGGATCGGCAGGAAACGCCTCATGTAGCGCATAACGCAGGCCATGGGTTAGTGGTTGCTCTCAGAAGGCATATGCCCTAAATTGCTTGAATTATGGTCCGCAACGCTATGTATTCACTTGTTTTTATAAGCCTGACATCGGGCTGCGCCTCAGTTGGACTAGACCCGCCCGCGCCTGTCCAACAGGAGCCTGCGCCTGCCCAACCGCCGCGCACGGAGCGATCGGAAGCCTTGCTCCAAGCCCTGCTTGCGCTCGGTCTCGATTACCGCTACGGCGGCAATTCGCCCGTCACCGGCTTTGACTGCAGCGGCCTGGTGGCTCATGTTTTCAGGGAGGCCTGGGGCGTCCGCTTGCCGCGCACCTCGGATGCTCAGAGCAAGGCGGGGGTGCCGGTCAGTCTAGCGGAACTGCAGGCGGGCGATCTCCTGTTCTACGACACCCTCAGGCGGCCGTACTCGCACGTCGGCATCTATCTCGGCGACGGCAAGTTCGTGCACGCCCCCAAGTCCGGCGCGCAGGTGCGCGTCGAGTCGGTGAAGAGCGCGTATTGGGCGCAGCGCTATAACGGCGCGCGCCGGATCGATCCGCCTCTTTGACTTGCGGTAGTGAGAAATATTATCATTTCTATTTACCTCACCTGAAAAGACACAAGTGTCTGTTATTACAAGGACTTTTATTGTCCTCACCCTGTTTGTTTCCGCGGCCGCCTCTGCGCAGGACAACAAAGTCCTGAATCTTTACTCCTCGCGGCATTACCAGACCGACGAGGCGCTCTATGCCAGCTTCACCAGGCAGACCGGCATCCGTGTCAACCGCATTGAAGCCGGCGATGACGCGCTGATCGAGCGCGTACGCAACGAAGGCGTGCGCAGCCCCGCCGACGTGCTGGTCACCGTCGACGCGGGCCGCCTGTGGCGTGCCGGGCAGCTCGGCTTTTTCCAGCCGGTAAAGTCGGCGCTGCTGGAGGCGCGGATTCCGGCACATTTGCGCGAGCCGGGCGGCCAGTGGTACGGCTTTTCGCTGCGCGCGCGCCTGATCGCCTACCTCAAGGCGAAGGTGAAGCCGGCCGAGCTCGCCAGCTACGAATCGCTCGCCGGGGCGAAGTGGCAGGGCCGCATCTGCATGCGCTCCTCGACCAACATCTACAACCTGTCGCTGATGGGCGCCTTGATCGCGCACCTGGGCGAAGCGCAGGCCGAGCAGTGGGCGCGCGGCGTGAAAGCCAATCTTGCGCGCGAGCCCAAGGGCGGCGACATCGACCAGCTGAAGAGCGTGGCCGCCGGCGAGTGCGATGTGACGATCACCAACCAGTACTACTACGCGCGCCTCGCGCGTTCGGCCCGGCCCGAGGAACGCGACATCTCCGACAAGGTCGGCGTCGTATTCCCGAACCAGGCGAGCTGGGGCACGCACGTCAACATCTCGGGCGCGGGCGTGATGAAGCACGCGCCGAATCGCGCCGCCGCGGTGAAGTTCCTCGAGTACCTGGCGAGCGACGAGGCGCAGCGCTACTTCGCCGAGGGCAACAGCGAGTGGCCGGTGGTCCAGGGCATCAGGCCGGAAAACCCAGTGCTGCAGGCCTTCGGCGAGTTCCGCCAGGACGCACTCAATGTGGCAATCCTCGGCCGCAACCAGCCGGCCGCACAAAAGATCTACGACCGGGTGGGCTGGAAGTAACCGTAGCGGCCGCGCTTTATGGCCGCGCGGCCTTGAAATAGCGCTTCGACACCGCCAGCAGGATCGCCAGGCCGATCGCCACCATCACCAGCGACGGCACCGCGGCCTCGGCCAGCCTCTCGTCCTTGGCGAGGTTGTAGGCCTCGATCGCCAGGGTGTCGAAATTGAAGGGCCGCAGCGCGAAGGTCGCGGGCAACTCCTTCATGACGTCCACGAACAGGAGCAGCGCCGCGCTCGCGAGGCTGGAGGCGAGCAGCGGCGCGTGCACGCGCGCCAGCGTGCCGCCCGGCGTGGCGCCCAGGCTGCGCGCGGCGTCGTCCATGCGCGGCGTCACCTTGGCAAGACCCGCCTCCATGGTCTGCAGCGCCACCGCGAGAAAGCGCACCAGGTAGGCATACACCAGCGCGACAATCGTCCCGGTGAACAGCAGCCCGGGCTGCACGCCGAATGCGCCTTCGATCGCGCCGGCGATCCAGTTGTCCAGCCGGCCGAGCGGCACCAGCACGCCCACCGCGATGACTGCGCCCGGTATCGCATAACCGAGCGCCGCGGCGCGGTTGGCCCAGGCAACGACGCCGCTCGCGCGCCCGCGCGACAGGCGCGCCGCATAGGCCATGGCGGTGGCGAGCAGCACACCGGCCGCCGCAGCGATGCCGGCGAGGAGGAAGCTGTTGCCGATGAGCGCCGCCAGGCGCGGGCTCATGGGCACGCCAATGCGCACAGCCGGATCGATCAAGGCCAGGTTCAGCAGCAATCCGGCCGGCAGCAGGAAACCCAGCAGCACCGGCATCGCACAGGCAAAGAACGCTGCCGCGGCGCGCAGGCCCGACAGCACCTGCAGCGGCGGCGCCTTGCCCAGCGTGCTCGCGTACGCGGCGCGGCCGCGGCTCGCGCGCTCCAGCGCCAGCACCACCACCACGAAGGCGAGCAGGCACACCGAGAGCTGGCCCGCCGCGACCGGGTCCCCCATCGACAGCCAGGCCTTGAAGATGCCGGTGGTGAACACCTCCAGCGCGAAGTAGGACACCGTGCCGAAATCAGCCAGCGTCTCCATCAGCGCCAGCGCGACGCCGGCCGCGACCGCCGGTCGCGCGATGGGCAGCGCCACGCGAAAGAAACTGCCCCAGGCGCTGTAGCCCGCGAGGCGCCCCGCTTCCAGCGCGCTGCGCGAAACATCGAGAAACGCGGTGCGCGCGAGCAGGTAGACATAGGGGTAGAACGCGAACGACAGCAGCGCCGCGGCGCCGCCGAGCGAGCGGATCTCCGGAAACCAGTATTCACGCGCCTGCCAGCCGAAGGCGCCGCGCATTGCGGTCTGCACCGGGCCGGTGAACTGCAGCCAGTCGGTGTAGGCGTAGGCCATCACGTAGGCCGGCATCGCGAGCGGCAGCACCAGCGCCCACTCGAGCGCACGCCGGCCGGGAAAGCGATAGGCGGTGACCAGCCAGGCGCTCAGCACGCCGATCGACGTTACGCCCATGGCGACGCCGGCGACGAGCAGCGCCGTGTTGCCTATGTACGGGCCGAGGGAGGTACGCAAGAGGTGCGCCCAGGTGTCGCCCGCTGCGCCCAATACGCTCGCGACCACCGCCAAGATCGGCAGCAAGATCAGTGCTGCGGCCCCGAGGGAGATCGATCCTAAAAGTCCAACTCTTTGAAAATAAAGCATTCCTCATTCTAACAAGAATTGTTCTTGATACAATATCCGGCATGGAACCCTTGCTACAGGTCGAGGACCTGCACCTTGCCTACGATGGTCACGAGGCCGTGCGCGGCGTGTCGTTCACGCTCGTGCGCGGCGCTATCGGCTGCCTGCTCGGCCCGAGCGGCTGCGGCAAGACCACGGTGCTGCGCTGTATCGCCGGGTTCGAGACGCCGGCGGCGGGCCGGATCCTGTTGAGCGGGATCGTCGTCTCCTCCAGCGCGCGCAACCTCGCCCCGGAAGAGCGGCGCATCGGCATGGTGTTTCAGGAGCACGCGCTGTTTCCGCATTTGACGGCTGCGAGGAATATTGCCTTTGGTCTTCTGCACAAAGATGAAAAGCGGGTGCAGGAGCTTGCTGCACTGACCGGCATCACCGAAATCCTCGAAAAGTATCCGCACGAACTCTCCGGCGGCCAGCAGCAGCGCGTTGCGCTCGCGCGCGCGCTCGCGCCGCGCCCCGAGCTGCTGCTGCTCGATGAGCCCTTCTCCAACCTCGACACCGGCCTGCGCGAGCGGCTGTCGCTCGAACTGCGCGACATCATCAAGGCCACTGGCGCCACCGCGGTCATGGTCACCCACGACCAGAACGAGGCGTTCGCGATGGCCGACGAGATCGGCGTGCTGCGCGATGGTCGCATCGAGCAGTGGGACATCGCCTACAACCTCTATCACCGCCCCGCCAACCGCTTCGTCGCCGACTTCGTCGGGCAGGGCGTGTTCCTGCCGGCGCAGGCGCTAAACGGCCGCCAGCTCGAGATCGAACTCGGGGTACTCAATGCCGACGTGCCTCATGGCGGCGGCGAGCTCGAAGTGCTGCTCCGGCCCGATGACGTGATCCACGACGACGCCGCGCCGACGCAGGCGGAAGTGGTGCACAAAGCCTTCCGCGGCGCCGAGATCCTCTACACGCTCAAGCTGGAGAGCGGCCGCAAGGTGCTGGCGCTGGTGCCCAGCCACCACAACCACGCGCTCGGCGAGCGCATCGGCATCCGCCTGGACGTCGACCACGTGGTCGCGTTCGCGCCGCAGTCCTGAATTATTTTTCTTCTTTCAGAAAGAAATCGACAGGGATTTCGAGCGTGAAAGCCTTGCCGCGCAATGCCGGCGGAATGGTCGCCTGCGCCTGCGCGCTGCGGATCATGGCCTGCGCTTCCTCGTCCAGCACCGCGCGGCCGGCGCTCTTTTTCACGCTGAGCGAGGCGAGCGCGCCACTCTCCGAGAACGCGAGCCGCAGTTCGACCCTGCCTTGCCAGTTATTGTCCTGCGCGATGCGCGGATAGCGTTTGTAGCGGCGCGCGATCTCCATCAGCTCCAATCTGAAGCGCGCGACGCTGCCCGGATCCGGGCCACTGGCGGCAGGCGGCACCGCCTGAGGGTCAGACTTTGCGACCGATAGCTGCGCCGGCGGCGCGGCAGGCAGCGCAGGCGCCGGCTCTGCGGCCTGCCTGGCCGGTTCAGCGCTTGGCGCCGGGGCCGCTGGAGCCGACTTGGGGGCCGGTCGCGGCGACGCGCGCGCTGCAGCTTCCGGACGCGGTTGCAGCGCCTCTACTTTTTCAGGCTCAGGTGGCTTCGGTTTGGCGAGGCGCGCGGTGATTGGCGGGGGCGTGGCTCGCGTCTGAGTTAATTCCTTGTAGCTGGAAAGCAAAAACAGAATCAAGGCATGCAGTACAAGCGAAGCCAGCACCGCCATTGCCAGCAGGCGGAGATGGCGGTCCTCTACGCGTGCGTACGAATAGCTCGCCAGACCCGTTCCGGTGTGCATGGCATTTCGATGTGTGTGACGCCGCGCTCGGCGAGCGCATCCAGCACCGCATGCACCGCCGCAGGCGCGGCGCCGATGGTGCCAAGCTCGCCAACGCCCTTCACGCCGAGCAGGTTGGTCTTGCAGGGCACGCTTTCGTCGAACGCGTTCGCCATCGGCGGAAACTGGTCGGCGCGCGGCACGCAGTAATCCATCAGGGACCCGGTGAGGAGTTGCCCGCTGTCGGCGTCGTACGCCACCTGCTCCCACAGCGCCTGGCCGGCGCCCTGCGCAATGCCGCCCTGCACTTGCCCTTCGACGATGCTGCGGTTGATGATGCGGCCGATATCGTCGACGCTGGTGATCTTCGCCAGATCGACGACGCCGGTCTCGGGATCGATTTCCACCTCGATCGCCTGGGCGCCGTTGGGCCACGAGGGCGCGGAGGGCGTCTGGGTCGCGGAAACGCGGATCAGTTTCTGCGGCTGCCTGCCGGCGAGTTCCGCGAGGCCGATCGAGCGGTCGGTGCCGCCGATGGCAAATCTTCCGTTCCAGTAGTCGATGTCGGGTGGCGCGGCTTCGAGGGCTTCGGCGGCGAGTTCCTTGCCGCGCGCGACGACCTTGTGGCCCGCCGCCACCACCGCTGAGCCGCCGACAAACGCCGAGCGCGAACCGACGCTGCCGACGCCGTTGGCTCTGTCGGTGTCGCCCTGGACTATTTTTATTTTTTCAAAAGAAATCCCCAGGACTTCCGCGACCAGCTGCGTATAGCTCGTTTCCAGCCCCTGCCCCATCGCCATGGTTCCCGAGTACACCGTCACCGAGCCGTCCGCGCCGACCTCGATGTCCACCGTTTCGGTGGGCAGTGCGCCGGTCCATTCGAGGTAGGACGCAAGCCCGCGCCCGCGCAATTTGCCTCGTTTTCGACTTTGTTCTTTACGGTCCTTGAAGTTTTCCCAATCAGAAAATTTCAAAACCTGATCGAGAATCTTCTCGAACTCGCCCGCGTCGTAGGTATCGCCCAGGTGCGTCTGGTACGGGAACGCGGCGGGCGCGATGAAATTCCGGCGCCGGATTTCCGCCGGCTTGAGCTTCATCTCGCGCGCCGCCTGGTCGAGCAGGCGCTCCATCAGGAAATTGCCTTCCGGGCGCCCCGCGCCGCGGTAGGCGCCCGTCGCCATGGTGTTGGTGAGCACGCCGCGGATCAAATAGTCCACCACCGGCACGTGATAGACGGAGGTGAGCACCTTGGGGCCCAACACCAGCGGGATGATCGCGGTCGAGCCCACCGGCACCGAACCGAAGTTGCCCAGCACTTCCATCTTCAGCGCCAGCACCTTGCCCTGGTCGTCGAGCGCCAGCCAGGCCCTGCAATGCTGGTCGCGGCCCATGTGCGCGGCGAGGAAATCCTCGCTGCGCTCGCCGCGCCATTTGATCGGCCGCGCGAGCTTGCGCGCCGCGTAGCAAACGATTGCGTCCTCGGGGTAGAGGCCGGTCTTCATGCCGAAGCCGCCGCCGATGTCGCCGACCACCACGCGGAACCGCTCAGGCTTGACCTGGAACACCGCCGCCAGCGATTCGCGCGTGCCCGTGGGCTGCTGGGTCTGCGTGTAGAGCGTCCAGCGGCCGCCCGCGAATTGCGCCAGCGCGGCACGCGGCTCGAGCGGCACTGCCGAGATGCGCTGGTTGTGAAGCGTGATCTCGGTGACGTGCGCCGCCCGCGCCATCGCCGCGGCCACCGCGGCGGCATCGCCATAGCGGGCCTGCGCGGAAACGTTGCCCGGCGCATCCATCCAGATCTGCGGCGCGCCGGGCTCGATCGCTTTCGCCGGATGCACCACGCAGGGCAGTTCCTCGTAGTCGACCGCCACCAGCTCGGCGGCGTCCATCGCCTGGACCCGCGTCTCGGCGATCGCCGCGGCGACCGGATGACCCGCATAGAAGACGACGCCATCGGCGAGCGGCGTGCGCGGCGGCGCGCCCATCGGCGCCCCATCGGCTCGCTTGAACAGCGGCGGGAATGGAATCGCGCCGACGCCATCGGCCTTCAGCTCGGCCGCCGTGTAAACAGCGACCACGCCGGGCGCCTTGCGCGCTTCTGCCGCGTCGATGCTGACAATGCGCGCATGCGCGTGCGGCGAGCGCAGCACCGCCATCCAGGCCTGGCCCGGCAGGTCGCGGTCGTCGCTGTACAGGCCTTTGCCGGTCAGCAGCCGGTCGTCCTCGATGCGTTTTTGCGAACGCGAGGAACCGAAGCGGGCGGCGGCGGGATCGAACTGGGTTTCGAGTACGCTCATATCATTTCAAAGGAAACGCCCCGCTTGGGGGCGCCGTTGTCATCTGGCGGAGAGAGAGGGATTCGAACCCCCGGTACCCTCGCGGGCACAACAGATTTCGAGTTGTCCGAGGGTACACCGGCTCCCAACCTCTCCAACGAATAACGCAATGTTATCAAGCTTGCAGCGCTTGCCGATTTTTTTGCAGTCAACCAGAAACAAGGCCTCCAAAGCACACTCACGGCACAAATCCGTCACAAGCCTAGTCCAAGAGAAGTACCTCCCGCTGGTTACACATCCACTTCTATCACACGATCAGCGGCGACCACGACTAAGTTGCCGTAGTTGTTTCCTTTAGCGCCCCCGCAAGATCGAGCTGCGTAATCACATTCAGATTGTCGGGCGATATTTCGAGTTTCCGTGCAACTCTTTGCGACTGCACTTCGATACACCGCTCGAACAGATTGCGCACGAATCGCCCATTGCCAGTAGTTTGCTTGGCACGGACAAGCCTTTCGAAATTCTCCAAGAGGAAGCTGCGCGAAGGACCATCCAACGCATACTCCGCGCCGTTGCAGAGGGACTCAAATATTGCAACGAGATCGTGTGGTCCGTAGTCCTCGAACTCGATGTATCGGTTAAATCGTGATCGCAAGCCCGGGTTGCTGTCGATGAATTTCCGCATAAGATCGTTGTAACCCGCAACGATCACCACCAGTTCATTGCGATGGTCTTCCATCGCCTTAAGCAGAGTGTCGATTACCTCCTGGCCGAAATCCTTCTCCTCGCCGCCCTTGGCTAGCGTGTAGGCCTCGTCAATGAAAAGGACACCACCAAGAGCGGACTCCACTACTTGTTGGGTCTTGATCGCCGATTGTCCGATGTATCCGGCGACAAGCCCCGAGCGATCAACCTCGACAATTCGATTGGATGGAATGATCTCTAGCGCAAAGTAGAGGTCGGCAATGATGCGTGCAACCGTGGTTTTCCCTGTTCCCGGGTTGCCTGTGAATACGAGATGCTGTGAGAACCCATCGGCTACGCGAGTACCCCCTTTGGCGCGCGAGCGCTGGACGCGGATGAAATCGAAAAGGCGCTGTACCTGCTTCTTCACGCCTTTAAGGCCGGTCAAAGCATTGAGTCGCTTCAGTGCCGTCTCAAAATTTCCTGCTGAGCTGCCATCGGCCGGCAATGCTTCTCCGAGGGCACTCTCGACGTCGCCCGGCATGAGGGCCTGCAAATCTGATTGGGACGTGCTGCCCGCTGTAAACAACCGATGCGCTTGAGCCTCGATCACCTTTTCGAACAGATTTCTCACATAGCGCGCATTGCTGAAGCGCTGCCGTTGCGCTTGGATCTCTCGGCCAAAGATGACTCGCAAGCCGCTGTGAATTGATTCGCTTGCCACATAAGAATTCGCGTTGCAGAAACCCCCAAATATCGCTAGCAGTTCGTCAGGGGTGTAGTCAGGGAAGCGTATGTACCGGTTGAAGCGAGATTGAAGTCCTGGATTGAGTTTGATAAACGAGTCCATTTCTGCCTCGTAACCAGCAACGATCACCACCAACTCCTCGCGATGATCCTCCATCAATTTGAGAAGCGTCTCGATAGCCTCCCTCCCGAAATCTTCGCCACTACCTTTGGCGAGAGTGTAGGCCTCATCGATAAAAAGCACGCCTCCCAGTGCAGATTCGACGATGTCTCTGGTCTTTAAAGCCGTCTGTCCAACATAGGGTGCAACCAATCCAGCACGATCGGTCTCTATCACCTTGTCAGTCTTGAGTACGCCTAGCCGGCGATAAAGTCCCGCAATTATTCGAGCAATCGTCGTCTTGCCGGTTCCGGGGTTACCTGTAAAGACCAAGTGTCGCGAAGGCGAAACGGGTGTCCGCAAGCCCTTTTCTGCACGTAGCTTTTGAACCTGAATGTAGCTGGCTTGACGAAGAATTTCATTCCGCACGGTTTCAAGACCAACAAATTCCGCAAAGGCATCTTCTAGGAATTTCGCGACGGAATTATCGTCGTCCTCTGAATTTCGCAATTCACTTTGACCGTCCGCGCTTTGATTCAGTCTAGTCGGCAATGGCGAAACAGAATCGGCGGATGTTGCAGAGGATGCGCTTCGTCTGCGCAAATTCGTCAGGCGTTCTGCGGCTTTCACCAGGCCCTGCTTAGACGCGAGGCTGTACCAGTGGGCGGCCTCACGCTCGTCCTTGGGTACACCACGGCCCTCCTCATACAGCATGCCAAGGGCGGCTTGGGCAGATGCATATCCTTGATCGGCCGCGAGACGGAGCCAACGTACGGCCTCCCGCTCGTTTTGGGGCACTCCTTCACCTTCGGCGTACATGACGCCGAGCATGCCTTGGGCTTCCGCATACCCCTGATCGGCCGCAGCACGGTACCAGCGAACGGCCTCACGTTCGTCTTTGAGCACTCCTCGGCCTTTGACATACATATCGCCAAGGCACGATTGGGCAAATGCAACCCCCTGACCAGCTGCGAGACGAAACCAGCGAACGGCCTCTCGCTCGTCTTTGGGCAACCCTTCGCCTTCGGCATACATAGCGCCAACGAGAGATTGGGCGTCTGCATGCCCCTGATCCGCTGCAAGGCGCATCCAGCGAGCAGCCTCCTGCGCATCCCTGGGCACGACACGGCCGTCCCAATACATCGTAGCGAGCGCGACCTGAGCCCATGCCTCACTTCGATCAGCTACGCGGCGCAGCCACCGAACAGCCTCTCTCTCGTTTTCGAATTCCCCACGCATTTTTAGAAACAACCCGGCTAGCATGACTTGGGCGTCAGGATTTCCCTGATCTGCTGCAAGGCGGTACCAGCGGATAGCTTCGCGCTCGTCCTTGGGCACCCCTCGGCCTGCATCGAACATTGCGCCGAGGTTGAACTGAGCCCAGGCATGTCCCTGGTCTGCCGAGAGGCGAAACCAGCGGACTGCTTCGCGCTCGTCCTTGGGTACTCCATTGCCGCCTGCGTATAGCCCGCCGAGGTTGCCCTGAGCTGCAGCATCGCCTTGGTCGGCTGCAAGACGGTACCAACGAGCAGCTTCGCGTTCGTCCTTCGACACTCCACGACCAACGTGATACGCATAGCCGAGATTGCCCTGAGCCGGGGCATCTCCCTGATCTGCAGCGAGACGGAACCAGCGAACAGATTCGTTTTCGTCCTTCGGCACCCCTTGGCCGTTGAGGTGTCGCAACCCTAAGTAGCGCTGCGCAATAGCATCCGGACGGCGCGAAGAACTGCCCTCCGCAAGCTTGCGTAGCTCCTGAATGGACAACCCTTCGTACTTATTTGACGACATTCGTGCTTCAGCTAGACGCGGAAGGCGTAGCTGCACTCCCCGCAACATTCAACGTCGGATAGAGAGGTTGAACAGCATCCATAAGTACATTGCATGTGTTGATGGTCTCCGCCGTCGCTAATGGACCTAGCGTCCTAATCGCAAGCAGCCCCATGGTGGTGAGGACGAACCAGACTGACTCGGAAAGTGCAAGTTGACCAAGTACGAGATCGGGATTTTGCGGCAGAGTTAGGATGCGTTGCATGACAGCGTTGTTATGCTTGAATCCACAGAGAAAACTGTACTTTCCGTACTCCTCATCAATTCGCGCCGTATCCCACCCGCGCTCCGCTCCTGACTTCTCGACAACTGTCTTTACGGAGGCGATCGATTTCGTGGGATCGCTCCAGGCCAGGTACTTCTCTGCAACCGCGTCGGAGGAAGCTGCGTAGGTAAGAAAATGGGATTGTTCGAATAGGTTGGCCGCGGCGCTGATAGCTTGAAATCCGTGACCCTTCAATGCGAGTAGTTCGACTCCGCGCAACTCTTCGCCCAGCCTACGCAATAGCAAGCGTTGTACAGCAACCGATGCAGTACTGGGTCTCGATACAAAGTCTGCATGTTGCGCAACTCCAGCGACTAACGCGTGTGTTCTAGCACATACGTCTTCCAATTCTTTGAGCGCATCGCGGTGCTCAATGGCCCATTGCAATTCGATCGGCGTCCAGTAGTTATCCAAGTGGGCCTCGAATTCCTAGCTTTAGTCTTAGCGCTACCGCTACCACATGATGCATCCTCAAGCGGCCTTCAGTACCTCGACCTCGCGGTCGAGCTTGCCGGCGATGGCGTCCTTCGCGACCTCCAGGTCGTAGTGCGATTGCAGGTTCATCCAGAACTGCGCCTCCATGCCGAAGAACTTCCCGAGCCGCAGCGCAGTGTCGGCGGTGATGCCTCGCTTACCCTGGACGATCTCGTTGATGCGTCGTGGCGATACGTTAATGCCCTTGGCAAGTCGGTACTGGCTGATTTCCATCCCCTTGAGGAAATCCTCCGCGAGGACCACGCCAGGGTGTACCGGATCGAATTTGCGCTTGGCCATGTCGTTCTCCTTCAGTGATAGTCCACGATTTCGACCTCGTGAGCGTCTCCATCTTTCCATACAAAGCAGATGCGCCACTGGTCGTTGATGCGAATACTGTGCTGCCCTGCCCGGTCGTGCTTCAGCGCCTCGAGCCGGTTGCCCGGTGGGAGGCGCAGGGTGTCAAGGCGCGTTGCCGCGTGCAGTTGCGCGAGCTTGCGCCAAGCCACTTGCAGCAGCGTTGGCGGCAGCTTGCGCACGTACTCCCGGGCGAACACTCGGGCGGTGTCCTTGTCCGCGAAGGACTTGATCACGGGTAGATATTAACGCTACTCGTTATTAGCGGCAAGCGTTACGGAATAGTGAGAGTTTGACTTTGGCGGCGATACTGTACGAATATACATCATCGTCACAAGTTGCTTTCCTTAGTGCCCGAATAGCGGTCCCGGTTATCGGGAGGGCCGCAGCCAGGGCTGCCGGCGGCGCAGTCGCGTAAGACTGCCGGCAGGGGCAAGTCGTACTTCAGTGCTTACGCGCCGTCTTGTGGCTTCACGGTCATTTTGTGGAGTCGCCATGTCGCAGTGCCTCGTCGTTCGTCCAAGCTCCCCGGGTTCGGTCGCCCTTCTCGATCTACGGGATGGGAGGAAAGCTCACGGCCGGGACGGCCGGACAGCGAAGCGGCCGGACGACCCGGCACGTGCCTCTTCCCCCCGTCCAGTAATACGGGGGGAAAGTCCCCCCGGTCACTTCTTGGCCGGGATCGACGGCCTGCGCGCCCATGAAATCCCTTGGCTTGCATGAGGCTGGTGCCTTCCTTCGGATGCACCCGGAAGAGGTGCGCCGTCGCGCTCGCCTGGGGCTGCTTCCTGGCGCGAAGCCGGGGAAGCGTTGGGTATTCATCGAGACCGATCTTGCCGACTATCTCCGCTCGCTCTATTCTCCGGCTCGGCAAGCGTTGCGAGTGACTCCGGGAAAGGAGAACGAATGTCACTTCGTAAACGCGGAAACACGTGGTGGATTGATATCACCACGCCAAGCGGCCAGAGAATTAGAGAATCGGCTGAAACACCGAGCCGAAAGGCCGCGCAGGAATACCACGACCGCGTAAAGGCTGAGGCTTGGCGAAGATTCAAGCTAGGCGACAGGCCCAGGCGGACGTGGGATGAGGCAGCTCTGCGGTTTTTGAAGGAGTCCGAGAGCAAGGCGAGCCTCAAGGAGTACGAAAGGCAGGTCGCGTTCTGGACCGGGCACTTTCAGGGGCAGCCGCTGGATGCGATCACGCGGAACGGGACGGCGGACCTGCTCGAAAAGAGCAAGCCCAAGGCAAAGCCGGCCACACGAAACCGCTACATCGCGTGCCTTCGGGCGATTCTGATCAAGGCCGCTGGCGTGTGGGAATGGCTGGACCGCGCGCCTAAGCTGAAGATGTACCCGGAACCGAAGCTGCGCATTCGGTGGATCACGAGAGAGGAAGCAGAAACCCTGCTCTCGAATCTTCCCGAATGGCTTGCAGCGATGGCCCGGTTCTCTTTGGCGACAGGGCTGCGGCAGGCAAACGTGTACGGCTTGGAGTGGTCGCAGGTCGATCTGAAGCGCGGCGTAGCTCTGGTGCATGCGGACCAGGCGAAGGCGCGAAGGGCGATAGGCGTACCGCTGAACGAGGACGCGGTAGCGGTGATCCGCAAGCAGTTAGGGAAGCACCTGCGGCGCGTCTTTGTCGGCCCGGATGGCGGGCAGATCGATACCTGGTTCACCTATCCTGCACAGCAGGCATGGGTGGCGGGTTGCAAGCGGTCAGGCATTGAGAATTTCCGCTGGCACGATCTGCGACACACCTGGGCGAGCTGGCACGTTCAGCTAGGCACGCCGCTGTACGTGCTGAAGGAGCTTGGGGGCTGGGAAACGCTGGAGATGGTGAACCGCTATGCGCACCTCGCCCCCGAACACCTGAAGGCTCATGCAGAGCGGTTAAGCCTTACGGCACAAATTCGTCACAGTGACGAAGTGTCGGAGAAAACCGAAGTTGCCGTAAGTAGTTGAATAGTGGCGGAGAGGGAGGGATTCGAACCCCCGGAACTCTTGCGAGCTCAACAGATTTCGAGTCTGCCGCAATCGACCACTCTGCCACCTCTCCGCGGTCGAACGAGGCCGGAATTCTATCAGGGCTTGTTTATTTTTTCGGTTCCGCCCATGTACGAACGCAGCGCGGCGGGAACTGTCACTGAGCCATCTGCATTCTGGCAGTTCTCCAGGATCGCCACCAGCGTGCGGCCGACCGCGAGGCCAGAACCGTTCAGCGTGTGCAGCGGCTCGGTCTTGCCCTTGTCGTTACGGAAACGCGCCTGCATGCGCCGCGCCTGGAAGGCTTCGAAGTTGGAGCAGGAGGAGATTTCGCGGTAAGCGTTCTGGCCCGGCAGCCAGACTTCGAGGTCGTAGGTCTTCGCCGCGGAAAAGCCCGTGTCGCCCGTGCACAGCGTCACCACGCGGTAGGGCAGCTCGAGCTTTTTCAGGATCGCCTCGGCGTGCGCGGTCAGCTGCTCGTGCGCCTGGTAGGACTTCGCGGGGTGGACAAACTGCACCAGTTCCACCTTGTCGAACTGGTGGTTGCGGATCATGCCGCGCGTGTCTTTGCCGGCGGCGCCCGCTTCCGACCTGAAGCACGGCGAATGGCAGACGTACTTGAGCGGCAGCTTTTCCAGCGGCACGATCTCGTCGCGCACGAAGTTGGTGACCGAGCTCTCCGAGGTCGGGATCAGGTAGAGGTCGCGGCCCTCGAGCTTGAACAGGTCGCCCTTGAACTTGGCGAAGCTGGTGACGCCGTCGGCGCAGGCGCTGCTTACCATATACGGGGTGGTGACCTCGGTGTAGC
>Ga0247727_10007653_pt1 | contig 20422 bp, 19 predicted proteins | sample WisWelCaveWW1625_FD_202498 | JGI IMG/M metagenome (GOLD analysis project Ga0247727, IMG submission 202498) | Biofilm microbial communities from Wishing Well Cave, Virginia, United States - WW16-25 | ecosystem: Environmental > Aquatic > Deep subsurface > Groundwater > Cave microbial mat | place... | reverse complement strand
CTGCTCCAGGTAGCGCCCCAGGATCATCGCGTCGGCAATGTCCGAGACGTGGAACTCGTCGAAGCAGATCAGCCGATAGCGCCGGGCGGTGCGCGCGGCCAGCGCCGCGATCGGGTCCTCGGTGCCCTTCAGCTGGTCGAGCTCGCGGTGGATTTCGCGCATGAAATGGTGGAAGTGCACGCGCCGCTTTCTGACCAGAGGCACGCAAAGATAGAAGGCGTCCATCAGGAAGCTCTTGCCGCGGCCGACCGAACCCCACAGGTATACGCCCTTGGGCAGCGGCGGCCTTACCAGCAGGCGCTTGAGCGCGCTCGAGCGGCGCGCCTTGTAGGCGCTCCATTCCTCGTACAGGAGCTGCAGGCGCTCGACCGCGCGCCACTGGGCCGGGTCGGGGACGAAGCCGCGCTTGGCGAGGTGCTGCTCGTACAGCGAGACGACGCCGGAACTCAAATGTTCAGCGAGTCAGGAAAGCAGCGTCGCTGCTTTGCCCAGGACTTCCCGAAAGGTACGCTCCGACACGCGCCCCTTTCGTTTCGCGCGCCGCGCGCGCCAGTCGAGGCTGAGCAGCTGATCGGCGAGCGCCGCGCCAGCGACAGCGGCATCTCCCAGGATCGGTACCACGAATGGATAAGGCTTCACCTTGCTCGTGATCGGGCAACAGAGCATGAGGCCGCTGCGGGCGTTGTACGCAGACGGCGAGAGCACAAGCGCCGGCCGATGCCCGGCTTGCTCGTGCCCCTCGATCGGACTGAAGCTCACACAGACGACGTCGCCGCGCTCGGGAACATATTTCGGCGCTACCACGCTTCGCGCCCCTCGGGCTTGCCGAATTCCTCCTCCTTGTAGAGGTTCGCGCGAGTAATGCGCCTCACCAGGTCCTTGAGCTCATAGCGCGTCGCCTGCGGCGCGATCGGGGTGAGCACGATGCGGCCCCTCACCACCCGGATCTCGACCATATCGCCGGGCTTGAGACCCGCCTGCTCGCCCACGCCGCGCGGCACGCGCACCGCCAGGCTATTGCCCCACTTCTGCGCCTTGGTCTGCATGATCCGTCCTGTTCCGTGATGTATCTACGGCGTAGATACTACCAGACGCGGCGCTCGGATGTTCAGCGCGCGTGTTGGCGGAAAAAGGGAAAGCGCCTGCAGCGGAAACCTCAGCCGGTCCAGCGTCCGCGCAACTGTCTGACGTTGTCAAGTATGCGCCGCCCGAGCGAGGATTCGCGCACCTGTGCGACCACCTCCACCTTGTGTGCCTTGACCAGCTTTGGCGCCTGCTGGTAGACGAGGTAACGCTGTAGCGCGGCATGCACGTGGCCGCGCAGCATCTTCACGTTCACGGGTTTGTTCAGGAAACGGAAGAGCTGGGCCTGGTTGATCAGTTCGATGACCAGTTCGGAATCGGAAGCGCCGGTGACGACGATGGACAGTATCTGCGGATTCTCCTGCTTCAGGAGTTTCAGCATCGAGGTCAGCTGGCTCTGGCCGAATTCGACGTCTGTCACGACCACGGCAATTTCCCGCTTCTGCATCGCCGCCAGCGCCGCGTCGAGGTCGGCGGCATAGGCAACCGGACAGAGCTCGCCGATCAGTTCGCGCACGACTCGGAAAATCTCCTCGTCCTTGTCGAGCACCAGCACGCCGGCGTCCATGTGCCGGGGCAACTCGGCGGGCGCCGTCTGGGTGTCCGCGAGTTCGAGTGCGATGGTCACCGCCTCGACCACGATGGTCTGCAGTTCGGCCTTGTCCCATGGCTTGCTGATGAAGCGATAGACTTCGCCGTCGTTGATCGATCCGACGATGGCCGCCAGGTCGGAGTAGCCCGTAAGCAGCACGCGCACGCTGCGCGGCGAGATCTCGCGCGACTGGCGCAGCAGATCGACCCCCAGCATCGCCGGCATGCGCTGGTCACTGATGATCACGTGCATGAAGTGTTTGCGCATGAAATCGAGCGCCTTGTTGCCGTCGGTAGTGGTGAACACGTGGTAACGATCGCGGAACAGGGATTTGAGCGCGCTCAGTATCCGTTCCTCGTCATCGACCAGCAGCAGGCGCGCTTTTCTGACGCTTCTGTCCAGGCTGATGGCGCTGTCCCCGGCGACCGGCTGCACCAGGTCCTGCGCCGGCATCGCGCCGCCACGGGCAGCCGGCGCGGCATGCAGCAGCCGCGCCGCGCCCAGAAGCGCGGCGCCGGACGCGGCGGCGGTTTTCGGCGCCGGCGGCCTCGCATCGAGGCTGAGCGAAACCTCGATCGCTTCGCGGAGCGCCGCGGAAAACTCCTTCGCGCTCGCAAAGCGCGCGTCTTTCTTCTTTGCCAGCGCCGTCTGCAAGACCCGGTCGATCAGCGGTGACAGGCTGGAATTGAGCCGGGAAGGATTTTCCGGAACCTGGTTCAGCGCCTGCTGCATGACTTCGACCGTGCCGCCGGCGAACGGCTTCTTTCCGGTCAGGAGTTCGAAGGCGATTACGCCGATGGAATACAGGTCCGCCAGCGCATCGACTTCGGCCCCGAGAAACTGCTCCGGCGCCATGTAGTGCAGCGTGCCGAGCACATCGCCGGCCTGCGTAAGCTCCGAGGTTTCGGTGCGGGCTATGCCGAAATCGCTGATCTTGATGCGCCCGTCGTTGTTGATCATGATGTTCGAAGGCTTGATGTCGCGGTGCACGACGCCCTCGCTGTGCGCATGCCCGATGCCGTCGAGCAACTGACGGATGATTTCCCCGCTTTCCCGGATTTCGTAGCTGTCGCCCTGCGACAGATGCTGCTGCAGCGTCTTGCCGTTGACCAGCTCCATGACGATGTAGGCGATCTGATCGTCCTCGCCGTAGTCGTATATCTGCACGATGCGCGGATGCACCAGCCGGCCGGCCGCGCGCGCCTCATGCCGGAAACGGCCGACGACGTGTTTGAGTTCTTCCGGGTCGAGCGAGGCTTTGGTGATCACCTTGATCGCCACCCCGCGGTCGATTGCGGCATCGAAACCCTTGTACACCACGCCTACGGCGCCGCGCCCGAGTACGCCCTGGATTTCGTACTTGCCAATTCTTTCGGGCAGCATCACGTGTTACTGACTACGTGTCGATCTGCGCATCGGCGGGTGGCTTCAGCGGCAGGTGAACGGTGAACAGGGTGCCCCTGCCCATCTCGGACTTCACGTCGATCCGGCCTCCGTGCTGCTGGATGATCTTGTAGGAGATGGAGAGTCCGAGGCCGGTTCCCTTGCCGATCTCCTTGGTACTGAAGAACGGATCGAAAATCTTCGGCAGCACCTCGGGCGGAATTCCCCTGCCGTTGTCCAGCATGTCAACCGCAACGCCCTCGCTCTCCCTGCGCGTCTTGAGCGTGATGGTGCCCCTGGCGTTTTCCATCGCCTGCGCGGCATTGGTGATCAGGTTCAGGAATACCTGGTTGATCTGCGACGGGGAGCACACGATGGCGGGTATTTCTCCGAAGTGGCGTTCCACGGTGACCGACTTGAGCAGGTGCTTGGCAAGCAGCAGGGTGCTGGTGAGCCCGTCATTCAGGTTGAAACGGGTCACCTTGCTGCGATCCAGCCGGCTGAAGTCCTTGAGGTTGCCGACGATCTCCGCCATCTGTCCGGTGCCGTACACCCCGTCATTCACGAGCCCGGACAATTCCTTGACCACGTCTTGGCTCTTCAGCGTCGAGACATGCTGCGAGACCACCGAGAACTGGCGTGCCAGCTGTTCCGGATTCGCGCCGTCGCCGGCCTGCAGCAGGGTGAGCAGCTGTTCGGTCTCGCCGAGCGCGGTCCCCAGTGCGGGCAGTTTTTCGGCCACCATCCCCAGGCTGTTCGTGACGTAGGCGAGCGGCGTGTTGATTTCGTGTGCCACGCCCGCAACCATCTGCCCGAGAGAGGACATTTTTTCTGACTGGATCAATTGCGCCTCGGACTCCTTGAGGTGGCGCAGCGCGTCCGACAGCTCGCGGGTGCGCTCCTGCACCCGGTGTTCGAGGCCGACATTGGCCGCCCTGAGTTTGGCGCCCAGCCATCCGAGCAGGATCAGCAGCGACCCGGCATAGGCAATCAGGTACACGCGGAACAACTCCTTGCCCTGCAGCGTGGTCTCGAGTTCGCGGCTGAAGGAGAAAGTGAGGCTGTGCAGGCGTGGTCCCGAAGTCAGGAGTGCGATCTGCGCGACCAGTTTCTGCCCGGCCGGCTTGTGTTTGAGCAGCGCCTGGCCGGCGTCGCGGGTCTGTTCCGCCTTGGCCCGAAGCGCTTCGGGCATCGCGGCCATGGCTTTGTGCAGCTCGCCGAGCGCGGCTTCGATGCCGCGGAACTGCGGCTCCTGCGCGAGCCAGTAATAAAGCGGCAGAACCTCATCCGATAATGTGGACACCTCAACCTAACGCTGGACGCTTCTCGAGCGTAACCAACAGCCGTCATGTGCCCGCTGGCGGCTACGCACACAGGACCAGCTCTTCTCCTCTGGAGGGCAGGTTTTCTTTTGCCGGCTGAGCAGCGTTAGTATCTAGAGGGTGCACGGGGGGCATAACTGCTGAATCGTTCAGAAAGTGTGTCCACTAAATCGGATGAAGATCAGGCGCGCCAGCCACCAACCGGTTGAGCAGCGACTCGAGCCCCGGCACTTTGACCTTGAGCTGCGCTGCCTGCGCGCCGAGTTCCATCGCGTTGCCCACCAGCGCATTCAGGCCCGCTTTGGCGGCCGCGTCCTCGACGTTGAATTCCTCCACCAGCCGGGCCTTTTGCATGATCGCTTTCGCCAGTTCGGGCAGGTTGGCACTCAACACCGAGGCGGGATTCTTGCCTGCCGCATCGCCCAGTGCGCGCAGCGCCCTTTCGGCAACGGAACGGCGATCCACCGGCGGCAGGGCCGCCGCAACCGGTTGCAGGCTCGCCCGCAGCACATCGAAATCCCAGCGGCCGTCAATTTCCTTCAGATCGCGCAGCAGGCCCAGGATTTCGTTCTCGTCCCGCAAATCCACCGCCTGCGTCTTGTCGTACAAAAACACCAGCGTGGCGATCAGCACCAGGGCGACCACGCCAAGCAGGATGTTCTGCATGGTTTCCGATTTGTTCATCTTCCGTGTCTCAAGAACGGCGTGATGGTGAATTCTGCCTGTATTTGCCGCGATCGGGCGAGCGAAACCGGCAAAGCCTCGAACCGGGTATCGGTCAAGGTTTTCACTCTTCCGGCAGGCCGGCGCGCCGGATCCCATCCAGCAGGCGCTCGCGCTGCTGCCGAAACGCGGGGCGGTCGAACATCATTTCAACCCGATCACCGAGGCGTTGAAACTGCGCCCCGACTTTGCACTCGCCGCCAACAACCTGGGATTTGTGTACTACAAGCAGGAGAAATACGCCGAAGCCGCGCGCTGGTTTGAACACACCATCAAGATCGATCCTTCGCGTGCGCTCGCCTACTCCAATCTGGGCGATGCCTTGCTCAAGCTCTCGCGCCAGGCCGATGCGCGGCGCGCCTACCAGCGCATTCCGAAAATCGCTCCCGGCACCCGACTCGCCGCCTATGCCGCCGAGAAGCTGCGCGAACTCGGGACCGGAAGCCCGGACGCGAAGGCTGCCCCACCCACCGGCAAAAAAGGATAGGACAACTCATCGGCCCGCTTACGCCTGCGCAAGGAGAACGAGAAAACCGGACGCTCGCGCGCGGCAGGAGAGCGCGCGGTCAGGCGCGCGACGCGGCGCTCTTCGCGGCGGCCTCGCCGATCTCGGCGCGCAACAGCCCGAGATCGCGCAGTTGCCGGTCGCTGAGGATGTTGAGCTCGCGGATCGTCTGCCGGGTCCTGAACCTCGCGACCAGCGACGCGACCTGCGCGCGGACCGATGCCCAAGCCGCACGGCGAATCTCGGCTTCCAACCGGTAGAGTTTGAGCGACCGAAGCCGCGCGGGCTGCGGGGTGTTCGATGTGGGTTGCATGATTGCCTCCTCGGGGGTGGGATCCGGAGGCGGGGACCCCCGTGATCGCGAGGCGAGTATGCGGAGGCCGGACTTAAAAATCGCTCACGGATCGCGGAACGGGCGCCTGGCGTCGCCGTACGGCCGGAAAAACCGTGTCGCAGCTCGGGCTTACGGACGCCGGGCCGGACGAGAGCCGGGCGACGACCCGACGGTCGTGCTGCAGCGCCGCAAGAGACTTACAAGCGACTCACACGCGACTCACTGGTCGAGGGCGCGGGAACGAGGCGCTACGCCAACACGTCCAGCGTGTGCTTGACCGCTTCGGTCTCGGCCGATGGCGCCAGCCCCAACACGACGGACAGCAACTCCCGGCAGCGCCGGTAGGCCTGCAGCGCAGCCGCCGGTTGCCCGAGCTCCCGGTGGCAGATCATGAGACCGCGATACAGGCTCTCGGCGAGGTTGTCGAGCTCGAGCGCCCGGCTGTGCAGCGCGACGGCGTCGTCCCAGCGCCCGGCCGCCTGCAGGCGCAGCCCGACCGCGAGTACCGTGCGCACGAACATCGAGCGGAGCCGGTCGCGCAGATCCACGGCCCAGGGCGTGTCCTCCTCGCTGGCGAGGAAATGTCCCGGGTACGCGCCGAGCAGCGCGCGGCCGATGCGCACCATCTCGTCGACCGGCGCGTTGGCGGCGACGTCGACTCCGCGCGCCATCGCCTCGAACGCCCAGACGTCGATCCAGCACTGTCGCCGGTCCAGTGAGAGCTTGCCCTCGACGAGCAAGAGCGCGGTGTCAGCGTGCAGCAGTTTCCGCAGCCGGTAGAGCGTGGTGTCGAACGATCCCTTCGCCGCATCGCCTTCGGCATCGGGCCATAGCGTCGCGGCGAGCCGTGCGGCGTCCACGCCTTCGCCCCCGAGCGCAACGAGGGCTTTAAGGAGATCAAGGGGCTTCTTCTGCGCCTTGCCGCGGACTTCGAGCGGGGCGCCGTCGCGCGCGATCGCGAAGCGGCCGAGGGTGCGGACCGCGAGCGGCCAGGGCCAGGCGTCGCTCGCCGGCGCTCGCGGGCGCAGCCGGAGCCGGCCCACGACCTCCCGCGCGAGCTCGACCTCGATGCCGTTCGCGAGCGCGAGCTCCACGACCTCGACGAAGAGCGCCCGGCTGAGCAGCGGCCGGCCGATGATGCACCGCGCGTCGCGCGCGAGGCGCATGCCTTCGCGCAGATGCGCGAGCGCGTCCCCGGCGTGGCCGAGGCGATGCTCGGCCACGGCGAGCAGTTGCAGCACCGGGGCGAGCACGAGCGTCCCGTTGTTCTCCCGCGCCGCCGCGACCGCGCGCTCCAGCGTCGCGCGCGCCTGCTCGTTCTCCCCGCGCGCGAGCCGGACGATTGCGAGATTCGCGACCGACTGCGCGAAGCCGATCGAGCGCGGCGTCATGATCGCGGCGAGCTCGGCGGCGATCGACCAGGCGCCGTCGAGGTCGCCGCACGCGAGCCGCGCCAGCGTGCGGAACTGCAGAATGTTGCCGCGCATTCGCGTCACGAAACTCGGGGTCTCGCTCAGGCGCTCGTCCCACTTGCGCACCGCCTCGGCGTCTCCCGACACCAGCGCATGCCGCAGCTCGAAGAGCAGCGGCCCCGCCTGGTCGAGCGGGTTCGCCGCGGGATCGGCCCGGAGTGAGGCCGACTCGGCGTGCGCGGCCTCGAACGCGCCGCTCAGGAACGGCTCGATCGCCTTCGCGGTGTGGAACGCATATCGGTCGCGGATCGACACGCCCGGCGCCGTAGCGTCGCCCCCTGCGGCGGCAAGTACCGCCCGCATCGCGGCGATGTCGCCGGCGTAGGAGTAGGCGAGCCCGGCGAAAGCCGCCATGCGCATGCGCTCCGCCGGCGCGGGCGATTCGCGCGCGAGCCGGTCGGCCCGTTCGACCCACGCCAGCCATTGCGGGTCCCGCGCCGGCAGGCGGTAGTCGGCGTTGAAGTTCTTGATGATGCGCGCCTCGACCCGGGGGTCCGCAAGCGGCCCGTGGCGCTCGTATTGCGCCCGGACCTCGGCGAGCAGGGTCTCCAGCTCGGCCGCCGAACCGGCGGTCTGGAACATCCACCCGCGCGCGGCGCACGAGCCGACGAGATCGCCGGCGGCGTCGAACAGCGCGGCCGAGCGCTCGAGCGCGCTGCGAAACGCCGCATCGCGGGCCACCGCCTTGCACAGTCCCAGCCACAGGAGCGGCCAGGGCGCGGCGGCGACGTCGGCGGCCGGCAGCGCGTCGAGCCACCGGCGCAGCGTTTGAAACCGAGCGTGCTCGACGAGCTGGTCGGCGTGGCGCTCGATCAACGCCGCGAGGCCACTCCAATCGGCGGTTTCGATCAGCAGCTCGGCCGCGGCCGCCAACTCGCCGCCCTCCTCGAGCTGCGCGGCGGCGCGTCGCTTGAGCGTGGCGAGCGCGGCGGCGTCGAGCGCTTCGGCGGCGCGAGCGGCCAGGAACTCGCGGAACAGCGGGTGGTATTCGTAGACGGTCTCGGCGCCGGGCCGGCGGTCGGTGAAGAAATTTTCGGCATGGAGATCGGCGAGGATGCGTGCGGCGCGCGCGTCGCCGGTCAACGCCCGGGCGGTGGTCGCCGTCGTGCTCGGCAGGAACGCCGTGCGGTACAGGAACGCCTGGGTGGCCGCGGGAATCCGCGACCAGACCTGGCTCGCGAAATAGTCGAATAGCTGGCGCGGCGGCTCGCGCTGCGCGTCGCGGAGATCGACGCCGCGCGGCGCCGCGCGCAGCATCAGCACCATTCCTGCCGCCCAGCCGCGGCTCATCGCGAGCAGCGCGGCAACGTGCTCGGCGTCCTCGACCCCCCGGCTGCGCGCGAGCGCCGCGGCCTCCTCGGGCAGGAACTGCACCTCGCTCCAGTCGATGGTCGTGAATCCCGGGTTCAGGCTCCACTTCGCCAGCGCGGCGGGCGGCTCGGCGCGGCTGAGAACGACCACCCGTGCACGTTCGGGAAGGTGATCGAGGAGCGCGACTACCAGATCGTGGAAGCGCGCATCGGCGGCGACGTCCTGGTAGTTGTCGAGGACGATGACGATAGGCGTCGCGAGCCGCGCGAAGAACGCCTCGAAGAAGCGCCGTGCGAACGCCTCGAACGCGGCGTAGTCCGCCGCAGTGAACGCCGGCAGCGGCGCGCCGGGGCCATCGCCGACCGCGAGCCGGAGATAGTGCGTGCAACTCGCGAGATCCGCGTCGCTCGCGTCGACCTGGTACCAGAGGCAATCGAGCCCGCGCGCCTCGACGTAGGTGGAGACGAACGAGGTCTTGCCCGCGCCGCCCGGGCCGCCGATCCAGGTGATCCCGCGCTCGGGGGCGCGATCCAGCCGCGCGAAGAGCCGCTCGCGCTGGATGAGCCCGCTTGCGGCAGGACGCGTGAGTTTCGCGGGCAGGGACTGTCCTGCCGGCGCAGGCGACTGCCGCGACCGCCGCCGCGAGGACGTCGTGCTCTCTCGCCGGGTGCTCATGCGATCGCCGCCGATGCGGGGAGACCGGCTGAACGATAGAAGAACTCATCAGCCCGCTGCACGCTCATGGTTCTCGCGCGGCGGGACTCCGCGTTGCGCCAGGTCGGTTCGCGACGGATCTGGCTTGTCATGTTTACGCTCCGCGCCGTACCCGCTTTACTCAAATGTTGAGTGCACGCTTATCGACGGCGAGGGCCGCGTCCTTCATCGCTTCCGACAACGACGGATGGGCGTGGCAGATCATGCCGATGTCTTCGCTCGAGCCGCGGAACTCCATCGCCACCACCGCTTCGGCGATCAGCTCGCCGGCAAAAGGTCCGATGATGTGCACGCCGAGGATTTCGTCCGACTTCGCGTCGGCGAGGAATTTCACCATGCCGCTGGTGTCGCCCAGCGCACGCGCGCGGGCATTGGCGGAGAACGGGAACACGCCGGCGCGGTAGTCGACGCCCGCCGCCTTCAGCTGCTGCTCGGTCTTGCCCACCCAGGCGATCTCCGGAGTGGTGTAGATAACCCAGGGGACGGTGTTGAAATCCACGTGCGGCTTCTGTCCGGCGATGCGTTCGGCCACCGCCACGCCTTCTTCCTCTGCCTTGTGCGCGAGCATCGGCCCGCGCACCACGTCGCCGATCGCCCAGACGTTGGCAAGGTTCGTACGGCAGTCCTCGTCCACCGCGATGAAACCCATCTCGTCCAGCTTGAGACTCACCGAGGCGGCATTGAGCCAGTGCGTATTCGGTACCCGGCCGATCGACACGATGAGCCTGTCGAACTCCAATGTTTTGGATGAACTATTTTGTGCAGTATATTGAACCGTAACGCTTTTCTTTGAATAATAAACCTTGGAGACCTTGACCCCGAGCTGAATTTCCAGCCCCTGTTTGGCGAACACCTTGGCCGCCTCCTTCGCGACCTGCTCGTCGGCGGCACCAAGGAATGCCGGCAGCGCCTCGAGGATCGTGACCTGCGACCCGAGCCGGCGCCAGACGCTGCCCAACTCGAGTCCAACGACCCCCGCGCCGATGACGCCGAGGCGCTTGGGCACCTCCGGGATCGCGAGCGCCCCCGTGTTGCTGAGGATAAGGTTTTCGTCGAACTCCGCCCCGGGCAGCGCCCGCGGGCTGGAGCCGGTAGCGACGATGACGTGGGTAGCCAGCAGCGCTTCCTTTCCTGCGGAGATCTCGTAGCCCTCGGCGCCCGCCTTCACGAAGCTGCCGCGCCCGTGGAAAAAAGCGACTTTGTTCTTGCGCAACAGGAACGCGATGCCGTCGTTGCTTGCCTTCGCCACCTTGTCCTTGCGCTTGAGCATCTGCGCGAGGTCGAGCTCGAGGCCTTTCACCTTCACGCCGTGCTCGGCGAAGCCATGCCCCGCCTGCTCGAAGTTCTCCGAGGACTGCAGCAGCGCCTTGGAGGGAATGCAGCCTACGTTGGTGCAAGTGCCGCCGAGCGCGGGCTTGCCGTCCGTCCCGCGCCAGTCGTCCACGCAGCCTACCTTCAAGCCGAGCTGCGCCGCGCGGATGGCGGCGATATAGCCGCCGGGACCGCCGCCGATCACCACCACGTCGAACGACTGCGCCACCGTTCAGATCTCGAGCGCGAGGCGCGCCGGGTCCTCGAGCGCTTCCTTCATGGCCACCAGCGAGAGCACCGCTTCCCTGCCGTCGATGATGCGGTGGTCGTAGGAGAGCGCGAGGTAGTTCATCGGCCGCACCACGACCAGGCCGTTCTCCACCACAGCGCGCTCCTTGGTGGCGTGCACGCCGAGGATCGCCGCCTGCGGCGGGTTGATGATCGGCGTCGAGAGCATGGAGCCGAACACGCCGCCGTTGGAGATGGAAAACGTGCCGCCGGTCAGGTCTTCCAGCGCCAGCTTGCCGTCCTGCGCCTTCTTGCCGTACTCGGCGATTCTTTTCTCGATGGCGGCGAAGCCGAGCTGGTCGGCGTCGCGCACGATGGGCACCACCAGGCCGCGCGGGCTGCCGACGGCGACGCCGATGTCGAAATAGCCGTGGTAGACGATGTCATTGCCGTCCACGGAGGCATTCACGATTGGGTACTTCTTCAGCGCGTGCACCGCCGCCTTGACAAAGAAGGACATGAAGCCCAGGCGCACGCCGTGCTCCTGCTCGAAGCGCTCGGCGTACTTCTTGCGCAGGTCCATCACCGGCTGCATGTTGACTTCGTTGAAGGTGGTGAGGATCGCGGCGCTGGACTGGGACTGCAGCAGGCGCTCGGCGATGCGCGCGCGCAGGCGCGACATCGGCACCCGCTGTTCCGGCCGCCCGGACAGCACCTCCTGCACGCCGTGCGGCGGCGCCGGCTGCGGCAGGGGTGCCTTCGCTGTTGGCGCCGGCTGCGCCAACACGTCCGCTTTCGTGACGCGGCCGTCGCGGCCGGTGCCTTGAACAGTCGTCAGGTCCACACCTTTCTCCGCGGCCAGCTTCCTCGCCGCGGGCATCGCCGCGGCCTGCGAAGGCTGTGGCGCGGCGGGCGCTGGTTTCGCGCCTTCCGCAGAAACGGCGGAAGGCGCGATCGTGGAAGGGCGGCCTTCGGTGTCGATCCTGGCGATGACTTCGCCCGCCACCACGATGCCCTTTTCGCCTTTCAGGATGCTCACCAGCACGCCGTCGGCGGGACTGGGCAGCTCGAGCACCACCTTGTCGGTCTCGATATCGATCAGGTTTTCGTCGCGCTTCACCGCCTCGCCCTGCTTCTTGTGCCAGGCGAGCAGGGTCGCCTCGGCGATCGACTCGGAGAGCTGCGGCACTTTCACCTCGATCAGCATCCGCGCCGCCTTACCTCGCGCTGCCCTGCACCGGCATGACCAGGTTGTCGGTGAGCGGGGCAAACGCCGCGGCTACCAGTTCCTTTTGCTGCTCGGCGTGCAGCGACAGGTAGCCCACCGCGGGCGATGCCGAGGACTTGCGCGTGGCATAGGCCAGCACCTGGTCCGGGCGCATGTGGCGCAGGATGTAGTGCTGGATGCGGTGCCAGGCGCCCTGGTTGCCCGGCTCCTCCTGGCACCACAGCACTTCCCCGGCGTTGGCGTAGAGGTTGATCTGCTGCTGGAAGTCCTCGTGCGGGAACGGATAGAGCTGCGCGATGCGCACGATGGCCATGTCCTTGAGCCCCAAGTCCCTGCGCGCCGCCATCAGGTCGAAGAACACCTTGCCGCTGCACAGGATCACGCGCTTGACCTTGTCCGCCCTGACGCTCTCGTCCCATTCGGCGTTGACGGCCTTGAACTTGCTCTCGGCGAACTCGGCCAGCGGCGACACCGATTCCTTGTGCCGCAGCAGGCTCTTGGGCGTGAAGATGACGAGCGGCTTGCGGTAGGGGCGGATCATCTGCCGGCGCAGCAGGAAGAACATCTGCACCGGCGTCGCCGGGATGCAGACCTGGATGTTGTAGTCGGCGCACAACTGCAGGAACCGCTCCGGGCGCCCCGAGGAATGCTCCGGCCCCTGGCCCTCGAAGCCGTGCGGCAGCATCATCACCATGCCGCAGATGCGGCCCCACTTCACTTCGCCCGCGGCGATGAACTGGTCGATCACCACCTGGGCGCCGTTGACGAAGTCGCCGAACTGCGCCTCCCACACCACCAGCTCGTTCGGCTCCGAGGTCGAGTAGCCGTACTCGAAGCCGAGCACCGCTTCTTCCGACAGCACCGAGTCGATGACCACGATGTCGCCCTGGTTGGGCGCGATGTGCTGCAGCGGGATGTAGCTGCCCGCGTCCCACTTCTCCCGGTTCTGGTCGTGCAGCACGGCGTGGCGGTGGAAAAAGGTGCCGCGGCCGCAGTCCTGGCCGGAGATGCGCACCGCGTAGCCGTCCTTGAGCAGCGAAGCATAGGCGAGGTTCTCGGCCATGCCCCAGTCCACCGGCAGCTTGCCCTGTCCCATCAGGCGCCGGTCGGCGATGATCTTCTCGACGCGCGGATGCAGCTTGAAGTCGGGCGGGATCGCGGTGAGCCGTTGCGACAGCATCTGCAGGTCGGCGAGCGGCAGCATGGTGTCGTCGTTCTCGTTCCACTTGGTGTTCCTGTATTTCGACCAGTCCACCGCGAACGGCGGCTTGAAGTTGAAGAGAATGGTCTGGTTGGTGTTGTGGCCGCCGTCCATCGCCTGGCGGTAGTTAGCGGCCATCCTGTCGGCCTCGTCCGCGGCGATCACGCCCTGCGCGGCGAGCTTGTCGGCGTAGAGCTTGCGCGTGCCGGGATGCGCGTTGATGATCTTGTACATCAGCGGCTGCGTCACCATCGGCTCGTCCTGCTCGTTGTGGCCGAGCTTGCGGAAGCAGACGATGTCCACCACCACGTCCTTCTTGAACTTCGCGCGGTAGTCGAGCGCGATCTCGATCGCCATCACGCAGGCTTCCGGATCGTCGCCGTTGACGTGGAAGATCGGCGCCTCGACCATCTTCATGACGTCTGTGCAATACAGGGTGGAGCGGCTGTCGCGCGGGTCGGAGGTGGTGAACCCGATCTGGTTGTTGACCACGATGTGCACCGTGCCGCCGGTGCCGTAGCCGCGCGTGTTCGACAGGTTCAGCGTCTCCATCACCACGCCCTGACCGGCAACCGCCGCATCGCCGTGGATCAGCACCGGCAGCACCTGATCGCCGCCGCGGTCCTTGCGGCGGTGCTGGCGCGCGCGCACCGAGCCCTCGACCACCGGGTTGACGATCTCGAGGTGCGATGGATTGAAGGCGAGCGTCAGGTGCATCGGCCCGCCGGGCGTGTTGATGTCGGAGGAGAAGCCCTGGTGGTATTTCACGTCGCCGGCGAGCAGCGCGTCGTCGTGCTTGCCCTCGAACTCGCCGAAAAGGTCCTTGGGCATTTTGCCCAGCGTGTTCACCAGCACGTTCAGCCGCCCGCGGTGCGCCATGCCGATCACCAGTTCCTGCACGCCGGACGCGCCCGCGCGCTGCAGCAGGTTGTCGAGCACCGGGATCAGCGCTTCGCCGCCTTCCAGCGAAAAGCGCTTCTGCCCGACATAGCGCGTGTGCAGGTACCTCTCCAGGCCCTCGGCCGCGGTGATCCGCTCCAGGATGTGCTTGCGGTAGTCCGGAGCGAAGCTCGGCCTGGAGCGGCTCGGCTCCAGGCGTTCCTGGATCCAGCGTTTTTCGGCGCGGCTGGAGAGGTACATGTACTCGACGCCGAGCGTGCCACAGTAGGTTTCCTGCAGCCCGCGGATGATCTCGCGCAAGCTTGCCTGTTCCGCTCCCATGAACGTCCCGGTGTTGAACACCGTGTCCATGTCGGCTTCGGTCAGGTCGTAATAGGCAGGCTCGAGCTCGACGATTTTCGGCCGCTGCTGGCGCTTGAGCGGATCGATGTCGGCCAGCAGGCAACCGCGGAAGCGGTACTCGGCGACCAGCTGGATCACCGATACCTGCTTGCGGTCGAGCGCCGCGGCGGGCGCGGGCCGCGCCGCCCCCGCTCTGGCGCGCTGTGCGAAGGACGCCACGATCGGCGCATGCGCCACGTCGCGCGCCGGCTGTCCGGCCGGCGCCGGCAGCTGCTGCAGCCGCTCGAAGTACTCGCGCCACTGCTGCGGGACTGCCTGCGGGTCCGCCAGCCAGTCCTCGTACAGATGCTCGACGAACGGCGCGTTGCCGCCGAACAGGGTGGAGTTCGCGAGGAACTCTTTCATCATGGCATCACCTCCGGCCCAGCGGCACCACCTCGCGCCGCTGCGCGCCCTTGTACAGCTGCCGCGGGCGGCCGATCTTGTACTCGGGGTCGGCGATCATCTCCTGCCATTGCGCGATCCAGCCCACGGTGCGCGCCAGCGCGAAGATGCAGGTGAACATCGACACCGGGATGCCGAGCGCACGCTGCACGATGCCCGAGTAGAAGTCCACGTTGGGGTAGAGCTTGCGGCTGACGAAGTAGTCGTCCTCCAGCGCGATTTTCTCCAGCGCCATCGCCAGCTTGAACAGGCGGTCGTTGTGCAGGCCGAGCTCGTTCAGCACCTCGTGGCAGGTCTCGCGCATGAGTTTCGCGCGCGGGTCGTGGTTCTTGTAGACGCGGTGGCCGAAACCCATCAGGCGCACGCCGGAGTTCTTGTCCTTCGCCCTGTCGATGAACTCGCCGATCCTGGAAACATCGCCGATCTCCTCCAGCATCTGCAGGCAGGCCTCGTTGGCGCCGCCGTGCGCCGGGCCCCACAGGCAGGCGATGCCCGAGGAGATGCAGGCGTAGGGGTTGGCGCCGGAGGAGCCGGCCAGGCGCACCGTCGAGGTCGAGGCGTTCTGCTCGTGGTCGGCGTGCAGGATGAAGATGCGGTCGAGGGCCCTCACCAGCACCGGGTTCACCTGGTACTCCTCGGTCGGCACCGCGAACATCATGCGCATGAAGTTCGCCGTGTAGGACAGGTCGTTCCTCGGGTAGACGAACGGCTGGCCCATGTTGTACTTGTAGGCCATGGCGACAATGGTCGGCAACTTGGCGATCAGGCGGAACGCGGAGATGGTGCGGTGCTGCGGGTCGTTGATGTCGAGTGCGTCGTGGTAGAAGGCCGACAACGCGCCGACCACGCCCACCATGGTGGCCATCGGGTGCGCGTCGCGCCGGAAGCCGGTAAAGAAGCGGTTAATCTGCTCGTGCACCATGGTGTGGTGCGTGACGATGTCGACGAACTCGTCCTTCTGCTTCTGGCCGGGGAGCTCCCCGTTCAGCAGCAGGTAGCAGACCTCGAGGAAGTCGCAGTGCAGTGCCAGCTGCTCGATCGGGTAGCCGCGGTACAGCAGCACGCCGGCATCGCCGTCGATGTAGGTGATGGTCGAATTGCAGCTCGCGGTCGAGAGGAAGCCCGGGTCGTAGGTGAACAAGCCCGACTTGCCGTAGAGCGTGCGGATGTCGATCACATCCGGTCCGATGCTGCCGGAGAGCACCGGGAACTCGAGCTTGCGGCCGTCGTGCAGGGTAAGCGTCGCTTTCTTGTCCATGCCTTCCTTCCTTAACTGGCGCGCAATCGCGCCACGATGCCCTCGAATCTCCCTTCGTAGCGGTCGCTGCGGCCGCTGACGATGTCCCACAAATCATGGTCCTGCAGGTCGAGCAGGCCAGACAGCTCCGCGTCCTCCGGACTGCTGCGCAGGTAGCGTTCCAGCACCAGGTCGAGCTCGAGCAGACCGCGGCGGCACTTCCATTTCAAGCGTTCGCGCTCGACCCGTTCCATCAAACGATCCGCCTTACCATGATTTCCTTGATCTTGCCGATCGCCTTGGTCGGGTTGAGGCCCTTGGGGCAGGCGTCGACGCAATTCATGATGCTATGGCAGCGGAACAGGCGGTAGGGGTCTTCGAGGTCGTCGAGCCGCTCACTGGTGGCCTGGTCGCGCGAGTCGGCGATGAAGCGGTAGGCCTGCAGCAGGCCGGCCGGGCCGACGAACTTGTCGGGGTTCCACCAGAACGATGGGCAGGCCGTCGAGCAGCAGGCGCACAAGATGCATTCGTACAGGCCGTTCAGCTCCTCGCGCTCCGCGGGCGACTGCAGCCGCTCGCGCTCCGGCGGCGGGTCGTTGTTGATCACGTAAGGCTTGATCGAGTGGTACTGCTTGAAAAACTGCGTCATGTCCACGATCAGGTCGCGGATCACCGGCAAGCCCGGCAACGGCCGCAGCGTGACGTGGTCCGGCAGGTCCGCGATCTTGGTGACGCAGGCGAGGCCGTTCTTGCCGTTGATGTTCATCGCATCCGAGCCGCACACGCCCTCGCGGCAGGAGCGGCGAAACGACAACGAGTCGTCCTGCACCTTGGCCTTCACCAGCGCATCGAGCAGCATGCGGTCCGCATGCTCCAGCTCGATGACGTAGTCCTGCATGCAAGGACGCTCGTCCTTATCCGGGTCGTAGCGGTAAATGGAAAGTTTCATCAGTAGGTGCGTACTTTGGGCTCGAAGGTTTCTACGCTCATCGGCTTGAGGTGCACCGGCTTGTAGGCCAGCCGGTTGCCTTCCTTGTACCAGAGCGTGTGTTTCATCCAGTGCTTGTCGTCCCGCTCCGGGAAATCGCTGCGCGATTGCGCGCCGCGCGATTCCCTGCGCGCCTCGGCCGAGACGATGGTCGCCATTGCCGCTTCCACCAGGTTGTCCAGCTCGAACGCCTCGACGCGCGCGGTGTTGAACACTTTCGACTTATCCTTGAGGCAGGTCCTCTGGGCGCGCGAGGCGATTTCCTTCACCTTGTCGATGCCTTTCACCAGATCCTCGGGAAAGCGGAAGATTCCGCAATGCGCCTGCATGGCCCGCCGCAGGTCGTTGCCGACGTCCGCCACGCGCTCGCCTTCGGCGTTCGCGTCCAGCCGCGCAAGCCGCGAGCGCGACAGCTCGCCGGCGTCCCTGGGCAGGTTGCGTTGCGGGCTGGGCAACAGGCGAATGTCCTTGATCACCTGTTCGCCCGAGGCCTTGCCGAACACCAGCAGGTCGAGCAGCGAATTGGTGCCCAGGCGGTTGGCGCCATGCACCGATACGCAGGCGCACTCGCCCACGGCGTAAAAGCCCGGCACGATGCTCTCCGAGTTGGCGCCCTCCGGCACCACCACCTGCCCGGTGTACTTGGTCGGTATCCCGCCCATCTGGTAGTGCGCCGTGGGGACCACCGGGATCGCCTCGCGGACCGGATCGGCGTTGGCGAACTTGATGGCGATCTCGCGGATGCCCGGCAGGCGCTGGTTGATCACTTCCGGCCCGAGGTGGTCGAGCTTGAGCAGCAGGTGGTCGGCATCCGGCCCGCAGCCGCGCCCCTCCTTGATCTCGGTGGTCATGGCGCGCGACACCACATCGCGGCTGGCGAGGTCCTTGGCGTTGGGCGCATAGCGCTCCATGAAGCGCTCGCCGTCCTTGTTCAGCAGGTAGCCGCCCTCGCCGCGCACGCCCTCGGTGATGAGTATCCCGGCGCCCTGGATGCCGGTGGGATGAAACTGGAAGAACTCCATGTCCTCGAGCGGGATGCCCGCGCGCGCCGCCATCCCCAGGCCGTCGCCGGTATTGATGAAGGCATTGGTGCTGGCGGCGAAGATGCGCCCCGAGCCGCCGGTGGCGAACAGGGTCGCCTTGGCCTGCAGGATGGAGACGTTGCCAGTCTCCATCTCGAGCGCAGTGACGCCGATCACGGCACCGTCCTGCGGGTCGCGGATCAGGTCGAGCGCCATCCACTCGACGAAGAACTGCGTGTTGGCGCGCACGTTCTGCTGGTACAGCGTATGCAGCATGGCGTGGCCGGTGCGGTCGGCGGCGGCGCAGGAGCGCATCGCCATCTTCGCGCTGCCGTAGTCCTGCGTGTGGCCGCCGAAGGGCCGCTGGTAGATTTTGCCGTTCTCCAGCCGGTCGAAGGGCATGCCCATGTGTTCGAGCTCGACCACCACTTCGTTTGCGCGCCGGCACATGTACTCGATCGCGTCCTGGTCGCCGAGGTAGTCCGACCCCTTCACGGTGTCGTACATGTGCCAGTGCCAGTTGTCCTCGGTGGAATTGGCGAGCGGCGCGGCAATGCCGCCCTGCGCTGCCACCGTGTGCGAGCGCGTCGGGAATACCTTGGTGAGCACCGCCACCTTGAGATTGGCGCGCGCCAGCTCCAGCGCCGCTCGCATGCCGGAGCCCCCCGCCCCCACCACGATCGCATCAAATCTGCGTACCGGCAGCGCCAGGCTCATCGCCAGAGAATCTGGACGGTCCAGCCGAGGGTGCCGGCGATCACCAGCAGCACCGCGACTTCCAGGGTCAGGCGCGCGCCAGCCGGTTTCACGTAATCCATCAGGATGTCGCGCATGCCGACCCAAGAGTGCCAGGCAAGACTGACAGCGAACAGCAGCGTCGCGACGCGTATCCAGCCCTGCGCGAACAGGTCTTTCCACACCGGGTAGGTGATCGGCACGCCGCCGACCAGGGCCACCAGCAGGATCACCGTGTACACCGCCATGATCGCGGCGGTGATACGCTGGGCCAACCAGTCGCGCAGGCCGAAGTGTGCCCCGGTGACGACGCGCTCTACCATAGCTTCACTCCCAGCCACGCGGTGAGTGCGATGCTTGCCACCAGCACGATGACGCTGGTGAGCCGGGCGGTGGCCAGGTCCACGCCCTTGTCCAGGTCGAGGAACAGGAAGCGGATGCCGGCGCAGAAATGGTGGCAGTAGGCCCAGACCAGCAGCAGCAGGGATATCTTCACCAGGGGCAGCCCCGCGGCGCGGCGCACGGACTCGAAGCCCGCCTCGGAAGAAAGGCTGCGGTCGAGCATGAACAGCAGCCAGAGCACGGCGAGGAACAGGAGCAGCCCGCTGATCCGGTGCAGGATGGACACCCAGCCCGGGAGCGGCAGGCGGATTTCGAACAGGAGCGCGTGGAGGCTTAGGTACTTCGGTCTTGGTTTTCTTATTGTCGCGTTCGACATCGGAAGTGTGGCGCACGGGGCGACCGATAACGATTATAGCGCCGTAGCGCATTGATCGAGTTCCCTCGGTGCACCGCGTTTCGACTGCGCCCTGCGGTAGAATTGCAGGCCTCATTAGTGCAAGGGGCCGATGCAGGTCATCACCCCGATCGAAGATGCACACAGCGTGCGGCGCATTCTCGAGAATTCCCGAATTTGGCGGCGAGGTGTTGCCGCGAATCGGATCCGATGGGCGCTTTCTGGTTTACGGTTTTTAACGAATTCGAACTTAAAGCTTGACTGCACTGCGCTGGTCAAGAAGGATAATGTGCATGCGCCGGCTACAGGCGGGGTTCACCCTGATCGAGCTGATGATCGCGGTTGCGATCATCGGCATCCTCGCGGCCGTGGCACTGCCGGCGTACCAGGCTTACCTAGTGTAGTGTCCAACAAATACCTGGCATTATTGCAAGGGGTCGTCTATCATGAATCATGTCAAGGACGGCCCGACCTTTGATTCTGGCAGACCGCGAGCGGGGACAGCTTGAGCAGTGGTTGGCGGCGCATGGAACACCTCAGCAAGTGGCGCTGCGATGTCGAATCGTGCTGGCCGCCGCGGCGGCGCAACCGAATTTGACGATCGGTATGCA
>Ga0247727_10007652_pt1 | contig 20426 bp, 16 predicted proteins | sample WisWelCaveWW1625_FD_202498 | JGI IMG/M metagenome (GOLD analysis project Ga0247727, IMG submission 202498) | Biofilm microbial communities from Wishing Well Cave, Virginia, United States - WW16-25 | ecosystem: Environmental > Aquatic > Deep subsurface > Groundwater > Cave microbial mat | place... | reverse complement strand
CGACGCTGTTCATCAGGTCCTGCGGGCTGAATGGTTTGGCGATGTAATCGTCCACTTTTGCAATGTGCAAACCCAGCACCCGATCTATGCTCTGCGCCTTCGCCGTTACAACGATGACTGGAATGTTTTTCGTTTTTTCATCGGCTTTTATTTGCTGATATACTTCCCAGCCATCCATCTCTGGCATCATCAGATCGAGCAAAACCAGGTCGGGCTTTTCCTCGCGGATCATTTTCAACGCTTCCGCGCCGCCGGTTGCTCCCTTAACTTCAAAGCCTCGGCGGCCCAGAATCAGTCGCATCAAATCAATCATTTCCGGTTCGTCTTCAATGCACAAAATGGATTTTAGCTTTGCGTTCATACCATAAAACCTGCACAAAGTTTACCATAAAGTAAAACCGATGAAGATAATGACATGGAATATCAATGGACTGCGCGCCGCGCTCGGAAGGGGAGCGTTGAATCCGGTATGGAAACAAAAACCGGACGCCCTTTGCCTGCAAGAGATCAAGGCGCGTCCCGATCAATTGAATGACGAGCAGCGAAATTTTTCAGGATATGACGTCGTTTGGAATCCGGCACAAAAAGCGGGCTACAGCGGAGTGGCGACATTTTTGCGGACTCCTCCGCTTGGCACTCAACTGGGAATGGACGCGCCCCGCTTCGATGTGGAGGGACGCATCATCTCTACGCTTCATCCTGGTTTCCGTCTATTCAACGCCTACTTCCCGAGTGGGACTCGCGGCAAAGAGCGCGTGGACTACAAATTGGATTTCTATGCACGGCTACTTGAAATGTGCGACGCGCTTCATCGAAAAGGGGAAAGCATCATCATCACTGGCGACTTCAACACAGCCCACACGCCGATAGACCTGAAAAACGCAAAGCAAAACGTGAAAACATCCGGGTTCCTGCCTGAAGAACGCGCATGGGTTCAGAAATTCCTTGACCACGGCTTTGTGGATATGTACCGTCACCTCTACCCGGAGCGCGTCCAATATACTTGGTGGACTTATGTGAATTCTGCCCGTCAGCGGGGCGTCGGCTGGCGGCTTGACTACTTTCTCGTTTCAGAGGCGCTGGTTCCGCGCGTGAAAGATGTTGTGATCCACGATGAAATCCCAGGCTCCGATCACTGCCCTGTGGAACTGATTATCGAGTAAGACCGGTGTACCAACCCGCGTCCCGAATGAGGGGATTATTAGAGAATTATATAAAGATTTCCGAGGCACTATTCCTGAGGTGTCCTCATTGGTATAATCTCCGCTGGAATTATTAACTGGAGGCACAGTGAATCCTAGAAGTCAATCTTTTGTCGTTACCTTTCTGTTGATCGTTGCGGCGGTTGCCATGGTTGTTATGGCGGTGAATAACCGGTCTACCTCGGAGGAGGAAACGCTCACGATCAATGAAGTTGCAGGTGGAATCATGGCGGGGGAAATTTCCCGCGTGGTTATTGAAAACGACGGTAGTTTGCGCGTGATCTATAAAACGGGGAACGAAGAAAGAACTCAAACGGGTATTGCCACATACAAAGAATCGGGTGCGACGCTGGTTGAGCAACTGGTCAGCCTGGGCGTGACACCTGAACAACTTTCCGATGCAAAGGTCAAGATCGAAGTGGAGGCTCCGTCCGTTTGGTCGGGCGCGCTCGGCGGCTTTCTTGTCTATCTTCTGCCGTTATTGCTCATGGTGGCTGTGTTCTGGTTCATCTTTCGCCAGGCACAGGGATCAAATAACGCGGCGATGTCGTTCGGTAAATCCCGCGCGCGCATGTTCAGTGGCGAGCATCCCACGGTCACATTCCAGGATGTGGCTGGCATCGAAGAGTCAAAACAAGAGCTGGCAGAGATCGTTGAATTTCTCAAAGAACCCCAGAAGTTTATTCAACTCGGAGCGCGCATTCCAAAGGGCGTTCTGCTTGTCGGTCCTCCTGGAACCGGAAAGACTCTATTGGCAAAAGCCGTCTCCGGTGAAGCCGGCGTTCCTTTCTTCTCGATCTCGGGTTCTGAATTTGTGGAAATGTTCGTGGGCGTTGGCGCCAGCCGGGTCCGCGACCTGTTCGATCAGGCAAAACGACATTCCCCCTGTATCGTCTTCGTGGACGAAATTGACGCGGTCGGTCGTCAGCGCGGGGCAGGGCTGGGCGGTTCTCACGATGAACGCGAACAAACCCTCAACCAGATGCTTGTCGAAATGGACGGCTTCGATACAGACACGAACGTTATTATTATCGCCGCGACCAACCGTCCCGATATTCTGGACCCGGCGCTTTTGCGTCCCGGTCGTTTTGATCGCCGAGTCACCCTCGACCGCCCCGATATGAAGGGACGCGAGGCAATCCTAAAAGTTCATGTCAAGGGCAAGCCATTGGAACCCGGCGTTGATCTCGGAACTCTTGCGCGCGGCACACCCGGATTCGTCGGCGCTGATCTTGAAAACATGGTTAATGAAGGCGCGATCCTTGCCGCACGGCGCAACAAGAAATCAATCGGTCAACCTGAATTGGAAGAGGCAATCGAACGCGTCGTGATGGGACCGGAACGCAAGTCGCGTTTGATCTCGGATGAAGAGAAGCGCATCATTGCCTACCATGAGGCTGGTCACGCTGTCGCGATGAATGCCACCCCCGAAGCGGATCCTGTTCAAAAGATCACCATCGTCGGTCGCGGACAGGCTGGCGGACTCACCTGGTACCGCCCCGATGATGACCGCCTTCTGACCTCCCGCAAGAAAATGACTGCCGCGTTGGTCGGGCTACTCGGTGGACGCGTGGCGGAAGAACTTGTCTTTGACGATATTACCTCCGGCGCCGCCAGCGATATAGAACGCGTAACACAGATGGCGCGTACCATGGTCACCCGCCTGGGCATGTCCAGCGAAATGGGACCGATGATCTACGGTCAAAAAGAGGAAATGATCTTCCTTGGGCGCGAGATTTCAGAACAACGCGACTACTCCGAAGCGGTCGCCGTAAAGATTGATGCCGAGGTCCGCAAGATCGTGGACGATGCCTACAAGGTCACGCGGAAAGTGCTCACCAAGTATCGTAAGGAACTCGATGCCGTTGCGCAAAAATTACTCGAAGTAGAATCGCTCACGCGCGAAGAGTTCGAAAAAATCTTCCCGCCGCCATCCCCCAAGAAAAGCGGTACCCCGCAGGTGGCGTAATGGTGTAAGTGCAGAGGTAGACGCGTAGACAAGTAATACAAGTAGACAGGTAAAACAAGAGCCTCGCGTTTCGCGGGGCTCTTTCCTTGTTTACTTGTGTGCGTGTTTCCGTGTTTACTTTCCGCCTTCCTTATGCTGTCTCACCAATTCACGCCGTAGAATCTTTCCAACCGTGGTCTTTGGCAATTCGCTCCTGAACTCGATATGAGTGGGGATTTTATAGGGCGCAAGGCTTACTTTGCAAAATGCCTTGACTTCCTCTTCGGTCAAAGTTTCGCCGGGCTTCAAGACAACCCACGCCTTGACCGTTTCGCCGCGGTTCGGGTCTGGGATGCCGCCAACGCCCACCTCCAAAACTTTCGGGTGGGCAGAGATAGCTTCCTCCACTTCGCGGGGCCAAACCTGGAAGCCGCCCGGCTTGATCAATTCCTTCTTTCGGTCAACAATATAGAAATAGCCATCTTCGTCCATGCGGACGATATCGCCGGTGTACAGCCATACCTTTCCATCTTTATCTTTACGAAGCGAATTTGCTGTCTCAGTTGGCATGTTGTGATAGCCCTTCATCACCTGCGGACCATTGAGGAGAAGTTCGCCGATCTCGCCCTGTGGCATGTCTGTCTCGCCGTCATCGAGGCTGACGATTCTGCACTCCATGTTGGGCAGCGGCATTCCGATCGAACCGGTCTTGTTTTCACCAAGCATTGGATTGCCATGTGTGCCTGTGGGCGCTTCGGAGAGTCCGTACGCTTCAAAAACCTTACCGCCCGTTAATTTCTCAAATTGTTCTTTTGTCTCGCGCATCAGCGCGGCGGAACCTGAAATACAGACTTTGATGGATGAAAGATCATACTTGCCTGCTTTCACATCAGGATGGTTATTAATACCGTTGTACAACGCAGGTACGCCCGGGAAGATCGTGGCTTTATACTTTGAGATATTTTTCAACACATCATTCAAATCGCGCGGGTTCGGGACCATCACCAGGGTTGAACCAGCCGCCATCCCAAAACTGAGTCCCGCTACCATGCCATACACGTGGAACAACGGTATTGCCATCAACACCACTTCCTTGCCTTCTTCCAGACCAACCACCCATGACTTAATCTGCAATGTATTCGCCACCACATTGCGGTGCATTGCCACTGCGCCTTTCGAGACACCCGTGGTCCCGCCTGAGTATTGGAACAAAGCCGTATCATCGGGATCAATTTCCAGTTTGGGACGAGGCGCTCCTTTATATTTGGCGATCAAATCCTGCAGCCACATCTCGCCTTCAGCCAGCCCGCCTTCGACTCTGAATCCGCCTTTCTTTTCGCGCAGCAAACTGAACAGGATGCGCGTGATCGGAGGCAGGGTCTCTTTGAGATTTGTCGCGATGATCTTTTTGATCTTTGTATTGGGTTGAGCTTTCTTGATCGTCTTATAAAAATTTGTCATCACGAACATCACTTCGATGCCCGCGTCGTTTGCCTGATGTTCGATCTCGTGCGGCGTATAAAGCGGATTGGTCGCCACCACCACGCCGCCCGCCTTGAGAATTCCGTAATACACCATCACAAATTGCGGTGTGTTCGGCATGAAGATTCCCACGCGGTCGCCTTTCTTCACGCCCATATCAACCAGCGCGGCGGCAATGCTGTCGGAGATTTCATTCATCTCTTTGAATGGTATCTCCGCGCCCTTAAAAACCGTACAGGCGCGGTCGGGATATTTGCGCGCAGACTCATCGAGAAAATGAAACAGCGGCGCCCTTGGAATTTCAATGGTATGGGGAACCCCTTTGTCGTAATGAGCAAGCCATGGTTTATCGTTCATAATGTCTCCTCTTTTACTGATGCTTCGAGTATAGTCAATGCAGATTCAAAAGTCAACCAGTTTATTGCTTTAGCCGCCGTCCCTCGCGAAGCACTCCTATGGAGCCGTGGCGTATCAATGCGACTTACGAATGTGCGCCTCAATCTGGTCAACAACTCCATCTTCGACTTTGAACCACTTAATATTTGGATCAGACTCCTTGAACCAATTCGCCTGCCTGCGGACGAAAACCCGCGTCGCGCGACGAATAGCCTGCTTCGCCTCTTCAACCTTTATCTTCCCCTCAAGCGCTTCCGCACATTCACGATACCCAATCGCGGACAGCGTTGGCAGGGCAGGGGAGTATCCCTTTGTCAGCAAACTTTTCACTTCATCCAGAAAACCATTTGCAAACATGGATTCGATTCGTTCATCAACTCGTTCATACAATTCCACGCGTGGACGAGTCAATCCAATCGTGACGAGGTGATAAAGTGATTCGCTTTGCCCGCGTTGTTCCGAGAATTTTTTTCCTGTCGTCATAATGACTTCCAACGCGCGGATGGTTCTTCGTACATTGCGCGCATCAATTTTTTCTGCGGCGGCTGGATCGAGGCTCTTAAGTTTGTCGTGTAGCCAATTTATCCCGTTTTCCTCTTTCATTCGTTCCAATTCATTCCTCAATTGTTCGTCAGGCTTCACTTCGGGCGGCGTCCAACCTTCGGTGACGGCGCGGATGTATTGTCCCGTGCCGCCGACCAGAAACGGAATTTTATTTCGTGTATGAATGTTCGCAATTGCCTCACGCGCTTTCTGTTGAAATACCGCGAGACTCAAAATTTCACCTGGATTCGCAATATCAATCAAATGATGCGGCGCGCGTTCTTGCTCTTCGCGCGAAGGCTTCGCAGTGCCAATATCCATGCCGCGATAGAAAAGACGTGAATCCGCGGAGACGATCTCGCCATCCAGCCGCTCCGCGAGTTGAATCGCGATCTCTGTCTTGCCTACCGCTGTGGGACCGACGATGAGAATAAGTGATGGCTTATTGAATCGCATTTTCAAAATGAGTAATCTTCGGTGCTGACCCCGGCTTTCCTTCAATTGAAAGCACATCAACTTGCCAGTGGTCAATTTCATGCTCCGCCGCGTAATGGCTTGCCGCGGCGAGCATGTGTTCACGCTTGCGTGGGGTGATGGATTCTTCGGGCAGTCCCATTTTATTCGACGTCCGAGTTTTGACTTCTACGAAAATGGTGATATCGCTTTGTCTGGCGATGATATCAATTTCGCCATAGGGCGTGCGAACATTGCGTGCGATAATTTCGTAGCCGCCTTCCGCCAAATAATCTACAGCAACCTGCTCGCCCCATTTGCCAATACGCTGGTTGTGAGTTTTCATGCAGGGTATCCAAAGACTTTTCGATGTTTACGAAAACTGGGCACTTAAAATAATTTTTGCAATGACACGGGAAGAATCCGGTTGACCCACCCTTTTAGCTCTCGATTTCATCTCATCAACGATCTCTGGGTTTTCTGTCAAATACTTTATTAATTTTGCTGCCTCTGTTGGATCCTCTCCGTTAAAGGCCAGCCCGTGCCGCGCAAGAAATTCCGCATTTACCCCTTCCTGCCCCGCTCCTGGTTGCGATACGATTATACACATCCCTCGGGCAAGCGCTTCTGCAAGTATCAATCCTCCCGGTTTGGCAATCAAAATGTCATTCGACATCATTAATTTAGGCATGTCGTTAACGACCCCCAATACTTTAATTTTATACCTTGATTTTTCCTGGAAAGATGCGACATTTTTTCTAAGCTGTTTTTGATGACCGGTCACGATTGTCAGGTCAATATTATTAACATCGTGCCGGACCAACGCCTCTAATAATTCAGAAAAATAACTCCTCAAAACCATGTAGCCGCCGCCTCGTAAACCCCCACCTATAAGAAGTAATTTCAGTATATTGCTGGTAGGTCGGACGTACGCCACCCGAGGGACCTCTTTGATAGGTATACCAGTTATGTGAATCGTTTGGGGAGCAATTCCGTGATAGATCATTGTGTTTTTAAGTTCGTTGCTGGCTACAAAATATCCATCAACCCCCTCGGTGGGCCAGAGAGAATGAGCGCCAAAATCTGTCACTACTCCGAAAACTTTTCTTACAAACGACCGCTTTTTTAGACCCACTGCAAGGATACAAGGTAAGACATGAGTTGTAATGATGACGTCAGGATTTTGGTTATCGAACTTTTCAATTAGAAAATTTTGTAACAATTTTGTGTCGGTGATCCACTGATATGTATCGTATGTAGCTTTGCGCCTCCAGGCAAGGTCATACGCGCCTGGCGCAATTGTTAGCGAAACTGCCTGTAAGATGTTGAGTGCAGACGGCAATATGTCAATTGTGTCTGCAAACAAATCTTCAGCAATAACTTTTATATTAGGATTTTCCTGGTGCACAGCATTTGCCAAAGCCTCTGCGGCAATTTGGTGCCCCGATCCTATTGATAAGTATAAAATGGCTATTTCATTGTTGAGCAACATGTGAGTCCCTTTTTGTTCAACTCAAGGATTTTTTTGATGATTATTGTAAGCTTTTTTCCAATCCAGCGGTTTAGCGCGCTGTATTGATTTCTGGAACGAAGATAATTAATCTTATTCCAATACTTCCGCTTAGCCAATTTGGTGTGGGCATATTACGAGGGAACTCTTTGATATTGGTAAGTTTTCACTGAATCTTAGAAGCAATGGAAAGTTGTGTCAAGGTGGAAAATGCAAAGTCGTTATGACCCTCTGTGGAAGGATACAATACACTTCATACCCCGCGGTTTCAAGGGCTTGTTCAAGTCAATATAACTTGTGATATCGCTGACATAAGGCTTGTACGTGTCCGCCATCATTCCGATTCGCATGAATCAATCGTACAGGTTTGAAGGGCGGATGTCAAGGCATATTTCTTTTTTAGAATATTTGTGCTAGAATAAAAATATGGCACTCATCACTATTTCACAACTTACAGCTCGACGTTTCATCCTCGGCAAACAGGGACTGTGGCCCGGTCGGCGGTGGAGAGGGAAGAAAGGCACCGCGCAAGCCATCCGCACGTGTGAAGCTGTGCAATTGGATCCATTGAATGTTGTGGCGCGTAGCCAGGATATTGTTTTGCACAGCCGCGTGCTGGATTACAAGCCAGAATATCTGTATAAAGTCGCTTACGAAGACCGCGAGTTCTTTGATTATGGCGGTTGGCTGGCGATGTATCCGATGTCTGATCTGCCGTATTGGCGTTATCACATGCAGAAGCACGGTCATGACAAGCGCATCGAAGGTTATGTGCTGAGTCATGAGCCATTGTTCGAACAGGTGCGTGATGAATTGCGGAAGCGCGGTCCATTGGGGAACCGCGATTTCGAAGGAAACAAAATCGGCTTGTGGAATTATCGCGGGCGGAAAGATACATCGCTGGCGCTGTATGATATGTGGCTTTCGGGCGAGTTGATGATGCATCACCGTAATGGGTTCAGCCGCGTGTATGATTTCCGTGAGAATATCGCGCCGAAAGAATTTGATTATGTGGCGAGTGAAAAGGAAGCGGAGGAATTTTTTGCGCGCAAGGCTGTGTCGTTTGTAGGGTTGAAGCGCGAGTCACAGATGAGAGGTGAGTTGCGCGGTTATCTTCGCCGAGATTATTCGCCAAACGAGATAATGAATCTGCTTGTGGAGTGGAAAGAATCTGGGATGTTTGAGCAGGTCCAAATCGAGGGAGGACGCGAGACCCATCTCGTTTTGAAAGAAGATGTCGCGGCGTTGGAGTCGCTTGAGAAGGGGAAAGTCCCCAAAGGATGGAATCCTAAAGAGACGACCACGCTGGAGGAAGTCACGTTTCTTGCGCCGTTGGATATTGTGAGCGCGCGCGGACAGGCGAAGAAGTTATTTGATTTCGATTATGTCTGGGAGGTGTATGTGCCAGCGCACAAGCGCCGCTGGGGATATTATGTTTTGCCAATTTTGTACGGCGATGACCTAGTGGCGCGGCTTGACCCCAAACTCGACCGCACGACGATGACACTGGAGATCAAAGGTTTCTGGCACGAAGACGACGCGCCCGTGAAGGATGCTGATTTTGCGAACGCGCTGGCTAATGGATTGATTCGATTCGCGAAGTTTGTGGAGGCGAAAAAGATAGATATTGCCGCGATCAAGCCAGTGGGGTTGAGGAGGCACTTGAAGAAAGTGATCGGTGAGCAGTAATTGGTAAGTAGTGTGGGATTATTTTTGTTTATAATGAGATGCATCGAATGGAAGGAAAATATTGATGCCTGCGCCTGACAAGATAAAACAACTGGTTGAAACATTCGAACAAAACCTGAATGAATATCACACTCACAAGAACGAGACGGAATTACGCCGCCAGTTTTTGGACCCGTTCTTTGACGCGTTGGGCTGGGACGTGAGCAACACCAAAGGCTATGACGAACGTCGCAAGGAAGTGGCGCATGAACTCTCAGTTGAAATTGACGGACAGCAAAAGAAAGCGGATTATGCCTTTCGCACGGGGACCGATAAATTTGATTTTCTCGTGGAAGCCAAGAAGCCTTCGGTAAAAATTGAAAGCAACCCCGATCCTGCATTTCAAGTGAGACGTTACGGCTGGAGCGCGAAACTGCCGATCAACATCCTCACGGACTTCGAGCATTTCGCGGTCTATGATTGCCGCGTGAAGCCGAACCACAAGGACAAAGTTACCACAGGGCGGATCCTTTTATTTCATTACAAGGAATACGCGGAGAGGTGGGACGAGATTGCGGCGTTGTTTTCCCCCGACGCGATTCGCAAAGGCGCGCTGGATCAATACATCGAAGGCGCAAAGGGGAAGAAAGACATAGCCGACGTTGACGATGATTTTCTGGCGGAGATCGAACGCTGGCGCGATTTGCTGGCGCGCAATATCGCCAACAGAAACAAGGACAGGCAGTTAAACGAAAGCCAGTTGAACTACGCTGTGCAAATGACGATTGACCGCATTGTGTTTTTGCGCATTGCGGAAGAGCGCGGCATGGAAGAGTACGGACGTTTGAATGCCCTCACCCTACCCTCTCCCAGCGGGAGAGGGGAAAGCATATATTCCCATTTGAAGCAGTATTTTCAAAAAGCGGATGAGAGATACAATTCGGGGCTGTTCCATTTCAAGGCGGAGAAAGAACGCAAAAATCCAGATACCGTCACATTTGGTTTGCAGATAGACGATAAAGTGTTGAAAGACATCATCGAGAATCTGTATGAGCCGAAAAGCCCGTACGCGTTTGCCTACATCCCTGCGGATATTCTCGGTTCGGTGTATGAGCGTTTTCTTGGCAAGGTGATCCGCCTCACCGCAAGCGGACAGGCGAAAGTGGAGGACAAGCCCGAAGTCCGCAAGGCGGGCGGAGTGTATTACACGCCGACGTATATCGTTGAATACATTGTCAGGAACACGGTGGGGAAACTCTTGAACCCTCTCCTCTCGGGAGAGGGCAGGCGTCGTGCTGAGCCTGTCGAAGTAGTGAGGGAAGACTCCGATTCCCCCCTCACCCCTAACCCCTCTCCCGCAGGGAGAGGGGGACTCACTCCCAAAGAGGCTTCCGATTTAAAGATCGTTGACCCCGCCTGCGGATCAGGCTCCTTTTTGCTTGGCGCGTATCAATATTTGTTGAACTGGCATTTGGATTGGTACGCCCAAAACGACCCTGACAAGCACTTGAAGAATAAAGTGTTGCTGACGCAGGACAACAAGACCTATCGCTTGAGCATGAACGAGAAGAAGCGGATTTTGCTCAACAACATTCACGGTGTGGATGTGGACCCGCAGGCCGTGGAAGTGACCAAGCTGAGCCTGCTCTTGAAAGTGGCGGAAGACCCAGGCCAGTTGAAGATGTTCGAGGAGGGGCACATCCTGCCTGATCTGGGAAATAACATCAAGTGCGGGAATTCCTTGATCGGCATGGATTATTTCGACGGGCAAGTAGTGACGGACGTCGAAGAAGTAGCGCGCGTGAATCCATTTGACTGGAAGAGTGCATTCCCTGATGTATTCAAGCGTGGCGGCTTTGATGCTGTGATTGGAAATCCGCCTTGGGGAGCCACACTCGAATCAGAAGATGAAAAGTATTTTCATGACACATACAATGTTGGGAAAGCATCGACGATAGATACCTATTCATTGTTTATAGAACGATCTGTTCAGGAATTGAAAACCGATGGACTTCTTGGATATATTGTTCCCGACACTTTTTTGCGTAAAGATGATCTTTTCCCTACAAGAAGTTTTTTACTTGAAAAAACATCGATTGTTGAATTGGTTGAAACAGGTCCTGTTTTTTCACAAGTTAGAGATACATGGTGTCTTGTGTTTGTTGTACGAAGAAAAACGCCATCTTCAAATTATATAACTCATCGAAAAATAAGCCGTTTCATCACGGCAGCAGAAGATCGACTCGAAGTGTTTGGTAAAGAACAATGGACATCTGAAACTAATGTAAGGCAGTCAGTTTGGATAAATAACCCTAAGATGATTGTTGGATATTGTGCGACGGAGGATGAACAAAAGCTAATCTCCAAACTTGAAAGTTTCCCTGCTTTAAAAGAGTTGAACTCGCTATATAAAGTTTCGCGAGGGGAAGAAGGCAGCAAGTTTGCATTGACACCTGATGATGCTGGTAATTTTTACATGGTTATCCCTAAAGATGTAGAAAGATATAGTGTTGATGTTGGGCTTAGAATTAATGAGAAAAGCCTGACTAATACAAAGGTATCTAATTTATATAAGCACCCTAAAATCTGGATTATTCGTATTCAAAAGATGAGATGGATACAAAGAGTTGTTTGTGCTTTTGATGATCGGATTAGTTCTGCTGGAATGAAAACCTTACAAGTAATAGTGTCGGCTAGCGATGACTCTTCTAGCTTGAAATATTTGTCTGCCTTATTATCTTCTCGACTAATAAATTTTTGGTGTATCAACTATTTAGCAGACGATATGAATCAATCGTACTTGGAAAGAATTCCTATCCGTGCTATCAACTTCTCCGACCCCGCCGAAAAAGCAAAGCGCGATCAAATGGTGACGCTCGTCGAGCGCATGTTGGCTCTGCACAAGACTCTCGCCTCCGCGGCAACCGCGAAAACGCCGCAGGAGAAAGAATCCGTGCAGAGGCAGATCGAGTCCACGGATCGGGGGATTGATAAACTAGTCTACGAGTTGTATGGGTTAAACAATGAAGAGATTGGAATTGTGGAAGGGAAGTAAATCGATCAAGTTATCTTTGTATAAATGTGCTTATCAAAACAAAGGAGTTGTTATGGGAAAAGTTATCTATGACATCAGTATGTCCCTGGATGGTTTTATTGCCGGCGCAAACGCCCGACCGGAGGCAGGGTGGGCCGGATTGGGTGATGGCGGTGAGCGATTACACGATTGGGGATTTAACAGTACAGATCCGCGCAACCTCAAAGTCGTGGAGTCGTGGGCGGCCACGGGTGCGACTATATTTGGCCGCACCACGTACAACAATTCAATACTGAATTGGGGAGCAGACGGGCCAACCGGCGCTGCTCGCCTGCCAACGATCATCCTTTCGCACAGCGTACCCCAAGACATACCCGATGGTGGTGTGTACACGTTTGTTGATAGCCTTGAAGCCGCGCTTGAAACAGCGAAAAAATTGGCAGGCGATAAGGATATCGGCATCGCTGGTGGGAACATCGCGCAGCAATTCCTCTCACTCGGCTTGGTTGATGAAATCTTTATCCACCTCGTGCCCGTGCTGTTCGGCAGCGGCGCGCGTCTGATTGATGACCTGGGCGGCAAGCATGTTCAGCTCGAAACGACAGAAGTGATCGAAACAAAAGAGGCGATCCACCTGCGGTTCCGCGTTATCAAGTAGGAGAAAGGGTACATTATGAAGCAAACACAATTGACCCAGTGGGAAGCAATCAAAATCGGGCTTTTACTTTCTGCTGGTGTTACTTTCCTGTTTTTGATTATCCGGCCAGACAGCCGGTACTTCACTATCTTTAGTGTGAATGCTATACTTGTAGTTATTCTATTCGGCATCACAGGCGCCCTGGCAGGCAGGTTTCTTTCGAGAACCCGGAAAGGAGCCTGGTTAGGTGCGGGGATCACGCTCTTTCTGTTGTTCTGGTGGCTTTATACACTTGCATCCAACGTGCCACTAGATTAGTTTGGCTAAGGAGAACCGTTAAAATGGCGATAAAGAAGTCAAAGAGCCCGGTCATACAGTGGTTGCTTGATTCTGACCCTTCGATTCGCTGGCAGGTGATGCGGGACCTGCTCGGTGCGCCCGCAGATGAGATTGCTGCCGAGCGTGCGCGGGTCGGGGCAGAGGGCTGGGGCGCGCGGCTACTCGCCCTCCAAGGGGCCGACGGGTCGTGGGCTGGCACGGCGTTTAATCAGGGTTGGGACTCGACGATGCACGTCCTGTCGTTGCTGCGCGAACTGGGTCTTGATCCCGCCAGCGATGAGGCGCGTGGTGCAGTGGGCTTGGTGCGCGACCACGTCAGGTGGAAGGGCTGGGATTGGGACGGCACGTGGCGGGGACCGGAATTTGACGGCAATCCCTTCTTCGCCGGCGAGGTCGAGCCGTGCATCAACGGGCAGGTGGGCGCGAGCGGCGCCTACTTTGGTCAGGACACGCAGAGCGAGCGCATCATCGACCGCCTGCTCAACGAACAGCTGCCCGACGGCGGCTGGAACTGCGAAGCCGCCAACGGCTCGACGCGCTCATCGTTCAACACCACGATATGCGTGTTGGATGCCCTGCTCGAATACGAACTGGCTGGCGGGGTCAACGCCGACGTGACCGCCTCTCGACTCCGTGGGCAGGAGTACCTGCTCGAGCGCCGCCTCTTCCGTCGACTGTCCACTGGCGAGGTCATCAAGCGAGATCGAGACGGCGGCACCGATTGGATGCGCTTCGCCTTTCCGACCTGGTGGCACTGCGATGTGCTGCGGGGGCTCGAGTACCTGCGCCGCGCCGGCGTCGTGCCCGACGAGCGCGTGGCCGAGGCGATTGACTTGGTCGCGTCCAAGCGCGACGGCGATGGCCGCTGGCTGCTCGAGGTCCGATACCCCGGCGAGATGCCCGTCGAGCTGGACGAGGGCGAGGGCCGGCCGAGCCGCTGGAACACGCTGCGCGCTTTACGAGTGTTGAACTGGTATTCAGCACGAGACTAGCGCAGACATCGTGCCCATAGGGTATGCTGCTGGAAAAAGAAATCGTTAAACATTGGCTTCGACCAGATTCGGCTTTTGGCGGTATTGTCTTTTTTCAGTCAGCAAGTCTGGCAGAACAAAAAACGCCGCACCGAGAGAGCACGGGAAAGAGTCAGTGCAGCGGCAGGTCGAGACCCGCGGCGGATCGGGGGATTGATCAATTGGTTTACAAATTGTGTGGGTTGACGGAGGAGGAGATAAAGATTGTGGAAGGCGCGTAGGGGCGAGTCTTCACGATGGGCACAAATACTTCCTCTGACAAGACGCGCGCCGGCAAAATTTCTTTGCCGCGATAGGAGACTCGCCCCTACTCTCAATTAACAAAAGACCTCCGAAGGATGAAGTCCCTCGGAGGTTTACCCCCTCCCAGCCTCCCCCAAATCCACAATAATTATTTGAATAATCATCCAGTCTTCTCCTGTGGATTTGGGGGAGGTGCCCGAAGGGCGGTGGGGGTCTACGCAGTCTCCAAATACCTCTCCACTTCATAGTCCGTCACGCGCAGGCGGAAGTCGTCCCACTCTGCCCATTTGGCGCGGGCGAAGGCTTCGTAAGTTACTTCACCAAGCGCGGACTTGACAACTTCATCCTTGTCGAGTTCACCCAGTGCTTCGGCGAGCGAGCCAGGCAATTCCTTCACGCCCAATTTGGTACGCTCTTCCTTATCGAGGTGATACAGGTTAATGTTGTTGAGCGGCTTCGGCGCTTCGAGTTTGTTGTCAATGCCATCGAGCGCGGCGGCAAGCATGACAGAAAACGCCAAATACGGATTCGATGACGGATCTGGGAAGCGCAATTCGGCGCGCACGGCTTTGTCGCGTCCTTCGGTGTAGCGCGGGATGCGGATCAATGCCGAACGGTTCTGCTGTGCCCAGCCGATGTACACGGGCGCTTCAAAGCCGGGAACCAATCTCTTGTACGAATTAACCGTCGGAGCGACGACGGCGGCTAACGCGCGGGCGTGAGACAACTGTCCCGCGATGAATGAATATGCGGTTATCGAGAGATGCGCTTCGTCCTTCGCGTCGAAGAACAAGTTGTCCCCTTTGCTGTCGAAGAGACTCTGGTGACAGTGCATGCCAGAGCCATTAATGCCGAATACAGGCTTGGGCATGAAAGAGGCGGTCAGCCCGTGTTGCGCGGCGATCGCTTTCACGGTGTACTTCAACGTCAGCACATTATCCGCGGTCTTGAGCGCATCCGCAAAACGGAAGTCAATTTCGTGCTGACCCAAAGCCACTTCGTGATGACCGACTTCCACTTCGAGTCCCATTGCGTCGAGCGCGTCCATCAACGCGGTGCGGACGACAACTGCCTCATCGAACGACGAGAAATCAAAGTAGCCGCCTGTGTCGTGCGGCACAGGATGAACGCCATGCCCGTTTGCGGCTTTGAACAGGAAGAACTCAGGCTCGGGTCCGATGTTCAACGTCCAACCGCGTTCCTCGATTCGCTTCAACTGTCTCTTCAACGTTCCGCGCGGATCACCTTCAAAGGGATCGCCATTCGGCGTAAAAATATCGCAAAAGATACGCGCGCGCCGCGACTCAGCCGACGACCACGGCAGAACCGCGTAGGTTTCAGGGTCAAGGATCAGGCGCATATCGCTTTCCTGAATGCGCGCGAACCCTTCCACCGACGAACCGTCGAACCACACGCCGTCTTTCAGCGCGTCATCCAGATGCCGCACAGGCATGTCCACGCTCTTGACCGCGCCCGTCACATCTGAGAACTGCAGGGAGACAAACTTCACATTATCTTCCTTCACTCGTTTGATAATATCTTTTGCGTCCATTTCTTTTCTCCTTTTTATTTTATGTCATTGCGAGGAGGACTTCAGTCCGACGAAGCAATCTCCTCATAGATGTCGAAAATGTGGATAAGAAAATTATTCGCCGCTCGCTGCGGCCTGCAACGGTTCCGTCTTGACCTTAGCCTGCCGCGCCCAATTGATAAATATCACCGACCCGATAATGATTCCTGCGGCTAACAGAATCCGTGACGTGAGCGCCTCCTGCGCGAACCAGTTGCCCAGCAGAACCGCCACAAGTGGATTGACATACGCGTATGTCGCTACAAGCGAGATCGGCGCGTTTTGCAACAGCCAGATGTATGCAACGAACCCGATCATCGAACCGAAGATAATGAGATAGATCAATGCAATCCATGACTCACTCGATACTTGCGTGAATGAAAATGAATTCCATTCACCGCGCAAAAGACTCACAAGAAAGATCGGAATGCTCCCTGCCAGCATTTCCGCGCCTGTCATCATCAACGCGGACTTCGGCAACTCCGCGCTTCGGCTATAAATTGATCCAACCGACCACAGGAACGACGCGGCAATCACCGCAATTGTGCCAATTGCATCGAATTGCAATTTGCCAGTCAATTCAGAGGGACCTATGAGTAAATAAATTCCGCCGAAGCCGATAATCAACCCAATGATCGCGCGCCACGTCGGTTTGACCCCGCCTGGGCGCAAGGCTTCGATGAGAACGAGCCACAGCGGAACTGTCCCAACGATCAACGCGGCAACGCCCGAAGCAATCCGTTGTTCCGCAAAGGATACAAGTCCATTCCCGCCGAGCAAAAGCAATGTGCCAATAATCGCCAGCGATTTCCATTGAACACGCGTTGGCATTTCATCGCCCGCCGCGCGCCGCCAGATGACCAGGATCAAGCCTGAGATCAAGAATCGCAACCCCGCTTGCAAAAATGGTGGAATAGTCTCCACTGCGAATCGAATGGCAAGATACGTTGATCCCCAAACGATATAAAGCGCAATCAAAGCAATCCATGTTTTTGTTTTCATTCATCTCCGTGATTCCCCTCTCCCTTTTAGGGAGAGGGTGCCCGAAGGGCGGGTGAGGGTCGCTCTTACTCGACCACCGATGTATTCATAAACTCTCTTGTCAGCAACGCTTTCTTCCTCAACGCGCCGTAACGATAATTACCAAACTCGCCAACTTTGCGGATCACACGATGGCAGGGTATCAACACCGCGATCGGGTTGTGTCCAACCGCCGTTCCGACAGCCCTCGTCGCGCTCGGATTGCCAATTCGTGAAGCAATCCCTTCATATGTGGACACAGACCCCGCAGGGATTTGCAACAACGCTTCCCAAACTTTCAATTGAAAATTCGTGCCGCGCAGGTGCAACGTCAACGGCTTGATGCGGGTGTTGAATTGCAGGTCGAAGATTGGACCCACGAGAGAGGCGGTTGCTTTGTAATCTTCGATCATCTTCGCTTCCTTCCAATCTGCAATAAGATTATCAATTGCGTCACCTTCACTGGTCTGCACGAAACCAAGATGACAAATACCTCGCTCGGTGAGACCAATCAGGCATTTTCCGAAAGGCGTCAGGTGAATCCCATATCGAATGGTCACACCTTCGCCGCGCGATTTGTACTCGCCCGGAGTCACAGCCTCCGTGGTGACAAAAAGATCGTGCAGGCGTCCCAGGCTCGAAAGTCCGATTTGATGCGTGGTGTCGAGCAGATTCTCGGAACGGTTGAGCAAATCCTTTGCGCCTTCCTTTGTCACAAATTGCAGAAAGCGTTTCGGGCTGACTCCTGCCCAGCGGGTAAACAATCGCTGAAAGTGATATTCGCTGAGTCCAATGTTCGCCGCCACCTCTTCAAGGCTTGGCTGGTCTTTATAATGATTTTCAAGGTACAGGATCGCCTGCTCGATTCGCAGGTAATCATCAGACAATTGTTTGAGATCAGTTTGTGTGTTCATAGTTTCTCCTTTTGATTGTATTCTATGAACATCGTTCACTTCTGCCGACCCGATTCTTGCTTTCTTTTTTACCCTCTCCCATTTTGGGAGAGGGCAGGGTGAGGGCAACAAAAAAACAGGCATGCGCGGGCATGCCTGTTAAATGACTCAGCATTAAAAAAGACAGCCCTTCCATGACACAAACAGATGGAATCCACCTGTTATCACTTGCGCTTCCCTTGTCCCAGCCATTGCTGTCTGGTTTTCGGGTGAGCAACAGAGTTTTTTTAAACCTGTTGTCTTGCGCTTTCCCTGGAAGGGAGAAGGGAGTCTGTGACAAACTCCAGAGGCATCCGCTGATCAATCCGATTTTCCCTCACCCGTCCTCTCCGAGTGGGAGAGGGGAATGAAGTTAGCATCCCGTTCGCACGGGGGAACCTCCACCTCGTGGTCTCATCATGTCATTGCGAGGGCGCTAGCCCGAAGCAATCTCCCGTTTTATAGGGTGGACTGCTTCGTAAAAACACTCGCAGTGACATCAAAAGACCCAGCCGCTAAATCTCCGCTATTCAGTTGTTGCCGCTTGTCTCGTTATTTACTAAACCTCCTGAAATAAATTGCAGGTTGATTTTTCTGCATCGAGCATAAATCTTTATGCGGCACTTTGTAATGGCGGCGATTGTACACGCATGACCCTGCTTCGTCAAGCATCAAGTTGGTGAGTTGCCCTGCGACTGAAAGGAGTGTCCGAAGGGTTGTGTTTTATGTTGATTTTCGATAAGATTGGTTATCTTTCATCGTTGGAGGCTTGCATGGCATCCGAACATTCCATTCAGGATTTTGTAGACGTTGTGAATCAGGGGATCGTGAAAAAGTTCAAGGGAGACAAACCGAAGAAGATTGTAATTGTGGGAGCGGGTCTCGCGGGACTTGTGGCTGGATACGAACTAAAACGCGCTGGCCACACCCCGATCATTCTCGAGGCTCAACAGCGCGTGGGCGGACGCGTCTACACCCTTCGAGATCCCTTCACTGAAGGCTTGTACGCGGAAGTCGGCGCGATGCGCATTCCGCGCGCGCATACATTGACAATGGAATACATTTCCAAATTCGGCTTGCAAACGGACGACTTCGCGATGGATAACCCGAACGCGTATTATTACATGGGCGGGAACAAAGTCCGCGCTTCTGAAGCGAATGCCGATCCCACATTACTTGGCTTCGATGTCTCTGAAAAGGAAAAAGGGTTAACCGCAAGCCAGATGTATATGAAATCCATTCAGCCACTCATGGATAAACTGGAAAAGGATGGCGACGCAGCATGGGATGAGATCATCGCGAAATACGATCAATATTCCACGCGTGAGTTTCTCGAAGTCAATGGCTGGTCCGAAGGCATGATCGAAATGTTCGGTCTGCTTGCGAATCAAGAGTCGGTGATGAATTCGTCGTTCCTTGAATTGTTCCGCGAAGACTCGGGCAACTATTACACGAATATGGTTGAGATACAAGGAGGCACAGATCGCCTGCCACATGCTTTTCTGCCTGAGTTGAAAGAGAATATTCGCTTCGGCGCGAAGATGATCGTGATGGACCAGTCACCGAACGATGTGACGATTCATTACCAAACCTCCGCTGGGAAATTTACAGAGACTGGCGATTACGCCATTATTGCGGTCCCCTTCCCCGTGTTGCGCCACGTAGAAGTGCTCAAGCCGTTCACGCGCGCCAAGCAACGCGCAATCCGCCAGTTGCATTACGATGCTTCTGCAAAAATATTATTCCAATGCAAGCGCAGGTTTTGGGAAGAAGATGATGGTATCTTCGGCGGCGGCACGTTGACTGATCTGCCCATCCGCAATTTGTATTACCCCGATCACGGACGCGAGACGGGTCGCGGTATCATCCTTGCCAGTTACACATGGTCAGAGGACGCGCAACGCTGGGGCTCGCTCAAACCAGAAGACCGCATTGTGCAAGCATTAGATGATGTCGCGGAGATTCATCCGCAAATTACGAAAGAGTTTGAAGTTGGCACATCCTGGATGTGGCACGATGACGAATTTGCAGGCGGCGCGTTCGCATTATTTGATCCAGGTCAGCAAACATTACTTCACGATGAAATTGTCAAGCCCGAGGGACGAATCCATTTTGCGGGGGAGCATGCGTCACTATATCACGCATGGATTCAAGGCGCGCTCGAATCCGGTCTGCGCGCGGCGGTCGCGATACATCAATCCCCATAAAAACCGTTCCCCTCTCCCAGCGAAGCGTTTGGGAGAGGGGTTAGGGGTGAGGGCAAAATTCCCCGCCAATGCCGTGTGTTGCTGAGTTTTGAACCTGTTTTCACAGGTGGGTCCCTACCCAGAAACGCCGCCTTGGCTCAGGCCTATCGCGTTATTTCTTTTGGAGTTAAAGACCCTTTTAATTGTTATTGGCCCAAAACGGAAGGTGCAT
>Ga0247727_10007651_pt1 | contig 20430 bp, 18 predicted proteins | sample WisWelCaveWW1625_FD_202498 | JGI IMG/M metagenome (GOLD analysis project Ga0247727, IMG submission 202498) | Biofilm microbial communities from Wishing Well Cave, Virginia, United States - WW16-25 | ecosystem: Environmental > Aquatic > Deep subsurface > Groundwater > Cave microbial mat | place... | reverse complement strand
GGCGACGCGGTTGACCGCGCCAAGTGGTTTGTCGAGGATGCCGCTTTGGATAAAAACAACGAACAGCAATACTACTCGCCGGATGAAGTTTTTTTGCGCGAGGGACATCTAGTGTTGCGCAGCCGGCGGCGCGAAAAGGGCGGCCACCCATACACCTCTGGATTAGTGGAGACGAAAGGGACTTTTTCCCAGACGTACGGGCTATTTGAAGTGCGCGCGAAATTGCCGCGCGGTCAAGGTGTTTGGCCGGCGCATTGGCTTATGCCCGCGGATAACCGCTGGCCGCCCGAAATCGACATCACCGAGCTTCTCGGCCATGAGCCGCATACGGTTCACATGACGCTGCATTGGCCAGGGCCCCCGATGAACGGAACCGACGGAACGAGCTTTACGGGTCCTGATTTTACGCAAGGCTTCCACATCTTCAGCGTTGAATGGGAAGTGCATGAAATGCGCTGGCTCATCGATGGAAAGCAGCGATATGCCACCAAAGAGCACATACCGGATATCCCTATGCGCATCATCTTGAACACGGCCGTCGGTGGCGATTGGCCAGGCGAGGCGGACCAAACGACCATTTTTCCGCAGGAGCACATCATTGATTACGTTCGCGTCTATGCGCGCGATAATACTATAGGAGGCGAGTGATGCACAGGGGCATTCCGTTATTGATAGCGGTGGCATTTGCGTTGGTCGCATCGAGCGCGCATGCCGGCGATGAGGAAAAACGCGTGATCAATGGCGTCCTTTCCGGCTTGATGGGGCAGCCGCAGACCGCGCCCGATGCAGCCTATCTCGCTAAAGAACGCGACCTGTTGGTGGGCATGCTGCAGAGCGGGCAGTATGCAACCAGCCGGCAAGGAGAAACGGTGGACGCCATGATTCTCGGCATTCCGCTTACCAAATCCGATCGGGTTTATACGGCGCGCCCGATTCCTCCAAGTCAGACCACGCAATAGAATGGCGATTGATGCGGAGAAATGGTTGGGCGTGAATATCTATGAACTGCGTGCGTGCGCGTTATTGGTTGCTTTTGGGTTTTACGGTAGCGTTGTCGACGATTGCGATTTCTTTTGCGGAAGCTGCGCTTCCGGACGACGCGTATAGCTATTACGCCTTCGGGGTCGGTTTCCAAGATCTCGAAGATTACGATCAGGCCATCGCCAATTACGATAAGGCGATTGACCTCGATCCGCGTTATGCCAAGGCCTATTATGGCCGAGGCCTTGCCTACGCCCAAAAGGGCGATCTTGCCAAAGCCCAGAAAGATCTCGACCGGGCGATCGCGTTCGACCCCTCTTTGTCCAAAGCTTACGTGAACCGCGGCATTGTGCTGCTGCAGCTCGGCAAGCCTAATGAGGCTGTCGCGGATCTGGATAAAGCCGTCGCGCTCAAGCCCAATAATCCGGATTTATATGTAGATCGAGGCCAGGCGCGTCGCCGTACGGGCGATATTGCCGGCGCGCTTGAAGATTACAACCGGGCGATCGATATTGATCCCTATTCGGGAGGTGCTTATGCGGCAAGGGGGCTTGCACGCCTGGATGCTGAGGATGCGGCTGGCGCCATCGCCGACTTTAACAAGCAAATCGAGCTCAAGCACGGGGTGCCGCAAGCGTATAACCATTTGGGTGTCGCATATGAGCGCTCCGGCGATCGCAAGAAGGCGATCGAAGCTTATGGTAAAGCCATCGAGTTGGATCCCGAAAATAGCGCGGCTTGGCGCAATCGGGCGGGAGCTCGACTGGCCAATGGTGATTTAACGGGAGCTGCCGCTGATTATTCAAAACTCATCGAGCGTTCGCCTGAAGATGCGCAAGCCTACCTTGCGCGCGCTCAAGTGAGCGTTCAGTTGAAAGAGCTAAACGCAGCCGTTCACGATTACCAGCGCGCTTTAGATTTATCAGAAGACCTTCCCATCGCCGAAACGGCGCCGATGCGGCGTAATCTGGCGCAGCTGCGCGTCCAGCAAGGCGCAGGCGAAGCCGCTATCGCTGATTACACCCAGTTGATTGCGCAACAGCCGGATGATGCGGATGCTTATACGCAACGCGCGATCCTGTTCTGGAAGGCAGGGCGCAAAGAAGACGCGCTCGCCGATTATGCGCGATTGATCACGCTTCAACCCGATGATGCGCAAGTCTGGTACAATCGCGGCTTGCTGCGTCTTGAGCTTGGCGATCTGGATGGGTCTATTGAAGACAGCACGCGCGCGATCGCATTGCGGCCAGGCTTAGCGCAAGCCTATGCCAATCGCGCAAGCGCCCGAGGCCGCAAAGCGGACCTGGACGGCACCGTCGCTGACCTGGAGCAGGGAATCGTTTACGCGGATTCCAATTTAAAGAAGAAACTGCAAGCGCAGTTAGAGCAAGTTCGCGCGCAGCGCTCTCAATCCACCGCTGCCAAGTTACCCGAAAGCTGAAGCGCGCAAGCCGTGCCCGATTTTAAGGCATAAATGTATACCAGCCTAACAGAGGATATAATCATCAAGGCTGAGGGTGAGTTGCGAAGCGCTGTCCTGTGGGGTAGCCGGATGTTTTACGTAGCAACGGGAGTATGGAGGATGGTATGCACAAAGTGCTGGTTGAACTGATCGGAACCTTTTTTTTGGTGTTTGTCATTGGTTTGACAGTCATCGCTCCTGGGGCCGGCGCAATGGCTCCTGTGGCTATTGGCGCGATCCTGATGGTGATGATTTATGCCGGAGGCCCGATCTCCGGCGCGCACTATAACCCCGCTGTGACGCTGGCTGTTTGGTTGCGGGGTAAGTGCAAGTCTCAAGACGTTCCCTTCTACATGGGCGCTCAAATTCTAGGTGCGGTTCTTGGGGCTCTTTTGGTCGGCCTATGCAAACCAGGAAGCGAGGTAATCCCACTGGCGCCTCAGCTCGTTCCGGCTTTGTTGGTCGAATTTCTTTTTACATTTGCGCTCGCGTTCGTCGTGCTGAATGTAGCTACCGCAAAGAAATCCGCTGGGAATTCGTATTTTGGCCTGGCTATTGGTTTTACCGTCTTAGCGGCGGCCTATGCGGGGGGCGGCATCTCCGGCGGGGCGTTTAACCCAGCGGTGGCTATCGGCATTACCCTAATGGGGCTGAGTTCTGCCGGCAACCTGTGGATTTTCCTTGCGGCTAATTTCGCAGGCGGCGCGTTGGCTGCGCTTGTTTTTCGAGTAGTTAACCTGGACGAGTCTTAAGCATCCTGAGAGTTCTACACATGCTTTCGGAAGAAACCCCTCCTGGCAGAGCGTTGGGAGGGGTTTTCTGTTCTCCAAAAAGGCCTTGGCCGGCCGTCAGCCGACCTGAGGCTCAGGTAAACTAACGGTATGTGTCGAAAAGCTGTCTTTATTTTAAAAAGCTCGGCGAGCTTCCTTTATATAACCCTGATACTGGGACTCGCGGGCGGCTGTGCGGGATTTGCGTCGATACCACCCTCGCGATCGGCCTCTTTAGAGGGGCGCAACGATCCGCTCGTTTTGATGGCAGCGCCCGATGCAGCGAATGCCGCGATGCTCTCACCGGATGCTGCAACCCAGTCGGTTTGCTCCGCGGACGATCTGTATAAGCCCACAGTTGTGTGGCGGGATTATGTGGGTGTTATGCATGTGCATACCCGGTACTCGCATGACGCGGATGGGCTCTTTGAGGATGTCGTGCGTGTAGCGAACGATCAGCGCCTGGATTTCGTGCTCGTTTCGGAGCACAACACCCTTCAGGGACTTCGCGAGGGCCGCTCGGGCCGCTACGGACAGACGCTTGTGCTCATCGGGATGGAAATATCAACCGAGAGCGGGCACTATCTGACGTTGAATGTCACGCATGAGGTCGACCGGGAGCAGCTGATGACCCAAGAAGTCATCGATGCCGTGGCCCAGCAGGGTGGTTTTGGTTTTATCGCCCATCCGTACTTCATGCATCACCCTTGGATCGATTGGAGCGTGCGGGGTTTTGCTGGTATGGAAATTTATAACGCCTCTCACGATACCTTCGACGAGAATATCGCGCGGCTGGCCTTCTGGACGCTCAGCGCATCGCCGCTGGCATCGCATCTGCAGGTTATCAGTCGGCCCGAAAAGCCTCTACATGCTTGGGATGAATTGATCAAGAGGCATGGCCGATTAGTGGGAATCGGCAGCATCGATGCCCACGAAGTCCATGCTTTCGGCATGCGGTTCGCTCCTTACGAAGCCATGTTCCAGTTGGTCAGGACGCATGTGCTCAGTTCCGCGAATCCCTTAACGCCGGCCGATGTCTATTCGGCGCTTCAGGCAGGGCATGTTTATGTGGGTGTCGACTTGATCGCGGAAACGTGCGGATTTATTTTCCGGGCCGATGCGGCCGGACGAACGATGGGTATTATGGGAGATGAAGTGGTCTGGCAACCGGATTTAACATTGGTGGTTCACGCACCGGGTTTGGCCCAAATGAGCGTTTACCAAAACGGCAAGCTGATCCATCAAGCCAGTACGGATAATTTACGTTTACCTGTGACTGACCCTGGCGTGTATCGCGTTGAGCTCACTCGCGGCGGCAAGCCCTGGATTTTCTCCAATCCGATTTATATCCGTTTGTGATAGCTCACAAGCGATCTAAGAGCCCCCACGTTTTCCATAGAATCCGGCGTAAACCTTCTCGAGCGCTCGACGTCTTATATATGACAGGAGGTGGGCCATGAACAAACGGGTGTTTGCGGTATGGGTAATCGCGTTGGGCTTGGGTTTTGGGCGGGCGGAGGCGGTTGCCGCGTCTATCGAGGGCAGGGCTTTTCGTGAAGAGGTGAAAGCGTATCATCAGCAAGCAAAAGCTTACGCTGAACCTAAACGCTCAGAGCTCAAAGCGTTACAGGCACAGGCGCGCCAGCTTCGCGTTCAGGCTCGGCAAGCGGAGGGTCCCGCCGAAAAACAATCCCTCAAAGCGCAGGTCGATGCGATCCATGAAAAAATGCGCCTTATTATGCAAGATCTGGCGCAGCGTCACGTTGAGGGGGCGCAACAGGGAATCGTATTCGCGCAGCATCGGCTTGAGCTGGCCCAGCAGCATTTGGTGAAAGTGCAATCTAAAAAAGAGCCGGCTTTAGAATAAGAGAAGGCGCGGCAACAAAGAGAAGACGCGGCGCTTGACAGCATCGCATTGCGCGGGCATAATACATACCAACTGGTATGTATATATGAAAACACAAACAGACCATTTACCCACAAGAGATCGTTTGCTGGACGCCGCCCAAGAGCTGATGCTCGCCAAAGGCTTTGCAGCGACCACTATCGATGAGATCTGCACGCGCGCCGAGCTCACCAAGGGTAGTTTTTTCCATTATTTTGAAAGCAAGGACCGGCTGGGGCAGGTGCTTCTTGAGCGGTTTTGCTGCCGAACCGAAGAGATGCATACGAGTTGCTGTGCGCAGGTTTCGGATCCCCTTAAACGGGTTCTTAACTATATCGACGGTCTCATCAAAGTAATGGGCGACCCTGTTATGCGTAAGGGTTGCCTATTAGGCATGTTTGCTCAGGAGCTCTCACAGGAACAGCCCAAGATCCGCAGCGTTTGCGCGAAGGGTTTTGATGCGTGGGAGCGCCGGTTTGGAGATGATTTGGCCCAGGCTAAACAAGCTTATGCGCCCAAGGCTTCTTTCGATCCGCACAGCGTGGCGCAGCACCTGATCGCGGTGATGGAAGGCTCGCTCATCCTCGCCAAGGTCAAGCGGGACATGTCGCCGGTGCTCAGCAGCCTTAAACATTTTCGGCGTTATGTGGAGAGTCTCTTTAAGCGGTGAGGGGCTATTTTTTTAGCTCTTTATAGATACCAACTAGTTGGTATAAGTATAATAGGAGGCGTGGATTATGGCAGGCTAAAAGAGCGGTAGTTGAAGGTGAACGCTAGAAAATGGGTTCGGAATTCAGGCGTAGTGCATATTTTATGAATAAAAAGGAGCATGTCATGTCCAGCAATTGCGAAGGTCCTTCATGCCAGACGAGCAAGCAATCCTGCGACGAAACATCCGGATGTGAAAGCAGCCGGTGTCCCTGCGGTACGGACTGCGGGGGCGATCCAGTGGGCTGCGCCCAGGCCATGTGGGGTGCGTCGTTTTTTCAGGCCATGAAGTCGGCGCAAGTGGAGATCCTTAAGGCAAAAATTCAAAAGGCCTGGGGCGCTAAAATGGAGAAAGCGGCTGATATTGTTCTGGAAGCCATGGGAGCGAAGTTTCAGGTGATGCTTGCCGAGGCTCAGGCAAAGTCGGATGTGCGCGCCAAATTGCACGCGCTTTACCAAGAGGGAAGAAAATAACGCAAAGCGCGATTCAAACCCCGGGCGCGGAGCTTAGAAGCCCGTCCGGGGTTTGATCGCCGCGCCGCTGACAGAGCTATTGCGTACGAGGGCGCAGAAGTCTTGATTGTGGAGATGAATGAAATGAACAATAAAACACACACGCTTAAATGGCGGCTGACTGAAGGCGAAGCGCCTTTTGGCCGGCAGGCGCCTGAGGCGCAGCACTTAGATAGTGTGGATGCTCGCGACTCAGAGTTGCTGGACGCTTATTCGCGCGCCGTCGTTGGCGTTGCCGATGTGGTGGGTGCGGCTGTTGTGAGCATAACCGCGGGCTGGCAGCGCGAGCGCGGCGCTGAACGCGAAGGCTCGGGCTCGGGCGTTATCTTGGCGCCGGATGGTTATATTTTAACGAACAGCCATGTAGTTCATGGAGCCGGCCGTTTGGAAGCAACGCTTAGGGACGGACGGACGCTCTCGGCGCTATTGATCGGCGACGATCCGGCTACAGACCTTGCGATCATCCGCGTGAATGATCCGCTGCGGCTGCCGCATGCTGTCTTGGGAGATTCGAATGCTCTACGGGTGGGGCAGCTCGTTATCGCGATCGGAAACCCATTAGGGTTTCAATCCAGCGTTGCAAGCGGCGTCGTCAGCTCGTTGGGCCGTCATTGGCGGCTGCGCGACGGCCGGATGATCGAAAATATCATCCAGCATACGGCGCCGTTGAATCCTGGCAATTCCGGCGGACCGCTCGTCGACAGTCGCGGGCGCGTGGTCGGCATCAACACGGCGATGATCGCCGGGGCGCAGGCTTTAAGCTTCGCGGTTCCGGCCTCTACCGCGCAGTGGATCGTGCCGCAATTACTGGCCCACGGTCATGTTCGTCGCGGCTACTTAGGCATCGCCGCTCGAGCGCGCGTAATCGACAGGCGGTTGGCTCGCTTCTATCAATTGGAAGCGGATACGGCGGTTGAAGTGGTGGTCGTAGAGCCCGGGGGACCGGCACAGCGCGCGGACGTGCGAACGGGCGATTTAGTTTTTGCGATCAATGACAAAAGCGTGCAGCAGGTGGAAGATTTACATCGCGTTCTATCCGAGTGGGCGGTCGCTCAGCCGATGACCTTAAGCTTGTTTCGCGGTATCGAGCAATTGCGCGTTATTGTTGTGCCCACCGAAGCGCCATGATGGTATAGTCGGCAAGAGAAAAAATTGGAAGGGGGACGAAGCGATATGAGCGACAAACCGCGTATTTTGATTTTTGCGGGCAGCACGCGCAAGGATTCATATAACAAGCGGTTGGCAAAAGCGGCGGCCGCGGCATCTCAGGCAGCCGGTGCCGAAGTGACGCTCATAGACTTAGCTGATTTCCCGATGCCTTTATATGACCAAGATCTGGAAGCGCAATCGGGTCTTTCGGAACACGCGCGACGTTTTCAAGACCTGATGCGCTCGCATCAGGGTTTTGCGATCGCCTCGCCGGAATACAATAGTTCCATCACGGGTGTTTTGAAGAATGCGCTCGACTGGGCGTCGCGTTCGCGTCCTGAAGAGCCTCTTGTCGCTTTTCGCGGCAAAATAGCGGCGCTCTTGAGCGCGTCGCCGGGAAATTTGGGCGGTTTGCGCTCTCTCGTAACCCTGCGCTCGATTCTCAGCAATATCGGCGTTTTTGTTTTGCCGGATCAACTGGCCATTCCGCGGGCGCATGAAGCCTTCAATGAAACGCATGCACTCAAGGATGCCAAGCAACAAGCGGCTCTTGAACGCTTAACGCGACAGTTGATAGAAGTCACTACGCGGCTTGCGCCCACCTCCTGATCTTACCCTAGGATCCCTAGCTGTTAAGGACCGCTCGGCTGAGCGATTGCGAAACGCGCAGAAAAATCGTGCACCGAAGGCATTAAAACGTCTAAAATAACTCAATTCGATCGCGTCGCTTGACCCCCAAGGAGGTATCAACAATGGCGATGATTGACGATATTCGAAAAGCGTTGGGATCCGAGGCGGATTCCTTGTTGAACCACAAACCTAAGGTTGCTAAAGCAAACCTACACTTGCCGGGCCCGAACTACGTTGACAATGCCTATGCACTCAGCGACAGGCCTACGCCCGTCCTAGGTAGTCTGCAGCGACTGCTCGACCATGGACGTTTAGCGGGCACAGGATACTTGTCGATTCTGCCGGTCGATCAAGGCATCGAGCACTCGGCGGGCGCTTCATTTGCGCCGAATCCCGCGTACTTCGATCCCGAGAACATCGTCAAGCTCGCCATCGAAGGCGGCTGCAATGCCGTGGCTTCGACCTTCGGGGTGTTGGGCTCGGTCGCGCGCAAATACGCGCACAAAATCCCCTTCATCGTGAAGTTCAACCATAATGAGTTCCTGACTTATCCGAACAAATTCGATCAGATCGCTTTCGGGTCGATCAAGGAAGCGTGGGATATGGGAGCCGTTGCCGTCGGCGCTACGATCTATTTCGGTTCTTCTGAATCAGCGCGCCAGATCGTTGAGGTTTCTCAGGCTTTTAAGCAAGCGCATGACCTCGGCATGACCACCATCCTCTGGTGCTACTTGCGCAATCCCGCGTTTAAGCAGGACAAGGACTACCACGTTTCCGCGGACCTTACCGGCCAGGCTAACCATCTGGGTGTGACGATCGAAGCCGATATCATTAAGCAGAAGCTGCCGCTTAACAACGGCGGGTATAAGGCTATCTCTTCTAAGGAAAACCCGTACGGTAAGACCAACGACAAAGTGTATACGGAGCTTGCCTCGGATCACCCGATTGATCTGTGCCGCTATCAAGTGTTGAACGGCTATAGCGGCCGGGCGGGGTTGATCAATTCCGGCGGCGAATCTAAGGGCGCGTCCGATTTGGCCGAGGCGGTGGTCACCGCTGTTGTGAACAAGCGTGCCGGCGGCATGGGCTTGATCAGCGGCCGCAAAGCGTTTCAGAAACCTATGGCTGATGGGGTTAAGCTGCTCAACGCCGTTCAAGACGTTTACCTGTGTAAGGAAGTGACGGTCGCGTGACGCGCCGCTCTGGAGGCTCCATGAAACGGTGGGTTTGGTTTTCGGTTGTCATGATGAGCTGCATCTGTCTGTCGAGCGTTGCGGATGCCAAAACGGTTCGCCGCAACCGCATGGGCGCTTCTTCGTCGGGCCCTTGGCTTAAAGAGAAAGAGTGGACCGACCAAGCCGGCGGAAAAGCGCTGTATGGCCTTAAGAACACGCTGCTTGGTTGGACAGAGCTGCTCACCGAGCCGTATGAGGGGGCAACGACACCCGGCGACAGCTTCGTAGCTGGAGTTGGCCGGGGCGTTTGGAATGCGGTTGGGCAGACCGTGGGAGGCGCCGCCGACGTTGTTACGTTTCCGTTTACCGGAGCCGTGGTGCCGCTGCCGGAGGGTGGCACAAGCGCCTTGTGATCGTTCCGGCTTTAGCCGGCGCGCACATTTTTAGACGTTTATGGGCGGCGGGACAAGCTCCCGCCGCTTTTTTTATGAAACGGGCGAACCCTATGAAATTTTCGATGGATGGCGGCCGCGTGCGATTGACGCGCGCCAATGCCGCAATCGCGCTGGATCACTTTAAGCGGCTCTCGGCGCTGTTAGAGAAGGAACGCGCCGTTGAGCGCGCCGCGTTGCGCGCGGCTGACTCGCAGAGTTTGGCTGACCGCGAGCGGCAGGGAATTGCCCTAAGCGGCCTGTATCTCGAAGAGCAGTTTTACGGTATCGGTGAGCAAATTTTATTGTCGTTGCGCCGAGAGAACGGGCAAAGCCTGCCGCGTGTTTCGTTTGAAACCGGCGATGTGCTGAGCCTGTCGCCCATGCGCGGCGATGGGCAGTTGACGGCGGCTGTGTCCGTCGCCGAGATTGAAGAAGACCGCCTCACGGTGGCTGTTCACGGCCGCCTGGGTGATTGGATCAATAGCGAGGGCCGTTATCAGCTTAACCAATCCGAAAATGAGCGCAGTTACACGGTATGCCAGCGTGTGCTTGCGCGCGTTGCAGACGACGCTGGTAACGGGCTTGGCCGGCTGCGGGACCTGTTCGCGGCAAAGCGCTCCCCGCGCGTTGAGGCGGTTTCGATTCAAGATATTTCTTGGTGCGACGCGTCGCTTAATCCATCGCAGCAATTAGCGGTATCGCGCTGTTTAGGGGCGCTCGATTTAGCAATCGTGCACGGCCCGCCCGGCACCGGCAAGACGCGCGTGCTGGTCGAGCTGATCCGGCAGTTGCTGAACAGGCGGCAATCTGTGTTGGTCACCGCGCCTAGCAATACCGCGTGCGACCATATCTTAAGCCAGTTGGTCGGCGCCGGCGTCGCGGCGCTGCGCGTGGGGCATCCAACGCGCATCCATCCGAACCTTCGGCGATACACGCTGTCTGCGCTTCTTAAGAGCCACCCGCTCGCCGTAGAGCTTGCCGCCGCTCGCCGAGAATTGGAGGCGTTGTTCCGCAAACAGGATCGCGAACGGGAGCGCAATCGCTACACGCGCGAGCAGATGCGCGAGCTTAGAGAAAACATTGCGTCGGGCAAGCAGGCTTGCCAGGCTTTGCGCGAAGAGCTCAAAGAGCGGGTTCTCGGCAAGACCGAAGTTTTTGTCGGCACGTTGTTGGGTATCGAAGGCGAGGAGCTTGGCGGCCGGCGATTCGACGTTGTGATCATGGATGAAGCCGCCCAAGCTTTAGAGCCTTTGGCGTGGGTGGCTTTGTCGCGCGCCGATAAGGTGATCATGGCGGGTGACCATTGCCAGTTGCCGCCGCTTGTCCGTTCAAGCGAATCCGCGCAGGCGGGTCTGGGGATAACCTTATTTGAACGCGCTCATGCTCTTTTCGTTGAGCCCGTCGTTACACTGCTCGACCGGCAGTACCGTATGCACGCGACTATTATGGGGTTTGCTTGCGAGCAATTCTATGAAGGGCGGTTGACCGCTGATGGCGCTGTCGCCGGCCATGTTTTGGCTGATCTTGCGAAAGTAAACAGCGCTGCCGAAACCCAGGCGCCGTTTCTTTTTTTGGATACCACGGGTCAAGGCTTTGAAGAGCGCCAGGAAGCAGGAAGCGGCAGCTACGAGAATCCAGAAGAGGCGGCTCTGGTTTGGGTGGAGGTCCAGCGGCTTCTGGATGCGGGCGTGGCGCCTGAATCCATCGCGGTCGTCAGCCCTTACAGCGCCCAAGTGCGCGCGCTTTTGGCTAAGCGGCCGCATCCGGCGATTGAAATCGATACGGTCGATGGCTTTCAGGGTAGAGAGAAAGAGGCGGTGATTGTAACGCTCGTTCGATCCAATACCAAAGGCGAGCTGGGTTTTTTGACGGACACGCGGCGCATGAATGTGGCGATGACGCGCGCACGTCGGCGCCTTTTAGTGATCGGCGACAGTGGAACCGTCGCCACCATTGCCTTCTATGCGGCGCTTGTTGAGTATGCGGAGCGTCATCAGAGTTACCGTACGGTGTGGGAGCAAGTTACGTGAGCGGGTGAATGGATATGCCGGATACAGCGCGCGCGCAAACACTGGGTTTATCGCAAGCTGAGGCTGCTTTACGTCTCAAAGACGAGGGTTATAACGAGCTACCCAGCTCTAAGCCGCGCAGCGTGTGGGCTATCGCGTGGAATGTGCTGCGCGAACCCATGCTGCTGCTCTTAGTTGCTTGCGGGGTGGTTTATCTAATCCTTGGGGATATCCAGGAAGCTCTGCTATTGATCGCCTCGATCTTGGTCATCATCGGCATAACGTTTTACCAGGAGGAAAAAACCGAACGCGTGCTCGATGCGCTCAAGAATCTCTCCAGCCCGCGCGCGTTGGTGATGCGCGATGGTCGCAAGCAGCGTATTGCCGGAAGGGAAGTCGTTCCAGGCGATGTCGTTTTTTTGGCAGAAGGCGATCGCGTGAGCGCCGATGCGTGGGTTTTTTCAGCGACGAACCTCTCGATCGACGAATCGCTTTTAACAGGAGAATCGGTTCCCGTGCGCAAGCAGGCGTCGGCGTCTGTGCCGCAGCCGACTCATCCTGGGGGTGAGGATCTCGCCTGGGTCTATTCAGGAACGCTTGTCGTTCAGGGGCGCGCGCAGGCGCGCGTGGCGGCGACAGGAATTAAGACAGAGTTGGGCAAGATCAGCCGATCGCTGCAGGCGGTCGAAGAGCCTGCGTCGCCTTTGCAGCAAGAAACGAGCCGGCTCGTGCGATGGCTGGCAAGCGTTGGCTTATCTTTGTGCGCGATGGTGGTATTGCTGTACGGCATTACCCGCGGCAATTGGCTGCAGGGGTTCCTCGCGGGTTTAACGCTGGCGATGTCGCTGCTTCCTGAAGAAATCCCCGTTGTTCTGACTATTTTTTTGGCGCTGGGAGCGTGGCGGATGTCGCGCATGCATGTGTTGACCCGGCGCGTTTTGGCGCTTGAGGCCTTGGGGGCCGCGCGGATTTTGTGCGTGGATAAAACAGGCACGATTACCCAGAACCGCATGGTGGTGCAGCGGATATTTCTTGATGATGTGGGGCTTGAGATCCTCGACAACAAGGCGCTCGATCTGCCGGATAACGCGCGCAAGCTGCTTGCCTGCGCGGCTCTCGGTTCGCAATCCGACTCAGCGGATCCCATGGAGCAGGCTCTTGAATCTTTTATCCGCTTCGCGCCTGATATGCTTCCGGGCGGCGAAGGATGGCAGTTTGTGCGCGAGTACCCGCTTTCGCGTCAACTGCTTGCCATGTCGCGCGTGTGGCAGCACCCGGATAGGCCGGATGCGGTTATTGCGGCTAAGGGCGCGCCCGAGGCTGTGGCGCGGTTATGCCGTTTGGACGGCGCTACGCAAAAGCAGCTGATGTCCCATGTTCAAAGCCTGGCGCAAGAGGGGCTGAGGGTTCTGGGTATCGCTCAGGGAGCCGTTCCGAAGGGCGTTTTAGCTGACTCGCAAGAAGCTGTTGCGTTTGAATGGCTGGGCTTGGTCGGCCTAGCGGATCCGATCCGCCCGGCGGTGCCGCAAGCGGTTGCCGAATGCAAAAGCGCGGGCATTCGAGTAATCATGATCACCGGTGATTATCCGACGACCGCGCAGACAATCGCGCGCGCGATTGGAATGGATATGGGTGAAGGGGTCATTACCGGGCCTGAAATGGACGGCATGGATGATCAGGAGCTCGCCGCACGCATCCAGCGCGCCAATCTTTTTGCGCGCGTCGTGCCGGAACAGAAACTACGCCTTGTGAACGCGCTGCGCGCGGACGGCAGCGTGGTTGCCATGACAGGAGATGGCGTGAATGACGCTCCGGCTTTAAAGTCAGCCGACATCGGCATTGCGATGGGACAGCGCGGCACAGACGTTGCGCGCGAAGCTGCGGATTTGGTGCTGCTCGATGACGATTTTTCGTCGATTGTCGCCGCTATCCGGCTCGGGCGGCGCATTTTCGACAACATCCGCAAAGCTATGGCGTATATTTTAGCCGTTCACCTTCCGATCGCGGGGCTTTCGCTTGTGCCCATCCTGATGGGATGGCCGCTGATTCTCATGCCGGTGCATATCGTTTTTCTTGAATTGATCATTGATCCCGCGTGCTCGATTGTTTTCGAAGCCGAAGCCGACGAAGATGACGTCATGATGCGGCCTCCGCGCGAGGCGCGCTCGCGCATCTTCGGGCCCCACATCATTCGGCTGAGCTTGCTGCAAGGAGCAAGCGTTCTGGCGATCGTGCTGGCTGTTTTTTGGCTGGCGCTTAGCTTGCAGCATGACGATCGCCAGGCGAGGGCGCTGACTTTTACGACGCTCATTATCGCGAATTTGGCGCTTATTTTTACGAACCGCTCTTGGTCGCGAACCATAGTAGGCATGATGGGCAGGCCCAACAGGGCGTTGTGGGTGGTAACCGTTGGAGCTTTGGCGTTGTTGGCCCTGGTGTTGTACGTGCCGGCGCTTCGCGATTTATTTCGGCTCTCCGTACTGCATCCACTGGATCTTGGCATCTGCGCAGGTGCCGGCGCGGTCAGCGTGATCTGGTTCGAGGTGATGAAGGTTTTACACCGACTCGGTGGGGCGAAACCTTCGAGTGGAGCCTTAGAGGGGACGGCCCGAATTGACCTTTGACCCCGACGGTGTTTGGCGCTATGATAAATGACCATAATGAGCAAAATAGTCAATTCAGAACTCACGGTTGACCAAGTCCGCAAGATCATAGCCGAGCGCCAGCAGCAGAATCAGGCGGCGACAACGGCGGTTGAGGTTGCCGAGCAATCCCAACGTCTTGAACAGCTGCAAGCGAACTTTCAGCGCGTGAGCGCTGAATTAGACCGGGCAAATGCGAGCTTGGTGCAGCTGCAAGAGTCTTCGCAACATACACGCGCTGCACAAGAAGCGCTAGCTAGATCCGTCCGCAGCCATAGACGCACTTTAACGCTCGGGGCATTTGCGGTGGTTCTGGTTGCTGTGAGCTTTGCCTGGCAGGCAGGCCGGCAGACAGGCCTGTTCCGAGGTCCGGCATTTGCTTGGCTGGAGCGCCCTATACAGCAGCTTCAGGACATGCCTGAGATTGACTTGCCATGGTGGCATTCAAACACCCCAACCCAAGAGACTCAGCCGGTGGCATTGGTTCAGCCGCAAGCGGTCGATTCAACCGCGCAAGACTGGCAGCAGGCTATGGAGCGTGGCCATCAGATGCCCGCGGCAGTCCCTGAGATCAGCGCAAGCGAGGATGCAGCGTTTGTTTTGCCCGATCCTGTGAGTGTTTTAAGCCAAAGCACGCGGTCGATGGAGCTATTTGCGCCTGAGCCTGCGAGCGCATTGCCTCTGCAACTTACCTTGATTCAACCGAGTGCGGGTGACGGGATCCGGCCGGCTCACGTGCAATGGTGGGAGAAGCCGCTTTCGAACGAACCCCAACCTATAAAGGACGCCGCCCCCGATGCGCTCAAGGACAGCGCGTCTACGTGGCAGCTAGCTTCCAGCACAAGACAAACAGGGCAATGGCTTCGTCTTATAGGCGCCCAAGAGGGTGAGTTTGAGCCAGGCAAGAGCGAAGTCGCCTTATCGCCATCTCCGACTGCGCAACCGTTGAGTGCTCCTGTCGCAGAATTGCTTGCTACCGGCGAAGAGACTTTGAAATGGCTGCGGCAGCTATCCATTCGTAATGACGCCTCTCTTGAGAGCCGGATCGCGTCCGATTCTGCTGAGGATCCGGAAACCTGGTGGCATAATTTTTTGAGCTCACACGAAGGCGCGCAATGGTGGACTTCGGTGGATATCGACCAGCCGCAGATCAATCCGGTCGTATTTCTTTGGAGTGAGGAGAGCTCTCCGGTTTCAGCCCCTTTAAAGCAATAACTTCTCGATGTTTTTAACTGTGTGGACGGCAGCTATTTCGCTGCCGTTTTTTGATTGTGACGGCGCATACGGGATACTAACGGAAACCAAATTTTTCGAAGACTTTGGGTCGCAGGGATCGCCGTTTGTCTGTCAGCGGTAGTTGTTGGCTTAGGCGCCCGAAGCGTGCGAGCTATGGAAAGGCCTAAAAAAATGACCATCGTGGGTCTGGGTGATTCCATCACAGCGGGCAACCCAGGGTTTCTATCCCCGATTGAAGATCCGCCGGATGGCTCCGGCGACATTCGCAGCCAATACGCTTATTGGATGATGCAGGCGCACGCCGACTGGCATGTGCTTAACCGCGGCGTTAGCGGCGAGCGGTCCGATGAGATTTTGAGCCGGTTTGACAAAGACGTCTTGGCGCATCGGCCGCAACTGGTGATTGTGCTGGCAGGAGTTAATGACTTGTACCAAGGGCACGCGGCCGATTCTGTGATAGAGAATTTAAAGCAGATTTATGGTAAGGCCCAAAAGGCCGGCTTGCAGGTGATTCCTTGCACGATCATGCCGTACGCCGGCATGGGGCCGCGCATAGCTGAGCGCATGCGCGAGGTGAACGATTGGATCCGTTCCTACAGCACGGAGGAAAATTTTTGTTTGTGTGATTTGCACACGATTATGCGCGATCCGAACAATCCGCTTGAGCTTGCCCACACCGATGACGGCGTCCATCCGGATATCGAGGGTTATCGCCTGATGGCCGACGCGCTTACCCGGGCACTTGAACGCTCACCCCGATGCTTAAACCCAAACTCTTAACGACGCTGCAAGATTACAGCTTGCGGCAGTTTTCGCAAGATGCCATCGCTGGCTTGATAGTCGGTGTCGTGGCGCTTCCGCTTGCCATCGCCTTCGCTATAGCCTCGGGGGTTTCTCCCGAGCGGGGGCTGTTCACCGCGATCGTCGCGGGATTCATCGTTTCGGCGTTAGGTGGCAGCCGGGTGCAGATCGGCGGCCCCACGGGCGCGTTTACCGTGATCGTGTATGGGATTGTGCAGCAATACGGGGTAGAAGGCCTCATGCTGGCTACGCTCATGGCGGGTGTTCTGCTTGTGGTTATGGGCGTTGCCGGCATCGGCTCGGCGATTAAGTTTGTGGCGTATCCTGTCATCGTTGGTTTTACCAGCGGCATCGCGCTCATTATTTTTGCTGCACAAATTAAAGATTTTCTGGGTTTGCAGATGGGCGAAGTACCTGCGCACTTCGTTGAAAAATGGGGTGTCTTGGCCGAGCATTTATCCACCGCTAATCCTTGGGCAATTGCGATCGGCGTAAGTTGCGTACTGATCATGTTTGTCTGGAAGCACATCTCAAGCCGCTTACAGGGCTCGCTCATCGCGCTTGTGCTGGCCACAGTCGTCGTGCATATTTTTCAGCTGCCGGTTGAGACGATTGGCAGCCGTTTCGGCGAGATCCCGCATGTTTTTCCAAAACCTTCCTTGCCGCCGATTAGTCTTGATCTTTTGCGCGAATTGTCTCCGGCCGCTTTGACCATTGCGCTCTTGGCGGCGATCGAGGCGCTTCTGTCCGCGGTTGTGGCCGACGGCATGATAGGCGGGCAGCACCGCTCGAACATGGAGCTGGTCGCCCAGGGAGTAGCTAATATTTTTTCTCCTCTTTTTGGAGGCATACCAGCGACCGGCGCGATCGCGCGGACAGCGACCAACATCAAGAACGGCGCTCGCACACCGGTGGCCGGTATCATCCATGCCATTGTTTTGCTGCTGATCATGCTTTTTTTGGGGCGATGGGCGGTGCTTATCCCCATGCCGTGCTTAGCGGCGATCTTGGTGGTTGTTGCTTACAATATGAGCGAGTGGCATTCGTTTTGGATGGTGCTGCGGTGCCCGTTGAGTGACGTCATCGTGTTGCTGGCGACTTTCGCGCTGACCGTGCTCGTGGACCTGTCGGCAGCGATTCAAGTTGGGATGGTGCTTTCGGTTTTGATGTTCATGCGACGGATGTCGCTGGTGACGAATGTCAGCGTGCTGCGCCGGGAGATGTCTGATTCAGATGACAGCGAAGAGGATCCTCAGGCTATCGCGACGCGCCAGATCCCTGCCGATGTCGAGGTCTATGAAATCAACGGGGCTTTTTTCTTTGGGGCCTCCTACAAATTCATGGAGGCGATGCGCGATCTTGGGCGCAAACCTAAAGTGCGCATCATCCGCATGCGAAATGTGTTGGCTATCGATGCCACCGGCATTCATGTGCTCCAGACAGAATTCAATAATTCACTGCGGCAGGGCATCCCTTTTATCCTGGCGGGCATTCATGCGCAACCGCTGGCTGCCTTGGACAGGGTAGGACTTTTAGATAAGATCGGCCGAGAGAACCTCTGCGTGGATATTGACGCAGCGCTGGGGCGCGCCCACCAAATTCTAGCGTCGTCTGCTTGATCTGGATTACTCCCGCGCGTTGACGACGGCAAGCCGGTGGTGTATGCTCACATCGTCGGCTCGTTTCATGCCATTTCGTCGTCGGATAACCTTCACTCATGCGTCGGCCGTTCTGGAATCCGTTTCGCACTCATTTGCTTGTGCTTGCCTTTCTAATAGCGGCTACAACCGTTCTCCTGGCTGGAACGCCGCAAGGGGCACAGGTCGCTTTACGCCTCATTGTGCCGCAAGCTCTTCATCCAACGGCCTTCTCTATCGATCGCATTGAAGGCAGCCTGCTTCATTCGTTGACCCTTTCCGGTATTTACCTAGAAAACCCGATCCGTTCGCCGAAAGGTACGCGGCTTGCCATAAGCCAAATGCGCGTCATCACGGGGGGGTCTCTTAATCCCCGTCGCTGGCAGTGGCTCCTATTAGAGCCCAGGCTTTCAGTGCCTGATCGCGTCGAACAGCTTTCATGCGCGTACGTTCAGGGCTCGGCGGATGGGGGGATGCGCTTATTAGGGGCGGTTATTACAAACCCGGAGCGCCTGCCTAAGGGATCCCGCGTAGAGGCGCGTTCGGCCCAAATACGCGTGCCGTTATTGTCGGGTCCAAAAGAGTGGCCGATCGTTATTTACGGCATTCATGCTGTCGTGCCGCGCATGGCCGGCTTTTTTTATGCCGAGCGGGCCGAAGGCAATTGGAGCCAGGGATTAACCGTATATGAGGTTGAGGCGGGAGATTTTTCCTGGCTGCCAACCGGCAGCGCTATCCGCATCCAGCGAGCCGAGTTCTCGGGAGCATCCGCTCGGTTTGAGCCGCAGCGCGTGCAGAACGGCCGGCTGCAGCTTCCGGCGTCGGATCCTGTCCTTTTTTCCGGCATAGCGCGCCCCGAAGCGCTGCAAGTGCAGCTCTACGCCAAGCACATCGAGATACAAACGGCATCGGCTGTTTTTACGCGGTGGCAGGCGATCAAAATCGTGACGGGCACTTTTACCGATGTGCAGGCCGTTTTAACCGGGACATGGAAGGAACTGACCTTTGACGGTCGCTGCGCGATCGAGCGGCTCCAGCGCAAAGGCGCTATTGTCAGCGACAGCACAGGCGCTTTCCACCTGACGCTGTCCAATCTCGGCAAAGGCCTACGGTTAAACGGACAGGTAAGCATTCATCGAGGAGTATTGAATGCCAAGCAAACGACCATTCACTTACAGCAAGGGCAGATCCTATTTACCGGCGTCCCGCGCAATCCCGCTTATGATCTAAAAGGCGTTTCGACGATCGATGGGGTAAGAGTGAATATTACGCTTAAAGGCACGCAGGACCAGCCCGACCTTCGCTTGAGTTCTGATCCTCCGATTCAAGAAGATTGGTTGTTGCTGATGCTCGCCACCGGGCGCCGATGGAGGGGGGCTGAAACGAGCGCCATGGAAGGCCAAATCTCGCCTGACCTGGCGAAGGACTTCATCGATTTCTTTCTATTAGGCGGTCTTGGCACGCGTATGGCGCAGCATTTGGGCATCAGCGATATTTCGCTTATCTTCAATCCCCAAGAGCGACGAGTTGGTGTGGCGACGACGATAGGAGATAAAGTAGAATTTCGCTATGAAACCGATCAGCCGCGCCCAAGAGACACCGGAATTGAGCCCATCACGACCGATGCAACAACCACGACTTATCGCGTAGGCGCGGGCTACAAACTGACGGACGATAGCTCGGTGAGAATCGAGGGGGAGCGGCAGTTGAATTCAGCTTCCCCAAGCTCAACGTCTTCGGGTTCCGGCTCGGCGGTCGAAGCGCCTGAGCCGTTGACCCCGGAATCCGAGCCGAACGACAGCATATTTCTCAAGTTCCAAAAAAAGTTCTAAAAGGTTGACCTTCATATAGAAACGACTTATGCTTAAATCTATACATGAGCGGCCTCGGCAAGCGTATTCGGTGGATCCGTTCCCAAAAACGGCTAACTCTGAAGCAATTAGCTAAAGCTACCGGGCTAACCATCAGTTTTCTCTCGCAAGTTGAACGGGGTACGGTTTCTCCCTCCATAGACTCGCTTCGCAAAATCGCTCACGGCTTTCATCTTTCTGTTGGAGCTCTGTTTGATGAGCAGCATCTGGCCACGCGCGAAGTGACTTTGGTCCGCAAGGGACAAAGACAAACAGCTGTTGCTTCAGACCGTCCCATGGTTGAGACGCTGGCAGGCGGTATCTTGGAAACCGCGATGGAGCCGCGGCTGGTTCGTCTTCCGGTTGGCGCTACCTATCGTCCAGCGCCTGGAGAGTTAGGTTCAAGCGTGTTCGGCTTCATCTGCAGGGCAATCGCATCTTAACCTTTTACGTACCAAGCAGGTAGAATGCAGAGATAATAGTGGTGTTGTCGACAGCAACCCTACACAGGAGGTGGTGTTGGATAAAGCTCAGCCTGGTAACATCGC
>Ga0247727_10007650_pt1 | contig 20430 bp, 17 predicted proteins | sample WisWelCaveWW1625_FD_202498 | JGI IMG/M metagenome (GOLD analysis project Ga0247727, IMG submission 202498) | Biofilm microbial communities from Wishing Well Cave, Virginia, United States - WW16-25 | ecosystem: Environmental > Aquatic > Deep subsurface > Groundwater > Cave microbial mat | place... | reverse complement strand
CTCAACAGCACCCCTGCTTGGGTTAACCTGACGGGAAATATGCTTAATGCACCAACCATTTTAGCCGGTGGCGAAATTGAAGCCATGGCAACTTCTGCTGATCTTTCGCATATCTATGTAGGAAATGTAGGCGGTAAACTTTACCGAATTGACGGATTTGGTCCTAACACAGATTTCACCGCCTTTGATCCAAATCCAAATTCATCAGCTGATGATCATTGGGATACATCCGATTTGGTAACACATATTGGAATTGATGGCGGCACTTTCGGTGGAAATGATATTACAGGTATTGCAGTTGATCAAAACGATCCGGATCATATTGTTGTAACCATTGGCGGATATTTCAACGGCAACCATGTATGGGAATCATTTGATGCTACTTCAGCTACTCCTTCATTCACCTCAATACAAGGTGATCTTGCTGACATACCTGTTTATGATGCAGTGATAGATTTTGCAGACGGAAACAATATTGTGATTGCTACCGAGATGGGTGTGTGGAGCACCAATGATGGTTCCACCTGGACCAGCCATAATGCAGAAATCGGAACCGTTCCATGTTTCCAGATTCGCCAGATCAAATATCGCGATGATGCATGCCGCCCTATTTATCTCGCTACTCATGGTCGCGGGTTATGGCGCTCCGGTTCATTGTTGGACGGATGCACTTTGTTTAGTGTGGGAGTGGAAGAAACTTTTATTACTGATCTCAACATCTATCCGAACCCGGCACAAACATTCACGCATATTGAATTCAGTTTGTTTGCTTCTTCAGATGTAGCCATTCAGGTGTATGACATCAGCGGCAGATTGGTGAAAACCATCCATGCAGGAAAACTCAGCAGCGGAACAAATAAAATAAAAATCGACACTCAGTCATTGACTAACGGAACCTATTTTGTCAATATCACGGCAAATGGCATGAACAAAATTGCCAAGCTCGTGATCACGAAATAATGTGTTTGTTTTAATAGGGTTAATAAATCAGGTTTCACAATCCCGTTCCGATCATATCGGTGCGGGATTTGTGTTTTTATGGGGTTAGCGAGGCACTAACCGGGGGTTAAAAGCGAGGGATGGTTTTTATCTTACGCTTTCCGCCCCTGCTGGTTTCTCGGGATAGGCTTACTTAAAGGGAGGACATGGCAGAATTCAAACACCCGTGTCCCTAAAAAGAAGATACTGGCACGGAATAAATGACTGACCAACATTTGCCATTGACTATCCAACGATTAAGACTTTTTTGTACCAATGAGATGACACGTTATTCCTGACATAGTCGCAATGTGTGAATTATATAACCTAATTACAAAATTGTATAACGCCATTGTCCGCTTCGGTGCTCACCTTTACAAGACTTTCTTGCAGTGATAGGAATAAAAAAAAGAATTTTTTAGTGTGGGATTTTGGTTATAGCAAAGCGTTCCGATTAATCGGGACGCTTTTTTTTTAACAACTCTGTACAATAAGATATGAGATAAAAAAAAATCCCGAATCATTTTCATGATCCGGGATTTTTAAGTATCGGGTATCTCGTATCGAGTATCGCGATACGCAATACGATTTACTTGTTAATCACCATTCTCCTGGCGCCTACTTCAGTGCCATCGGTGATTTTGACCATATATACTCCGTTGCTGAAATCTGTCAGATCAAAATTCTGAACCAGCGAAGTTGTCTTCACTGTTTCAGTCATCACTATCTGACCGTTCACGTTGTAAATTTCGATCACTGCTGCATCACCGCTTAATCCTTCAACCGACAAGGTAAATGTTCCATTGCTTGGGTTAGGGAAGATGCTAATGAGCTCGCTTAACGCAGAATTTTCTTCTACACCCAGGCAAACGATAACCACCACGTTCTCGGTATAAGTCATCACGCAAGCCGGATTAGCTACCTGTGTTCCGGTGAGTACCACTGTTTTTGGTCCTGTAGTCGTGTATGTATGATTCACATCTGTAGAGAAATAGATAGAGCCATCGCCCATATTCCATTCCCACGTCCATCCGGTAGTTTCGAGAGATGCATTGGTCCATGCTTGTTGGATATTATAGCAAACATCAGGAACAGGCTTGTTGAAATCAACTGTTTGATTCACACCCTGCAGACTGATAATCACTTCATCCGTTGCTGAGCAACCGAAAGAATTGGTAACTGTAACGCTGTAAGTACCTGCGCCAACATCGTCCAGAGAGAAGGTGTTAACTCCGTTACTCCAAATGAAAGTAGCACCCGATGATGTTCCGGTAAGGGAAGGTTGAATATCGGCAGTTGCTCCGCAGGCAATAGATTGATCAGTGCCTGCATCAATGCCTACCCATTTTACATCAACGGTAACAGTTGCTGTTACAGAAGTGATACCGTCATCAATGGTAACTGTATAAGTGGTAGTAGTAGCGGGTGATGCACCTGTTTGTGCAGAGAATGGATTGGTTAATCCTGCTAAAGGCAACCATGAATAGGTATAAGTTCCGCTTCCGCCAAGGGCAACCGCATTCAGTGTTGCCGATTCGCCAGGGCAAATAGTAGCTGCTCCGTTAGCGCTGCCGAAAAGCACGGCATCAACCTGAAGCACACAGAAAATAGCGTGATTCTGTAAATAATAATCTTCGCAGAAATCATAAGTGCTGTTAGTATTGCAATCTGTGTATAAACCGTTACCCTGATTATCAGGGAATTCATCGCATAAACCGGTGCTCTGCGGATAGTTCAGGAAATAATAACTGGTAGGATACATGAAAGGCTGAATGGAACCACATGCTGCATCGCAGTTTCCGGCTGCATCCTTATAATAGAATGACAAGACACCGAATGTATCAGCGCGCGCTCCGAGATATTCAATCTTCACTGAAAAGGTTTCACCCTGGTTCAAAGTTATTCCTGGTGTTGAAATCAATACTCCGGATTGCAGCCAGCTGAAGTCAGGACTTACGGCAGTTAAACTAGTATCAGAAATTGTCATTTCAGTCCATAAAACAGTTCCTGTCGGATAACCATTTGCATTGTTCAGCAATACCGTAACAACGATTGTATCAGGAAGTCCTGTGTTGTTTTCATGTCCGAACAAAGTGAAAATGGTATCCAATGTAATCGTAGTGCTGCCACTGTAATACGGGGTCAATGTTCCCGCATCGATGAGCGTGTCAAAACTTTCCACGAAATAACGCATCACAAACGTGTCGTTACAAACGGTGTTGGTGTTGATCTCCCAGATGAAAGCATCACCTACCGATCCCATCGTGTTGATTTCGGTAGAGTCATAATCCAGAAAAATAGGAATGAGTGCTTCCGTTCCTTGAACATTTGGTTGAGAATGTGAAGAACGAATTTCCGACATCTGATCACCAATAATCGGATGATGAAGTCGTGGATCGTTTAAATTCATGTTGATGGAGGTCTGTGCATAGCCACCCAGCGCAGAAGCCGCAAAAACGAGTAAGGTTAAAATCTTTTTCATGATTGTTATTCGGTTTTTGTTGTTGTTTTTTTTAATACGGTTTAAAAATAGGCAAATAGCAATGAGCAGACAAAGAAGAAAATGAAATTTATGGGGACAAAAATATCCGTTGGTAGAAATTTACAAAGTGAACACAATTGTTTCCTTGTTGGATTGTTTGATTGCTGAAGAATTATTTTTTAATAACAATGAAACAATCGAACCATGTAGCAATCATGCAAAGAACTAAGAAAATAAAAAAATCACGATCATCATAGCAACCTCATCTCTTTCATTCCCTGTTCAAAACAAATCCGGCAACGCGGTTCGTACAAATCTTTTTCGCCCAATAAAACTTTTTCGGTGCTTGTTGATTTACGGAAGGAATGCGAAGCAATATCACCGCACACCATGCATATCGCATGAACTTTTGTGATGTATTCTGCCATTGCCATCAGATGAGGCATGGGTTCGTATGGTTTACCGAGATAATCCATATCGAGCCCGGCAATGATAACGCGGACGCCACGCAAAACTAATTTTTCACAAACATCAGGCAGTTCACGATCGAAGAATTGGGCTTCGTCAATTCCCACCACTTCGCAATCGGTGGAGAGCAAAAGAATATTCTGCGAGTTGGTGACCGGGGTTGATTTAATTGAATTTTCATCATGTGATACAATTTCTTCAACACTGAATCTCGTATCCATCAACGGTTTAAAAATTTCCACCCGTTGATTGGCAATTCGCGAGCGTTTCAATCTCCGGATCAGTTCCTCTGTTTTACCACTGAACATGGAACCGCAAATGACTTCGAGCCATCCTCTTTTAATATTTCTCCTGTGTGGTTCAATAAACATGATGAGTTGATAAACGGATAATGAGCGCTATGTTAAAAAACTAATTTTGACACGATTAGAAAAAGGAAAAAAAATCTTATGATGATGAAGAATATGAATCGCTCAAAAATATCTGAATTGGTTGAAAAAATCAGGAAGCAGTCGGAGCAATTGATGCATGTGGATGAGAAATATATGTCAACCGAAATTGAATTGCTGAAAGAAAAAGTCAGAACACTTTATGGTGAATTGTCTTTGATCACCGATTCAAAAGTTGACGTAGCTGAAACGGAAGAAATAAAAATGCCGGTAGAAAAACTGAGCGTGGAAGAAAAAATTGTCATCCATGCAGAAGAAGAACACATCAAAGAAACAGCACAGAAAAAGCAAGCGCAAACTATTTTGACCAATGATCTTCCTTCGCTGAATGAGAAATTCAAAACCTCAGGAAAGCCGTTGGTTGAAAAAGCCGGCAGAGGTAAGATAGAAGACCTGAAACGTGCATTTGGCGTGAATGATAAAATCATGTTCATCCGCGAGTTATTTAAAGGAGATACGGATGCATTTAATGCAGCGGTCCGTAAACTGAATGAAATGCAATCGTTTCATGAAGCCGATCAATTTCTGAAAATTGAATTGGCAAAATCCTTCCACTGGAATTTTGAAGATGAGTTGGTGATGAAGTTTGCAGTGATGGTGGAGAGGAGATTTCTGTGATTATCGTTGCGTTGGTTCATTGGCCGCAATATATTCTTCAATCACTTTAATCCCGCCTTTGTTTCTTTCAATATAATTTCTGCAAACAGTTCCTGCTTTTTTACTCTGTGATTCATCGGAAAATAATTCTTTGAATTTCCGGTTCAACTCTTCTTTACTCCTGATCCCGAAAATTCCTCCTTCGTTTACCAGATCAACCGCCTCTTTGAATTTCTGATACTTCGGACCAATAATGATTGGAATAGATTCCACCGCGGCTTCTAAAACATTGTGAATTCCTTTTGAAAATCCTCCACCGATATATGCTACATCTCCAAATTGATATATGGAAGAAAGCATCCCAATGTTATCAATAACCAAAACATCGAATTCTGCCGGATTAACATCTTGAATTTGAGAATACCGAATACTCTTCAATTTGATTTTCGAAATCAGCGCATCAATTTTTGCAGAATTAATTTCATGCGGAGCGATAATGACCTTCAGCGCAGAAACTGGCTGCGAATTGATCATGTCTGCAATCAACTCTTCATCTCGTGGCCAAGTACTTCCGGCAATAAAAACTTTCTTTCCATTAATGAATTTCTCAATATCAGGAAAAGATTTTTTCTGTAAATTGTTTTCCAACACCCGATCAAACCTTGTATCATGCGCAATCTGACAATGAATAGCTCCGTGTAGCTTCAATAATTCAAATGAATTTTTGTCCTGAACGAAAATCTGATGGAAGCAATCTAATGCTTTGAGATAGGGTCTTCCAAGCCATTTGAAAAAAACCTGATTCTGTCTGAAAATTGCGGAGATCAAAATGCTCGGGATTCTTCTTGATTTCAATGCGTAAAGAAAGTTCAGCCAGAATTCGTACTTCACAAAAATCACCAGTTCAGGTTTGATCAGTTCCACAAAATAATTTGCATTTCGTTTTGAATCAGCGGGCAGATAAAAAACGTGATCAACTATTTTTTTTGGTTTGATCATTTCGTAGCCGGAAGGCGAAAAAAATGTAACCACGATTTTATGTTGCGGGTAAATTTTTTTCAAAACAGGAATAAGCGGTCTGCCTTGCTCAAATTCACCTAGTGAGGCGGCATGAATCCAGATGTATTTTTCATCCGGATGAATGACTTTTTCAATCTCATTAAACAATTTTTTTCTCCCATCCATCCACTTTTTCGCTTTCGGATTGAACATGGAAGCAATTCGTATCGATAGAAAATAAGACTGAATGATCAGGAAATAAATGCTTCGAAATATGGGTGACATGAGTTTGATGGGCCGATTGATTAATGTACCGATATACCAATGAAGGAAATGAATCGGTATATCGGTACATCGGCCAATTGATTCATCGTTCAGTGGTAATAATATTCCGAAGCTCCTCTTTTATAAACCGGTAATATCCAACCGAATTTGATTCCCAATAAAAGATCTGTTCGTTTTCCTTGACTCGCAGCATTCGTGTCGTAGTTCCACGTTCTACGGTTCTCTGTAAATGCTTGTGTAAAATGAAAGCCTGCATAAAAATTTATCAAACTCCTGTTGCTGAAATGCGCATATCCTATAAACTGATCAAGCGTAAAACCATTGCTTAACCGGTCATAACCTTTTTGATATTCTTTACTTAGAAAAGGCGTGTCGCGTTCATCAATTTGTATCCGTACTTTATGTTGCAACAGACCTGCACCAACTTGAAAAAATATTCCGGAATTCGGATTCGGTCCGATAACGGGCAACACATATCCTGCTTTTGCACTCAAATGAAATCCGCGTTCCTGAAAAACATAGTCAACAAACAGTCCATTGAAGTCAATGATATTTCCACCTGCTGTAATCAATTGATAAAGCATTGTATCCTCTTTCACACTTTCACCGAAAAGCCAGTTGCCTTCCGCTCCAAACTGCCACCGCTGATATTTATAATAGTAACCGAAACCAAGATTTGAATTTGCCCCAAACCGATTGGCAAGATCGCCTCCGGGAGATTGATATTCGTAATTGAAATGAAACAAACTTGCATTCACCGTGGTATCTCTAACGTTTTGCTGGGCGAAACAAAAATTTGTCATGCCTGACAGTAAAAAGAAAAGAAAGGATTTTTTCATTGCACGTTAAAAATAAGATGGACGCGGTATGTATCGATTGATGTTCACAGATCCCTTGTCGGCTCATTGTCAAAAGATTCAAGAGGTTAACAGTCATTTACAATGGAAAAATTATCGCAGAATTCGGAGCTAATACCTACATTTGCACGCGCAAAAAAAAGCCCCCTCACAGATGAATAAAATTCACATGGTAGACACTGTTGGTCAGTACCGGAAAATACAACCGGAGATTGACCAAACTCTGTTGGATGTGATTCATTCGGGCTCTTTTGTAGGAAGCAAATCTTTTGAAGCTGATCTCGGGCAATATCTCAACGTCAAACATGTGATTGGTTGCGGCAATGGCACAGACGCGTTGCAAATCGCACTCATGGCGCTCGGTTTAAAAGAAGGTGATGAAGTCATCACTTCTGATTTTACGTTTATCGCCACTGTTGAAGCCACTGCTGTTATTGGTCTGAAACCGGTGCTGGTTGACGTTGATCCGCGAACATTTAATCTTGATGTCAAAAAGTTTGAAGCTGCGATAACGAAAAAAACAAAAGCCGTCATTCCTGTTCATCTGTTCGGTCAATGTGCCGATATGGAGCGTCTCATCAAAATCTGCCAGCGACACAATTTATTTATCATCGAAGACAACGCGCAGGCAATTGGTGCTGATTTCACTTTTTCAAATGGCGAGAAAAAGAAAGCCGGAACAATCGGGCATATTGGAACTACTTCATTCTATCCATCAAAAAATCTTGGCTGTTATGGTGATGGCGGTGCGATGTTCACGAACGATGATGATATTGCTTACAAACTTCGGAGCATTGCAAATCACGGCATGGCGAGAGAGAGATATTACTATGATGATATCGGAGTGAACTCAAGATTGGATGCATTCCAGGGAGCAATTCTCAGTATTAAGTTGAAACATTTGGATGAATACAGAGATGCCCGACAGCATGCTGCGGAATATTACAATTCGAAATTTGCGAATCACCCGAATATTGAAACGCCACATGTAGCTTCATACACGAATCATGTTTATCATCAATATACTTTGAAGATTGTAAATGCAGATCGTGATGGATTAAAAGCACATCTCGACAGCAAAGGAATTCCGAATGCAGTTTATTATCCGGTTGCGTTGCATTCGCAAAAACCTTATCAGCAGTATGGTTTTCGCGATGAAGATTTTCCAATTACTAATCAATTGTGTAAAGAAGTCATCTCTCTTCCTATGCATACTGAGTTGGAAAATGAGCAAATGGATTATATATCAGACGAGGTTCTTAGTTTTTTGAAAAAATAATAGTGATGATTTCATTGTTTCATGGCTACATTGTTACAGAACCTTTTTCAACCATGAAACAATCGAACAATGAAACAATGTTTTTAAGTATGAATCAAATGACAAAATGAAAATAGCAGTCGTAGGAACAGGTTATGTAGGATTAGTTAGCGGAACATGCTTTGCCGAATCAGGTAACAATGTGATCTGCGTTGACATAGATCAAAAGAAAGTTGATAAGCTCCGCGCAGGACAGATCACCATTTTCGAACCGGGTCTTGAAATTCTTTTCGAGAGAAATACAAAAGCCGGGCGTTTACATTTCACAACCAATCTTGAAGAAGCAATCATTGAAGCACAAATAATTTTTCTTGCTCTTCCTACTCCTCCGGGCGAAGATGGCTCTGCAGATTTGAAATACGTTCTCGGTGTTGCAGAAGATCTCGGCAAAATCATCAAGGACTACAAAGTAATCGTTGACAAGAGTACGGTTCCTGTCGGAACATCGGAGAAAGTTCATGCTGCTGTTGCAAAAAATGCAAAGGTTGAATTTGATATTGTCAGTAATCCTGAATTTCTGCGCGAAGGAATGGCCGTTGAAGATTTCATGAAACCTGATCGGGTGGTGGTCGGAACCTCATCACCGCGGGCACGCGAAGTGATGCAGCGTTTGTACGAGCCGTTCGTTCGTCAGGGTAATCCAATCATTTTCATGGATGAACGCTCAGCAGAAATGACCAAGTACGCAGCGAATTCTTTTTTGGCAACCAAGATTTCATTCATGAATGAAATCGCAAACCTCTGTGAATTAGTAGGAGCAAATGTGGATCAGGTGCGCATAGGAATCGGAAGCGATACGCGAATCGGAAAAAGATTTTTGTTCCCCGGCATTGGTTACGGAGGATCGTGTTTTCCGAAAGATGTGCAGGCGCTTGAAATGACTTCGCGCGAAAACAAATACGATTTCAGCATTCTCAATTCGGTGATGGCCGTAAATCAAAAACAGCGAGAGCGCTTTTTTGAAAAAGTAAAAAAATATTTCGATGGAGATCTGAAAGGAAAAAAATTCGCGATCTGGGGATTGGCATTTAAACCGAACACAGATGATATCCGCGAAGCACCTGCAGAATATGTTATCGAGCAACTACTTCAACAAGGTGCGTTGGTGTCTGCTCACGATCCCGAGGCCATTGAAAACATGGAGCAATTGTTTGGCGACAAAGTAAATTTCGTCACTAATCAATATGACGCATTAAAAGATGCAGATGCACTACTCATCATTACTGAGTGGAATGAATTCCGCACTCCTGATTTTGACAAAATGAATTCTCTGCTGAAATCAAAAGTGATTTTTGACGGCCGCAATCTTTATGATCTCGATCAGATGGAGAAGGCGGGATATTATTATGAAAGTATTGGACGATCAATTGTAAACGGCAAATAATTTCAAACCTTGAAGGTTTGGAAACCTTCAAGGTTTATTGTACATGGGACAATCAAAACGCAAACGAGTTTTAATTACAGGCGCAGCCGGTTTTATCGGCTCGCATCTTTGCGACCGCTTTATCAAGGAGGATTTTCATGTTGTTGCGATGGACAATCTTCTCACCGGTGATATGCGCAACATCGAGCATCTTCTCAACCTCGAAAATTTTGAGTTCTATCATCATGATGTAACCAAGTTCGTTCATGTGCCCGGTGAGTTGGATTACATTTTACATTTTGCTTCGCCTGCATCACCAATTGATTATCTCAAGCTTCCGATTCAAACAATGAAAGTCGGTGCGCTTGGCACGCACAATCTCCTCGGACTTGCGGTTGCAAAAAAAGCGCGGATACTTGTCGCTTCAACATCCGAAGTATATGGTGATCCGCAAATTCATCCGCAGAAAGAAGATTACTGGGGAAATGTAAATCCTGTTGGTCCCCGCGGAGTTTATGATGAAGCAAAACGTTTCATGGAAGCCATCACGATGGCGTATCATAACGCGCATGGATTGGAAACGCGCATCATCCGCATTTTTAATACCTACGGATCGAGAATGAGATTGAATGATGGTCGCGCATTGCCTGAATTTTTTTATCAGGCGATAACAGGAAAAGATATTACCGTATTTGGTGATGGTTCGCAAACGCGCTCATTCACCTATATTGATGATCAGGTTGAAGGAATATTCCGATTGCTGATGAGCGATTATCATCTACCGGTTAACATTGGAAATCCTGAAGAAGTAACAATCAAGGAATTTGCAGAGGAGATCATTCAACTTACTGGAACAAAACAAAAAATCGTTTACAAGCCACTGCCAGTTGACGATCCCAAAGTACGCAAGCCCGATATTACGCTGGCAAAAAAACTTCTTGGCTGGGAGCCGAAAGTATCAAGACAGGAAGGACTGAAAATAACGTACGATTATTTCAAAAAGATTTTAGCTGAAGGAAGAGAGATTAAGTGATGACAAATTTTTTCGCACATCCATCATCCATTATTGACGAAGGCGCCACCATCGGTGAGGGCACAAAGATCTGGCAGTTCTGCCATATCTCTGCGAAAGCGAAATTGGGTGAACGGTGCAATCTGGGGCAAAATGTTTTTGTGGGAGATGATGTAATTCTCGGGAACAATGTGAAAGTGCAAAACAATGTTTCAATTTACACCGGGGTGATTTGCGGAGATGATGTTTTTCTAGGTCCTTCGATGGTGTTCACCAATATCACCAACCCACGAAGTGCGATTGTGCGAAAACATCAATACGCAAAAACGAAGGTAGGGCGCGGTGTAAGTATTGGTGCAAATGCTACTATTGTGTGCGGACACGATATTGGCGAGTACGCATTCATCGGTGCAGGTGCGGTGGTCACAAAAAATGTAAAGCCTTATGCATTGATGATTGGAAATCCGGCAAAGCAGTCGGGATGGATGAGCGAATATGGTCATCGCCTGAATTTTGATGAAAAAGGATTTGCAATTTGTGAAGAAAGTAAGGAACAGTATAAATTGGTTGATGGTAATGTTACCAAAATGAAATAATGGCTTCATGGTTTCATTGTTTCATGGTTGAAGAAAGTAAATCGTGAATCTTTTAACAATGAAACAATGTAACAATGTAACAATGCAACAATGAAAAGAATATGTACAACGAGTTATTAAAAAAAGAAAAGAAATTAGCAGTAATCGGTCTCGGCTATGTCGGCTTGCCGATTGCATTGGAATTTGCGCGCTCAATAAAAGTGATTGGATTCGACATCAATGAAAGTCGCATTGAAATGATGAAGAAAGGAATTGATCCCAGCAGCGAATTGCCGAAGGAAGCTTTTGATGGTTGCGATATTCAGTTCACCGCGAAGATGGAAGATTTGCGCGATGCATCTTTTTATGTTGTTGCTGTTCCTACTCCGGTTGATACACACAATGTTCCCGATCTCACACCGGTGATCAAAGCATCTGAAACCATCGGCAAAGTGATTTCGAAAGGCGATTATGTTGTGTATGAATCAACAGTTTATCCGGGTTGCACCGAAGAAGATTGTCAACCGGTGATTGAAAGACTTTCGGGATTGAAAGCGGTTGAAGACTTTAAAATCGGTTTTTCACCGGAGAGAATAAATCCGGGAGATAAAGAACACACGATCCGCAAAATCAAAAAAGTGGTTTCCGGTTGCGATGACGAATCTCTTGATCAGATTGCGAAAGTGTATGAGATTGTAGTGGATGCAGGCGTTCACCGCGCGCAATCTATTAAAGTTGCGGAGGCCGCAAAAATTATTGAGAACACACAGCGCGATTTGAATATCGCATTGATGAATGAGCTCTCACAGATTTTTGACAAGATGGGTATTAGCACTAACGAAGTGTTGGAAGCCGCAGGTACAAAATGGAATTTTTTAAAATTTTATCCCGGATTAGTTGGCGGGCACTGCATTGGCGTTGATCCATATTACCTCACGTACAAAGCGATTTCGCTTGGTTATCGTCCAGAAGTAATTCTCAGCGGAAGAAGAATCAATGATGGAATGGGAGAATATGTGGCGAAGAAAACAGTTCAGTTGCTCAACAAGGCAGGAAAGAAAATAGACTCTACAAAAGTTTTGGTGATGGGCGCTACATTCAAAGAAAACGTGAGCGACATCCGCAACTCAAAAGTGGTTGATGTGATTAACGAATTGAAAAGTTTCCGTGTCGGACAAATTGATATTGTTGATCCGCATGCTGATGCTGAAGAATTCAAACACGAATATAAACTTGAACTTTCTTCGAAAATCGGAAGTGGGTATGATGCCGTTCTTGTTGCAGTAAATCATGAAGAATATAAAAAGCTGGACGATAAATATTTCAGATCAATCATGAACGGCAATCCGATTTTGATTGATGTGAAAGGAATTTATCGCAACAGGATGAATGGAATGGAATACTGGTCTTTATAGAAAATTGTTTCATTGTTACATTGCTTCATTGTTTTTGTTTTAGCAATGAAGCCATGAAACAATGAAGCCATAAATAGGCAAACACAAATAGAAAGAACAAATTGATGACTACGAAAAATCCAAAAGTGTTAGTGACAGGCGGTGCAGGCTTTATCGGCTCTCATGTAGTGAGATTGTTTGTCAATAAATATCCGAACTATCATATCGTCAATCTCGATAAACTGACTTACGCAGGCAATCTGGAGAATCTGAAAGATATTGAAGGGAAAGAGAATTACGAGTTTGTGAAAGGTGATATCACTGATGGAAATTTTATTCAGGAATTATTTTCAGCACATCAGTTTGCTGCGGTGATTCATCTGGCTGCGGAATCACATGTTGATCGTTCTATTGCCAATCCGATTGAGTTTGTGATGACCAATGTTGTTGGCACTGTGAACCTGCTCAATGCCGCAAAAAATATTTGGCTCTCTAACCCCCTCTCCTCCGGAGAGGGGGCAGGGGGTGAGGCTGCTTCACGCATCTTCTATCACGTTTCAACGGATGAAGTGTACGGTTCATTAGGTGAAGACGGATTATTTACCGAGCAAACTTCTTACGATCCGCACTCACCCTATTCAGCATCTAAAGCAAGCAGCGATCATTTTGTTCGCGCATATCACGATACATACAAATTGCCAATTGTAATTTCCAATTGCTCGAACAATTATGGGCCGTTTCAATTTCCTGAAAAACTTTTACCGCTTGCCATACACAATATCAAAAACATGAAACCGATTCCGGTTTATGGCAAAGGCGAAAATATCCGCGACTGGCTTTGGGTTGAAGATCATGCGGGGGCCATTGATGTGATCATGCACAAAGGTGAAATTGGAGAGACATATAATATTGGAGGAAATAACGAATGGAAAAACATTGATCTCATTCATGTGCTCTGTAAGATCATGGATAAAAAGCTTGGTCGCAAAGACGGAACATCAGCGTCACTCATCACTTTTGTGAAAGACCGTGCCGGCCATGATTTGCGCTACGCAATTGATTCATCCAAACTTCAAAATGAATTGGATTGGAAACCATCGCTTCAGTTTGAGGAAGGAATGGAGAAAACGGTTGACTGGTATCTCTCGAACAACGAATGGTTGGATCATGTAACCAGCGGGAATTATTTGAAATATTATGAGCAGCAATACACTAAGAGATAATTGTTAGATTGCTTGATTGCTGCATTGTTAGTTTAGCAATCAAATAATTGAACAATCAAACAATCACACATGATGTACGAAACCGCCTACCACACCAAAGATCTTTCTCAGTTCAGTTTTCTGATCACCGGTGGTGCAGGTTTTATCGGCTCGCATATCGCGGAGTACCTGATGAAATGGAATGCAAAGTTGGTTCGCGTGATTGACAATCTCGAAACGGGAAACTACGTTAACATCAAAGCATTCGAACACGATCCGCGTTTTGAATTTATTGAAGGCGATATCCGCGATATTAATACACTGAAAAAAGCCTGCGATGGAATTGATTTTATTTCTCATCAAGCTGCGCTTGGTTCCGTTCCACGCTCAATCAAAGATCCCGCTCGTACAAACTCGGTAAATGTGGATGGTTACCTCAATGTTTTGATCGCTGCAAACGAATGCAAGATCAAACGGGTAGTTTATGCATCCTCATCTTCAGTGTATGGAGATTCAAAACTTTTACCAAAGAAGGAAGAGCATTTTGGAAATCCGCTTTCACCCTATGCTGTTTCAAAATACACGAATGAATTATATGCCGGAGTATTTCACAAAACATACGGACTTGAAATTCTCGGCTTGCGCTACTTTAACATTTTTGGTCCGCGACAAGATCCGAATGGTCCTTATGCTGCGGTGATTCCAATCTTCATCAACAATCTTCTGAATGGTGAAGAAATTTTTATTGATGGTGATGGCGGTCAAACCCGCGATTTCACTTTTGTTGAAAATGCGGTGCAGGCAAACATCAAAGCGATTTTTTGCGACAACAAAGAAGCACTCGGACAAATATTCAACATCGCAGTCGGTGAACAATATTCTGTTCTGCAAATGTTTGAGATGATCCGGGACTATCTCAAGAAAAATGTGAACCCCAACTATCGCGAATCAAGAAAGGGCGATGTGCACGATTCACTTGCGGATATTTCAAAAGCAAAAAATATTCTTAGTTATTTTCCCGCCTTCAAATTCAAAGATGGTTTAGCGCAAACGATTGAATATTTCAGGAGCAGGTAATACAGAAAAGCCTTTACTTTATTAAATAGGTTTCTTTACCATATCACCTTAAAGCTTACTCCCCCTCACATTTTACCAGCAAAACGGTTAATTTTGCAACCTCAAAGTTTTGAAAGATGGCAACTCTTCAGCTGAATGATGAAACCTTCTTAAAGAGATTTTCCTCAGGAGAAAAAATGGTTGTGATGTTCACCGCTTCGTGGTGCGGAAGTTGTCAGATTTTAAAACCCGATTTTGAAAAATTAGCTGAACAAAAAGAATTCTCACAATTTCTTTTTACAGAAATTGACGCAGAAGAAAGTTTAGAAGCCAAACGTATATGTGGTATCCGATCTGTTCCTTTTTTCACAATGATCAGTAATGGAAAGATCGACCGGAATATTGATACCGATAATATTGAAGATTTACTAACGTTTTTAACTCCCACAAAATTCTATGAGAACTGAGCAGGTAAGACAATTAGTAGAAAAATACACCTTAAAGGAATTGATGGTTGCGGAGAAGCAAATTAAAGAAGGCAAATTCATCTCCATCGAGATTCAGGGCGAAACCAGAGGCGATATGTTAACTCATGTATTAGCCGCATCCTATGTAAAGGAGAAGATGAGTAACGAACAAAAAGATTTTAATACGATCTTACGCGTTTATGCTTCGCGTGTTCGGGTCACACTGTGTTAGTGAGGTTATCTTTTTTGCTGTTTGGAGTTCTTCTGTCAGGCAAAATATCTGCACAAATTTCCGCATTGCCTGATAGGGATTATTTAAGATCCTTTTATCTTGATTCAAAACATATCGTCACTTCGCCTTCACAATGGGATGGTGATGACATTGCACTCGGCATATTTCTCGGTGGTTCAGGCATCATCAGCTACACGCTCGATCGCGAAGCAAATGACTGGTCACAACGCATGAGGAGCAGCAGTTCGGAAACTTTTTTCCGTTTTATTGAACCTTTCGGAAACGGATTATATGTTGTTCCTGCTACCATTTGTATTTATAGTGTAGCCGTTCTATCAGATAATTTGCGTCTCAAAAATTTCGCGCTCACTTCTTTAAAAACTTATTTTATAACCGGTGGCGTGGTACAAGCGGTCAAATTATTAACCGGTCGCCCGCGACCATATCAGCTGAATGATGAAACCCTCTGGTTTCGTGGTTTTGATTATCGGTCTTTTCCATCCGGGCACACAGCAACTGCTTTTTCCATCGCACGCGTGGTCGATCATTTTTCAAAAAACTACTGGGTCGATGCACTCGCCTATTCAATGGCTGCCATGGTTGGTTTTTCCCGAATGCATGATAACAGGCATTGGTTTTCTGATGTTTTTTTTGGGGCCTGTATCGGCCTGTTCATTTCTGATACTATTGTTAAATCGGAAAGTAAGCGCGAGGAGCAGAAGGTAAAAAAGTTTTAAGAAATTAAACACACGCTTTTACTATTCCAATTCCGCCAGCAACCGCTTCACTTTTTCAAAATCCGGAATCTCACCTGCGTTTTCCAAAACCTCGGCATAGCGGATTATTCCGTCTTTATCAATTACAAAAGCAGAGCGTTTTGAAACCCCGTGAAATCCCAATCCGTAGATTTCATAAATAGTATCGAAATCGGTTGAAACAGTTTTGTTGAAATCAGATGCAAGGCGAAAGTTTAACTGCTGTTCTTCTTTATATTTTTTAAGCGAATGAATGGAATCAACCGAAACCGCCAGTACATCCGCATGCAGATTATTGTATTCAGCAATTGAATCGCGCATCATACATAATTCTTTGGTGCAGGTGCCCGTGAACGCAAAAGGAAAAAACAGCATCACGAGGTTTTTCCCCGCATATTGTTCCAGGGTGGTTTCCTGTCTGTCCGTATCAATCATTTTAAATGATGGTGCTTTTTGTCCGATTTGAATGGGCATGTGAATAACGATTGTTGTTTTTAAAATGATTGATTCTTAGTTTGGCAAAAGTAAGTTTCATCATTAACCCAAAAACAATCAGTTATGAAGAATTCCTATCTCGCAGAATTTCTCGGAACATTTTTTCTCGTTTCCGCAATTGGTTATACAGGTGACCCGTTAGCTATCGGTAGTATGCTCATGGTGATGGTTTATGCTTTTGGTCATACATCAGGTGCGCATTTTAATCCGGCTGTGACCTTTGCTATTTGGTTGCGGAAAAAAATTGAAATGACCGATGCTCTGTATTATGTAACTGCTCAGTTGCTCGGTGCTGTTTGTGCAGCTCTTGTTATTTGGTTAATTACTGATCAAACCATGCAGGTTGGTCCAATGGCAGGTGCGGAAAATTTCAAAGTTATGTTAGTGGAAGTGATTTTTACGTTTGCCCTTGCGACTGTAATTCTGAACGTTGCAACACATCCGCGGCAATCAGGCAATCAGTTTACAGGAATAGCCATTGGTTTTACCATACTTGCGGGAGCGTATTGTGTGGGTAGTTATTCAGGTGGTGTTTTTAACCCGGCTGTAGCAACAGGACCCATGCTCGTTGACCTGATAGACGGAGGAAATTCAATCAACAATATCTGGATTTATCTCGCTGCCAATTTATTGGGTGGCGGATTGGCCGCGGCTGTATTTGCTTACATGTATCCGGAAGCCTGAGGCTTGATTTCAGATTTGTGATTGATTGAATTCCATTCATTGCATTCTCATATCATAAATCAGCAATCATAAAGTTTTTATGGAATCCGCGTTATGGTTTGCGTTTTCGTTGCTGTTCCTCCTGCACTAGTTCCTTTGATTTCAATCGTATTGTCGCCCATGTTCAGCGCAATGGATGCAACAACCAATTTCGTTGACGGATCATAAGTGAAGTTGGTTGTTTTCATTCCGTTAATTTTCAGAGTGATGTCATTTGATCCGAGTACATTTTCAACTTTAGCTTTGAATACGCCTGTATCCAGATTGGTGGAATACGGATTTTTTGTCGGCTGCGTGATGGTGATCACCGGAACAAGCGTAATCGGTACGGTATAATTAATGCCGAATGATTTGCTGTCCGAATCGGATTCATTCACTGCACTGATGATGTATGAATTACTTCCTTTAACCAGCGTTGCAGTATAACTGAATGTGTTCGTTTTGGTGTCAAAACTGAAACCGGTATTTTTTATTCCGCCAACCGTGAAGTTGACATCATTCTTCGAATCAACATTCACGATTGTTGCTTTTATCGTTTCCGATGAGTTCTGCGTTTCGTAAGGATTTTTTGCAGGAAGAACCAGTGTGATCTGCGGAGGATCACGAACTACAACAGGTTCAGTATATGAAATGGTAACAGTTTTTGTATCCGTTCCTCCTTCGTTTGTTGCGGTGATTGTAAATGTATTTGATCCTTCCACCAAACTTGCGCTGTAAGAAAACTCATCATTAGATGCGGTAAAGCTGAATCCTGATTTGCCTGAGTTGTTCTGGGTGAACGTAATATTCTTCGAAGATTCAATATTCGTTACCGTTGCTTCGATGGTGTAAGATGAAGTTTCCGTAGTATAAAACATTTTCGAAGGCTGAGTAATCGTAACCACCGGTGGTGAAACAACTGTTGCTGGAGTATATTTAATTGTCAATGATTCCTGATCGCTTCCTGAAGTATTACTTGCTGTGATCACAAAATTATTATCACCTTTAATCAATGTGGCGGTATAAGAAAATTCATCCGTAGTGGTGCTGTAAGTGAAATTTGAAATTGAAGAATTGCCCTGCGTAAAACTGATGTTACTCTTTGAATCAACATTTTTCACAGTTGCTTTGATCGCATAAGTTTCCTCTGTTGTGCTGTATGGCGAACGCGATGGACTGGTCACAATAATTTCCGGTGCAGGCGCTACAATCACCTCTGAATAATTAATGACTGTTGATTTTGAATCGCTGCCTGCTGTATTAGTTGCTGTAATTGAAAACGTGTTCGCACCTTCAATCAAAGTAGCAGTGTATATAAGTTCATCCGTTTTCGCATTGTAAGTAAATGTTCCTTTCTTCAAACTGTTCTGTGTGAAAACAATCTCATCGGCTGATTCAACATTTGTCACCGTAGCTTTTATGGTGGTTGAAGTTTCCGAAACACTGATTGGATTTTTTGTCGGAAGGGTAATCGTCACCACCGGTGGTTCTTCAGTAATTAAATTTTGTGTACTGTAATTAATTGTTGATTCATCGCTTGCCCATCCCGCTGTATTCGTTCCGGTGATTTCAACGCTGTTGTTTCCGGTGAGCAATGAAACTGCCGCTTCAAACTGATCGGTTGCCGGATTGAAACTGAAATTCGTAATGTCCTTGCCGTTGTATTCGAACTTCACACCGTTCACTGCTTCCACATTCAGAATCGTTGCTTTGACAATCTGCTGTTGCGTATTCGTGTTGTAAAGATTAGCTGTGGGCGTGGTAATTGTAACCGCAGGTCGTTGTTCAACAATCGGATCAATTATGGGATGATCATCCGGAATTTCCTGCAAATAATAAATAATCTGCGTTTCCTGGTCGCTGCCGTAACTATTGGTCGCTTTAACAGTGATTGTGTTTTCTCCTCTATGCAATGAAGAAGTAAGCTCCACTTCTTCTCTCTTGTAATCATAACCCGTGTAATTATTTCCGTTCACCGTCACGGTAATCTGATCGCGGTCTTCCACATTCGTTACTTCAGCGATCACCGTAACAAAACTTGTTTCCCATTTCACGGGATTAACCGCAGGATTTGTAAAACGAATCATCGGAGGATAACCCTGATTTGGATTGTTGTCCGTTTGATCATCCTGATGATCATTTTTTGTATTTCGTTTCTCTCCGATATTCCAACTGAATATTAAAGTAGTGTAGTGATAAATATCATTCTTATCGTTCAGCTTGGGTTTATGCAGCGAAATATTTGAGCCGTCAAAATCATCCACTCCGGGGAACGTGGCTTTATGTTCAATCGAAAAAGCAAAACCGCCTTTTGAAATCAGCCCGATTCCCAATCCGAAGGAGGGCATGAATCTGCCCTGCCGCGGAACCACAGTGGTTTCAAAACTCATGTCGCGGAGGATTTTCAAACTGTCAACGATCAGGTATTTGTCCTGAGTTGGATCAATGGAAGTGACACTGTAATCATAAGAATCACCGAGTTCATCAAACTGATCTGCTTTTACTTTCCATGCCGTATATCCGTAGCCAATAAAACCATAAAGCAAAATTCCTTTTCTCCTTAGCGACTCTGCATAAATCATTTGTTCCAAGGTGATGTCATGCAGGTCAGTCCAATAATTGCGGTAATATCCGTTTGGATAGTGCGCTGTAAACTGATCAGGACCATATTCAACTGGAGTCAATTGATAATCATATCCATCCGCAAAACCGCGCAGATATTGCAGGCGCAAACCCAATCTCAT